>Ga0307308_10000902_pt1 | contig 11367 bp, 13 predicted proteins | sample ER_DNA_195_FD_194501 | JGI IMG/M metagenome (GOLD analysis project Ga0307308, IMG submission 194501) | Bulk soil microbial communities from the East River watershed near Crested Butte, Colorado, United States - ER_DNA_195 | ecosystem: Environmental > Terrestrial > Soil > Floodplain | place...
AGGGAGATCGGCGCCCGGACCATCCTGGCCCAGAACGGCCTGGCCAAGGTCTCGGTGATCGGCAGCGGCATCCGTGGCCAGCCCGGCGTCGCGGCCACCATGTTCCGTACCCTGTCCGATCGGCGGATCAACATCGAGATGATCTCGACCTCGGAGGTCCGCATCACCTGTATCATCCAGGCGGATCGGGTGAAGGAGGCGGTCGCCGCCCTGCACGAGGCGTTCAAACTGTAGTGTCGCGAGCCGCTGCGGTCCGGGTGCCGGCGTCGTCGGCCAACCTCGGACCGGGCTTCGATGTGCTTGCTCTGGCACTGGACCTTCACCTCACGGTCGAGGCGCGGGAGTCGGCCAAGACGTCGATCGAGTGGGATGGCGAGGGCGCGGCAGAGGTGCCCCTCGACCGCCGGAACCTGCTGGTGCGAGCCGCTCAGGCGCCCTTCGACGGCTGGGCCCGCCCTCTGAGCGGGATCGAGCTTGTGGTCCAAAACGACATCCCGATCGGGCGTGGGCTCGGGAGCAGCGCGGCCGCCATCGTCGCCGGCATCATCGTGGGGGCGAGGCTCCGCGGTCTTCGAATGCCGGCGCAGCGGATTCTCGAACTGGCCTTTCCGCTGGAAGGGCACTTCGACAACCTGGCCGCCGCGCTGCATGGCGGGTTTTGCATCGCCGCGGCCGGGAACGGTGGCGTCCGCGTGCATCGCCTCGATTGGCCGGCGCGCTGGCGAGCCATTCTGTTCATCCCGAGCCAGCTCTCCCCTACCCATGAAGCCCGTCGCCTGGTGCCGCGCCGCCCGACACGGGAGGACGCGGTCTTCAATCTCGGACGGGTCGCGGAGTGGGTCCTCGCCTGCACGACCAGTGATCGCGCCTTGGTCGCGAGCGCCATGCGAGATCGCCTCCACCAACCGGGGCGCGCTCAGGCCTATCCCTACCTCGAGGACACGATCGACGCCGCCATTGGGGCGGGCGCCCTGGGCGCTGCCCTGAGCGGCGCGGGTGGCAGTGTGCTGGCGGTCGCCGATCGGAACCTGGCGGGGGTCGGTAAGGCCATGATGAGAGCCGTGGACGCTCATCGAATCGATGGGCACCTGGCTACGCTGAAGGCCGCCGTCGTCGGGGCCCGCTAGCCCCCCGCCAGCTGTAATCCTTTTGAAAGGTTCGCGGGCCCAGACTGGGTCCCGGTGGCGATGGTTTCATCATGCTTACCAATCCAGATGAGAAGGAGGTGAGAAGCATCACTCCAACGCAACGCATCATTACGATTGCCGGCGTCGCTGGATCGCTGATCGGAGGCGGCGTGATCGGGGCCACCCTGGCCGGTCCGCTCGCGGCCACGGCGGCGAATAACAGCGCGACGACGCAGCTGACGGCGGCATCGGCGAGCCCGAGCGCGAGCGCCGGAACCTTCAAATCCAACGAGGACGCAACCCACGAGGCCGGTGAGAGCGCGACCGTCGAAGCCCAGGAAAATTCAGGCCAGCGACCGGGAGGCGGAACCGGGAAGTTCACCCCCAACGAGGACCCCGCCCATGAGGCCGGCGAGAGTGCCGCACGTGAGGCGCAGGAGAACGCGGGCCAGCGCCCGACGGTTCCCTAACGACCCCGATGTCGACCAGGCGTTGACGATCGAGTGGACTGGGCCCGACGCATCGGGTCCAGTCGCTCCATCTAGCTCGCGGGGCGCAGCTCCTGGAGCAGCGGCGAGCTGATCAAGACGTCGGCGGTCGCGATGTTTGTCGCCAGGGGAACATTGCGCACATTGCAGATCCGGAGCAGCGTCTGAATATCCGGATCATGCGGATGCTTGTCCAGGGGATCCACCAGGAAGATCACGGCGTCCACCTCACCCTGGACCACCCGGCTGGCAATCTGCACGTCGCCGCCATATGGACCCGCCGTGACGCCTTCGACCTGAAGCCCCACCTTGTCGCGCAACAGATCCCCGGTCGCGCCAGTGGCGATCAGTTCGTATTGCGCGAGCCGGCTCCGGTTGAACGTGGCAAACGCCACGAGGTCGGCTTTCTTTCCGTCATGCGCGATGATCGCCAGGCGCGGGCGATCACTCTGAGATCTCAACATGTCGCTGGTCAGCACAGCGATCCACCACCGCGAACGCATCGGATGGACGCTACGAAACCGTGACGGTAGCTTTGAACATGATGCACAGTAGTACTCAATTCATTTGTCAGTGCTTCTATTCCGCCAGGCGCGGGCGTCCTGTAAGAAATTCGACAGCAATTCGTGCCCGTGCTCGGTGAGGATCGCCTCCGGGTGGAATTGCACCCCGGCAAGCGGGTACTGTCGATGGCGCAACCCCATCACCGTTCCATCATCCGTCCAGGCGGTAACCTCGAGCTCGGACGGAAGGCCGTCGCGCTCGACGACCAGCGAGTGGTACCGCGTCGCAGCAAAGGGGCTTGGGATGCCACGAAAGACGGATTGTTCCTGGTGAAGGACTTGTGAGACTTTTCCATGCATCACCCGCGCCGCCTTCCGCACCTGCCCGCCGTAGGCTTCGCCCAGACACTGATGGCCGAGGCAAACGCCGAGCGTCGGAAGCGTCGGCCCCAACTCCAGCAGCAGATCCTTGCAGATGCCAGCCTCGCCGGGGGTCCCCGGCCCGGGCGATAGGACTGTGGCCAGCGGGCTCAGCCGAGTGATGTCCTCGAGCGAGATCTCGTCGTTTCTGTGGACAACGACGTGCTCACCCAACTCACCCAGGTACTGCACCAGGTTGTAGGTAAACGAATCGTAGTTGTCGACGACGAGCACGACGTCGTTGGAATCCATCTCAGCCCGCCCCTGCCAACGCCTGCAGCAGCGCGGATGCCTTGTTCTGCGTCTCCAGGAACTCTTCCGCGGGGACTGAGTCGGCAACGATGCCCGCCGCGGCCTGGACCGTCGCGAGACCATCCTTCACGACCATGGTTCGGATGGCGATGCAGGTGTCGAGATCGCCAGTGAAGCTCAGATACCCGATGGCTCCCGCGTAGACGCCGCGCCGCTCGCGTTCGAGGTCCGCAATGATCTGCATGGCGCGGATCTTGGGCGCGCCGGTCACCGTGCCGGCCGGAAAGCAGGCGCGCAGCGCATCCATCGGCGTGCATTGCGGACGCAGCCGGCCCGTGATATTGGAGACCAGGTGCATTACGTGTGAGTACCGCTCGACGTTCATCAGCTCGGTGACCTTGACACTGCCGGTCTCGCAGACCCGGCCGAGGTCGTTGCGGCCGAGGTCGACGAGCATCACGTGCTCGGCCCGCTCCTTTTCGCTGGAGCGGAGTTGCTCCTCCATCCGCCGGTCCGTGGCCTCGTCACGGCCTCGGCGCCGCGTACCCGCGATCGGCCGGTATCGAAGGTTGCGTCCCTTCACCGTCACCAGGATCTCCGGCGACGTCCCGACGATCGTGATCGCCGGTAGCTTGAGGAAATACATGTATGGCGACGGATTCAAGGCCCGCAGCAGCCGGTAGACCTCGAAGGGGTCGGCTACAAGCGGCACCGTGAAACGCTGTGCGATCTGCACCTGGTAGATGTCTCCCGCCAGGATGTGCGCCTTGGCCTCCTCGACCGCCTTGAAAAAATCGGGCTGCGACATGTGACCCTCGGGAGTGACGCCGGAAGGCCGGTCGGCCGGCTCCAATGCGCTCAAGCGAACCGTACGGTTCAGCCGGCGGGCCAGGTCGTCGATCCGCGCCACTGCTTCCGCGTAGCGCGACTCGATCGGGGCGCGCTGGGTTCGAACATGCGTAACGAGCTTCAACCGGTGGCGGACATGGTCGAAACACGCGAGCGTGTCGGTGATGACAAACACCCCGTCCGCCACCTGCAAGGGGTCCGCCTCCGGCGTTGGGAGGCGCTCGAGGTATCGGGCGGCTTCGTAGCCGAGGTATCCGACGGCGCCGCCGCAAAACCCTTCCGGTAGCCCGTCGGCCGGTTCAGCGGCGAAGGTCTGGAGATAGGCTTCCAGCGCACGCAACGGGTCCTGTCCGTCCAGCTCCCGCCGGCCATTCGCGTCCTGCACCGTAGCGCGCCCATCGGCAATGGTGACGATCGCGAGCGGGTCCGCCGCGACGAAGGAGTAGCGGCCGAGCTGTTCCCCGCGCTCGACGCTCTCCAGCAGGTAGGCAGGCCCGTCGGCGGCAAGCGCCGCGAACGCCGTGACCGGCGTGAGCGCGTCCGACAGGACGTCACGAAAGATCGGGACCATCGGCGCCCGCCGTGCCCGTTCCTTGACCTGGTCGAGAGTCAGTGAGACCGACATGGAGTCCCCAGCGTCATGATGCCGCCGGGTATGGAGCGTTCGAGCCAAGCGGCGCAATCATCGCGATCGGCTGGTCGGCCAGGCTCGCCAGCAGGGCCCCCGCCGAGGCGGGGATGTCGCGGGCCGCGCGGACCAGGTCGGCAAGGACGGCGCTGGCCGCGGCGTCGGGGCCGGCTCCAGGTCCCTGCAGGAACAGCGCCCCCGCGTAGGCGGCGTCGACCGCAATCGCATTCATGGCGCCGTCGACCCGGGCCAGCGGCGCATCCCGCGGGATCAATCGTGGACGAACGTCGGCCTCGATGCCGTTCCCGTTCAGGCTTGTCGCCGCGGCGATCAACTTGACGATGCAGCCGCGCTCTCGCGCGTTGCGCAGGTCGGCGTGACGGAGGTCGCGGATTCCCACCCGTTCGATCTGGGAAGGATCGATGCGGCGGTGAAAGGCGAGCATCGCGAGGATGGCGAGCTTCGCCGAGGGGTCATGCGCATCGACGTCCGCGCTCGGGTCGGCTTCGGCCAGCCCGCGCCGCTGCGCGTCGGCCAGCGCCTGCGCATAGGCGGCGCCTTCCCCCATCGCCTGCAAGATAGAGTTCGTGGTGCCATTGAGGATCCCGGTCACCGCCCGGATCCGGTCCGAGGCCAACGTCTCGGCGAGCGTTTCGACGATCGGGATCGCGCTGGCGACCGACGCTTCGAAGCGGAGGGGACCGAGCCGGGCGAGCGCCGGGCCTTGAGCGGCGATCAGCTGCTTGTTGGCGGTGATCACCTGGCGGCCCGCCTGGAGCGCCGTACGTATATAGGTGTGGGCCGGTTCGAGGCCGCCCATCACTTCGACGACGGCATCGAGATCGGAGTGCGCCAGCAGCTGCGTCGAGGAAACCAACGGCGCCGGTGCGTGACGGCGCTCCGGGTGAGCCACGCTGATGGCTTCCAGGGCGATCGGCCGGCCGGCTGCACCCGTGATCCGATCGGCATCGTCGACCAGCCGCCTCGCCAGCGCTCCACCGACATGGCCCAGGCCGAGCAAACCAATCCGGTACGGCGCGTGCATTCGGGAACGCTACCATCACCGCCATGACGGCCGGGATCATCGAGCGCTACGCCGGCTATCTGCCGGTGACATCCGCCACCCCGCGCGTGACCCTCGGGGAGGGATCCACGCCCCTGGTTCACTCGGCCCGGATCGGTCCGGCGATCGGGCTCGACCAGCTCTATTTCAAGTACGAGGGCCTCAATCCCAGTGGGTCCTTCAAAGACCGCGGAATGGCGCTGGCCACCGCCCGGGCGGTCGAAGTGGGGGCTCGGACGTTGCTCTGCGCCTCGACGGGAAACACCAGCGCATCGGCGTCAGCCTACGCCGCGCGCTGCGGCCTTCGCGCCGTCGTGGTCGTCCCGGCGGGAGGCGTCGCCGCCGGCAAGCTGGCCCAGGCGCTGGCGTATGGCGCGGTCATCGTCATCGTCAAGGGTTCGTTCGACCGCGCCCTCAAACTCGTCCGGCAGGTAGCGGACGAGCCGGCGGTGGCGCTGGTGAACTCGGTCAACCCGTACCGGATCGAGGGTCAGAAGACCGCCGCCTTCGAAATCGTCGAACAACTGGGCCAGGCGCCGGCGGAGCTCTATATCCCGGTGGGGAACGCCGGCAACATCACCGCCTACTGGCTGGGGTTCCGCGAGCTCGCCACGCGCTCCGGAACATCACTGCCGGTTCTGCACGGCGCCCAGGCGGAAGGCGCGGCACCGCTGGTCCGTGGCCGGCCGGTCACGCGGCCACGCACAGTCGCGTCCGCGATCCGGATCGGTAACCCGGCCTCCTGGAGCACAGCGCTTACAGCACGTAATGAATCCGGAGGGACCATCGAAGCCGTCAGTGACGCCGAGATCATGGCGGCGCATCGCCGGCTGGCGCGGGAGGAAGGTCTGCTGGTCGAGCCGGCGTCTGCTGCCGGGGTGGCCCTCTTGATCAAACGGGCGGCCGCCAGGACGATGAGTAGCGGTGGGCCCATCGTCTGCGTCCTGACCGGCCACGGGTTGAAGGACCCGCAGGCCCTGACTCGCGGTTTAAGAGTTCCCCGGCCCATCGAGCCGACACTCAAGGCCCTTCGTCGCGTCTTGGGCTAGCGGAGCGCCTCGATGATCGCGTCGGCCATGGCGCCGGTTCCCGCGGGCCGCTGCCCGTCCGTGGCGATGTCGGCGGTTCGCAGGCCCGCGGCGAGCACCCGCGAGACGGCGCGCTCGATCGATTGGGCGGCATCCTCACGGCTAAGGGACCAGCGCAGCAACAAGGCGGCGCTGAGGATCGCGCCGATCGGATTGGCAATGCCCTGTCCCGCAATGTCGGGCGCCGACCCGTGGATCGGCTCATACAACCCGAGGGTGCCCGCGCCCAGGCTTGCCGAGGGCAACATCCCGAGCGCGCCGGCCAGCATCGACGCCTCGTCGGTAAGGATGTCGCCGAAGAGGTTCTCGGTGACGACGACATCGAAGGCTTGCGGCCTGCGGAGTAATTCCATGGCGAAGGCGTCGACCAACATGTGGGTACAGGCGACGTCCGGATAGCGCTCCGCCACGCGGGTGACCACGGCGCGCCAGAGCCGGGAGGTCTCGAGCACGTTCGCCTTGTCGACCGAGCACACCCGGCAGCGTCGCATCCGGGCCAGCTCGAACGCCCGCACGGCGACCCGCTCGATCTCCGGTGTGCTGTATCGCATGGTGTCGACGGCTGCCTCGCCGCGCGGTGTCGTGTAGCGACGCTTGGGCCGGCTGAAATAGAGGCCGCCGGTCAGCTCGCGCACCACCAGGAGGTCAACGTCTCGGATGCGCTCCGGGCGCAGGGCGGAGGTGGCGACCATCGCCGGATCGACTCGGACCGGCCGCAGGTTGGCGAAGAGACCAAGCCCTTTGCGCAGGCCGAGGAGCGCGGAACCGGGCCGGATCGTGCTGTTCGGCGCCGCATCATCCCACTTGGGGCCACCGACCGCGCCAAAGAGGATGGCGTCCGCCGTCTTGCAGAGGCGCAGCGTCTGCGGCCGCAACGCCACGCCGTATGCATCGACCGCGGCGCCGCCGACGAGATCCTCGACGTAATCGAGCTGGAGATCCACCCGGCCCGCGGCCGCGTCCAGGACTCGGCGCGCGGCATCGATCACCTCGGGCCCGATGCCGTCCCCCGGAAGCACGACGATGCGAGCGGCCAGGGCCACGCTAGATCCTCATGCCGTCCATGGTCGGCACGATTCTAGAGTGAGGCATGCGACCGGCGGTACCGCCGCCTCAGCCAGCGATTGGCAGCGTGAAGCGGACCTCGGTCCCTTCTCCCGGCGCGCTCGTCGCAGCGATCGTGCCGCCGTGGGCGCTCACGACGTCTTTCGCGATCGCGAGCCCGAGTCCCGAGCCGGGCGAGCCTGGGCCTTTGATGAAACGCTCGAAGATACGCGGGAGCAGCTCGTTCGGGATTCCCTGGCCGGTATCGCGGACAGCGAAGGCGACGTTGTCGCCCGATCGCCGCGCACTGGCGGTGACCGTCCCGCCCGAAGGCGTGTAACGAATGGCGTTGGAGAGCAGATTGCCGAGCACACCCCGAACCCGCGCCGGATCCGCGTCGATCGCCGGCAGCTCGGACTCGAGGTCCGGCAGCAACCTGACTCCGGCCGCGTCCGCGGCGCTCTGAAAAGCCGCCAGGCTGCTGGTCACCAGGACCGGCACGTCCACGGCTTCACGATGCAGCTTGAGGCTGCCCACGTCCGCCAGCGTCATGGTGCCCAGGGCGTCGACGAGCGTGTCGAGGGTTGCCGCCGCGTCGAGGATCGGAGTCAGGTGTGCCTGATCACCGGGATAGATCCCGTCGCCGATGCCCTCGGCCTGCCCGCGGATGATCGCCAGTGGCGTCCGGAGTTCGTGCGTCAGGTCCGCGACAAAAGCGCGCCGGTTTCGGTCGGCGGCGGCCAGCCTCGCGCTCATCGCGTTGAAGGCGCGAGCCAGCGACCGTAGCTCGCGCGGCCCGCGCTCGGCGACCTGCACGCCATACTCGCCCGCCTCTATCCTTCCGGCGGCGTCGACCAGATCCCCGAGGTTTACGGCCATCCGCCGGAAGCGCCCGCCGGCTCGAATGACGAGGAACACGAAGAGCGCAAGGGCGGCAATCGCAATGAACCGGACCGGGTGGGGAGCGTGGATCAGGCCGGCGCCCGTCCCCACCAGCACGACGCCAATCGTGAGCGCCACGGCGACCAGCAGGAACGCGGCGGCGATGAACCCGGCGATCCGCCACATGAACCGGCCTCCCATCCGGCGCCATGGTGGCCCAGCCGGCGGCCAGGGTTCTCCCTGCGGCCACCACGGAGGCCGTCCGCGGCCTCCCTCGCCACGCGGACCCCAGCCGCGGCCGCGCCAGCCCGAGGCGCTCATCGGCGCGGATCCAGGAAACGGTAGCCGACCCCAAAGACCGTGAGCAGGTAGCGGGGATTGTGCGGGTCCGGCTCGATCTTGCGGCGCAGATTCTTGACATGCGCATCGATCGCGCGCTCGTACGAGTCGAACGCGACCCCGTGGACGGCGTTGAGCAGTTGGGCGCGACTGAACACCCGACCCGGCTGGCGCGCCAGGGTGGTCAGCAGTTGGAATTCGGTTTGGGTCAGCTCGACCGGCCTGCCGGCGATCGTCAGCGCCATGCTCGGCACGTTGAGCTCGACATCGTCGACGCGGATCACATCACCTGGCGTCCGCGCCGCTTCGCTGCGGCGGAGGACAGAGCGGACGCGGGCAACCAGTTCCTTGGGACTGAACGGCTTGGTCAGATAATCGTCCGCGCCCAGCTCGAGGCCCACCAGCTTGTCGGACTCATCGGTGCGTGCGGTGAGCATGATGATGGGCACGCTTCCATTGCGGCGCAGTGAACGGGTCACGTCGAGGCCGTCGATGCCGGGGAGACCGAGGTCGAGGACGATGAGGTCGGGGTGCTGCGTCGACGCCGTCCGTATCGCCGTCGGCCCGTCGGCCGCGATGAGTACCGTAAAGCCCGCCTGCTCGAGGTAGTCGCGCACCAGCTTGACGATCTGCGGCTCGTCATCGACCACCAGGATCGTCTTCATCAGCGCCATCCTATGCCGAGGGATGAGGCGGAGCGGGGGCTCCGCCTCAGTCGGGAGGGAGGAAATCAGACCCGGGCGGTTCCCGGTTGATCCGTTGCGGCCCCCGCCGGCGGAACCGTTCCGTGCGCCCGGTCGTGCCAGGCTTTGAGGGTCGCCTCGATGAACGGCGGCAGCGTAAACGGTTGCTGCGTCCCACCGCCGTGCCCGTAACCGCCAAAGCGGCCCCAGGGCCCGCCGAACCCACCACCCATCATCTGGCCCATCGCATAACGGCGCATGCGGCGCTTGCGCCCCAGCATGGCCAGACCGAGCCCGAGCCCGCCCAGCATCGCGAGCTTCCTGTTCCTGTCTTTCGTTGTGTGGTCGTCCATATCGTTCTCCTTCGTGTTGAATCCTTACTGCGTCTCATCGTGCCCGACGGTTGTGAAGCAGCTGTGAAGCAATCTCGAGCGCCGTGCGTTGATCAGGCTGGATGCGACAGACAGCTGTCAAAAGCGGCAGACAGACTGGCATCCACGCGTCCGGCGCCGGCGGCCGTGGGACCCGGAGACCATTCGCCGTCGGCACCGGCGCGCCTCGATCGCTTTAGGGCAGTCCGGCAGCGATCCGCATGGCATCCGCACGGGACAGGCCGGACTCGATCCGGTAGGTGACGCCCCCATGCTCCCAGATCAGCGTGTTGGCTGCCAATCGGAGGATCTCCGGTTGACCGTCACCGGCGCTGCCTTGGATGACGATCGTATGCGGTTCACCCGCGATCCACCAGCCCGGATCGCCATTCACCGAGGTTTGCTCCAGGGTGGTCCCCGGTCCGACATCCTTGGTGATAAAGCCCGGGAAGAGGTCGCCACGAAACTCTGTCACGAGGACGCCCAGTCCGGTCTGTTTGACGATGGGGATGCCAGGGCGCGGCATGTACGCGAGCGCCACCTCGCCGCCGGGGGGCCCGCTCGCGACGTAGACAGCGTCCGGGGGCCCGAGCGCGGGTGGGATCGCGATCGCGAACTTGACGGTCGACTGCGCCAGGTCCATGGTCGTGGGACGGCCCAGGTCGAGCGACGTCGGCGATGAGAGCGATGGCGCTGGTGACGGCACCCGGTTCACGATGACGCCACGGACATGGAAGAAATGTGCGATCGCGTCGCGGGTCGCCGGGTTGGCGAGCGCCGCCGCACCCAGCAGGACGAGCAATACGGCCGCGACCAAGGCGAGTCGCCGCGGGTCGCGCCAGAGCTCGAGCCGGCGCGGCTGAGCAACCGGTTGGGCGGTGATCCGCAGCCGGACGCGGCTGGACAGGTTCGGCGTTGGTGGATAGGGGTAGTTGGGGCCGAGGTCTCGCAGCGCTCGCTCCAGCTCGATCTCCGGCATACGCCGCGGATCAGCCATCGCGCTCTCCGGAGCCCGACGGCAATCGCACCTCGGATGGCAAGGCATCGCGAAGGCGTCCCAACGCCCGCGACAATCGTGACTTCACCGTTCCCTTCGGGCAGCTGAGGGCCTCGGCCATCTCCGCCTCCGACAGGTCGAAGAACAGCCGATAGGCAAGGATGAGGCGGTCGTCCTCGCGTAGCTGCCGCAAGGTCGCGACCAGCGTGGAACGGAATTCATCCGCCTCGGCCGCCGCCTCAGGGGAAGGGGCCGCTTCCCCCGAGGCATGGGCCCTGATGGCGCGCTCTGCCAGCGCAACTCGGCGATGCGCGGACATCCGGCGATTGCGCGCCTCGTTGGCGACGATCCGGCAGAGCCACGGCCGAAACGGCGCACCCGGGCGAAAACGACCGAGCGCGTAGTAAGCATTCACGAAGGCCTCCTGCGCGGCATCTTCCGCGTCCGCGGCGTCACCGGTGACCTGGTAGGCGACCCGGAACGCCAGCTCCTGGTAGTGCTGGACGAGTTCTTCATAAGCGTTGACATCGCCCTTTCGCGCGCGTTCGACGAGCGCTGTGTCGTCCAGTGGCCGGCCCTCCACGGATCGATTACTAACCCTTCATACCAGTTGGAGGGCCGCTCGGTTCCAAG
>Ga0307308_10000912_pt1 | contig 11315 bp, 9 predicted proteins | sample ER_DNA_195_FD_194501 | JGI IMG/M metagenome (GOLD analysis project Ga0307308, IMG submission 194501) | Bulk soil microbial communities from the East River watershed near Crested Butte, Colorado, United States - ER_DNA_195 | ecosystem: Environmental > Terrestrial > Soil > Floodplain | place: USA...
GCCTTCGGCGGCTCATTCATTCTCGCGCTCGTCATGTCCGCAAATCTGGCCATGTTTTTGGCCGACCCTAAAACCACGGTCGTGTGGGGAATGACCGCCAGAGCGCTAGCTGGCGTCGGCTGGGTCGCAGCGGGACTGGGTATTATCGCTTTGTTCGAGAATCGTTCGTGGACCTACATCCTGGTCAATGGCGGCTACCACGTCGTGGCCTTTGTCGCGATGGGCGCCATCCTCGGCGCCTGGCGGTAAGCTCGCTCGGAAGCGCTGGGTGAGATTCTGTTTTGACAGCCGTCGTTTCCGAATATATATGGCATTGCAATATATGGCATCGCCAGTTCCCGATCGCGAACTAAAGAAGGGCAGCGCAGAATTGATGATTTTAGCCCTGCTCGAAAACCGGCCCCGACACGGATATGAGATTGCGCAGCTGATCGAGCTGCGTTCACGCGGCACGATCCGATTTAATGTCGCGTCCCTTTATCCTTTGCTTTATCGACTCGAGAAACGGAACTGGATTCGCGGTCGCTGGGTCGAAAAGCCGGGCCAGCGTCGCCGTCGCTATTATCGTCTAACCGCCTCGGGAAAGAACGTGCTCTCGAAGCAACGCGCCGGCTGGCGTGAGTTCGTTGAAGCCATCAACCTGATCACCGAGATTCAACATGCCTGATTTCAAGGTCGAGATCAGAGAGCGCCTGGCGGAACTCGGCTTATCTCCAGTGCGCGAGGCGGAAATCGTTGAAGAACTTTCGCAGCATCTGGAAGAAGAATACGACCGCGCACTCAGCTGCGGTACTTCGGAAGAGGAAGCGCGCAAACAAGTCCTAGAGCAGCTCAGCGCGTCTGATTTGTTAGGCAGCGAACTGAAACACGTGGAACGTCGCATTTCGCAAAACCCTGTCACATTGGGAACGGAAGAGAGGATCAATATGTTTGCCGACCTCTGGCAGGATTTGCGCTATGCGCTGCGCACGCTGACGAAGAATCCGGCCTTCACAAGCATTGCTATTGTTGCGATCGCGCTCGGCATTGGCGCAAACACTGTAATCTTCAGCGCCGTGAATGCCGTGCTGTTGCGTCCACTCCCCTTCAAAAACCCTGAACAACTGGTGATGGTGTGGGAAAATGCCACCCATCTTGGTTTTCCGAAAAATACTCCGGCGCCGCCTAACTTTCTTGACTGGCAGAAACAGAACACCGTCTTCACTGGGATGGCAGCGATGGCCGAGCGCAGCTTCAACCTGACCGGCGTCGGTGAACCGGAGCGCCTCGACGGTCGCCGCGTCTCGGCGAATCTCTTCGACTTGTTAGGCGTGCCGGCGCTGCTTGGGCGCACGTTCGTGCCGGAAGACGATCGACCTGGCTCGCATGTCGTTCTCGTGAGCTACTCGCTCTGGCAACGGCGGTTCGGTTCCGATCCCAGCATTATTGGCCGGGTAGTTACGTTGAATGGGGAAAGCTATACGGTTATTGGGGTGATGCCGCGCTCGGTACACTTGCCCGGCTATGGCAACTGGAACGACAAGGTATGGGTGCCAATCGCGTTTACCAACGAGGAAACAACGCAGCGCGGTAATCATTTTCTCGACGTGATCGCGCGGATCAAGCCTGGCATCACTCTTAAGCAGGCCCAAGCTGAGATGGAGACGATTGCCGCCCGCCTTGCCAAGGAATATCCACGGTACAACACCCGCACCGGCGCGACCGTGACGCCACTGCACGAGGAAGTGGTCGGCGATATTAAGCCCGCGCTGCTCATCCTGCTTGGAGCCGTCGGGTTTGTGCTTCTCATTGCGTGCGCCAATGTTGCCAATCTGCTGCTGGCCCGCGCCGCGGTGCGCGAAAAGGAAATTGCATTGCGACTTGCGCTCGGCGCAAGCCGTTCCCGCCTGACGCGTCAGTTTCTAACCGAAAGCGTATTGTTGGCGGTGCTCGGCGGCGGTTTCGGCTTGCTCCTTGCGTTGGCAGGAATCCGCGTCCTGAAGACGTTCATTCCTGTAACCATTTCGCAGACACAGACGATCAGCATTGACGGAAAGGTGCTCGTGTTTACCGCGTTGCTCGCCTTGTTGACCGGAATTGTATTCGGACTCGCGCCAGCGATGCACGCGTCCCACTCCAATCTAAACGATTCGTTGAAAGAAGGCGGCCGTGATTCCGCCGTCGGCAAAAAAGGAAATCGCCTTCGTGATTTGCTTGTCGTCGGCGAAGTCGCAGTCTCCTTCATCCTTCTCATTGGCGCGGGATTGCTCATCAACAGTTTTCTACACTTGCGAAATCTCGATCCCGGGTTTCGCGCCGATCATCTCCTGACTATGAAAGTAGACCTGTCGGAGCTGAGGTATCCGGACGGGGAACGGCGCTCAGTGTTTTTCGATGAGGTGTTGCGTCGCATCCGCGCTTTGCCTGGCGTTCAATCAGTAGCTGTCGCCGGCAACTTGCCGTTCACTTACAACGGGGATTCGATGAGTATTGCCGTCGAAGGCATTCCCGATCCGCCGCCGGGCCAGTGGCCCGATGTAATCTACCGTGCGATTGGGCCAGGCTACTTCAGCACAATGGGAATTCCAATGATTCGCGGCCGCGACTTCACCGATCAGGATAAGGCGGATTCTAAAAACGTGGTGGTGATTAGCGAGAAAACCGCCCAGCACTACTGGCCAGGAAAGGACCCCATTGGCAAACGTCTGAAGCCTGGTGCGACGACTTCGGACGTACCCTGGCGAGAGGTGATTGGCGTTGTAAAAGATGTCCGGCAAAACGACTTCATTGCGCAACCCAAAATGCAAATGTATTTCGCTTATCGGCAGCTGAAGGATTTGGCAGCGAATGCACTGATTGTGCGGACAAGCGTTGAACCGATGAGCCTCGCCACCTCAATTCGCGATACGATATGGGCCGTGGACAAGGACCAACCGGTCGCTAACGTCGACACGATGGACCATATCGTGTCAGAGGCGATCGCCAGGCAGCGGTTCAGCATGCTCTTGTTAGGTATCTTTGCCGCTTTGGCATTGATTCTCGCGGCCGTGGGAATTTACGGGGTGATGAGTTACTCAGTCGCGCAACGCACGCATGAGATAGGCATTCGCATGGCGCTCGGTGCGCGACGGGCCGACGTATTGAAAATGACAGTCAACCAAGGACTCAAACTAGTGAGCATAGGTATGATGCTCGGATTGGCGGCGGCATTTCTTCTGACGCGCGTGCTAGCAAGTCTGCTGTTTGGGATCAGCGCGACAGATCCAATCACTTTCCTCGGCATCTCACTCGTGCTACTCGTGGTCGCGATTCTGGCCAGCTATCTTCCGGCGCTGCGCGCAACGAAAGTCGATCCCATCATCGCTCTACGGGCGCAGTAGACGCTGCGCCATACCCGGCTCAATTAGCGTCGAATCTGCCGATCGGCTTCGTGCGGACCTATCGCTCTTGCGCGATACAATCGAAATGATGCGAGGATCACGACTTCTTTTTCTCTGCGTCCTTTTTGTTCTCTATGGTTAAATCATTCAAATGCGCTGGGTGGTATTTCTTCGTGCCGTGAACGTCGGTGGAGCGAATCGATGTCAACCGGCTGCCATCGCCAAACAGTTGGCGAAGTTTGGTGTCGTCAACATCGGCGCGGTCGGGACGTTTGTGGTGCGCGAAGACGTGAGTGAATCGGCTTTGCGCGCTGCCTTCGCTCGAAAGTTGCGATTCAAATGCGAGATCATGATTTGTCCCGCACGCGACATCATCAAGCTCACATCAAAGAATCCATTCGCACGACAACTCTCGGACGAGAACATTACCCGGTTCGTGAATGTGCTGGCCAAACGACTCCCCTCGCCACCTCCTCTTCCTCTTCGTCTTCCTCTTAATCTCCGCTCGAACGACGACTGGCTACTGAAAATCATTGCGATCCAAGACCGATTCGTCCTGGGTCTCTATCGTCGACAGATGAAAGCGATTAGTTACCTGGGCAAGATTGAGAAGCTCCTGGGGGTGCCGGCCACTACGCGCAGTTGGAACACGATTGAAAAGGTTGCAAAGATTCTTCGCGGCGAATAACCGGTCACTACGCCGCGTTGACGGACTGGAAGCACGACGTGACAACTCTTATCGCACTGGCAACCTGATCTCTGACTTCTTACTTCTCACTTCTGACCTGTGAGGTCACCTCCCAGTCATTTGTTCCAGCTTTTCCGGATAACGAGCGCCTTGCACCGTGATGTTTGAAGCGGCGTTTTCGATTTCGCGAAGATCGTCCGGCGTAAGTTCCACTGAAACTGCTACAATATTTTCCTCCAGCCGGTGCAACTTCGTTGTGCCTGGGATCGGAACGATCCACGGCTTTTGAGCCAGCAACCATGCGAGCGCGATCTGAGCAGGCGTCGCCTTCTTGCGCCTTGCGATTTCGCCAAGCAGATCAACCAAAGCCTGATTCGCTCTGCGAGCTTCCGGCGTAAAGCGCGGCAGCGTGCCGCGTAAGTCGGAACTCTCGAACGTGGTGTTCTCGTTCATCTTTCCCGCGAGAAAACCTCTGCCGAGAGGGCTAAATGGAATGAAACCGATTCCGAGTTCCTCAAGCGCCGGTAACACTTCCTCCTCGGGTTTTCTCCACCACAGTGAGTATTCGCTTTGGAGCGCTGTCACCGGCTGGACGGCATGCGCTCGACGAATCGTTTGCACTCCTGGCTCGGAAAGGCCGAAGTGCTTGACCTTGCCTTTGTGTATCAGATCCTTCACCGCGCTGGCCACGTCTTCGATTGGCACGTCGGGATCAACACGATGTTGGTAGAACAGATCGATCACATCGGTCCTGAGTCGTTTGAGCGAGGCTTCAGCGACTTCTTTGATGTGCTCTGGTCGACTATCGAAGCCGATCTGCTGACCTTTGGGACCAAACTTGAAACCGAACTTGGTAGCAATCACCACTTTCTCACGGAAAGGAGCAAGCGCTTCGCCAACGAGTTCTTCATTCGTGAACGGACCGTACACTTCGGCAGTATCGAAGAATGTGACGCCTCGTTCGACGCCTGCTCGAATCAGCGAGATCATCTCCTGTTTATTCTTCGGTGGACCATAGCCAAAGCTCATTCCCATGCAGCCCAGCCCGATCGCGGAGACTTCCAAATTACTCTTTCCAAGTTTGCGCTTCTGCATCGTTCTCTCCTTCCCAGCCTATGCGTTGATCACTCCGACTTAAGAGAAGCCATGTCGATGGAGAAACGGTACTTCACGTCAGACTTCAGCAGTCTCTCGTAAGCTTCGTTGACTTTTTGGATGGGGATAACTTCGACATCGGCGGTAATGTTGTGGGCGCCGCAAAAATCGAGCATCTCTTGCGTTTCAGCGATGCCGCCGATGGCAGAGCCAGCGAGACTGCGCCGTCGCATGATCAGGCTAAATGCAGGAACACGCAGCGGTTCCGCCGGAGCGCCGACCAGCGTCAGGTTACCATCGCGGCCGAGCAGGTTGATATACGCGTTGATATCGTGATCGGCTGAGACAGCGTCGAGGATGAAATCGAAGCTGCCTGCGTGCTTCTGCATTTCGTCTGCATTGCGGGAGATAACGACTTCATCGGCGCCGAGGCGTAACGCGTCTTCCTTCTTGTTAGGCGAGGTGGTGAACACGACGACGTGGGCTCCGAACGCATGAGCAAATTTTACGGCCATGTGGCCGAGTCCGCCGAGACCGACCACTCCGACTTTCTTGCCCTTGCCAACGCCCCAATGGCGCATGGGCGAGTATGTCGTGATTCCGGCGCAGAGCAGCGGCGCAGCTGCGTCGAGGTTAAGATTCGAGGGGACGCGCAGAACAAAATGTTCATCAACAACGATGCTTTCGGAGTAGCCGCCGTATGTCCTGCCTCCGATGTGCTGGTCGGGCGAGTTGAAGGTAAGTACCATGTTCGGGCAGTACTGTTCAAAGCCAGCTTTGCACTGCGGACAAGTACGATCCGAGTCGACCATGCAGCCAACCGCGACGAGGTCGTCGGGCTTGTACTTTGTAACCGCCGAGCCGACATTCGTCACGCGCCCCACGATCTCATGACCGGGCACGATCGGGTACACAGTGGGCATAAACTCGCTCCACTCGTTGCGAACCGAATGCAGATCGGAGTGGCAGATGCCGCAGAACAGAATTTCAATTTGCACATCGCGGTCAGTTGGATCTCGACGCTTAATGTTGGTGGACGCCAGAGGCGATATTTCACTGGCAGCGGAGTACGCTTTCGCGTTGTAGGTAGTTGGATGCATGGTTGATGTTATCTCCTGTTATAAAGAATCGAATCGATCGTTTTCACACTCTCAATTTATCGATCACGATCAAGTCGCGGTCCATGCGCGTGCGTGGGATTTTGTAGTACCACGCTAGAGTCAATCCCAATTCCCTCTTTCAGGTGAGAATCGAAGCGCAATCTAGCGTCGCGCTTAATTACCGGATGGTCCGAGCCGGACTCAACAGAAGGCAACCAAGAAAAGAAAGACTCAGTTCGAGCCTTTGTTCTCGTTGTTTTCTTCTGTTCGACCGGATTTGACTCTCAACTCTCACTTGTCACGCCGTAGTCTTCACGAAGGAGGAACTATCGACCATCAACTTCTCTGATATGAAATCGCTCACTGAACATCTTTGGTTCGAGGTTCCGGATCGGCGCGGGTTCATCAATATCACACCGAAGATCCAGGAACTCGTTCGCCACAGCGGCGTGACCGAAGGCCTTTGTCTGGTCAACGCCATGCACATCACCGCCTCGGTGTTCATCAACGACGATGAGTCGGGCCTCCACCACGATTACGAGCTCTGGCTGGAAAAATTAGCGCCGCACGCACCGACCAGCGCCTATCGACACAACCGGACCGGTGAAGACAACGCCGACGCTCATCTCAAACGTCAGATCATGGGCCGGGAAGTCGTCGTTGCGATCACCAAAGGCAAACTGGATTTCGGGCCGTGGGAACAAATTTTCTACGGCGAATTCGACGGGAGACGGCGCAAACGCGTGCTGGTTAAGATAATCGGAGACTAACCGACGCCAACAGAAGCCAACGAAGTAAACAGAGATCGATTGCTGACTTCTGATCTGTGACATCTGGCTTTTGTCACTGATTAGCAGCCGTCGCTCGCGCGCCGAGCGGAGCCTACAAGCAGTCTATCGCCCGTGCGGCTCGCGCCTTGTTCAACGCTAGCAACTGCGCGCGTTCCTCTGTTAGGGTTCCGCACAAATGGAAGGCAAGCACGATCTAATAACCACAGGTGAACCTGTGTTGGCGCGCGCCAAGGAGGTGAGCTTCCTGGGTCACCCCAAGGGCCTTTTCTACCTCGCGTTCACCGAAGCATGGGAAAGATTTTCCTACTATGGAATGACAGCGCTCCTCGCCCTTTACATGGTGAATCAGTTGTTGCTGCCGGGACACGTTGAACACATCGGTGGATTTTCCGGGTTCAGAGCGGCGGTGGAATCGGTTGTCGGGCCGCTCTCGACGCAGGCGCTCGCCTCGCAGATTTTCGGACTCTACTCCGGTTTCGTTTACTTCACGCCGCTGCTCGGCGGCATGATTGCCGATCGCTGGATCGGACAGCGCAATGCTGTCGTGATCGGCGCTCTGTCGATGAGTGCCGGTCATATCGCGATGACTTTTGACGAGTCCTTCCTCCTCGCCCTGCTCCTGCTCGTGATCGGCTCGGGTTTTTTGAAGGGCAATATTTCGGCGCAGGTGGGTGCCCTTTATCCGCCAGAGGATGAAGCGCGGCGGACCCGCGGCTTCGTCATTTTCAGCACGGCAATCAATATCGGAGCGGTCATTGGACCGTTGCTCTGCGGTTTGCTCGCACAGGTTTATGGCTGGCACTACGGCTTCGGCATCGCCGCGATCTTCATGCTCCTCGGTCTAGCCACCTATCTTTATGGATACCGTTACCTGCCTGCGCGGGTGGAGCGGCGGAAGTTCGAGGGCACTCGACTCACGGCCGGCGAGCGGCGCATCGTTTACGCGCTCATCGCCGTGATGATCATCACCATCTTCCAGTCGACTGCGTTCTATCAGGTCTTCAACGTGAATCCGATCTGGATTCAACAGCATGTCGCGCTCGACGTTGGCGGCTTCCGAATCCCGGTGCCCTGGTTCCAATCGATTAACTCGGTTTCAAGCGTCCTGTGCGTGCCGCTGGTGTTCTGGATCTGGCGTTGCGAGGGGATGCGGGGTCGAGAGCCTGACGATCTGGCAAAGATCGGCATCGGTGCCTGGATCACGGCCGCGAGCAATCTGATCATGGTGGCCGCAATTATTGCTTCGGGCAGCGCGCCTGTTTACCCGCTCTGGCCATTCCTCTATAGCACGGGACTTGGAATCTCGTTCCTTTACTACTGGCCCACGCTTCTCGCGTTGGTTTCGCGTGCCGCGCCGGCCAAAGTGAACGCGACCCTGATGGGACTCGTCTTCATGAGTCTGTTCATTTCGAACAATCTGATTGGCTGGATCGGCGGCTTCTACGAGAAGATGACTCCGGCGCAGTTTTGGGCAATGCACGCGGCCATCGCGGCCTGCGGCGGTCTTCTTGTCGTGCTATTCGGTCGTCGACTCAGTCGGACGCTTCACACTCCGTCGGCGTAAACATCTTGCTGCCGGACTTGCACGATGCATCGGGCTTGATGATAACCTTGAACGGCTCTCCTAGACCTCCTGAGAGATTTTAACAGAAGCTAACGAAGGTAACGGCGTATCAGAGTCAACTTTGCTTTCTTTGTTCCTTCTGTTCGAGTCTTTCGCTGATCACTTATCACAAATCATTGATCACTGTTCACTACGCGATCTTCTCTGATACTGTTCGTCGCTGACCTTTTCCATCCAATCAACCGGCTTTCCGTTCAGCGCTTCTTGAATGGCAATATGCGTCATCGCAGTCGTCGGCGTCGCGCCGTGCCAATGCTTCTCGTTAGGCGCAAACCAGACCACATCGCCTGGTCGGATTTCCTCGATTGGGCCGCCCCATCGCTGCGCCCACCCAAGGCCGGACGTGACGATCAACGTCTGACCAAGCGGATGCGTGTGCCAGGCGGTGCGTGCACCCGGCTCGAACGTGACGCTCGCACAAACCACGCGAGCCGGATCGGGTGCTTGGAACAGAGGGTCAATTCGGACGGCACCCGTAAACCAATCAGCCGGCCCTTTGTTCGAAGGCTGTGATCCACTTCTCTTAATTTCCATTACGATTTCCTTTCTTTGAGTTGATGCGCTATCCGCTGGGGCACCGTGTCACCGCACAGAAACTACTGCTGGAAACTAGTCGCCGACGGAGTCGGGCAACGACGGGTCTCGGTGGTGGTGCTGGGTGTCAACCCGCTAGCGCGCAAGGTCCAGCATTCCTCGAGCGTCGAACAGTAGCAGATCTCGACCGACACGCGTAAACGGTCCTTATTCATCTTCACCCAGAGCGGGTTAGATTTGTCGAAATTGAGCGGATTATTTTCGGGATCGTGCGGAGTGAAGACGGTCCTCGATTCACCCGCGGCGAACACATGACCACTCATGTCGCTCTCCGAACCCAGATGCTCTCCAGGTCCCAGTATTTTCTCGAGGGCCTCCTTCCAATTCCTCACCGGCTGACCATCTACCTTTACAATGACATGCCGGATAATCGCCGGTCCGACCCCTTTGTTAGCGAGGGCAAAGTGAATGGGCCCGTTGCCGCTGTCGAATTCGAGAATGGGCCACACGGCGGCACGCACTTGCTGGCGCTGCACGTAGGCGGTGTAACCGGAGACACACAGAGCCAGGAATCCAACAAACGTCGCAATGACTGCGTCGTATCGGCTGGCGCGACGCGTCTCCTTTTGCTCCGGCACGGCGCCGATCATATCGCCGGCCGCGAGTTCATGTCAATTGCTCGAGTCGTTAACTAATCCGTCCGACCTACGACAGCTTTGATTCCTTCAGCTCCAGCCTCAGTCACCGCGCGCCCTCGCGGCTTTGCCGTCTATCGCTCGCTATTCCGTCTCTCGACTGCGACATGTGCCGTCGCCTACTCGCTTCGCAGCGATATAATGGGATCGATGTTCATCGCGCGTCGCGCCGCGATTCCACAGGCAAGGAACGAAATAATGGACAAGATCAAGCCGACGATCGCGAAACTAAGTGGATCATGCTCATTCACACCGTACATCTGACTAGCAACGAGTCTGGCCAGCGCCAGAGCGATTGTGAAACCGGCGATTATCCCGCCGGCGAAAAGCACAGCGCCTTCTTTAAAGATCATCCCGACGATCGACGTCCGCGTTGCACCAAGCGCGAGACGCACGCCGATTTCGCGGTTTCGCTGTTGAATTCCATAGGAGATGACGCCGTACAGTCCGGCGGCCGCGAGAAAAAGCGCCGCCGCAGCAAATGAGCCGACCAGCAACAGGCTAAAACGCCGGGCGGCGAGCGCAGTCGCGACGGCTTCGCTCATCGGTCGCACCGCCCCAACCGCTACGTTCGGATCGACATTTTGAATTGTGTCGCGGAGAAGTCGTTCGACTCCCGCCGCTCCGCCGGAGGTCTTGATTACCCAATAGGCGCTGTTTCGTAGCCATGGCACTCCATCTTTCGGCATTTGCCGAAGCGGCAGGTAAATGTCGGCTTTCGCCGGCGTCTCAAGGTTCGTTTGTTTCACCGGACCGATAATTCCAACGATCTCGATCGGGCGAGGATCACCGTCGGTATCGTCAACAAGGATCCGCTGTCCGATAGGCGACCGATCGGGAAAATGATTTTTCGCCACAATTGTGCTGACGATCGCGACCGGCGGATGCTCAACATCATCCGATTGCGTAAAATTACGACCGTCGAGCAATGGGATACCCATTGTCCGAAAGTACTCTGGCGTGACGATGCGGTAATTGGTTGATGGTGTGTCTTCCGGCCTCGCAGGCGGCCGGTCCGGCCGGGTAAAATGAACGAACGAAATGCTTTTCGGAGCAAGCGGCAGGATCGAGATCAGCGCGTCACTCTTAATTCCACTGATTGCAGACGCGCGCGAATGCAGCTGGTCATAGAAGTGAACGATCGTGGCCACATCGGGATACCCGGTTTGCGGCAACGAAAACCTGATCGTCTGCACATCGATGGAATCGAATCCGGGTAGTTCGCTGCTCAACCGCACAAAGCTTCGTAAAAACAGGCCGGCGTTCGCGAGCAGAACCAGCGCGAGCGCGATCTGGCCGGACACCAGCCATGTCCGCAGCCGGGACTGCAACCTTCCGCCCGTTGACCCGCGGCCGCTCGACACGAGTGCGTCCCGCAAATCCGATCGAGAAAGCAGCCATGCCGGAGCCAGCCCACACGCGAGCGCGG
>Ga0307308_10000914_pt1 | contig 11304 bp, 9 predicted proteins | sample ER_DNA_195_FD_194501 | JGI IMG/M metagenome (GOLD analysis project Ga0307308, IMG submission 194501) | Bulk soil microbial communities from the East River watershed near Crested Butte, Colorado, United States - ER_DNA_195 | ecosystem: Environmental > Terrestrial > Soil > Floodplain | place: USA...
CGCCCGGGACGACCATGCCGACCATCCGCGGAAAGAACCTCGCCGGAAACGTGAGGATGAGATTCTCGTACGCGTCGACCCGCTCGGCGGGCGTCTCGGGTATGCGGACGTCCGCAAGGCCCCGATCCATCTCGGCCAGGATTCGTTTCCGTGTCGCGTCCGGCCGCAGCATCGCGCGAACCGCGTTCTGCGGGGCGCCGGTATGCAGCACCGCGCCGATCACCCGAAAACGCGACCGTGACGCGGAGCCCCGCGGTCGCAGCCGCGGATCTTCGAGCAGCTTGTCGAAGATCGCCTTACTCCGAAACTCCATCACGCTCACCACGCGCGCCGGCAGTTCTCGAGCGAACGGATTTCGGAGCACCGGCGTCAGGTCGATGAACACCCGCATCGCGGACTCCGCGTAGAGCGGCGCGCCCGCGGCCGGATCGCGCACCGGGCGCCCGATCGCCGCGGCCAAGCCGGAGCTCAGAAGCCGGAACGTCTGCAGCCCCATGGGCGTGAACGGATCGAAGACGCCCTGCGCGACGTTCGCCGAGAAGTACACCCGCAGGTCATCGTCGTTCTGCGGCGCCGTGGCTGGGATCGGGTACAGCGTGGTGATGTCGCGCGACTGGACGATCCACAGCTTTCCGTCCTTGTCGATGGCCCACTCGATGTCCTGCGGTCGCCCGAAGTGCTCCTCGATGCGCGCGCCGACCGCGGCAAGGTCGCGCAGCTGCGCGTCGCTCAGGATGTCGCCGCGGCGCTCGAGCACGGCGCCCGACCTCGTGTCGACCATGAAGTGGTCCGGGTTCACTGCGCCAGACACGAGCTGCTCGCCGAGACCGCGCACCGCCTCGATCGCGGCGCGCCGCCTTCGCCCCGTGATCGGGTCGGCGGTGAACAGCACGCCCGCGCTTTCCGCCTCGACCATTCGTTGCACGACGACCGCGAGGCGCAGGCCGCCCGCGGGGACATCGTGCGTCTTCCGATACGCGACGGCGCGGTCGTTCCAGAGTGAGGCCCAGCATTTGCGGACCGCGTCGAGCACGGCGTCCTCTCCCGCCACGCCAAGGATCGTGTCCTGCTGGCCCGCGAAGCTCGCGTCGGGCAGGTCCTCGGCCGTCGCCGACGAACGCACCGCGACCGTAGGCGCGCCGAGCGTGCGGTACGCGTCGCGGACCGCATCGGCGATCCCGGCGGGAACAGGCGACGCCGCTAGACGCACCCGCGCGGTCGCGGGCGTTTCTCCGGTCACGCCCGCCGCCTCGGCGGCGAGGGCGTAGGCCGCCGTGGTGATCACGAACCCGTCGGGGACCGGGAACTGAGCCCGTCGCAGCTCGCCGAGATTCGCACCCTTGCCGCCTGCTTCGGGCAGATCCGCCGCGGTCAGCTCATCAAGCGACCGAACAAGCACCGGCCGATGCTAGGCCGCATCGAAACATCCAGGGCTCCCGAACGTCATAGCGTCTGGTGATCCGACGCGGATTGGTCATTGGCGTCGCGCTCCTGGTCGTCTCGTGCGGCACTCGTCTCGAGGACGAGCAGGCTGGCGCGGGTGGTGGTCGTGAAGCCGTACGCCCGAGTGAACCGACGATCGCGTATATCCAGGTCGGTGGGGACCCGATCGTTCGCGAGGACCGGCCCGCCTACCTGCGCTTTCCCGGACAGCCGCCGGTGCAGATCGGCGCGGGACAGCAGTTCGCGACTGCCGGAGCGGAGACCCTTCTGTTCGAGCGATTCGACGGGCACGTCCAGGCCTACCGGGTCGGGAAGGCGCCCACGCTTCTCTATGAACGCATGAACCAGGGAGGTCCTCCTCGCGGGATCGCGTTCGGCGATGAGATCTACGAGCTCCAATCCGGGCAAGTCGTCGCAACTGATGTCCGACGTACGACTCGTGAGGTGAAGGTGCCGTCGGCTGTCCCTGGTGCGCCAGTGTTGTGCGGGTACGAAAAGATTCTCTTCGATCAGAACGCATCCAGCGCCTCGGGCCTCGCGGCGATTGGGTCTCACCTTTTCGCGTTCTCAGCGACACCGGCGAACGGCGCGATCTTCGATCTGACCGACGGCCGCCGCTTGGATCTCCCTGGAAGCGGGCCTGCGATCGCGATGGCCGCCGGCAGCGACGGCAAGATCTACGCGATCACTGCGGAGCAAGAGTGTGGATCGCATCAGCTGATCGTGCGTCGGATCGATCCGATCGCCATGCGCGAGGAAGCTTCGATCGTTACGGCAAGAACCTTTCCCTTCGACCGGATCGAGCTTGTCTCCAGCGCCGCCGGGACCACATATGCCCACCTCGTCACAGATACCGGTGCCGAGCTACTCCGCGTCGATACGCGATCGCTGACGCCGGTCGCATTGCCGCCAGACAGCGGTCTCATGACCAGTGCCGCACCCGATGGGTCGATCTGGCTGTTCGGCGGGCGGGCGCGGAACGTCGTGAGCCGATTCGATCCAGCGACGAAGGCGGTGGCAGTCGTCGACAAGGCGCGCGGCCCGGACGGATCATTCGTCCAGGCGCTTCTCTTCCTGAACGAGGCGGGTCGGCCCTAGGCGCGAAAGCGCGGAAAGGCGGCTCGGCCGGGGTAGCGCGCCACAGTGCCGAGCTCGCGCTCGATCTCCATGAGCCGGTTGTACTTGGCGACGCGGTCGGTGCGGGACAGCGAGCCGGTCTTGATCTGACCCGTGTCGAGCGCGACGGCGAGATCTGCGATGGTCGTGTCCTCGGTCTCGCCGGAGCGGTGGGAGATCACTGACGCAAACCCGGCGCGTTTCGCGAGCGCGACCGCGTCGATCGTCTCGGTCAGCGTGCCGATCTGGTTCACCTTGATGAGGATGGCGTTCGCGGCCTTCTCCTTGATGCCTCGCTCGAGACGGGCGACGCTCGTCACGAAGAGATCGTCGCCGACGAGCTGCATGCGGTCGCCGAGCGCGGCCGTCAGCTTCTTCCAGCCGTCCCAGTCGTCTTCGGCGAGACCGTCCTCGATCGAGACGATCGGATAACGCTTCGCCCAGTCGGCGTAGAGCGCGACCAGGCCCTCCGAGTCGAGCGAGCGCTGCTCGCGCGCGAGCGCGTAGTCGCCGTCGCGGTACAGCTCGGTCGCCGCGGGGTCGAGCGCGATCGCGGCGTCCTCGCCGGCGCGATAGCCCGCGCGCTCGATGGCCACGAGCATGAGCTCGAGGGGCTGCTCGTTGGTGGCGAGTCCCGACGGCGCGAAACCGCCCTCGTCCCCCACTCCGGTCGACATCCCGCGCTCATGCAGGACGTCCTTCAGCTCGTGGAAGATCTCGGAGCCCATGCGGATCGCTTCGCTGAACGTCGGCGCGCCGATCGGCACGACCATGAACTCCTGCATATCGGCGGAGTCCGTCGCGTGCTTGCCTCCGTTCAGGATGTTCATGAGCGGCACGGGCAGCGTGTTCGCCGGACCGGTGGCGAGATGGCGATAGATAGGCATGCCCTGCGCGATCGCGGCGGCGCGCGCGGCCGCAAGCGACACGCCGAGAATCGCGTTCGCGCCTAGCTTCGCCTTGTTCGGCGTCCCGTCGAGCGCGATCAGCGCATCGTCGAGTCCGCGCTGGTCCATCGCGTCCCTACCCTTGATCGCGGGCGCGATCGTTTGCTCGACGTTCTGGACCGCCTTGCGCACACCCTTGCCGCGATAGCGCTTCTTGTCGCCGTCGCGCATCTCGACCGCTTCGTGCGCGCCCGTCGAAGCACCAGAGGGCACCATCGCGGTCGCGCGGGCACCGCCGGCGAGTGCGATGTCGACGGCGATGGTCGGATCACCGCGCGAATCGAGGACCTCGCGCGCGGTGACCGACGCGATCCGCGTGTCGCTCATCGGTCGGGAATCGCCGCGACGCCCGGGAGCGTCTTGCCTTCGATCAGCTCGAGCGAGGCGCCGCCACCCGTTGAAACATGCGTCATCTTGTCGGCGAGCCCGGCCTCCTCGACCGCCTGGACGGACTCGCCCCCGCCGACCACGGTCGTCGCGCCGCTTTCGGCCATGAGCTCCGCGATCCGCCGCGTCCCGTTCGCGAATGCCGGCACCTCGAACACGCCGACCGGACCGTTCCAGAAGATCGTCTTCGCGCTTTTGATGACGGTGGCGTAGCGCTCGATGGTGCGCGGGCCGATGTCGACGATCGCGAGGTTGCTCGGGACTTCATCCACGTCATAGATCGCGGCGCCCGAGGCGCCTTCGGCGTCGGCCGACGGTGCGGCGACCACGTCGAGGGGAAGAAGCAGCTCCTTCCCGTCGGCTTTGATCTCGTCGGTGACCCGGCGCGCCTCGGTCTGCTTATCGGGCTCCGCGAGGGATCGCCCGATCGGACGGCCCATCGCGAGGAGGAACGTGTTCGCCATGCCGCCGCCGATGGCGAGCGTGTCGACGCGTGGCACGAGCGACCGCAGGACGTCCATCTTCGTGCTGACCTTGGCTCCGCCGATGATCGCGACGAAGGGATGCGCGGGCCGGTCAAGGATCCCGCCGAGCGCAACGAGCTCCTTCTCGAGGAGCAGGCCTGCGTACGCCGGCAGAATGCGCGCGACGCCTTCGGTCGAGGCGTGCGCGCGATGCGCCGTGCCGAACGCGTCGTTCACGTAGAGGTCGAATCCGGCCGCGAGCTTCTTCGCGAACGCCGGATCGTTCTTCTCCTCCTCGGGATGGAATCGCACGTTTTCGAGCATCACGACATCGCCTGGCTCCATCGCGCGGATGGCCTTCTCGACGCCCGGACCAACCGATTCGTCGAGAAGCGGGATCTCCCGTTTGGTGATCTCCGCGAGCCGCTTCGCGACCGGCGCGAGCGAAAGCTTGGCGTCGGTTCCCTTTGGGCGTCCCAGGTGAGAGACCAGCCCGATCGACGCGCCGCCCTCGATGAGCGCGCTGAGAGTGGGAAGAGCTGCGCGGATGCGTGTGTCATCCGCGACCTTGCCCTTCTCGAGCGGCACGTTGAAGTCGACACGCACGAGGGCGCGCTTGCCGCGGACGTCGACGTCCCGGATCGTGCGCTTGTGAAAGAGCGCGGCCGTGCTAGCGGCCAGCGGCGACCGGGACGCGCATCTTTGAGGCGACGAACTCGGTGATGTCGGCGAGGCGACACGCGTAGCCCCACTCGTTGTCGTACCAGGAAATGATCTTGACCATGTTGCCGAGGACGATCGTGTCCATCGCGCTGACGATCGTCGAATGCGCGTCGCCCTTGAGATCGCTCGAGACAAGCGGCTCCTCGGTGTAATCCATGATCCCCTTGAGCGGTCCCTCGGACGCGCGCTTGAACGCTGCGTTGACCTCTTCCTTTGTGACCTCTCGTTTCAGCGTCGCCGTGAAATCCACTACCGAAACCGTCGGCGTCGGGACGCGGAAGGCCATGCCGGTGAAGCGACCCTTGAGCTCCGGGATGACGAGGGTGACCGCGCGCGCCGCACCGGTCTCGGCGGGAACGATGTTCTCCGATGCCGCGCGCGCGTCACGTGGATCGTTCGCGACGGTGTCGAGCAGCCGCTGGCTGAGCGTCTTCGAGTGGATCGTCGTGAGGAAGCCCTTCTCGATGCCGAACTCGTCGTTCAGCACCTTCGCGACCGGGGCGAGCCCGTTCGTGGTACACGACGCATTCGAGATGATGTGGTGCTTCTCCGGATCGAACTCCTTCTCGTTCACCCCGAGCACGATCGTCTTGTCCTCGTTCTTTGCGGGCGCGGAGATGATCACGTACTTCGCGCCGGCGTCGATGTGCGCCTTCGCCTTGGTCGCGTCGGTGAAGAATCCGGTCGACTCCACGACGATGTCGACCTGAAGGTCCTTCCACGGGAGCTTGGCAGGGTCCCGCTCCTGGAGCACCTTGATCTTGCGCCCGTCGACGACGAGCGAGTCCGCGGTGGCGGATACCTCGCCCTGGTACTTCCCGTAATTGGAATCGTGTTTGAAGAGGTGCGCGTTCATCTTGGGGTCGGCGAGGTCGTTCAGTGCGACGATCTCAACCTCGGGGTGCCGTTCGAGCGACGCTTTCAGGAATTGGCGGCCGATGCGGCCGAACCCATTGATCGCGACACGAGCCTTCATGTGCGCCTCCCAAGGGGCAGGGGCCCCTACCGGGGCGAAGCCCCGCTACGGCAAAAGACTAGAGGAACCATTCAGCGCGGCCAGCGAGCCGTTCTCGCACGCTGATCACCGCACCCAGCATGCCTACGTCGCGGCCGAGACCGGCCGGAACCACGCGCACCGCTTCCGCGGCGACACGGAATGCGCGCTCCGCGATCGAGCGGCGCATCGGCTCGAGCGTGTGCGCGGGTTCGTGCTCCGCGACCGATCCGCCGACCACGATGAGTGCGGGATTCAAGCCGTTCACGAGCCCGATCGCCAGGTTGCCGAGCGCGGCCTCAGCGCGTGTCACGATCGCGATGGCGATCTCATCGCCCGAAGCGGCGCCGGCGTACACGCGCGCGGCATCGTCGACGCCGTACGCCTCGGCGAGAAATCGTCCCGCAGCGAGCGACTCGACACAGCCGTAGCTGCCACAGCCGCAGCGTGGTCCGTCGAGACTGACGGGCCAGTGGCCGATCTCCCCGGCGGTGTTGGTCGTGCCGCGGAGCATTCGGCCTCCGGCGACGATCGCCCCGCCGATGCCGGTCGAGATGGTGACGTACACGAAGTCGCGGACGCCCTTGGCGGCGCCGGCGACGGCCTCACCGATCCCGGCCAGCACCGTGTCTCGGTCGAGGAAGACCGACTCGATGCCGAGTGCCCTCGCGATCCCGGCGGCGAGCTGGACGTTGACGAAGCCGTTGATGTTTGGCGCGTCGTGAACGATGCCACTCTGGTGATCGAGTGGCCCGGGCGCCGAGCATGCGGCGCCGGCCAGATCGCGGGCGGACGTGCCCATCGTCGCGAGCGCGGCTCGGGAGCTTTCCACGATCGCCGCGATGACGTCGACGGCCCCACTGCGCGGGGTCGGCCGCTCGTCGCGTGCGACGATGCGCGGGATCGGCTGCTCGTCACGCGCGATGACGCTGCGGATATTCGAGGCGCCGAGATCGATGCCGAGATAGAGGCTCAGACCTTGGGGAGCTTGCCGGCGAGCTCCGGCGCCTGCAGCGCGGTCGGGTCCCCGCCGAACACCTGCTGCTGCGCCGCTTTGTAACCCTTCTTCGCTTTGTCCTTGCCGAACGCGCGCTCGGCGTCCTCGTAGATCTGGCGTACGAGGGTCGCGAGGTACGGGACGGCCTGCTGCTCGTCGAATCCTTCGCGCTCCAACGCGGCCGCGTCGATGAGGTCATCGACGACCGGCAACGGGCGATCGATCGGATCGGCCTGCTCGTCGACGCGCATCAGAAGATTCGCGAGCCGCGTCTCGATCTTGCCCTTGCCGTAGCCGCCGCTGTTGTATTCCATAAGCAGCGCGTTCGAGAGCGACGCGAGCTTTCCGGTCTTGCTCGCGCCGGCGGCCGCGGGCTCGATGTGCGCGATAGCCGTTGGCGTCTCTTCCTTGCGGAAACGGCTCAGGAATCCACCGCTCTTCTTTTTGTCCCTCTCGGCCGCCGTTTCAGGCGCGGCCGGCTGCGCCGGCGGGGGTGCCCATTCGTCCTTCGGTGCCGACTCCTGCTGCGGCGTGGGCGCTCCCCACGGATTTGCGTTCGGGGCTGGCTCCTTCGGCTTCGCGGTCGGCGCCCAGGCATTCGCGGGCGCCTCTTTCGACGCTGGAGGCGCCGACGTCCAGGACTCCGCCGGCACGTTTTGGGCGGGCGCGCCCTGCGCGGGCGCGCCACCACCGGGAGCGCGCCACCAGTCGTTTTCTTTTGGCTTGGCTACCTCGCTCGGCGGCGTTTGCTGCGCGGGCGCGTTTGCGGCGGGGCCTGGCGCGAACAGTCCGGAGAGCGAGGCCAGACGGTCATCGACCGCGGGCGGCACCTCGACCTCCGGCGCGGCCGGCTCGGACGGCGATCCGAACCCGTCCATGCGCTGTGCGATCTCCGCCTGCAGATCTTCGCGGACCTCGGGTGCGGGAGGCGCGGATTCTTTCGCCGCGGGCGCCTCGGGCTCTTTCGCCGTCCAGTCGGGCGCGCTCGTCGACCAGTCCTGTGCCGGCTGCGCGCCTTCGTCTTTCGCGGGCTCGGATTCCTGCCACGCCGGCACCGACGTTCTCCTCGCCCAATCGTGGGTCGGTGCCTGCGTCTCCTCAGCGTCCGGTGGCGGCGACCACGTTTCCGCGGGCGGAGCCGGTTCCGGCGGAGGCGCCGTGAATGCGGAGCTCGCCCCCGACGATCTGTTCTCGGCAGGGGGCAGCGACTCGATGACGCCGTCCTTCACAAGGCCGGAGAGAAGGGTCAGCGTCTGCATCTTCCCAAGGCGGAGCTGCTCCGCGATCGCGGCGACGTCGCGCTCGCCATTGACGGCGAGCAACGCGCGCCAACGGTCCGGCGTGAACGTGACGGCACCTTGGTCGGCGGCTTTCTCCGAAAGCCGGAACCGCATGCGGTCGTCCGGGATCGACGTGCGGATGGTGGTGATGCGATCGCGCGCCTCGGCGGCGCGCTTCAGGAGGGAGACCAAATCGCCGCCATCGAGGTTCGCCTCGGGCGCGGACTCCCAGGGGGTGAACTCGAATTCGGCTTGGGAGATCGCGAAGATCGCGCCGAGGGCGTTCTCGCCGCCTTCGCCTTCCATCACCGCGGCGACCAGACGTCCGCTGGCGAAGCCAAGCGCGCCGACCTTCGAGTCGCCGCGTACCTGTAGCTCCCCTGTTTTTGAAGTGCCCGCGAGGAGCCCTATGACCGATTCGAGCGGGAAGTCGCTCGTGGAACCCCGAAGGGTCACCGCAACGCTGCCTCGGTCTGCTTGTCGAAGACGTGAAGCTTCTTGAGATTCAGCCCCACGCGCAGGGTCTGGCCGGGCTTCGTCTGCGTCTGCGTTCCGACCCGAGCGATGAAGTTCGTCGCGTCGGCGCTCAGCAGAAGCTGGAGCTCGTTGCCCAGGAACTCGACAACCTCGACTTTCGCGTCAATCGGGAGCTGCCCGTCTTGCCGTTCGGTCGCCATGTCGTTGATGTCCTCCGGCCGGATGCCGAGGATCACGTCGCGACCGACGGCCTCCGCCGCCTTGCCGCTGAGTGGCGCCTTGAAGAAGCCCGCATCGGCGACGACCTGGCCGTTCGATCCCGTCACCTTCGCTGGGAAGAAGTTCATGGACGGCGATCCGATGAATCCGGCCACGAACAGGTTCGCCGGACGCTCGTGCAGCGTCTCCGGCGTGTCGAGCTGTTGCAGCTTGCCGTCGTTCATCACCGCGATGCGGTCGCCCATGGTCATCGCTTCGACCTGATCGTGCGTCACGTAGATCGTCGTGCGGCGGATCCGCTGGTGGAGCTGCTGGAGCATCGCGCGAGTCTGGATCCGCAGCTTCGCGTCAAGGTTCGACAGAGGCTCGTCCATGAGGAACACGGCGGGCTCGCGCGCGATCGCGCGGCCGACGGCGACACGTTGCCGCTGCCCACCGGAGAGCTCCTTCGGCTTGCGCTTGAGGAGCTGGCCGATCCCGAGCATCTTGCCGACCTCGTTCACGCGGCGATCGATCTCCGCCTTCGGCATGCCACGGAGCTTCAGACCAAACGCGATGTTGTCGTAGACGCTCATGTGCGGATAGAGCGCGTAGTTCTGGAAGACCATGGCGATGTCGCGATCCTTCGGGGGAACGTCGTTCACCACGCGCTCTCCGATGCGGATGTCGCCCGTCGTCTGCTCCTCGAGGCCGGCGAGCATCCGGAGCGCGGTCGTTTTGCCGCAGCCCGACGGTCCGACGAGCACGAGGAACTCCGAATCGCGCACGGCGAGGTTGAGGTCGTTGACCGCGATGAAGTCGCCGAAGCGCTTGGTGACGTGGTCATAAGTGACGGTCGCCATCTCGCTGCAAGTATGTCCCAGACGTCGCGGCGGGGCATTTTTCCGCCCGTCAGGTGCGGCTGCGCGCTCGCAGGCGGCTTTGAGCGCCTCCGGCTGGTTTTGGCGCACGCCTCTACCGCAGCGGGAGGTCGGTCAGGAACGTAACGTCCGCCGATCGGTTCAAGAAGGAGGCCGGAGTCATTGGATCGGCGTCGCCTCCGAGTGTCCGCTCGAGGGCTCTGCGCTTTGCTTCGCCCCGCGCGACGAGTAGAACGCGGCGCGCCGCGATGAGCCGCCGGAGGCCGGTCGTGACGGCGCGGCGAGGCACCTCCTCGCGCGAGCCCCAGTAGCGAACCGCGCTCTCGACGCTCTCCTCTGTCACGTCCAGCATGTGGGCGTCCGACTGAGGGTCGGCCGGGGGCTCGTTGAAAGCCACGTGTCCATTCGGGCCGAGTCCGAGAATGGCAAGGTCGTAGCCGCCGGCGCGATCCAGAGCTCGGTCGTACTCGCGGCACGCCGCGACCGGGTCACTCGCCTCGCCGCGCAGCCGGGTGATCTCGCGCTCGGGTATGCGGAGCGGCACGATGACGTCGCGCCTGAGCCATCCGTATAGCGACCGCCGATCGGCGAGCGGGATCCCGACGTAGCCGTCCAGCTCGAAGACTCGTACGCGTGAGAAATCGATCTCGCTCCGCTCGACGCGCTCCGCCAGCGCTCGATAGATCGGCGCCCCTGACTGCCCGGTGGCGAAGGTGATGACAGCGTTCGGCGCCGCCCGTACGACGTCGCACACGATGTCGGCGCCGGCCGCGCCGAGCGATTCCTCATCGGGCACGACGCGAAGATTCGCCGTCATCAGGGCAGAAGCCGCGTGGCGGGGATCCCGAGTGCGAGGCGATATGGCGCGGACACGCTCACTCGAATCGCATCGGCCGCGGACAGAGCTTCTGGCTCGCGGAGCCGGGCGAGGACTCGAAGGCGGTAGGCGACCGCTCCCGGCGGCGGATCGAGCGCGAAGTCGAGCGTCGCCGTCTCGCCCGAGCGCACATACCGCGCATCGGTCAGGGCAAACTGACGGGGTCTGCCGGTCGCGCGGTCGTACCAGGCGACACGGATGAACGCTTCACGGATTTCCGGGTCTGATACCTCGACGGTCGCGTGGAATCCCGTGCGCTCGTCTGGAACGGGGATGAGCGCGCTCTCGATCCCCCAAGCGCGCCCGCCCGGGACACCAACGACGAGCTCGGCGCCGTCCGCGCCGAACGATCCGCGCGGGGTCGTCCGGCGATACGGCGGTCCACCTTCGGCGCTCGCCGCGATCGCCAGGACGGCGGCGATACCGAATGCGCACAGAAGACCGGCGATCAACTTTGCCACGTGCGAAACCCTAGACGGCGAGCGAGGCCGTGTCTGTCCTCAATTCGTGCGAAGTCGTC
>Ga0307308_10000916_pt1 | contig 11296 bp, 8 predicted proteins | sample ER_DNA_195_FD_194501 | JGI IMG/M metagenome (GOLD analysis project Ga0307308, IMG submission 194501) | Bulk soil microbial communities from the East River watershed near Crested Butte, Colorado, United States - ER_DNA_195 | ecosystem: Environmental > Terrestrial > Soil > Floodplain | place: USA...
GCACGGCCCCCCGGTGTACGTCCGGCACGAGATCGTGCACAACGTCCACGTCGTCCGAGACCTCGAGGCCCGCGGTGCGGTCTTCGTCGAATCGGAGGACCACGTTCCGGAGGGCGCCCTGGTCGTCCTCTCAGCCCACGGCGTAGCCCCACAGGTCTACGAGCGCTGCGCGGAGCGTGGCTTGAAGGTTGTCGACGCGGTCTGCCCGCTCGTCTCGAAAGTACACGCCGAGGCCCGGCGCTATGCGGGCAGAGGCCTGAAGATCGCCCTGGTCGGACACGCTGCTCACGTTGAAGTCGAAGGGACGATGGGAGAGGCGCCCGAGGCCATGGTGCTCGTCGAGACGGCCGAGGACGCGAAGAAGGTCGAGCTCGAGGAAGGCGAACAGCTCGCTTACCTGACGCAGACGACTCTCTCGCTCGACGACACGTCAGATGTCGTCGACGTCCTGCGCGAGCGCTTCCCCGATCTGGTCGGCCCGCCTTCCGCGGACATCTGCTACGCGACGCAGAATCGCCAGGACGCTGTCAAGAAGATCTGCGAGGAGGCGACGCTCGTCCTCGTGGTCGGCTCGCGGACGAGTTCGAACGCGAACCGGCTCGTCGAGGTCGCCCACTCCGTAGGAGCCGAGGCCCATCTGATCGACGACGAGGATGATCTCGACCCGGCCTGGCTCGAGGAGCACGAAACCGTCGGCTTGACCGCGGGCGCGTCTTCTCCCGACCTGCTCGTCGACCGGGTCTTCGCCCGCCTGGCGGAGCTCGGTTTCACGACGCGTGAGGAAGTCGAGATCGCGCGTGAGGACGTCTTCTTCAGGCTTCCTGCTGAACTGCGGTAGGTTCGGCCTCCGCGATAGGAGTCCATGGCCGAGCTTCCAACCGGAACCGTCACCTTCCTCTTTACGGACATCGAGGGCTCGACTGCGCTGCTGAAGACGTTGCGCGACGACTACGCGAGGGTTCTCTCGGACCATCAGGAACTCCTTCGTTCCGCCTTCGAAGGCGCGGGTGGGCAGGAGATCGATACTCAGGGCGATGCGTTCTTCATCGTCTTCCACCGCGCCAAGGACGCGGTGCTGGCCGCCGCGTCCGCCCAGCGGTCGCTGGCAGAGCACGCGTGGCCCCAAGGCTCGACGGTGCGCGTGCGGATGGGCATTCACAGCGGGGAACCGACCCTTGGAGGCGATCGCTATGTGGGGCTTGGCGTGCATCGCGCAGCGCGCATCTGCGCGGCTGCGCACGGTGGGCAGGTGCTGCTCTCCAATGCGACGCGCGAGCTGATCGAAGACGATTTGCCGCCCGAGCTCAGCCTTCGTGACCTGGGCGAGCAAAGGCTGAAGGACATCGATCGCCCGGAGCGCATCGTTCAGCTGGTCGTCCCGGGGCTCCCGGATCAATTTCCTCCGCTCCGGACCCCGGCTGAGCCTGCATTCGAGGGACGCGAGGGAGAGCTCGCAGCTGCCGCGGAGGCCGCGGTTCGACCGAAACTGCGATTTGCGGGGCGCCGGCGCCGGCTCCTCGTTGCCGTTGGACTTCTTCTCGCTGCAGGGATCGTCTCCGGAGTCCTCGCGCTGACCGGGCTGATCGGCGGAGCGAGCGGCACGATCGTTCCCTCGCACTCCCTCGGCGTGATCGATCCGGCGACGAACAAGGTCGTCGACACGATCGAGCTCCCGAATCGAGCGACCGGCCTCGCCCTCGGGACCGGGTCTTTGTGGGTAGCGGACGGCCTCGACGGAACTCTTTTGCGGGCCGATCCGAACCGCCGCCATGTTGTCAAGACGATCGGCATTGGCTTCTCTCCGGACGCAGTGGCGGTGGGGAAAGGCACGGTATGGGTCGTCGAGCATGCCGGGATCGACAACTTCGCCTCGATCCGCGAGATCGACCCGCTCACGGATCAAGGAGGGCGCCCGAAAAAGTTGCAGATAGCCGGCCCGAAGGTGACTGGTTTCGCCGCCGATGATCAAGCCGCCTGGTTGGCGCTTAGGTTCAGCGGCGTTTACCGCATCGATCAGGGGACTGGCCATCCCCTCGGCCCGATCCCGGGGAGCAGTGACGCGGCCTCACTCGCGATTGGGAGCGGGGCTGTCTGGATTGCCGAGCGCGACGACGGCGTCATCAGCCGGATCGACCCGGCAACGAACAGCATTCAGCTCTCGATTCCATTCGGGGCCCGCGAACCGGACTCGATGGCCTTTGGAGCCGGCGCACTGTGGGTGGCCGATGCAGCGAGCGACAAGGTTTGGCGAATTGATCCTGTACGGAACGAGATTTCGGACACGATCCCGGTCGGGCCCGCTCCCGCTTCCATTGCCGTCGGAGCAGGCTCGGTCTGGGTTGCGAACCGAGGCGACGGAACGGTCTCCCGGATCGATCCGAAGCAAGGAAGGGTGGTAAGTACGATCAAGGTCGGGAAAACGGTGGACGGAATCGTCGCAGGGGAGGGAGCAGTGTGGGTGAGCGTCCCCTGAACGTGGCCTATCCCGGCCGCGACGGCGCGCACTCCGCGGCCGCCTGCGACTCCCTCTTTCCCAACGGTGCGGAGCTGGTGCCGCTGCCGAGCTTCACTGCCGTGGTCGAGGCCGCCTCCAACGGGACTGTCGAGTTCGGCGTGCTGCCCATCGAGAGCTCGCTCACGGGTCCCGTTGCCGAGACGCACGATCTTCTCTATGACTCGCCTCTCTCCATCAATGACGAGACGATCCTGCCGATCCGGCACTGCCTCGTCGGCCCCGAAAACATCGCGCTGGAGGAGATCCGCGTCGTGCGCTCCCACCCGGCTGCGCTCGACCAGTGCCGGCGCCTTCTTGCCGGGATGCCCTGGGCGACGGCGATCGCCGCCGCGACGACTGCCGATGCGGCCCATCAGGTCGCCGAGCACGGAGATCCACACGAGGTCGCCATCGCGAGCGAGCGCGCCGCTCGCGCATACGGGCTCTCCGTGATCGTGGGCGACGTCGGCGACCACCCCGAGGCGTACACGCGCTTCGTCTCCGTTGCGCCCTACACGCGTCTGGACCGGGAGAGCGAGACGTGGCGCACCGCGTTCTCCTTCATCACGGACCACAAACCAGGCGCGCTCCACCGCGCGATCGAGCCGTTCGGCCGCCACGAGCTCGACCTCGTCCAGCTTGTGTCCCGCCCGATCCCGCAGACTCCGTGGCGGTACCGCTTCGACGCAGTTCTCGCCGGACACCCGCTCGACCACGTGGTGGCCGAAACGCTCGCCGAGGTGGGCCGACTCACACGCGAGCTACGGGTCTTCGGTTCTTATCCCGCGCATACGTAACGCTCCCGCGGCTAAAAAGCTTTGGCGACAGCTCGCACGAAGCCCGGCAGGGTCTCGAGCGTGTAGCCGCCCTCGAGGACGAACGCGACTCGCCCGCATAAACCGCGGGCACGTCGCGCAAGTTCCGCGAAGCCCGACTCGGTCACCTGCATGCCGCCCAGGAGGTCGCCTGCCCCCGCGTCGAACCCGGCGGACACCAGCAGGAGATCCGGCTCGAACGCGCGGATCGCCGGCTCGACGATGGTCTCTATCGCCGCGACGTATTCCTGATCGCCCGAGCCCGCCTCGAGCGGCACGTTCACGGTCGTCTCGTTCCCTTCCCCCGGGCCGCCGGTGCCCGGCCAGAAGGGCCATTGATGGAGCGAGACAAAGAGCACGGAGGGATCGCTCCAGAAGATGTCCTGCGTCCCATTCCCGTGATGGACGTCCCAGTCGAGGATCGCCACGCGCTCGCCCTCGAGGTTCACCTGTGCCCAGCGCGCCGCAATGGCGACGTTGGCGAAGAGGCAGAACCCCATCGCCCGCCCCGGCAGCGCGTGGTGGCCGGGAGGACGAACGAGAGCGAATCCACCGCGCTCTACGGCGGTAATGGCTGCGCCGGCAGCGAGCCGCGCGGTTTCATAGGACGAGGGCGTGCACACCGTGTCCGCGTCGAGCATGACCGTCCGGCCGCTCTCGGACGTCGTCCTGATGTGGTCGATGTAGTCCCGGTCGTGGCAGAGGGCCAGCTCCTCGGGGGTTGCCCGCCGCGGCTCCTCGAACTCGGGAAACGCCTCCTGGAGGACACGCAAACGTTCCGCGCGCTCCGGATGGTCTCCTGTGGGATGCAGTCGCGCGAAGTCCCCGTGGCTGATGAGCGGAATCACGTGGCCGGCTTGGTCACGACCTGCTCGGCCATGCCTCCGTCGATGAGCATGCTCGTGCCCGTGACATAGGCGGCCTCGTCGCTGACGAGGAAGGAGACGAGCGCGGCGACCTCCTCGGGCTTGCCCGCGCGGCCCAGTGGGATCTCTTCCGTCAGCGCGTCAGCCTCCTTGTTCCGCTCGGTTGCGATCGCGCCCGGCGCAACTGACACAACCCGGATCTGGTGCTCGGCGAGCTCGAGAGCCAGCGACCGGGTGATCATTCCGAGGGCGGCTTTCGCCGGGGCATAGAGCGCGAAGCCCGGCCGCGGGATGAACTCGTGCACGCTCGTGATGTTGACGATCACGCCGCCGCCCTCCTCCTTCATCTGGTTCGCCGCCGCAATCGAGAGGAGAAACGCGCCGCGGACGTCGACAGCGAACAAGCGGTCGAAATCCTCGGGGCCGAACTCGAGCGCTGGCTTGGCCGACGTCGATCCCGCGTTGTTGACCAGAACGTCGAGCCTGCCGAGGCCTTCCACCGCCTCCGAGACGAGGCGCTCGCCGATGTCGTCCGCGGACAGGTCCCCGACGACCCACTGGGCCGTTCCACGCGCCGCGAGCTGCTCGAACCGTTTGCGGGAGACGTCCTTCTGGTCGCGGGTGTGGAACGCGAGCGCAAACCCGTCCTGCTGGAGGCGTTCCGCGATCGCCCAGCCGATGCCGGTGTTCGCCCCGGTCACGAGCGCAACGCGGGGCATCGTTCTAGCCTGCCCGGTCGCGCAAACGCTTACCGAGGGCGTTGTGGCCCCAGAGCTCGACGAGCTCGGCGGCAGGCCCCCAGGTCGGCTCTGCATCCGGCAGGTCCGGGATCGGCGCCTCGTACTGGAGGCGCGCCATGCGCAGATACGTCCGCAGGTCGTCGGCGATGGTCGGGAAGCCGCCGTTCTGGAGCGCCGCGTCGAGCGAGCCGTGCTTCTTCAGAACCGCCGCCGCCCTGCCGGGCCCGACCCCTGGAGCTCCGGGGATCCTGTCCGACGGGTCTCCGCGGAGCGCGACGAAGTCCGGTACCTGCGCAGGGTCGACCCCGTAGCGCTCTCGCACCTCGTCCGGCCCAACGCGATCGAGCTCGCTTACGCCCCTCCGCGGTTGCAGGACCGTCGTCCTTGGACTTGCGAGTTGAAAGAGATCGCGATCGTTGGTGAGGACGAGAGCGTTGCCCTTGCGTTTCTCCTCGGCAGTCACAGCCGCCGCGAGGAAGTCGTCGGCCTCATACCCGGCGCCCTTCGCCCACGCGAAGCCGAGCGCTTCGACGAGCTGGGGCAGCCGGTCGAGCTGGTCCGTGAGCTCCTTGGGGAAATCCCGCCCGGACTGGTACTGGGGCAAGAGCTCGTTCCGGTATGTCGGCGTGCCAACCGTGTCGAAAGCGACAAAAACGGTGCGCGGCCTCTCGGCTTCCCAGGCACGAAGCAGCATGTTCATGAACCCGACGACCGCGTTGTCCGGCTGCCCGTCGGCGCCCGTGATCGACTTGGGGAGCGCATGCCAGGCGCGGTGCGCGAGATTGTCTCCGTCGACTGCTAGTAAAGGTCGAGCCGCCATGAAGCCGAATTAATGGCCGGTTTTACTCCTTCGCTAAGGTGAATTCGTGGGCAAGACACTCGTCATAGCCGAAAAGCCGTCCGTCGGCCGCGACCTCGCGGCTGCGCTGCCGGGTAGCTACAAGCAGAGTAAGGACAAGACGCACCTGGTCGGCGACGAGTACGTCATCACGTGGGCGGTCGGCCACCTGGTCGGGCTCGCAAACCCCGAGGAGTACGACGAGCGGCTGAAGAAGTGGCGTTTCGCCGACCTCCCGATCGTCCCGCCCAAGTTCAAGCTCGTCCCCAACGACGACAAGGCGAAGAAGCAGCTGAACGCCGTCCACAAGCTCATGAAGAGCGACGAGATCGACCTGATCGTGAACGCCTGCGACGCAGGGCGCGAGGGCGAGCTCATCTTCGCGTACCTCTACGAGACCTCCGGCGTGAAGAAGCCCATCAAGCGGCTGTGGCTCAACTCGATGACGAAGAAGGCAATCGAGGAAGCGTTTTCGCATTTGCGCGAGGGCGAGGAGATGCAGCTCCTCGAGCAGGCCGCCCGCTCGCGCTCCGAAGCCGACTGGCTCGTCGGGATGAACGCGACGCGCGCCGCCTCCATCCGCCTGCGCGCGGCCTTCGACGGCGCCGTGTCGCTCGGGAGAGTGCAGACACCTACGCTCGCGCTCGTCGTCCGGCGGGAGCTCGAGATCCGAGCCTTCACGCCCGAGCCGTACTGGCTCGTCGAGGCAAGCTTCGAGGCGACGAGCGAGCGCCTCTACAGCGGGCGTTACCTGGGGGGCAAGCGGATTCCCGAGGAGCAGGCGACGAAGATCGTCGAGGAGACCCGCGGACGTTCCGGCCTGATCACCAAGCTGGAGAAGAAGGAGGAGCGGGAGAAGCCCGAGCTCCTCTACGACCTGACTTCGCTGCAGCGAAACGCGAACGTCCTCTTCGGGTTCTCGGCGCGCCGCACGCTCGGCGCTGCCCAGAAGCTCTACGAGGAGCACAAGGCGATCACGTACCCGCGCACGAACTCACGTTTCCTGACGAGCGACATGATCGGCGAGATCAAGCCGACGGCCAATATGGTCGGACGGAACTCCAAGTACGCGGAAGGCGCTGCCTACGTCACGCGACTGGACAAGCTTCCCCTCGGCCGGGTGGTCAACGACGCGCGCGTCGAGGACCATCACGCGATCATCCCGACGAAGGCCGAGCACGACCTTTCGAAGATGGGGCCAGACGAGGCGCGCATCTATGACCTCGTCGCGAAGCGCTTCCTCGCCGCCTTCCATCCGGAAGCCGTGTTCGAGCGCACGCGCGTCGAGACGACTGTCGAGGAACACGTTTTCCGCACGAGCGGCCGCGTGCTGCTCGAGGCGGGGTGGAAGAGCGTGTACGGCGAGGAGGCCAACGGGAAGGCGAGGGAAGAGGACTCCGGAGGCGACCAGCTCTTGCCGGTGCTCCGCGAGGGCGAGCAAGTGGAGACGCGCTCTGTCGAGTCCCTGCGAAAGGAGACTCAGCCGCCCCGGCGCTTCTCGGAGGCCTCGCTGCTCGGCGCCATGGAGACGGCCGGAAAGGACATCGAAGACGCGGATGTTCGCGAGGCAATGAAGAACTCCGGAATCGGCACTCCCGCCACCCGCGCGTCCATCATCGAGCGCCTGATCCAGGTCGGGTACATCGAGCGCGAAGGCCGCGCTCTGCACGCGACCGAGAAAGGCATCCAAGTCATCTCGCTGCTCGGCGAGCATCCGCTCACTTCCCCGCAGCTGACGGGCGACTGGGAGCGGCGCCTGGCTCTGATCGAGCAGGGTGAGGACACGCGTCCCGCGTTCATGTCGGACATCGAGAAATTCACGGCGGACACCGTCGCCGAGCTCGACAAGCTGAAGGGCGTCAAGATCGAGCGCGCAAACCTCGGCCCATGCCCCATCTGCGGCCGCGACGTGATCGAGAACAGGAAGGGCTACTCGTGCTGGTCGAAGGACGACCCGGGCTGCGGTTTCGTCATCTGGAAGAAGAAGGCAAACAAGATTCTGCCCGCCTCGGTCGTCAAGGAGCTGATGGAGACGAGGAAGACCGCGAAGCCGGTAACCGGCTTCAAAGGCCGCTCCGGACGCTCGTTCAGCGCCAAGCTGAAGCTCGAGCAGGGCGAAGACGGCAAGTGGCGCGTCGAGTTCGACGAGGAATGGGCCACGAACGGCGCCAACCGATCCGCCGAGCCGGCGTCTGAAGCAGTAGAAGCCTGAGCGCAACGGTCCCGTAACAACGAGGTTAAAAGCCGGTTAAGTGGCCCGTCCGGGCATAGCCGAACGAGGGAATTCCTCCTACAGTCAGAACGTTGGATGGGTTGAAGCCATCCGTCCGGGCTGGTTTAGTCGAAAGGAACTTACGAAACAGGTGACTCAAAACTCCATGCACGAGCTGCTAGACACTGTCCAGGGTCGGACCCTGGTTGAGAGCGCTGAAGAGCGCGGCTACATCGAGCCTGCAGAGCTCGAGGCGATCGCGCTCGAGCTCGACCTCGGCGACGAGGATCTCGCCGAGTTCACGCACGAGCTCGAATCAATCGGCCTCGAGATCGGTCCTCCCGTGGACGAAGCGCCCGAAGAGGTCGAGATCGCGGCTGGTCCTGTCCAGGGGGCGGGCGACAGCCTGCAGCTCTTCCTGGCCGATGTCGGTCGCCACAAGCTTCTGACCGCCTCCGAGGAGGTCACGCTCGCCAAGCGCATCGAGAAGGGCGACCTCATCGCGAAGCGCAAGATGATCGAGTCGAACCTCCGGCTCGTCGTTTCGATCGCCAAGGGCTATCGCGGTCTCGGTGTCCCTTTCCTCGATCTCATCCAGGAAGGCACGCTCGGCCTCAACCGCGCAGTCGAGAAGTTCGACTGGCGCCGGGGCTTCAAGTTCTCCACGTACGCGACCTGGTGGATTCGCCAGTCGGTGCAGCGCGCCGTGGCCAACAACGCGCGCACCATCCGCGTTCCCGTCCATGTCGTCGAGCGTCAGCAGAAGCTCGGCCGGGCCGCGCGCCGGCTCGAAGTCGAGCTCGGGCGCGAGGCGACGAAGGAGGAGCTCGCCGCGGCGACCGGACTCCCGATCCAGCACGTCGACGAGGCGCTCGGCGCCGCGCAGGCGTCCGTCTCCCTCAACCAGGCAGTTGGGGCCGACGACGAGGGGGAGCTCGGAGATCTCTTCGCTGACCGCGAGGCCGCCGACCCGTTCGACGAGGCGGAGGAGTCGCTGCGCAAGCAAGGCGTGCGCCGCGCGCTCGACGCGCTCCCCGAGCGCGAGCGTCGCATTCTCGAGCTGCGGTTCGGCTTCGAGGGCGAGCCGTGGACGCTCGAGGCGATCGGACACGAGCTCGGGCTCACGCGCGAGCGTGTCCGCCAGCTCGAGGGCCAGGCGCTCCAGCGCCTGTCTGCGATTCGCGACCTCGCTTCGGTCGCCAGCTCCAACTAGCGCTCCCCGGTTCCTGGGGTGGCGCTGGCCAATGCCCGAGGGGCGACGGTCAGTGCACAACTAGCACGGCCGTGCCCCGAGGGCGCGGCATCCTGCCGCCAGCGGCGTAAGGAGGGGCGAAGCCGGGCTTCGCCCGGCAAAAGCCCTTCCGTGCAGAGACCGGGGATTACCCCTTTACGGGCTGCCGCAGCCCAGGACCACAGTCGATGTCGTCCTGGGCCGCAACTACCTTCCGAAAGGGACTGACCATGGTGCCGCTTCGCTACTGGATCAACCGCGCTCTTCTGCTGGGCACCCTCGTCGCCGCTTCCGCCGTCGCAGCCGGCTGGAAGTGGGACAAGGGCTTCTAGCCAGAGCGTCTCAGCTTTTCCTGCGTCGTCATCTCGATGAAGGCCGCAACCACGCCTGGATCAAGTTGTGTCCCGGCGCAGCGCTCGAGCTCGTCCATCGCGCGATCATGGCTCAGACGGGCGCCGTAGACGCGCTCCGTGGTCATCGCGTCGTATGCGTCGGCGACGAGGATGATGCGCGAGCCCAAGGGGATGCTTTCCCCGCTCAGGCGCTCGGGATAGCCTTCGCCGTCCCATCGCTCGTGGTGGTGTAAGACCCATGACGCGACGGGCTCGACGCCGAGGGAGTCGAGCATGCGAAAGCCGATCTGCGGATGCCGCTCGAGGACGAGCCGCTCGGCCTCGTTCAAAGGCCCGGGTTTGCGCAGGATCTCCTCGGGGACCGCTAGCTTGCCCAGATCGTGCAGGGAGCCCGCCAGTCGGGTGAGCTCCACTTGCTTCCCATTCAGGCCCATGCGCTGGGCGATGCGAGCCGAGAGGTCTCCCACCCTGTGGGAATGCGAGCCCGTGTAGGTATCGCGGGCATCGACGGCGTGGGCGAGGGACGCGGCCGCACGCAGCCCTGCGGCCCTGTCGGGGCCTTCCGCCAGCCGCCGCAGCTCCACCAGCTCCAGCAGGTCGGGCCGGTAGACCCGTACACGTCCCTTCCCGTGCTCCTTGGCCAGATAGAGGGCGCTGTCAGCCAGTTGCACGAGCTCGGAGCGCTCGACGCCCACAGCGGGATAAACCACGATTCCAGCGGACACGCGCACCTCGATTTCGAGGCCCTCGCTTAGTCGGGCCACCCGGCCGAGGACGCCCTCCGCGATCCGGACGGCTTCTGCTTCTTCCTGCCCGACCAGCAAGAGTGCGAACTCGTCCCCGCCCAGACGGAACGCCTCCCCGTCCTGTCGCAGGCGCGAGGCGATCGCAACGAGCAACTTGTCGCCGGCGGGATGACCGTGTGCATCGTTGACGTCTTTGAAGTCGTCGACATCGAAGAGGCACAGAGCCACATGGAGACCGGATGCCTCCGCCTCGATGAGCGAGCGTTCGAGCTGCTCGTGGAAGTAACGGTGGTTCCCTAGCCCGGTCAGCGGATCGGTGAGGGCCAGCCGCATCGCCTTGAGCTCCCGGTCGACAGAGCGCTGATAGAGAGCAACGGCGACGACCGGGCCGACCAGGGCGGCCGACAGGAACGGGCTGCGGTCCCAGAGCACGGCCAGTAGAAGCGCCAGGGAGGCCATCATCGAGAAGGCGATGAGAGTCGACGACACGGCGCCGCGGAGAAGGAGGGTGAACGGCTCACGGGCCGAGCGGGACACAGCCGATGCGACGAGCGTCAGGTCAACGACGTATAAGGCAGCCGCCGCCAGTGCCACCTGGGGGACGAGCCAGCCGAACGAGTCGCTGCGGTTCACGAACGCCCCTGCCGCGGTCGCTGCACCGGCCAGGGCGTAGATGGCGCCGTTGTACGCGATCCGCATGAGGGGACGCCTCCGAGCGGTCTCGACGACGATCATGGCCAGGAAGGCCGAGAGCGTCGCCACGTCCCACCCGTAGATGACGGCGGTCCCGACGATGAAGATGGTCGCGAGGGAGGTTCCGCCCACTGGAACCTTCTCGAGCGGAACTGGGAAAGCCTCCGCCAGGGTCGTCACAGCGAGGAGGGCCCAAGCGCCCGCGAGCGTGGACAGGTTTGGCGAGGATGCTGCGAAGTGGGCTGCTGCGACAACCACCACGGCCGCTCCGAGCACCGTTACCGGAAGGACGATCGGAAGCAGGCGCG
>Ga0307308_10000919_pt1 | contig 11284 bp, 9 predicted proteins | sample ER_DNA_195_FD_194501 | JGI IMG/M metagenome (GOLD analysis project Ga0307308, IMG submission 194501) | Bulk soil microbial communities from the East River watershed near Crested Butte, Colorado, United States - ER_DNA_195 | ecosystem: Environmental > Terrestrial > Soil > Floodplain | place: USA...
CGCCAGTAGCTTGAAGCACGCGGATCGACGCCGGGAAACTTCGTCGGGAGTTGCGGCGTCTTGCCTCGGCTGCTTGACGAAGCCTTGACCACTGACCGGCCCCTGATCAAGTCGGGATCCCTAGGAGCGGCCCTCCCCGCGGTTAGTCGTAACTTTGGGCGCTTGCTACAACAACTAAGGACCGGCTACGTGGCAGCGGCGCGTTCGCGCAAGGAGTCGACCTCCCCCTGGTATCCGCGGTGTCGGCCCGTTCCAGACGAGCGCTCCTTGGCTAATCAGGCCCTGCTCCTCAACGTGGATGCATGCAGACAAGACCTGACCCCCGCCTTTCCCTAGCCCGAGCTATAGGAGAACCATTCAGATAGGGCAGTCATTCCCCCGAGGAGGTTGAGCGAGGCGAGCTGCCCTCCGGAGTTGTCGCGTTTCGGCTCTTCCGCGACAAACAGAGCCGGTCAATAGGCAGAATCGGCGGGCAGGATCTGAACCTGCCTCCGGGTTTATGCGCTCTGCGGTTCCGTTCCGTCGACAAACTTGCGCATGACGAGCACGGCATTGTGACCGCCGAAGCCGAAGCTGTTACTCACCGCGACGCGGACGGGTAGGCGGCGCGCTTCGTTCGGGACGCAGTCGAGGTCGCAAGCGAGATCCGGCGTCTGGTAGTTGATCGTTGGCGGCACAATGTCGCGGTTGACCGCGAGGACAGTGAACGCCGCTTCAACCGCTCCCGCGGCTCCGAGGCAGTGGCCGGTCGCGCCCTTCGTTCCAGAGACGGGGATCGTCTGGACCTTGTCCTCGCCGAACGCAAGCTTGAGCGCGCGCGTCTCGATCGCGTCGCCGAGCCCCGTTGAGCTTGCATGGGCGTTGACGTAGTCGACGTCTATCGGATCGACAGCCGCATCAGCGAGCGCAGCGCCGACGGCACGCGCTTGTCCCGCTCCGAGCGGATCGGGCTCGGTCATGTGGAAGGAGTCTGAGCTGACGCCGTAGCCGGCGAGCTCGGCGTAGATCCTGGCGCCACGGGCACGGGCGTGTTCCAACTCCTCCAACACGAGCACGGCTGCCCCCTCGCCCATCACGAAGCCGTCCCGGTCGGCATCAAAGGGTCGACTCGCACCAGTCGGATCGCTGTTTCGACACGAGAGTGCTCGCATCGCTGCGAAGCCCGCTACTGCCAGCTCGGTGATCCCCGCCTCGCTTCCGCCGCAGAGCATCACTTCTGCTCGGCCTAGGCGGATCGCGTCGTATCCATCGCCGACCGCCATTGCCGACGCGGCACAGGCCGTGCAGGGGGCGCCGAGCGGGCCACGCGTCCCCAGCTCCATCGATACCCAGCCGGCCGCCATGTTCGGCATGAACGCCGTCACCAGGCTGGGGTGAATCCGTTGCGACTCACCGAGTTCCCGCAGACACGCCGCAAGGCTCGCGACGCCTCCCTGCGCAGTGGCAATCGAGGCACCGATTCGATCGGGCTCAGGCGCGATCTCCAACCCTGCGTCCCCTTCCGCCATCCGCGCCGCGGCGACCGCAAACTGCGCGAAACGGTCGATCTTGCGGATCGTCTTGCGGTCAAGCCAGCGCTGCGGCTCGAAGTCACTCGCCTCGCAGGCGATCCGCACAGAATGGCCCGAAGCGGCGAAAGCGGTGATCGGGCCGGCGCCACCTTCTCCAGCGACGAGCCGCCGCCAGGTCGTGTCGAGGTCCGGGCCGAGCGGTGTCACGGCGCCCAAGCCCGTGACCACAACCCGACGTTCAGCGCTCATGGAAGCGGCCGCCGTCGATCTCGATTCAACACAGTGCTTTGGCGAGCCGGTCGAGCAGTCGCTCATCGATCTCGCAGCGCTTGCCGAGGATCTCGAACACCACGGGCAAACTGTCCCTAGCTCTTCTGGCGAGGCCGCTCGTCGTGCAGTCGTTTGACCGCCTGGTAGAGCGCCCGCAGTTGGTCGCTGCCGCCATTCGGGACGTTCAGCGCGCAATAAACGGCCTCGGCCCCGTCTCCGCCCAGGGCGATCGGGTCGTCGGTGTCCTCGATCAGCCGCAGCTCGATCGCATCGGCGACTGGTCGAGCTCCTGCGGCTCCCTCGGCGCCAGGCTCGTGCGCCGCCTTCACCCGCAGGTGCTCCGCCATAAGCGTCGCCGCTCGCTCGTCGAGCGGGTAGGGCTGGCTGGCGACCTCGAACACGACTTCCACTCGGCCGAGCCTACCTCCGCCATGGTGGGTGTGCTGGGAACTCGCGGGCGTCGGTCTTGTCGCCCTTCGGGCGCTTCTCCGGGAGGGTGATGCCCGCGCCGAGCGCGACCGTGTACGAGCTCGCCTTCTGGGAGTAGGCCCCGATGTGGAGGGCCGTGGGCAACACCAACTAACAGGAAAGGACCTGTTTCCAGGGCCTTTCGAGGTGGAGCTAGCCGGGCTCGAACCGGCGACCTCCTGGGTGCGATCCAGGCGCTCTCCCAACTGAGCTATAGCCCCGCGGTGGGCGAATTGTAGCTAGGGGTTTCGCCGGACCAGCGTCACGCCGTCGCGGACGGTCAGCATCACCGCGGTCGCCCGCGAGTCGCTCGCGATGCGGTCGTTCACCTCGCGTATCGCCTGGGTGCCTTCCGCGTCGTTCTCCGGATCGACCACTCGGCCGCTCCAGAGCGTGTTGTCGATCGCCATCAGCCCGCCTTCGGCCAGGCGCGGGAGCAGCGCCTCGTAGTAGTTCAGGTAGTTCTCCTTGTCGGCGTCGATGAAGACGAAGTCGAACTCGCCCTCGAGCCGCTCGATCGTCTCCAGCGCCGGGCCCAGGTGGACGGTGATGCGGTCGGCGTACGGGCTCTCGGCGATATAGCGGCTCGCCACCTCGGCATGTTCCTCCTCGAACTCGCAGGTGTCGATGTGACCGCCCTCCGGGAGGCCGGCCGCCATCGAAAGAGCCGAGTGGCCGCTGTAGGTGCCCAGCTCGAGCACGCGCTTCGCCTTGAGGGCGTAGACGAGGAACTCGAGAAAGCGGCCCTCGATCGGGCCCGTGAGCATCTGCGGCGCGACGAGGGTCTCGCGCGTCTCGCCGGACAGTGCCGTGAGGAGCTGCGTGGGCGGCGTCGTGTGCGCCTCCGCGTAGCCCTCGATCTCCTCCGGGACGATGAAGCTCATTGCGCGGGCTGCATGCGGGGCGCCTCGTTCAGCTTCCCCTCCTTGATCCGCTGCGCCATGTCCTTCGACTCCTCGCGGTAGATCGAGCCGTCCTCGAACTCGATCCACGGGTACTTCTTCTGGCCTGTGGCCTGCTCGGTCTCGTCGCGCTTCCACGGCAGCGACGACATGCGTACGAGCTCGTACTCGATGCCCTGCTCGTCGAGCGCGCTCTGCACCTTCCAGCACGGGTGGCCCTTCACCTTGACGAACACGTTGCTGCAGCGGTGAAGCTTGATCGCCATCTCAGCCCTCCATTCGTTCGACCCGGGACCCGCCAATGATCGCATCGCGGCCGTCGTCGAATCGCACCCACACCTTGCCCTTGCCGTCGTAGTCGGGCGACCAGACGATCAGCGTCGCCTCGTCGTCGCCGACGCGCACCCGCTCGGTGCCCTCCGGCTCAGCGCCGCGCCAGACGCGGATGAACGGGTTCTGCTCCCTCTCCCGCCCGATCGTCGTCTCGTCGGTGTGGCCGGGAAGGACGCGCATCTCGTCCGGCAGCTGCATCAGCACCTCCATCACCGAGCGGCGGATCTGCTCGAAGTCGCCGCCGCCGACAGCGTCCTTGAAGAGCACGTCGCCGCTGCAGCACGCCTCTCCGTTGATCACGAAGGCGAGGTGGTCGTCCTTGTGGCCCGGCGTCGGCAGCGCCTCGATCGAGAGGCCGCCGGTCTCGAGGTCGCCCTTGACCACCGGAACGCCGTAGCGAGAGCGGATCTCGTCGTCGCCGGCGATGTGGTCGGCGTCGGCATGCGTGGTCAGCAGGTGCGTGACGGTCAGGCCGTCGCGCTCGACGGCCGCGAACAGCGGCTCGAGCGGCGCGCCGGAGTCGACGAAGACCGCCGTCCCGCCCACCTCGTCCGCGATCAGGTAGGCGTTCGACAGCCAGTCCGGGTGCATGCTCCGCTCGACGATCATTCTCTTCTACCGACGCAATTTGACAGACGGAGCAAGGGCGTGCATTCTCGCGGCTGTAAACAACGGGGGGACGTTGAGCGCGAGGCGTGGAACCTCGCTGCGGCAGATAACGACGGTGCGTGAGTTCGATGCTCCTGCGGGAGCGGCGCTGGACGCCGGCCAGGAGGGAGCTACGCGCGTCCTCATCGTCGCGGACGTGTGCGTGTACCGGGAGCCGCTCGCCGAAGCGCTTGCGCACGAAAGCGGAATCGAGGTAGCCGGCAGCACCTCAGGCGACATCGCGGGCCTGGAGATTGCCATGACGACGCCCACCGTAGTTCTCGTCGACGCCTCGTCGGAGCTCGGGCTGGCCCGAGTGCGGGCGCTCGCCGCAGCAGCGCCGTCCGCGAGGATCGTCGCCGTCGGGATTCCGGATGACGAGGCGGTCGAGCTCGAGTTCCTCGAGGCCGGTGTCGCGGGATACGTAACGGCCGAACAACCGCTCGCCGATCTCGTGGAGGCGGTCGACGCTGCGGCGAACGGCGAGCTCAACTGTTCTCCGCGGCTGTCGGCAGCGCTGGCTGAGCGCGTTGCGGCGCTCAGGACCGTCGCGCCGCGTGGGAATGGACAGCGGAAGCTCACGCGCCGCCAGCACGAGATCGCCGGGCTCATCTCCGAGGGCCTTTCGAACAAGCAGATCGCCCACCGCCTCTCGATCCAGCAGGCGACGGTGAAGAACCACGTACACAACATCTTCGCCGCGCTCGGGCTCGGCCACCGCGACGAGGTAGCCGCCCTGATTCGCACCTCGCTGCTGCGCTGACGATCGCGCCGGTACTGGGCAGGGTCTAGATCTTTCCCGGCACGGACGTGGACCGAAGTTGGCCCCGGCTGGTCTATTGCCTCCGCGGACATGTCCCTTAAGAATCGCCGGCGCAGGGCAACCACCCTGCCTCGATATCGAAGGGGGGATTCCGCAATGCGGAAACGTAGGAAGACGCTTGGCGGCGTGCTGTCTGCGCTGCTCCTCGCCTTGATCGTCCTCGCCGCGAGCGGCGGCTCCGGACTGGCAGCAAAATCGGCCGGCTCCGGAACGCCCGCGCTCGCGGGCACACAGGCATCGGCGAGCCCGCAGGCTGGAGGAGTGACTGTGGGGCACTCGGTCAAGAACGACCGGTCGCCGGCGCTGCGCAGCATCACGCCGCAGCCGGTTACGCCGGTTCCGAACCACCCGGGGCTGAAGACCCCGCCGATCGTCCACCGGCATTCGAACCGGAAAGACTCCGTCGTGCAGAAGAGCCTCGCGGCGCCGAAGATGCCGGGGCCGCAGCTCAACTTCGACGGAATCGGCTTTCCCGGCGTCAACTGCAACTGCGCCCCGCCGGACACGAACGGAGAGGTGGGGGCCACGCAGTACGTCCAGATCGTGAACGAAGGGCTCCAGGTCTTCGACAAGACCACCGGCGCCTCGGTGCTCGGGCCAATCAGCATCGAGTCGCTGTGGAGCGGCTTCGGCGGCGTCTGCCAGAACAATGGCGAGGGCGATCCGGTCGTGCTCTACGACCAGCTCGCCAACCGCTGGATCGTCACCCAATTCGCAGGCACGGCCCAACCGACCCACGAATGCGTCGCCGTCTCGACGTCAAGCGATGCGACGCAGTCGTACAACCGGTACGACTTCGACCTCGGGACCGCCTTCGGGAACAACTTCTACGACTACCCGAAGCTCGGCGTGTGGCCCGATGCGTACTACATGAGCACGAACGTGTTCAACGCGGGGGGCACGGCCTTCCTCGGCCCGCAGCCGTTCGCGCTCAACCGGTCGGCCATGCTCAACGGCACTCCGGCCGCGATCATCAGCACGGGGATGCTCGGCCCGACGGACGACCAGCTGATGCCGGCCGACGTCGACGGGTCGAACCAGCCGCCCTCGGGCGCGCCTAACCCGTTCACCGAGATCGGGACGAACCCGACCTGGAAGCTCTGGCGCTTCCACGTCGACTTCGGGAACCCGGGGCTCTCGACGTTCACTCTGGGAGGCACGCTCACACCGGCACCCTTCAGCGTGATCTGTGGGGGCGGGGCCTGCGTGCCGCAGGCCGGCGTCTCCGATGTCCTGGACACGCTCGGAGACCGGAGCATGTTCCGCAGCGCCTACCGTCGCTTCGCCGACGGCCACGAGGCGCTGGTCGGGAACATGACCGTCCAGTCGAACGGCGTGGCGGGCATCCGCTGGTACGAGATCAACAATGCAACCTCCGGCTCGCCGGGCTTCGTCCAACAGAGCACCTACCAGCCGGACAACACCTGGCGCTGGATGGGAAGCGCGGGTATGGACGCTCTCGGCGACCTCGCCGTGGGCTTCAGCGCCTCGTCTTCCAGCATCCACCCGGAGGTCCGCTATGCGGGCCGACTAGCGGGCGATCCGTCGAACACGCTGGCGCAAGGCGAGGCGACGCTATTCGCCGGCACCGGCAGCCAGATCGACACCGTCAACCGCTGGGGCGACTACTCCGACATCACAATCGACCCTTCGGACGACTGCACGTTCTGGTACACGCAGGAGTACTACGCAACCAATAGCTCGTTCAACTGGAAGACCCGGATCGGGAACTTCAAGTTCCCGAACTGTGTCGCCGGGCCGCACGGAACACTCGCCGGCACGGTCACGGACGCGAGCAACAACAACCCGATCGCCGGGGCCAAGGTGGACACGTCGTTCGGCAGCACCACGACCGACGCCACCGGCCACTACTCGCTCGGGCTACCGGTCGGGACCTACGACGTCACCTACTCGGCGTTCGGCTACGGCACGCACGTCCAGAACAACGTCCAGATCACGGACGGCAACACGACCACCGTGAACGTGGCGCTGCAGCCGTCGCCCTCAGTGACCCTGAGCGGAACCGTGACGGACGGCTCAGGTCACGGGTGGCCGTTGTACGCCCGTGTCGACGTCGCCGGCAAGCCCGGCGGTCCGACGTTCACCGACCCGATCACCGGGCACTACTCGGTGCAGCTGCCGGCGAACGCCACCTACTCGGTGACGTACACGTCGCAGCTACCCGGATACAAGGTGGCCACCGACAGCGTCGTGATCGGCGGCAGCAACGTCACCCACGACGTCCAGCTGCAGGTCACTTCGGACTGCACGGCGCCCGGCTACAAGCTGGACACCGCCCTCACCGAGGGCTTCGACGGCAGCACGTTCCCGCCGTCGGGATGGAACGTGACCGATCCACTCGTCAACGGCCAGGTGTGGCAGCTAAACGACCCCGAGGGCCAGCAGAACGGCACCGGCGGCTCGGGCAACTTCGCGGACATCAACTCGGACTTCTATGGGTCGAGCAGCTCGCAGGACACCTCGCTGGTGACCCCGACACTCGACCTGTCCGGTGCGTCCGCGCCGTACCTGACGTTCCACAACAACTACATCGCCAACCCGTTCTTCCCGCAGACCGGCGACGTGGACGTGAGCACGAACGGCGGTACCACGTGGACGAACGTCTGGCACCACGCGGGCGATGCCGTCCCAGGCCCCGACCTGGAGACCGTCCAGATTCCGACGGCGGCCAACCAGAGCAACGTCAAGGTGCGCTTCCACTTCACCGCCACGTTCGGCTTCTGGTGGATGGTCGACGACATAACGGTGCTGAGAAGCGCTGGATGCGTCAAGATCCCCGGCGGCCTCGTCGAGGGCAACGTCTCCGACCTCACCACCGGCGCAGCGATCAACGGTGCGAAGGTCACGAGCAACGACAAGCCGTCCGACACCGGAACCACGTTCGCTACGCCGGACGACACGAACAACCCGGACGGGTACTACTTCCTGTTCTCGTCTCTGACGGGATCGCATCCGTTCACGGCCAGCAAGGCGCTGTACTCGCCTTCAACGAAGACGGTCAACGTCGCGGCTGACGGAACGGTGCGGCAGGACTTCCAGCTCGGGGCCGGCCATCTGGTGATCACGCCGACCTCGATCTCGAAGACGCAGGTGCTGGGTTCGACCACGACCCAGACGCTCTCGTTCAAGAACGACGGCACCGGACCGGCGCACGTCAAGCTGAACGAGAGGGGCGGGTCGTTCCAGATCCTCAGCATGGTGGGTGCGAAGCGGATCAACATCCGCCTGGAGGAGGAGGACCTCGCGAGTCCCGAGTTCCTCGGCGGCCACGAGCACGGTGACGTGCCCGGCGTGGACGCCGGCGCACCGCAGGATCCGAGCTGGTCGCAGATCGCCGGCTACCCGACGGGCATCATGGACAACTCCGCCGACTTCATCGACGGCAAGGAGTACTCGGTCGGTGGCGTCGACACCAGCTTCACGATCCAGAACAAGGGCAACGTCTACAACTCGGACGACAACACGTGGGCGCCGATCGCCAACATGGCGAACGCTCGCGAGAAGCCGGGTGTGGCCGCGGTCAACGGGAAGCTCTACGTCACCGGCGGCTGGGACTCCTCCGGTACGCCGATCGCCGTGACCGAGGCCTACGATCCGGCAAGCAACAGCTGGACCACCGTCGCTCCGAATCCGAGCCCGACTGCAGCACCGGGCGTCGCTGTCGACGGCAACAAGATCTACTTCGTCGGCGGCTGCGCGGACGGGTCCTGCACAGCCTCGAACAAGGTGGAGGTCTACGACACCACCGCCGACAGCTGGTCGAGCGCCGCGAACTATCCGACCGGCGACTCGTGGGAGGGGTGCGGAGGCGTCAACGGCAAGATCTACTGTGCCGGTGGTACCAGCGGCTCCAGCACCTTCAAGAGCGGCAACGTCTACGACCCGGGCTCGGATTCGTGGAGCCCGATCGCCGACATGCCGATCGACCTCTGGGGCATGGTCTCCGGAGCGCCGAACGGGATGCTCATCGTCTCGAGCGGCGTGACGAATGGGTTCAACACGATCACGAACCAGGGGTTCGCGTACGACCCGTCGAGCGATAGCTGGACGGGCATTCCGAACGCCCAGTTCCCGCGCTACCGAGCCGGCGGCGGATGCGGCTTCTACAAGATCGGCGGCTCCTCGGGCGGGTTCAGCCCGACGCCGGAGTCGGAGAAGCTGTCCGAGCTCGACCAGTGCGGCACCACCGACGTGAAGTGGCTGTCCGAGAGCCCGACCGAGTTCGACGTTCCGATCGGCGCCACCGTCGTCGTCACCGTCACCCTGAAGGCGACGACCAACGTCGGCGTCACCCAGCCGGGAACGTACTCGGCGCAGCTCGCGGTCAACGCGAACACGCCGCAGACGATCAACCCGATCAACGTCACCATGAACGTGACCCCGCCGAGCGGCTGGGGGAAGATCGCGGGCACGGTGACCGGTACCGACTGCAAGGGGAACACCAACCCCTTGCTGGGTGCCCAGGTCCAGGCCAGCGGCAAGAACTTCACGTTCTCGCTGAAGACGGACAAGAACGGCAAGTACGCGTTCTGGGCGCCGGCGTCGAGCAACCCGTTCACGATCATCGCCAGCAAGGACGGGTATCAGGCGCAGTCGAAGAAGGTGAACATCAAGTCCAACAAGACGACCACGGTCGACTTCGCGCTACTGAAGACCGGCTGCTAGGCCGTCACTCTCTCCGGTGGGCCCGCTCCGCAGGCGCGGGGCGGGCCCAGCCGGGCCCTCGCGGCGCCTCATGTGGTCACAATGCTGCGGCCGTCGCTACGCTAGACGCTCCTACCGAGGGGAGGACGAATGGCCGGCTTGATGTCTCGCGCGTCGTTGGTCGTGAAGGCGAAGTTCTCGAAGCTGCTCGACCGGGCGGAGGATCCCGCCGAGACGCTCGACTATTCGTACGAGCGCCAGCTCGAACTGCTCCAGAACGTGAAGCGCGGGATCGCGGACGTCGTCACGGCGAAGAAGCGGCTCGAGCTCCAGGAGACGCAGCTCCAGCAGAGCATCGTCAAGCTCGACGGCCAGGCGCGCCAGGCGCTCGCCGCCAACCGTGAGGATCTCGCCCGGCAGGCGCTGGAGCGGAAGTCCGGCCTCCAGCAGCAGTTGCAGAGCCTCGACCAGCAGGCCGAGGGGCTCGCGCAGCAGCAGGAGAAGCTCGTCGCCAGCGAGAAGGCGCTCTCGGCCAAGGTCGAGGCGTTCCGGACGCAGAAGGAGACGATCAAGGCGCAGTACTCCGCCGCTGAGGCGCAGGTCAAGATCGGCGAGGCCGCGACCGGGATCGGAGAGCAGATGGCCGACACCGGGCTCGCGATCCAGCGGGCCAAGGACAAGACCGAGCAGATGCAGGCGCGGGCGGCCGCGATCGACGAGCTGACGACCTCGGGCGCGCTCGAGGACTTCACGTCCGACCAGACCGAGCTCGACCGGCAGCTCGGCGCGCTCGCCTCGCAGTCGCAGGTCGAGGACGAGCTCTCCAAGATGAAGGCGGAGGTCGGCTCGGGCGAGAAGCAGAAGGAGCTCGAGAAGTGATCGTGCGGCTGATGGGCGAGGGCCAGTTCGAGATCGACGACGAGGTCGCCAAGGGCCTGCACGGGCTCGACGAGCAGGCGGCCGAGGCGGTCGAGCAAGGGGACGAGGAGCGGCTGGGCGAGCTGCTGCGGCGGATGGCCGAGGCGGTCCGCATGAACGGGACGCGGGTTCCCGACGACGACCTCTCGGCTTCGGAGGGAATCGTCCCGCCCGACGACCTCTCGCTCGAAGAGGCGCGGCAGCTGTTCGAGGGCGAGGGCCTGATCCCGGACCTTCCCGCCCGGCCGTAGCGCCTCTCTGCACCCGCTGGAAGCGGCCTAGACCGGTGCGTCGAACAACCCGAACCAGCGGGTCAGGTCCTGCTCGATCGGCAGCTCGGGCTCGAGCTTCGCCTTCAACTCCAGCTCCTCGGCGTTGTCGCGCTCCTGGCCCTTGCCGGTCGGGACGAACGGCCAGAACGCCCCCTGCTTGAAGCCGTAGACCCAGTAGGCGCGGCCTTCCTTGAACTTCCCGTCGAACGGGAACAGCGCCGCCAGCAGCTGCTCGCCGAACCCCCGGTCCTGGAGCTCCTGCGCGATCGCGTGCACGGTCGTGACCAGATCCTCGAAGTCCGGATCGCGGACGACCAGCCACTCGAATCCGAGGTCGTCGCTCTTCCGCTCCAGCTTCGAGGCGTTCTCGGCGGTGACCGCGTCGAGCAGCTGTTGCAGCTCGTTCTCGGCCCGGACGAACTCACCCGACGAGAGCGACTTGAAACAGACGCCGGCCGAGCCGGCCGGCTTCAG
>Ga0307308_10000920_pt1 | contig 11283 bp, 10 predicted proteins | sample ER_DNA_195_FD_194501 | JGI IMG/M metagenome (GOLD analysis project Ga0307308, IMG submission 194501) | Bulk soil microbial communities from the East River watershed near Crested Butte, Colorado, United States - ER_DNA_195 | ecosystem: Environmental > Terrestrial > Soil > Floodplain | place...
ATTATCATTCTAATTCGCAGGATGAAGTTCCAATAGGGTATCTCTAATATCAAATTCTGATTTTCATTCTTAAGTCCATCAGTTTACATGTTATGGAAATGGTAACTCAAATGGTATTATAGATGATACTGTATTTCTAGGACTAATGTTGTTAAATGATTCGGTATTTCTAGGACTAATGTTGTTATCATCATCATTCAGTTTATGAATAGTTAGTGGCAAGAATGGAAATATCCTGATGTCATTACTCAAACAAGAATCAAAAATTCCACAAGATTTAAAGAATGGCGATTTAAGATCCTTCTCATAGTTCATCCAATATGGAGAATAAATAGTAATCCCAGATGCAAATATCTTTTGGGAGGGTAAGACAAAGGCAAAGACAGTGATAGAAAAAATAGTGAGCAAGGAGAAAAAGACTAATGAATGACATTTTTTGTCTTTGTTCAAGTCAATATGACATTTAATACTAAGTATATTTAGAATGCTTTAACAAAATTAATAACAAAATTGGATAAATGAATGCAAGTATCTAATTCCTAAACAGGTAATATACTATGCTACGCTTAATATTTGCTAGAAAAAATCGCAGAATTTTTTTCTTAAAAATTGATTGAATTTATTGATTATTCCATGCAATTATTGTTTCCACAAGGCTCTTCCGAAGGATTTTAGATATAATTATCATAGAAAAATTAAGTAGACTCAAGATCTGGTGATTACGGCAGAAAATAAGTATTCATTTATTTGGTTAAGGAATATTATATTATATTCTAGAGTAATGATAGAAATGTAGATGAATGAAAAGATATTTGATTTACGAGAACTTTTTTCTAAAATGGATTTGGACAATTCAGAATTTCTTAATTTTTTTGATCTGCGACACTTGCAGGCTGGAATTTTAAGACTAAAACCCGGTGAAAGGGATAGACAAGAACCTCATACATCAGATGAAATATATCTAGTTTTAGAAGGAAATGGATTTATAGAAATAGGAAAAAAAGCATACATTCTAAAGAAAGACCTATTTATTTATGTACCCGCCAATGTAAACCATAAGTTTTATGGTAATACTCAAGAAATATTAGTTGTATATTTTTTCAGTGATTAATGTGGAATAATAATGTTAGTAGATATTTACATAACGTTCCAATTTTATAGTTACGTCCAATATTTTATAATAAATTTATAGGCATTGCTTCTAAATGTTTAGCTAGTACCAGTAAAACTTCAATCTTTTTTTTAGGGTAATTTGCAAAGTTAAGTACTTCATCAATAAAGGTTGATATTGGAATAGCTTCTTCTCCAACCACTTCGATACCTTTTTTAGTTAACAAATATGATTTCGCAACTGGCGAAGCCTGAACTCCATTTAAAAAATAATGCTGCGACTTAGACATTGATTTACTTGCTTTTGCATAGACCTCCTTTATGTATTCAGTTTCCACTGCAATACTATCTTCTAAAACACTCATTCGTTTAACGAGCTCATTGACTCTTTTGACACCTTCAAATACCATGATAAAATCCACCTAATTATTATAGTAATGGAATTTAATCAGAGTCTATTCTTAATTCGTCTTTCTTGCTTTCTTGTTCTTGTAATTTCTTAAGTTCGCTAACCAGGAACTGCTTATACTTTTCTCTTTCTTGTTCAGTCATTTTATCCAAATTAGAACTCAACGTTAAGCCGATGGCCGAAAATCTGTCTATCATATCCATAGCCATAAACTTGCCAACATTTCCAACCCTCATGACAACGTCCAATTGCTTTTGCATAATACTGCGAACAGAATCTACATCTGCTGCTATATCCATCCCTCTCCCTGTAATTTTGTATTTGCCACTATCAGTCTCCCTAATTAGTCCCTCTTCTAACAATCTTCCTAACATTGGATAGATCAAGCCTGGTGACGGCTTCCATCTTCCTCCACTCTGGAAAATAGCTTTATCGATGATTTCTTTCCCTGTCATAGGTTCCTCCTCGAGTAGACCGAGAATATAATGGCGTGAGAAGCCTCTTGGGATAGCACTACCTACCCTGGCAAGCCAATTAGATAACATATCACTAGTAATATCGCTAGCGATATATTAGTTTTTTTTGCCACCAAGTTCTGCTGCGTTATCGGGTGATTGTTGGATGTGCTGCAAATCGGGTGATTAGAAGTTTAAAAAAAGTGATCATAAATTGAAATCGTTTGGTAAATATGACTCAGACCCCTATGCCGATAGATTTTCAGACCATATAAGGAATAGCAGGTATAGTGTCTGCAATAGTACTCATTCTACTTTTCATCCTAGGAGAAGGATATGTAAGAGGTTTTTTATTACACCTCATTTAAGAATCACAGGAATAACGTCATATCCACAAAAAATTGTCTTTGTTAATGAAGATAAAAAGGAAGAATTTGATTGTATAGTATGGTGCCTAAAAATGAAAAATAAATATTCGCGGATTTCAAAAAACGTTAATAACTGTACTGCTAAAATCTATTTTCACACGATACAACAAGAACTTCCATTAAAATGGAGATCATCAATGGAAGCATATTGGGATAGAAATCACTATGTAGATTCTAGTAGTAACACTAATTTCAATCCAAGAAATGAATTTTTGACTCAATTAGGAATTAAAGCCGCATTTTCATTACACTCTCGAGGTTCTGAATCAGTAGATATACCACCAAATGCGGAAAACGAACTCTTTTTTGATTACATTCAAGGCCGTCGTGTATTACCACATTTAATAATCCTATCTAGTTCCGCATATTGGTAAAACATGTTTCTATAAATTTATCCCATTTATGTAAGACATGTAATCAAGTATGAATTTCAACTAATCTGCAAGTCATATCGAGAATTGAGTTTTCTACAATACTATAAATTTCAAAAAACACCAAGAATACAGTGTATATTTATATATAGAGAGATATTTTCATAAATAGTCTTAGTCTTTGTCACAAAATAAGGACCTTCCTGAGAACAAGAAAAGAACGACTAAAAAAGGTATAATTATAACAATTATAATTGTAGCAGCAGTAGTTGCCACAAGTTTTTTGGTATATCTTATACCATGATGAAAGATACTACTTTGTAAATATTTTTGTAGCAGTAACAAGAAATGTGGGCTATTTAGCTCAAGAAAGTATTATTTATTCAAAATAAGGATGGTTGGAAGTAAAAGGAAGAGAAAATAATCACAATTAAAATTGAAGACAACGATAATTTATTCATGAACTAGTCAGCCACTCAAAATTTGTAGTTTCAAATTTTCAAATAATTAATCTAATCTGCATTTTGACATAACAGGTTGCCTAATATAAGGTATAGATTATTGCATTTTCAAGATCAATTAGTTTGGTACCGGTTACTATTATGAAATTTGGAGGAAGCACACTGGGAGAGGATGGAGCTCGCATAGATAAAATAATTGAAAGAATAAATAAGAAGATAGAAAGTAAAAGCAAGATTGTTGTTGTTTTTTCTGCACCTTTGATTAGATATAGGGGTAAATCTAGTTCTATGACTGATGTTGCAATTCATATTGGAAAGAATTATGCGCAATCCAATCCTATTGAAATCGATGTTCTACGAGAAGTATATGAAAACATAGCATCCAATAATCTTTCTCAGGAATTTCATAAGAAATTTTCTGATGACATAAATAGGTTCCACAAAGAAGTCATAATTTCACTCAAACAAGCTGCAGAAAATCATAGATTTGTGGACGTTACCAGATCTAGGACGCTTGCATATAGTGGAGAGATACCTATGTCATATTTAATGGACTATATTTTAAAAAGTAAGCATATAAAGTCAGATCATGTTAAGATAGAACAATGGCCTATAATTACAGATGATAATTTTGAAGCCGCAAATTTTTTGATCGAAGAATCTAAGAAAAAATCAAGGAATTTTTATGAGCTGATTGAAAAAAATAATGTAGTAACAATAGGTGGTTTCATAGGAAAAACTATTGATGGACTAGAGACTACCTATGAAAGAGGAGGTTCTGATAGGTCTGCTGCTGACGTGGCAATATTGTTGAACGAACATTACAGAGCAGAGTTGGATTTTGAAAAAGATAATGCGGTACTGAGTGCCGATCCGAAGATAGTGAAGAAAGAATTGGATAGTATCAAATTTCTGTCGTATAATGAAGCTAGATTAGCCGGCATGTTTGGCATGAAGATTCTTGATCCTCTAGCAATTAAAGAAATAGATGATAACAGCATGGATATACCCATTGTAATTACTGACATGGAAAATCCATCGAGTACAACTATGATATCAAAAATAGCTCCTGACCAATCAGATAATCTTGTTAAAATTGTTACAGGGAAACGAAATTGTGCAATAGTGAGAATGGAAAGCATTGCATCATCACATTTGTTGGCTTCACTTGAAAGTGATAAGCAATACCATGACTTTATTAAATTATCACCATATAAGAAAGAGGGTGTTGAAATCACTCGAATTCTTTTTCTAGATGGAGACTACGTTCGCCGCAATGAACATCATTTTAAGGCATATTATTCCAGAGCAGAGATAGTATATGATAGAGGTGTTGTTACTCTAATTGGTGATAATATGTGGAAAATGCCTAAAATTGCATCTACTACCAGTAGCACTGTTGGAGAACATGGGATTAATATTTTGAACTTTGACGCCCAAGAAGAAACATCACGTATATTAATTATTGTAGATGATTCGAAGGTAGCTGATGCTGTAAGGGCAATTCATGATAAGAGAAACAGAATTGATCGAGATGATGTTTAATGAACCGTAAAAGCAAGATTTGGATGGATGGAAAGTTAGTTGAATGGGATAATGCAAAAATACACATTCTTACACATGCATTACATTATGGAACGGCAGTATTTGAAGGAATTCGTTGCTACAATACTAAAAATGGTCCTGCAATTTTCCGATTAGAGGATCATATCAAAAGGCTATTCAATAGTTGTAAAATGTATCATATGACTTTAGAATACTCTGATAAAGAACTTAGAGAGGCGATTATTGAAACTATAAAAATTAATAAAATCAAAGATTGCTACATACGTCCTATTTGCTACTATGGATATGGAAAGATGGGAGTAAATCCTTTACCTAATAAAGTATCGACGTCAATAGCCCTGTGGAATTGGGAAGATCACATAAAAACAGTAGGTGACAAGGGAATGAGAGTCATTATTTCTTCATGGGCTAGAATAGATTCAAGAAGCTTACCTATTCATGCAAAGGCTACCGCAAACTATGCAAATTCAGCTTTAGCAAGAATAGAAGCAATAAAGTCTGGGGTTGATGAGGCCATCATGTTGAATATGAATGGTATGGTTGTAGAAGGAACAGCTGAAAATATTTTTATAGTAAAAAATGAAATGCTCGTTACACCTCCGATAACATCAGGCGCACTAGATGGGATTACCAGATCTAGTGTATTATCCATCGCGGAGAATCTTCGCATTAATTTTCAAATTAGCGATATATCACGTGATGAATTGTATTATGCTGACGAGGTATTCTTAACGGGAACAGCTGCTGAAATTAAGTCAATAGGGGAAATAGATAAAATAATTATTGCCAATGGAAAAACTGGAAAAATTGCAAATAAGCTACAAAATTATTATTATCAAATAGTACATGGAGATAATAAAAAATTTGAGAAATGGCTCACGTATATTAATTAAAAAAATTACAATTTTTTCCTAATTTTCTATCGAACTGGTAATGTTAACGTTTACATATTAATCTTTTAGAAGGCTAAATATCGATTAAAATTCCTCTAGAGGGGAGATTCATTTAATATTAATGCAAGGAGGGCTGATCTTAAATCTTTACCATAAGACGCTTGCTTAAAGTAAATCGCATTAGATTTACTATCTACATCCTGCGATATCTCATCTATTCTTGGCAACGGATGCATAATAGACATATCAGGTTTAAACTGTTTCAGAATGTTACTATCAATAGTATAAGCTCCTTTAACTTTTTCATATTCTTGCGGATCTGAAAATCTTTCTTTTTGTATTCTGGTAACGTACAGTATGTCTGAATTTTGGAAAACTTTTTCATTAATCTCTACCAGTTCTACAATTTTCATCTTATTTCGTAAACCATAGATCGACTCTTGCCGAATTTGTAATGTTGGTGGAGAGACTAGAATGACTTCAACATCATAATTGGAAAGACCATATAATAAGGAATAAATGGTTCGTCCGTATTTCAAATCTCCCAAGATACAAATCTTTAATCCATCAATTTTCTTTTTTTCTTTTGTTATTGTATATAAATCAAGCATTGCTTGCGTTGGATGTTCTTCACTTCCACTACCTCCATTAATTATTGGACTATCTGAAATTTCGGCGGCAAATTTACTTGAACCATCAAGTTGGTGACGTAGGATTATGATATCTGAATAAAGATCCATAACTCGCACAGTGTCATGTAAACTTTCTCCTTTTTCTATTGAAGATGATCTTAGATCGGATATTCCAATTGAGCTTCCACCTATTGATGCCATTGCTGCTTCAAAACTCATTCTAGTTCTGGTACTTGGTTCATAAAACAGATATCCCATTATTCTGGCTTTTCCGAACTCGTCTTTTTCTTTCGGTTTTAGCTTCTTCATTTTATCGGTTTTTTCAAATAAGAACTCAAGCTCATCTCTCTCGAAATTTTTAATTGAAACAATATCTCGATTAAAGAATCTATTAGTCTTCATTGACTATCACTATCATAATATGATAATGCCCCTTTACAAAAAGATTCTTATCAGAATTCAAATAAAATGATAACTTTCTATATAGCATATATTAGAGATTTTTTTTAATTAAATTTGCAATTTGAATAAGAGCATATCGACCTTATTTTTTGTTTTGGTGTTAACATTTGCAATATTAATTCAGAATGAGAGTGCATCTTCATTTGGCCAAGCCACCGATACAACAACTAAAAATTATTCTAATTTGACTATGCCTATTAAAAATACCACGATATTAGATAATAAATCTAAGATTCAATTCTTTGGTTTAGCTGATCAAAAGAACTCCTCTGTTAAGACTGTTACCTATACTCCAAAATATTTATGCGGAAATGTAACTTCTAATGAAGGTCCCGTAAGACCAGGCCATTATGATACTGATATAAGTATCCTTAATAAACAAGATTATCCAATAAAAATCCTTTGGAACATCATACCTAATGATGGTAATTCTTCAAATTCAATCATCAAGATTCTTAAATCTGAAAGCTCAACTGCTATAACATGCAAAGATATTCTACAGCTAGTTACTGATAGAAAGAACTTACTGGAAGGATTTGTTTTGCTGTCTTTGCCAATTAACGGTAATATCATTGGTGCATTCCCGGATCCTAATAATCCAGAAGCATCAATTTTAAGATCTATTAATGATTCACAATCAAATTTGATTGATGTCCAGGTATTTTATACGGCCAACGCACTACCTAAACTTCCAAGTGAAATGATTTTTAGTAAGATTGATTTTAGAATATTAAGTGATCCTAGTGGAAAAATACCCCAACCATTTTTAAAACAGTTGCTAGAAGTTTCATTATTGTCCAATACGAATCAAATTTACGACCAAGTAATTCGTCTTAAGTCTCTATTGAAGGAAAGATTTAATTTATCAGATTCTGAATTGAATGCTATTAACATTCAAATCGAAAGCTCTGATATTGATGCGATTTTTACAAACGATGACCATGCAATATCATCATCACGCCTGAGTCCTAACATATTCTTTAAGTGATAGCTGGATTAAAGGAAAGCTGCAATTTTGCTGCTGGCAATTAAATATGTTGTTTTGTAATTAGAAGGATCAAGCTCTATTAGAGTAAGTTATACTTTTAGTGCCCTACTTATCATTATTAATTCAGGCCCCGTAGTTAAATTACCTACTATAACTGAGCTGAAATTAGCTATGATTCCCGATGATAGGAAGGGTGAGCCTCCATTGACGGTAGCTGGTTCTGCTTCGACTTGAAGTATTTCGGATATTCTGCTGATTTCCGAATCATTAGCTATTGGATGAACAATAGCTCCAGCATTTGTAGCGACTATCATCGATCCAACCTGGACATATCCCCCGATTGAGAATGTTTGAAGAGGAACGCCTAAAATATCTTTAATATTTTGATCCGCTTCCCCTTTGAATAAATTTGAAACTAATGCTCCTTTATCATTTGCTGAAATTAAGTTTCCAACTGCAGTAAACTTACTCTTTAGTCGGTCCACATTTAGGCCTGTTTGCTTTAATATTCGGATCTCATCATCTGAAACAGTGTATGGTAACAAGATTCCATTGTTATTCATAACCGTCATTGGTCCTATCAATCTGGTCCCTGCTATTGAAACATGTATTATTTTTTCTACATCTAAATATTCTTTAAGTTTTTTGGCTTTTGTTTCTGCAAATCCAAATGGGAGTAGAAGAGTATCATTATTTGTTCGTGAAAATAAACCCACATTTGGACTTCTGTAGACATCATATTTGTGGATCACCAATTGTTTATTCTCTCCATAATGTGAGTGTTATATGACAATATTTTTCTTATGTACGACTGAGATAAGAAACTATCTACCGATTTAATTTTATGTTTTAAAACTACTTGGCAAGGCAGCAACTACTGATAATTCCTACTTGGTGTGTGAAGAAGATATCTTACTAAAAATAAAAATGTGAATCGTGTATTTATCCTGACATGCAGGAGCTAAAACCACATTCAATGCACAAATTGCATCCTTCAGTAATAATCAATCTTGCATTACATGACGGACATTTTTCGTACTCAAACTCATTTGGAGATGCAGTCATGCTCATTTTTAGTTTAGATTGAGAAATATTGATTGTATTATCTGTTGTTTCCATTTCTTCTGTACTTCTGAAGACTTTTTTAACTTGTGTCATAACATACTCTTGCTTTATGTTACTATGAATTTGGTCAATTACATAGGCACTTGGTTTTACAATAAATTTTTTCTCCTTTTCATTTCCAGTTATATGGAGCACCTGTTCATGTCTAGAGCCATCTCTATAAACTGTAACCCCCTTTAATCCCAATTCGTGTGACAAAAGATAAGCTGCCTTTATGTCTTCGACTGTAACGTCTGATGGCATGTTAATAGTCTTTGCTATTGCATTGCTAACCCATTTCTGCCAAACTGCCTGAGCCATTAAATGATCAGTCCAATGTACGTCAATAGCAGTTACAAATATTTTCTGTAGTCTTTCTGGAATTTCGGCCAATCCTCTTACAGAACCATAATTATTAGCAACCTTTGTTAGAATTTCATCATTATACAATCCATTTACCTTCAGAACATTCTCGAATATCCTATTTGTATAGAAGAAGCTTCCTACAGTAACCCGTTTTTCAAAAACTAGTGCAAATACTGGTTCAACACCATTTGAGGTGTCAGCTATCATAGATAAAGTTCCTGTAGGAGCGATTGTAGTGGTCCATGAGTTTCTAATTCCATATTTTTCTATCTTCTCAACTAATGAATCCCAGTCGTATGAGTGATATCGCTTTGGAATTTCATAGTATCCTGCTACTGGTATCATTTTTCCTTCAACATAATCAGTCTGATTGAATAATGGAAAAGCTCCTCTTGCTTTGGCAATCGCAACGCTTTCTTCCATGCTATAATAAGATAGGGCTTCTGCTATTCTATTCATAAACTCATAACCTTCTTTTGAATTGTATGATATTTCTAGGGTAAATAATAGATCAGCAATACCCATTATTCCGAGGCCTATTCTCCTTGTTAATAGCGTATTGCGTTCAATTTCTTCAACAGGATACTTGTTCATGTCTATAACATTATCTAAAAATCTCGTAGAGAGGCGTATTGCCTGCTCATAACGCTGCCAGTCAAATTCATATTTTCCATCAATATTACGCTTAACAAAATTGGCCAAATTAATAGATCCTAAATTGCATGATTCATATGGATAGAGTGATTGTTCGCCACACGGATTTGTTGCTCTAAGAGGTCCTTCTTTTACGTTTATGCAGGGATTATATTTGTTGATATTGTCGAAAAATATGACACCTGGCTCAGCGCTTTTCCAGGCACTGAAGGTAATTAGATCTAAAAGCTGATGTGAATCAATCTGCTTGATTGGTTCATTGGTTGTTGGATTTCTAAGTGTGTATCTGTGATTATTTTCGTTAATTATTGATTCCCAGAAATCACTCCAAATCCCAACGCTTACATTAAAGTTTTCAAATATACCTGGTTTGGTTTTGGCTGTGACGAACTTTTCAATATCAGGATGCCAAGATTCCATTATTCCCATGTTTGCTCCCCTCCTTTTTCCACCTTGTTTTACCACGTCTGTAATTGTGTCTATAATTCTCATAAAAGAGATCGGTCCCGAAGCAACGCCAGAAGTTGATGCTACTATATCACCTTCAGGACGGAGATTAGAATAGTTAATACCAACCCCTCCACCCGATTTGAATATCATGGCTGCATCAGTTGAGGATTTCATTATCTCTGACATGTCATCTTTCATATCCAATACAAAGCATGCTGAAAGTTGACCAAGTCTTGCGCCAGCATTCATAAGAGTAGGTGTATTTGGTAGGAAGTCTTTTGACACCATCAAATTATAATATTCAATGATTCTATCAGAATACTTTGACAAGTTACCTTCGGCAATCAGTCGTAAAAGATCTTTAAAGCTAATTTTCATATGGCCACTTTTTGCCAAATAAATGTAATGTCTAATCAGTGATTCAAAATGGTATCTATTAAGATAGTAATTGCCAATTTTTAGTTTCAGGTGAAAATCATCTATTTTTTTATAGTATTCTTCAGCTTCGGTGATATTTTGAACTACTACATCGTTATTAGAGTACAATTCAGTATCGTGGAGTATATCAGGGATTGTTACGAGAATTGCGACTCGTTCAAAGAGTGATCTCGGATCTTCGATTATCTCATTAGTATTATCTCTTAACAAGTAGCGTGAAGCCAGGACCCTGAGAGAATTAATATCAAAGGATTTATCCACTTCGTCAAGATCCTTCTTATTTAGAATTTTCTTCTTTTCATCTCTGATCTTGCGCCGTTCGTGTCTGTAGAGGATGTAGGCCTTGGCGGTCTCTGAAAGTCCTTCCTCAATTAAAATCGATTCGACCATGTCCTGCACATCTTCAACGCTAGAAATTCGGTTGGTATCAAAAACGGAAAATTGTTGATCCATTTTTTGTACAACTTTCTCTGATAATTTTTCAGCAAGCTTATAA
>Ga0307308_10000921_pt1 | contig 11272 bp, 13 predicted proteins | sample ER_DNA_195_FD_194501 | JGI IMG/M metagenome (GOLD analysis project Ga0307308, IMG submission 194501) | Bulk soil microbial communities from the East River watershed near Crested Butte, Colorado, United States - ER_DNA_195 | ecosystem: Environmental > Terrestrial > Soil > Floodplain | place...
ACCTCGCGTTTCTCGCGCAGGTAGCCGGCCAAGAAGACGATCAGCGCGATCTTCGCCAGCTCGCCGGGCTGGAACTGGAGCGAGCCGAAGTGGATCCAGAGCCGCGCGCCGTTCACCGACTCGCCGATCACGGGCAGCGCGGGCAGGACGAGCAGGCCGATCGCGCCGAGGCCGAAGAGGTACTTGTAGCTCTCGAGGCGCCGGTAGTCGCCCTGGAGGAAGAAGAGGGTCACGGCGAGCGCGGCGACGGCGACCACGATCCAGAGGCCCTGCCGGAAGGCGTCGCTCGGACCGAGCCGGTAGATCTCCGTCACGCCGACGCCGGTCAGGAGCGCCGCCATCGGCAGCAGGTACTGGTCGGCGTTCGGCACGGTCAGCCGGGAGATCAGGTGCGCGGCCAGGTAGAGCGCGAAGAAGAAGAGCGCGTAGGAGAGAGATGCGGTCGAGACGACCGACTGGCGCGCGATGTAGACGCTGGCGAAGCCGATCGCCGTCAGCAGGCCGACGACGACGAGGTTCGCGAGCTCGCGGTTTCGCAGACTCATGCCCGCTCCCGACGGCGGCAAAGCCGCCGCCTCCGCTCTCTGCTGAGCTCCGTCGAGCCTACGCTCATGGAGCTATCTGGTGCTCGTAGCGGCGGACCGCGGCGAAGGCGGATGACTTGCTGCGCAGGCTGTGGTCGAACAGCTTCTTCCGCTCGGGAGCGCTGAGCTGCACGTCAAGCAGCGGGCTCACGTAGACCGCGCGGTAGAGGTGGAGGTTGCCGGCAACGTTCCAGGGGATGCCCTGGTAGACGGTGACGTGGCCGTCCGGCTCCGCGCCGACGAAGTGCGAGTACCAGAGGCCCCAGACCGCGAAGCCGAACACGAGGATGACCGCGATCAGGGCCACGCCGGCCAGGAGCGCCCGGCGCCGGACAGGGTTGCGCTCCTTGCGCCTGGGCTCCGGCTCGGCGGCCGCGACCACGGGTACCCGGTCGACCTCGCTGAGCGTCTCCGCGTCGTCTGTGTCCGCCGCGGTTCCCTCCTGCTCCGGCGGCAGGCTGAGCGTGCGCTCGGCGTGGTCCTCGTCTCCCGCGATCTCGAAGAAGACGACCGTGATGTTGTCCTCGCCGCCGCCGCGGTTGGCCGCGCGCACGAGCGCCTTCGCGGCGGCGCGCAGATCGTCGCGGTTGCCCTCGATCTCGCTCAGGATGTCTGCGTCGTCGACCATCGTCGTCAGGCCGTCGGAGCAGAGCAGGAACAGGTCGCCAGGCTTCGTCTCGACCTGAAAGGTGTCGACGTCGACGTCCGGGTCGGTGCCGAGCGCCCGCGTGACGACGGAGCGCTGCGGGTGGGAGTCCGCCTCCTCGGGCGAGAGCCTGCCGCTGCGGACGAGCTCGGCGACCAGCGAGTGGTCCTCGGTCAGCTGCTCCATGCTGCCGTCGCGAACGCGGTAGGCCCGCGAGTCGCCGACGTGGCCGAACCAGACACGGTCGCCCTCGACGAGCGCGGCGGTCATCGTCGTACCCATCCCCGAGTAGGCGTCGTCGGTGGACTGGCGCTGGTAGACGCGGCGGTTGGCCTCCTGGATCAGCGCGTCGACGCGGCCGCCCCCGTCGCCGTCCCCGTCGCCCGAATCGTCGCGCAGTGTCGCCGCGGCCAGGCCCGAGGCCACCTCGCCGGCCTGGGCGCCGCCGATCCCGTCGGCGACCGCGAACAGCGGCGGCTCGCAGACGTAGGAGTCCTCGTTGTGGCGGCGCTTGCGCCCCGGGTCGGTGGCGGCTGCGCTCCTACCCAGTTTCACCGTCGTACCTCAGCTCGGTCTCGCCGACCCGCAGGATGTCACCCGGCGTCAGGCGCCTCGGTCGCGTGAGGCGGATGCCGTTCAGATAGGTGCCGTTGGTAGAGCCGATGTCCTCGACCCAGACGCCGTCGCGCCGCGGCTCGATCCGCGCGTGCGTCGACGAGGCGAACTCGTCGCGGTCGAGCTGGACGTCGTTCTGCGAGCCGCGGCCCAGCGTCAGCGGCGAGGAGTCGAGCTCCCACTCCTCGCCCTCGCCGAGCGCCGGGCTCTTGAGCACGATCAGCCTCCCCGCCTCGACGTACGGCTCCTCGCCGAGGCCCGGCACCGACCCCGGCGCGAGCACGAAGCTTTCCTGCGGCATCGTCACGTCGCGGGCTGCGGAGCGCACGATCCGCCAGATGAACAGGTAGAGCAGCACCAGGAAGGCAACCTTGAGGACGAGGAGCGCCTCCTCGACGGCGATCGAGCCGACGATCACTCTTCCTCCGCCTCCCGCCGGAAGACGAGCTCGGTCGAGCCGACCGTGATCCGGTCTCCCTGCCGCAGCTTCGCCCGCTTCTGGCGGCGCCCGTTCACCTCCATCCCGTTCGTCGATTCGAGGTCGACCGCCCAGTAGGCGGCGCCCTCCTGGCGGATCTCGGCATGGCGCCGGGAGACATTCGGGTCGGCGAGCTGGATGTCGCAGTCCTTGGAGCGCCCGATCGTGGTCTGAATCCCGTCCAGCTCGTGCTTCGTCCCGTTGACGGTCAGGCTGACGACCTCACGGCCGAGTCCGAGCTCCTCGGCCGAGGCGGCCTCGGTCTCGGCCGGCTTGCGGTAGACCATCGTCGCGCCGGGCTCGGGCTGGGAGGGCGGCTCGCCGGGCTTCGGCGCCGCGCCCTGCACCATCCGCGTCGCGATCCCGAACTCGCCCATCTCGAGGTCGTCGTCGGTCTCGAACTTCACCTCGGGGACGGAGAGCAGCTCGTACCGCTCGCGGCGCGCGTTCTCCGCCAGGTAGTCCTGGAGCTCGCTGCGTAGCGAGTCCTCGTAGCTCGCGAACTGCTCGCGGTCGGAGGGGCTGAGGTAGATGCTGTACTCGTTCGGCGCGTAGACGCGGGAGACGGAGACGACTCGGTGGTCCTCCATCTCCTTGACGAGCTTGCGCGCCAGCTCGACCGGCTGCACGTGCGTGCGGAAGGCGCGGCCGAAGACCCCCTCGAACAGGCCCTCGATCTTGTGCTCGATGTTCCGGAGGACGCTCATGCGACCGGGTTATGCCCCGGCCCTGAACTCTAACTCCGGGCCTTCACGGCCAGGACGATGCAGGTCGCCCAGGTCGTGAGGACGAGCGGGATCGCGACAACGGCGGGCTCTGGTAGGAGCGCCGTTGCCATCAGGGCGGCTCCGAGCCCGGCGATCCACCACAGGCCGCGCCTGGCGACGAACGGGATCGCGACGGCCGCCGCGGCCAGGACGACGGCTTCCAGCAGCAGGGCGGGGTGGCTCAGGAGCGCGTGCCAGAGGGCGTGGGCGACGGCGAGAGGATCCTGGCTGCCGGCGATCCCGAGACCGGCCGGCGCTACACCCCCTGTGAACGGCAGCGGCGCGTGGCGGAAGCCGGCGACGATCGCGGCCAGGAGCACGGCCGCGGCCACCTGCAGCGCGCGCCGCGGCAGGCTGCGGACGCCCTGGGCGGCAAGCGGGAGCAGGCCGAGCGCGAGGACCGGCGCCAGCAGCGGGCCAAGCGCGAGGAAGAGCCCGTCGCGGGGCGCCCGCCAGGAGAGCGCCAGCCAGGCGCAGGCGACCGCGCCGTAGAAGATGGCCAGGCCGGAGGAGATGTTCCCGAGCGGGAGCACCGGCACGGCGAGCGTGAAGGCGAGGCCGAGCCGGGGGCGCACGAGCGTCAGCGCGAAGGCCAGCAATCCGAGCAGCGGCGCGAACAGCCCGGGGAAGAAGGCGATCGAGCCCGCGGTCCAGCCCGCGAAGAGCCCGGCCGCGGCCGGCGCGGCGAAGCGAAGCGGCGTCCCCAGCCGCACACTGGGCCCGCTCGTCCCGCGCCGCCGGACCCGCTCGGCCAGCGCGTCGCGAAGGTCGCCCGCCAGTAGCGCCGCGGGCGGCCGGGCCGCGGGGTTGAGCGAGAGCATCCGGTCGACGAGGGCGCAGAGAGTCTTCGGCAGGTCCGGCCGCACCGACACGAGGGGAGCGGCGCCGCTCTCGATCCGGCGAGCCGTCTCCAGGAGGGAGCCGTTCCAGAACGGGTGCCAGCCGGCCAGCGACTCCCAGAGCATCACGCCCACCGCCCAGACGTCGGCAGCGGGCTCGCCCGGCTCGCCGTGCAGCCGCTCGGGCGGCACATAGGCGAGCGTTCCGGGCACGTCGCCGGTTGCGGTCAGCGTCTCCTCCTCGGCAAGCTGGGCCAGCCCGAAGTCGAGCAGGCGGATCGACAGCTCCTCGCCGTCGGCGACGAGCACGTTCGAGGGCTTCACGTCGCGGTGGACGACTCCGCGCCCGTGCGCGTGCGCGAGCGCCTCGAGCACCTGGGCCGACGCCTCGACCGACTCCGCGTCGTTCAGGTCGCCGGCCCGCAGCGCCTGCCGCATGGTCTGACCGGGCACGTACTCGTAGGCGATGTAGACGTTGTTCGAGTCCCGCTCGAGCGCGTAGGCGCGCAGGCAGCGCTCGTGCCTGAGCCGCGCCGCCGCCAGAGCCTCCCGCTCCGCCCGCGTGGCCGCCTTGCCCTCGCGCGGGACGATCTTCAGCGCGACGTCGAGGCCGTTGCGCTCGTCGCGCGCGAGCCAGACCGACCCGGAACCGCCGCTGCCGAGCGGCCGCAGGGGCCGATAGCGCTCGACGACGAGCTCGCTGGGGGAGAGCGCAAGGGCCGCCTCGGACACGACCACTCACATTTCGCGCTACCGGCCGTAATCCTCCGCCTAAGCCGCTCCAGCCTGGCCACGCGGTAGAGTGACGCGGCTTTTTCCTGCAAACCCCCATGAGCGAGCACGACACCGACATCGATTTCGACTTCTTCGAGGAAGAACCGCCCACGGAGGAGACGAGCAAGCCGGAGCGGGTTGTTCGCCGGCAAGGTCCCGGCGGCCCGCCTCGCCCACCGCGCACGCCCCAGAACCTGACGCCGCTGCTGCGCCTGATCGGTCTGATCGCCTTCGCGATCCTGATCATCGTCCTGCTCGTCTTCTGGATCCAGAGCTGCCAGGCGAGCAGCAAGACCAGCACCTACAAGGGCTACATGACCAAGATCGCCGAAGTCGCCTCGTCGTCCCAGCAGATCGGACGGCAGCTCAGCCAGGACCTGCTCGCCCCCGGCGTGAAGCGCGCGCAGCTCCAGCAGCAGCTCTCGGGCCTCGCGCGCCAGGAGCAGCTCGACGTCAACCGCGCCCAGGGAATCACGCCGCCCGGGCCGCTGCGCGACGAGCACCAGGCGGTCATCCAGGCGCTTCAGTACCGCGTCAGCGGTCTCACGGGGCTCGCGAACGCGCTGGCGACCACGGCCTCGACCACAGCGGTCAGCAAGGCGGCGCCGGTGCTCACGGCGCAGATGCAGCGCCTGCTGGCGAGCGACGTGATCTGGGACGACTCGTTCAAGGGCCCGTCCGATGCCGAGCTGCGGCGACAGGGCGTGACCGGCACGAACGACGCCGGCGGCCCGCTCGTGCCCGGCTCGACCGTCCTCCAGACCGACGAGCTCGCCTCGACGAGCGCCATGACCTCCGTGCTCGAGCGGCTGCGCGGCGCTTCGTCGGCCGGCACGGGGTGCCCGTGCGGCACCGGCCTCGACTCGACGAAGGTCGAGCCATCGGGCAAGGAGCTGACGACTTCGACCCAGAGCGACATCGTCGTCACGGTCGACATGGCCTTCCAGGTGACGGTCATGAACACCGGCAAGTCGCAGGTGTTCGGCGTGCCGGTCAAGCTGACGATCGAGCAGTCGAAGGGCGGCAACATCGTCAAGTCCACCAAGATCGACTTCCTCAACCCGGGCGAGTCGACGACGGTCACCTTCAAGAACATCCCGACGCCGAACTTCTCCACTCCGGCCACGATCAAGGTCGAGGTGACGCCGGTCGCCGGCGAGACCTTCACCTCGAACAACTCGGCCGACTATCCGGTCATCTTCAGCGTCGCCTAAGTGAACTTCTCCGCTTCGACCGCCGCCTGGATCGCGATCGGCGCGGCGGCGGCGGCAGCCGTCGCGCTCCTGGTGGCCGTCTGGATCTGGCTGCGCGTGAGGCGTCTGAAGGCGGGCCAGGAAGTGCTGCTCGGCGGCGGCAAAGGCGATCTCGTCGACTTCGCCGTCTCGCTCCAGGGCCGGATCGACGATCTCCACCGAGCCGTGGACGAGGTCGCGGCAGGCCTCGTCCGCGTCGACCGCCGCGCGGACGAGTCGGTTCGCAACGTCTCGATCGTCCGCTACGACGCCTACGAGGACACCGGCGGCCACCAGTCAGCGTCGCTGGCCGTGCTCGACTCGGGCCGGACGGGCGTCGTCGTCACCGCGATCCAGGGCCGCGACTACGCGCGGATCTACATGAAGGAGCTCGACCACGGCAAGGCTTCTGTGGCGCTCTCGCCCGAAGAGGCCGAGGCCGTTGAGCGCGCCATGTCTCGCTAGAGTTTTCGCTATGCAGCAGGTTCTCGTCCTGAACGCGAGCTACGAGCCGCTGAACGTGACCACCGTTCGGCGTGCCCACGTGCTCGTGTTCAAGGGCAAGGCCGAGGTGATCGAGGAGCTCGAGCAGCCGCTCAGATCGGCGACCGACACCTACCCGCGGCCGCACGTGATCCGGCTCGTCACCTACGTGCGGGTGCCGCGGACGCTGCAGCGCAAGATCTCCCGCCGGGCCCTGTTCGCGCGCGACGGGTGGCGCTGCGTCTACTGCGGCACAAGCGGCGGGCGGCTGACGCTCGACCACGTCGTCCCGCGCTCGCGAGGCGGCGAGTCCGTCTGGGAGAACGTGGTCACCTCGTGCGCGCCGTGCAACATGCGCAAGGGGAACCGGCTGCCCGAAGAGGTCTCGATGACGCTGCGGGCCAAACCGCGCCCGCCCGCGCCGGTGCTCTTCATCCATCTGGCGACGCCGCGGGTCCCCGACGGCTGGCAGCCGTACCTGAGCGCGCTCTCGGAGCAGGCGACCGCGACCGCTTAGCCGCGCTCGACCGGCACGTCGAGTTGCTCCCACTCGCTCCAGGAGCCGGGGTAGAGCTTGCCCTCGCGGCCCGCGAGCCAAAGCCTGTGGAGGACGATGCAAGCGGTCACACCCGAGCCGCAGTAGGCCACGAGCTCTCCGTCAGGTAGTTCCGGCAGCGGGTCGTTCCATGGCGCGTTGTGCGCGCCGGGGATGCGCCCGGGAACCTTGTCGATCGGGTTCTCCTCGCCCCGGAAGCGTTCCGGTAGCCGCGCGTCGACGACCACCAGCTCCTGGAGCCGCTCGGCGAGCTCGTCCACCTCGATCGCGTCGTCGCTGCGCGGGAGGGGATCGAACTCCGCGGGCTCGATCTCCTCCGCGCCGGCCCGGAGCGGGCCGTGCCACGCCTCCAGGTCGAGCACGGCGCAGTCGTCGTGTCCGAAGTGGCGCAGCAGCCACCAGAGCCGCTCCGGCCCGCCCATGTTCCCGTAGGCGACCACGAAGACGCCGTAGCCGATTCCGGCCTGCGCTGCCGCCTTGGCGAACTCCCTCGGCTCGGGCAGGGGGTGCCGCCCCCGCGGCCCGGGCGGAGCGCTCAGGTCCTCGTCGACGTCGAGAAACGAGGCGCCGGGGATGTGCCCGAGCAGGTAGAGCTCGCGGCCCTTGCCGGGAGAGCCGAGCTCCCAGCGGCAATCGACGAACTGGTAGCGCACGCTTCCAGGCTAGGCGAAAGGCCGTGCGGAGCCGCGAGGTTTCCGGAGCGCAAACGATCGGAAGAAGGGTCGCACTCCAATGCGGCATGGCAAATGGTGCAGCCGGACGGCCCTGATCTCCGCGCTCGCTGCGCTCTCCGCAGGGTGCGGAGGCGGTGAGCTCAGCGCGAGCGCGCTCTCGAAGCAGGCTGATTCCGTGCGCTCGCTGGCTTCCGAGGGCGCGCTGCTGGCCGACGACGCATCGGCCGGCAAGACGACCCACACCTTCACCCGCGTTCACTCCTCCGAGCTCGAGAAGGCCGCGGCACAGACCGCGTCGACCCTGGAGACGGCCAAGACCACCCCGGCGCTCCAGCCGAAGCTGCACAGGCTCACGACGCTTGCGCGCGGGGTCAGCGACAACCTCGACCAACTCGGCAGCGCATCGAAGTCCGAGCAGCGCACGCTCGCAAACGAGCTTCACAGAGCGGCCGCCCAGAGCAACCGGATCTCCGAGGGCCTCAAGTGAGCCTGAAGAACTTTCTCGCGATTGCGCTCGGCATTCTCTCGGCGATCGGCGGGTTCGTCGATATCGGCGACCTCGTCTTCAACACCCAGGCAGGCGCCACCTTCGGCTTCCAGCTCCTGTGGGTCGTCGTGATCGGCGTCGTCGGGATCATCGTGTACTCGGAGATGTGCGGCCGGGTGGCGGCGATCTCCAAGCGACCGGTGTTCGATCTCGTCCGCGAGCGGACGGGCTTCGGAGCGGGCCTCGCGACGCTGATCGCCTCCGAGGTCGTCAACCTGATGACGTGCGCCGCCGAGATCGGCGGTGTCGCGATCACGATGCAGCTGCTCGCGGGGCTGCCGTATCGGCTGCTGATCGTGCTGGCCGTGGTCGCCCTCGTCGTCGCCTCCTGGACGCTTCCGTTCGAATGGATCGAGCGGGTGTTCGGCTATCTCGGCCTCTGCCTGCTCGTGTTCGCGGTCGCCGCGATCAAGCTGCACCCGGACTGGGGCGACGTGGCTCACGGCTTCGTGCCCGGCTCGCATTCCGGCGGCAGCACCCTGGTCTACCTCTATTTCGTCGTCGGCCTGCTCGGGGCGGCGATGACCCCGTACGAGGTCTACTTCTACTCGTCCGGCGCGGTCGAGGACGGCTGGGGGCTGAAGGAGCTCAATCTGAACAAGGTCACTTCGATCATCGGCTACGCGCTCGGCGGATTCCTCTCGTTCGCGCTGATGATCGTCGCTGCCCAGCTGTTCCTGCCAAGCGGGATCGACCCACAGTTCCTCGGGACGCCGCCGCTCGCTTCAGCAGACGTGCTCGGCGAGGTCGGGCTGCTGCTGGCGCTCGTCGGGATCCTGTTCGCCGTGGGCGGCGCGGCGATCGAGACCTGTTTTTCCGGCGCCTACAACCTGGCGCAGTTCTTCGGCTGGCCGTGGGGCAAGCGGGAGCGGCCGGCCCGGGCCTCGCGCTTTACGCTCTCCTGGCTCGTGATCTTCGCGCTCGCGCTGCTCGTCGTGATGACCGGCTACGACCCGGTCAAGCTGACGGAGTACTCGGTCATCTTCTCCGTGGTCGCACTGCCGCTGACCTATCTGCCGATCCTGTTGATCGCCAATGACCCCACGTACATGGGCCGCCACACAAACGGGAGGCTCGCGAATGTGCTCGGAGTCGTCTACTTCGCGATCATCATCCTCATCGCCGTCGCGGCGATCCCGTTGCTGGTGCTGACGAACGGGGGCCAGGGATGAGCAAGTCGACGCCGGTCGATCTGGCGCTCGGAATCCTCGACCACCAGCTCGTCGACGCCGAGGGCCGAAACTGCGGCAAGGTCGACGAGCTGGAGCTGGGCGGTCTCGACCGGGGAACACCGGAGGTCACGGAGATCCTCGTCGGCGGCAACGCCTGGCGCACGCGGGGCCTCCTCGGGCGGCTGGCGGCCCGGCTCGCGGGGGACGCCGTGCACGTGCCGTGGTCGGAGGTCGAATCGGTCTCCTCCGTTGTGGAGCTGAAAGGGACGGCGGCGGAGCTGCGCCTCGGCCGCGGCGACGAGCGCTGGGCCAGGCTGGTCGCGAAGCTGCCGGGAGGCGCCTGATGAGGCTCGGCGAGCTGCTCGGCCGGAAGGTCGTCACGGAGTCCGGGGAGCGCCTCGGCCGTGTCCACGAGGTTCAAGGCGAGCTCGGGGAAGGGCGATTGCGCGTGACGGGCATCGTCGCCGGCCAGCGCGGGATCCTCGAGCGCTTCGGCATCGGGGCGAAAGGGAAACGTGGTGCCCGCCGGGCTCGGCGGCACGGCAACGCCGGGATTCCCTGGGACCGAGTCGTCCGCGTCGGCCGGGAAGTCGTCGTCAAGGACAGCACGTGAGATGATCCCTGGCATGCGCACCGCTCGCCTGGCGCTCGTCGGGCTTCTGGTTTTGTCAGCCGGGGCGGTGCTTCTCTTCGAGGCGACGAGCGCGGGCGCGGCGCAGAGCAAGCGCTACCACCCCACGCATAGCATCAGCGTCACCGGCCACCTCGTCGATCACTGGACGATCAACGACACGGGGTACTGCGGCCTCGTCGGCGACGGAACCGTGACGGTCGACTACCGGATGACGAAGCCCGCGAGGGCGAAGCCGCTCATCGATCCGTACGCCGGGTCCGACAATCCCAAGTCGCACGGCAGTTGGGTGATGGCCGTCCCGGTCGGGGGCGGCATCGGCCACATGCCTTCGAAGCCGGCTACGGGCACGATCACGCGGGTCGACAACACGACTCCGACGCTCCCACCGAGCGGCGGCGACTGCGGCGGCCCGCCCGACAAGTCCGGGTGCGGAACCGTCGCGCTGGTGAAGCCGCTGAGCATCATGCAGGGGTACGACGCCCATCGGCTGCTCGCGGATCTCGGGACCGAGGAGTTCGGGTACTCGCACGGCAAGGAGGTCGCCTGCCACACCGGCGAGCTCAGCCTCTTCAGCAGTCCACCGAGCGTCGCCGGCGGCACCCGCAAAGGAGAGCTGCTCCTGACGATGCCGCGAGCGCGCGTGCTCCGCCGGCGACTCGTGAAGGTGAAGGGCTCGAGCCACAAGCACACCTCCTTCACCGAGGGCGGCGTGACCGTCTCCGACGACGTCACCCGCACCGTCACCGTGACGTTCAAGCACCTGTAGGCCTTAGGCGGCCTCGGCGTCTATCGCTGGCAGCGGCCGGGCGTGCCGGTGGCCGAAGAGGTGGCTGTGCGCCTCGGTCCCGTAGCCGCCCGGGACCGGAATGTAGAACTCCGGGTAGCCCCACATGCCGTGCTCGCTCACGTCGAGGCCGGCGGTCTCGGTTTCCTCCTCGACGCGGATCCCCCAGAGGCGCTTCATCGTCCAGAGGCACCCGAACGACGCGGAGAACGTGAACGCGCCGACGGCGGCCAGGCCGAGGAGCTGCACCCAGACCTGGTGCAGGGAGCCCGTGTAGACGAAGCCGCCGGTGCCGGTGTTCAGCGTCGCGGCGAGGGCGGGGACGGCGAAGAGGCCAGTGGCGATCGTCCCCCAGACGCCCGAGACGCCATGGACGGCGACCGCGCCGATCGGGTCGTCGATGCCGATCCGCTCGACTGCCAGCACGCCGACGACCGCGATCACGCCCGAGACGAGACCGATCACGACGGCGGCCCACGGCGCCACG
>Ga0307308_10000922_pt1 | contig 11270 bp, 10 predicted proteins | sample ER_DNA_195_FD_194501 | JGI IMG/M metagenome (GOLD analysis project Ga0307308, IMG submission 194501) | Bulk soil microbial communities from the East River watershed near Crested Butte, Colorado, United States - ER_DNA_195 | ecosystem: Environmental > Terrestrial > Soil > Floodplain | place...
TCCGGTTGGGTCGCATTGCATTACTTTCCAACCGGCTTGACGATGCGCAGAAATGGCTGGAAAAGGCCATAACCCTGCAGCCGGGTGACGCCGATGCAAAGGTCATGCTGGCCGAGGTGTTTTATCGCCGCGACGATTTCCAAAAGGCAGCGGTCGCACTGAACGGCGTCGAGGTGAGCAGCAACAAGCTGATTATTTCGCAGTATCCGACACTGAACGTTGCGAAGTTGGAGAGCTTCAAGGGCCAGACGCCTTATGAATTGCATGGCAACGGGACAAGTACGCGTCTGAAGTTCTTAAAAACCGATCCGCTGCCGGTGGTCAACGTGCGCGTAAACGGCGGCGACGAAGTCACCTTCTTCATCGATACCGGGGGTTCGGAGGTCGCGCTCGACACGGACTTCGCCAAGGAGCTCGGCGTCCCGCAATTCGGGGCGGTACAAGGCACCTTTTCCGGCGGGCAGCACGCTGAGGTCCAAGTTGGGCGGATTGACACACTCACCGTCGGCGACTGGACCATCAAAAACCTGCCCACGGCAATGCTTCCCTTGCGCCAACTCTCGAAAGGATTAGGCGTGAAACGCATCGACGGAATCATCGGGACCACTCTGCTATACCATTTTCTAGCGACCATGGATTATCCACACGGCGAGCTTGTGCTGCGCCGGAAGACCGCCAACCGCTGACTCCAACGCTAGAGAGAGACTGTCGTGCGTCGCAGACCCGGCAACCGATGCCACGGCTAACAAGGTCACCCATCTTTGGCCACACCCTGGCTTTGATGCCCACTTAGCTATTAGTAATGCCATGTCTCTCGGCGCTCGCTTGGTCTTGCTTATTGTTTCTGTCGTCACCCCGCCAGCTCGGTCGCCGCCCACGCTGCGATAACTGGAGACTTTACCGGGCTGCGGGAGGAGAATCGGGGTCAAATCTAAACATTTGACATTGGCTCACTAGAAGACAGCGCCGTTATTGATGCTCCGCTTGCCCGGCTCCGCACCGCGACCCCTCCGCGGCTTGACCGTCTATCCAGCGCTGTATTCTGATCCAGTTCGGACGCTACTTTTTCTCCAAAAGCGACAGGAACGCTTCGTAACCTTCATCTTTCATTCGTTCGATTCGAATGAAATGGAAGGCGGCCGAGTTAACTGAGTAATTTTGTCCGGTGGGCGATTTCGGGTCGGGAAAGAGATGGCCAAGGTGGGCGTTGCTTCGTTTGGCGCGCACCTCGGTGCGCTGCATATCGTGCGAAGTGTCCAGGTTCTCGACGAGGAGATCTTTCGAGATCGGTTTGCTAAACGCGGGCATGCCGAGGCCGCTATCGAATTTGTCGAGCGAAGCGAACAGTGGTTCGCCGGTAATGACATCGACGTAGATGCCGGTGCGCTCGTTATTCCAGAACTCGTTTTGGAAAGGCGTTTGGGTGCCACCTTCCCGCACGACGAAATATTCCTCGGCCTTTAATCGGTGTTTCACGACGGCGTCGCTCGGGACGGGCCGGTTCGGATCGAAACCTGTGGTCTCCTTTTTCTCTTTCTGCGCGAGAAAGAAGACGTAGAGCCCACCGGCGATGAGCACGATCGCGATGCCGGCACCGACGTACGTGCTGAGGGCCGATCTTTCCTCGCTGGTGATTCGGCCCCCGTACATCAGATCGCAATCAACATTGAATCAGAGATTGGCCACGTCTGTCACTTATTTTTCTCAAACAGAGGGAGGACTGATTACGGTCAAGTCCCAATTACTTGATGGGGCTTAGAGGTCAAATCTAAACTCCGAAAGGGATTTGAGAATGGGGTCGCGTCTAAAACATCTAACATTTCACAGCGGTCAGAAATGGGAAACGTAGGCGCGGCTTCCTTGTGCAAATCGTCACGGGCTGATAAAACGGCGACCGTGATCAGGAAGATCTTCCAAATCATTCTGTGGCTCGCTGCCGGCGCCTACGGGGTTGTCGGGGTTCTGGCTATCACAGGCGCGCTGGGTAGCGCCCGCGAAGCGAATTCGCTGGGCCGCGCCTACGCTGTGTTCGGCTCCATGATCCTAATCATCGGCGCTATGGCCGCCATCGCGACCTTCTTCGCTAACAAGTGGCGAGGCTGGTTGATCGTCGCGCCTCTGATTCTTTGTCTTGCGCTTCCGATTGTGTTGTTCGCGGCGTTTTGGATCGACATGGAAAAAGGTGAGGTGCATCGCCGGCAGTTTGAGGAGGAGGTCCGCTCCGGGAGACATGCCTTTGGCGATCAGCCGGCGCTCCTAGCCGTCGCGCAGGCAATTTCAGCGAATAATCAGGACGCGATCCGCGCGGCCGCGAAGGCCGTTCCAGATTTGCAGGCGCCCGGGCGGGACGGGACGACGCTGCTTTGTTGGGCCGTCAGGGAAACGTGGCAGCGTCCCCAATTAGTCGAAGCGGTCAAAACATTGCTTTCGCTCGGCGCGGACCCCAACTACACCAACGGCCATCGGGAATCATTCGCGCTCGCCAACGCCGTGCATGGGTCTGCTCTTCTCCTGCGCTACATGCTTGAGGCCGGTGGCGATCCGAATGCTCGCGATGAGTTTGGCCGGCCGATCATTCTCATGAACTGGTACCTGGGTTATTACCAAAACGATCAGCGGGCTCGACTCGATCTGCTGTTGGATCGCGGCGCCGACATCAACTCAACGATGCCCGAACGCGAATCGGAATTCGCCGGCTATACACTACTGCTCTACCGCACAGAAATGGGGCCGCGTTATAGCGAGTATAGCGAGGCTTACGCGGATGCGCTGTATCTGCTCGAGCGCGGCGCCGATCCGAACCGTGCCGCTGCTGACGGAATGACGTTTGCGAAGATGCTCACTCAGCACCGGGCGCACTTCGCGCGAACGCTGCGCGCGCCCCCGGAGTTCGCGGCGCTTTGGGACTGGGCCGAGAAACACGGGATCATCCGGCAAGCGCAGTAGGTCCAGCCGCCTTCAATGATTACGGCGTGCCAGGGAGGTCAGAAGTCGGAGGTCAAAGGTCAGAGGCCGGGCCGCGCTCGCCGCCTCGCCCAATTGAAACTCGCTCGTTGCCCACACTTACTCGCTGCTTCCCTCGCAGCTAATGCCAGTCCGGCTCGGACCCTTCTATGTCGCTCCTCCCATTCACTCCATTGATTCGGCCGCGCCACAGCCTCACCCTTGCGGGCCATGGTCCATCTCGCTCGCTTCCCAGCGGCTCGATTGTTGAAGGCCTCCAAGTTGTCCTAGCCCAATTGACTCTTTCGCTCCCGCTCTCTCGCCCTCTCGAGTTTGCCCATCCCGCCGGAAGAGCACGCCAAGCTTATCAGTGATGATTGCATTCACCCGGGTACCCGCGCTTAATACTCGACATGCCGATCCCGAAATATGACGAAATGATGCTGCCGCTGCTTCGTTTTAATCGCGGAAACTGATGCGGAGTAACCTGATCCGGAAAATTCGTACTGCGGAATAGCAAACGGAGTTTTCATCACCATACCGCTGAAGGTTCCGACAACACGCTGAATGGTTTGGCTAACCTCTTGGGAGATCCGCAATTTTGGCAAGGTTCGCCACTCCGTACCAAAACAACCACGCACCTTAATTTGAAGATGACCTAACGGAAGGTCGTCACTCAATCGTCACTAAAATTTGTATCGCAAAGCCGAACCGGTTCGCGATAATGTTGATCACGAAACCGGTCCCGGGAACGTTGCAAGAGGGGGGTGCTTCGTTTCAAACGACGCACTGGACTGTTGTTTTGCGCGCTCGGCAGAGCGAGTCAGCAGAGTCGGCGCAGCAGGCGCTCTCAACTTTTTGCGAAGCCTATTGGCCACCGCTCTATGCTTTCCTGCGCCATCGCGGTCATGCCTCAGCTGAAGCACAAGATCTCACCCAAGCTTTCTTCGCCCATCTGCTTGAGCAAAACACGTTGAGCCGCGCGGATCAGGAGAAGGGTCGGCTCCGCACGTTCCTGTTGGGATCTCTGCAGAATTTCTTGTTCAATGAGTATGACCGCGCCCGAGCGCTCAAGAGAGGTGGCGGCCGTCAGATCGTGTCGATCGAGGAGCATCTGCCGGAGGCCGAGGCAGCGATGCTGGCGACCGCTCATCTCGGTGACGCCGGTTGCTACGATCTTGTCTGGGCGTCGAATATCGTTACGCGGGCCTGGCAGCAGTTGCAAAACGCATTTGTAGCAGAAGGCAAGACAGAGTGGCTTGAAGAACTAAGACCGTTCGTCGCGGGCGGAAGCGTCACGCCGCCGAATCAGGAGGAAGCCGCGGCTCGACTCGGAGTGCCAATCGCGACTCTGCGCACCTGGCTTTCGCGTCTCCGCCAGCGTTACCGAGAATCGTTAAGAATGGAAGTGGCCAGCACCGTTTCTGATCCGGCAGATGTCGATGAAGAGCTGCAGTACCTCTATCAAATACTGATGACATGAGCTGACCGTTAGCGGCCTCCTCCGACTTTTACCCATGGACGACAAAAGCGTTGGTCTCGGAACTGCGAAATCGGAGGCTCAAGCTGCGGGAACCTGCGCGACATGTGGACGACCGCTGACTCAATGCGGTCCGAAAGGGGAGTGCCTCCGTTGTCTCGTTAGTCTTGGCTTTCTGGCAGAGGACCAACAGGCGGAAAGACCAGCGGCGCGGGGTCGACTGACGCCCGGACCATTGAGATACGCCCACTTCGAAGTGGATGTAGGTGCAGATGGTTTTCCAGTCGAGCTCGGTGCGGGAGCTATGGCCATAACCTACCGCGCTCGCGATACGGTGTTGCACTGCACCGTTGCCCTTAAGGTCATCGACCGGAAGGTGGCGCAGAATCCCGGCGCGCGGTCGCGTTTTCTGCGCGAAGCGCGCGCGGCTGCGCACATTCATCATCCCAATGTCGCTCAGGTCAGCCATTATGGAGAGCAAGAGGGCGAGTGTTTCTATGTCATGGAACTGGTCGAGGGAGAAACGCTAGAAACCCGTGTGCGCCGTGATGGGCCAATGCCGCTCGCCCTCGCCTTGGAAGTAATTGAGCAAGCCGCACGCGCGCTGGCTGCCGCGGAAGCGTCCGGTGTGGTCCATCGCGACATCAAGCCGTCCAACGTCATGCTCGAATCCGATGCGACCGAGGCGCTCACGGTAAAGGTGATTGATTATGGAGTGGCAAAAGTAATCGCGCCTCAGGCGGAGCCTCCCGCCGAGCAAACCCAAGCGGGCTTCATTGGCACGCCGGCTTTTGCCAGTCCAGAGCAGTTCGCTGGCGCCGGGCAATCACGGATTGATACGCGTTCTGACATATATTCACTCGGGGTTACGTTTTGGTATCTTCTTTGCGGTCGGACGCCGTTTGTCGGACGTACACTCGAAGAAATCCGCGCGAGACAAACCAGTGGGTTACCCTTGGAACAGCTCAGAAACCTGCACCTCCCTGGGCCGATTGTTACGCTGCTGAAATCGATGCTGGCCCCGGACCCGAAGGACAGACCGCAAACGGCACGCGATTTACTTTCTGCCGTTCACCGCTGCTACGCACGATTTAACCCTGAGGCGCGCTCGCGACGCAGGCGAGTTGTGCTGGCAGGCGCGGCACTGGTGTTGGCAATCGCAGCGATTGCGTTTGGGACTTGGTTGTACCAAAGCACGCGGTCCTCCACGCCAATGGAACGATCCATCGCGGTAATGCCCTTCGAAAACCTAAGCAGCGATAAGGAGAACGCTTATTTTGTCGAGGGAATACAGGACGAAATCCTGACGCGCTTATCCAAGATCGCCGATCTAAAGGTGATCTCGCGCACTTCGACACAGCATTACAAAAGCGCCCCGGAAAACCTGCCCGAGATTGCAAGGGTGCTGGGCGTAGCCCATATCCTGGAAGGAAGTGTGCAGAAAAGCGCCGACGCCGTGCGGGTGAACGTGAAATTGATCAAGGCGGCCAATGATTCGCATCTTTGGGCCGATACCTTTGATCGTAAACTGACCGACATCTTTTCGGTCGAAACCGAGGTGGCCAAAGCCATCGCCGAACAATTGCGAGCCAAACTGACTGGCCAAGAGGAGCAAGTCATCGCCGCCAAACCGACCGATAATCCTGAGGCGTACGACGCCTACCTGCGCGGCTTGGCCTACAGTCTGAAAACGGCCAACACACCCGCCAATGCCCTTAGCGCACAGAAATATCTCAAAGAAGCGGTGCGGTTGGACCCAAAGTTCGCCCTTGGTTGGGCGCTCCTGTCCTCCCTTAATTCGAACGGCTACCTCACACAGGGTCTTCAACCGACGGCCGCCCTCCGCGAAGAGGCGCGGCAGGCAGCCGACACCGCTCTTACCCTACAGCCCAATCTCGGCGAGGCTGTATTGGCCAAGGGCCTTTATCACTACGCCTGCCTGAAGGACTACGACACTGCGGTGCGTTACTTTGAGCAAGCGCATCAGCTCCTGCCCAATAACAGCCGGATTCCTCACGCCCTGGCCTATGTCGAGCGGAGGCGGGGCCACTGGGAGCAAAGCGAGGCGTACTTCAACGAAGCCGAGCAGGTCGACCCGCGCAACGTCAGCCTACTCTCCCAACACGCGCGTTCCTACATCTGCCTTCGTCGTTTTCCCGAAGCCCTGCGCAAGCTTGAGCAGGTTCTCAATATCACACCGGACGACATGGATACTCTTGTGCTAAAGGCGCGTATTGCACAAGCGGAGGGCGACCTCCCGCGTGCTTCGGCACTTCTGACTCCCCTCCGGCCGGGCGCCGATGATGCCAACGCGTTGGAAACACAAGTCTACCAAGCAATCCTGGAGTCCCGCCCTGCACCGGTCATTTCTCGGCTAAAGGAAATATTGGCCAAACCTGATCCAGCGCTAGGTTATTATAATGGCGAACTGCGCTTTTGGTTAGGCTGGGCACAGGAGGTTGCCGGCGACCATGCCGCCGCTCACGAAAGTTGGAGGCAGGCCCGCAGTGAACTGGAACCTTTCCTCAAAGAACAGCCAGAAAATTTTTTTCTGATGGGAGATCTCGCGCTGACCAATATGGGTCTTGGTGATAACGCCGCTGCACTGGCTCTGACCGAGCGCGCCATGGCCGTGAACCCGATAGAGAAAGACGCGCTGACGGGTCCCCGGCCACTTGAGGTCCTCGCCCGGGTGGCGGCCCGCATCGGGGACCACGACCGCTCGATCGCCGCTTCAAAGAAACTGCTTTCGATCCCGTACGAAGCCCCCTTGGCTGCAAACCCGCCGCTCACTCCAGCGCTGCTCCAACTCGATCCGATGTTTGATCCAGTACGCAAGGATCCGCGCTTCCAGAAACTCGTCGCCTTCCCCCCGGCAAAATAGGGTTCGCCATGGCCGCCTGGGCTGCGGCACTCCCGAAGCTTGTCAGGAACTGCCGGCTCGCCCCGACCGCACCCACTAAGACTGCAAAGGGGGGCGGAGTCTTAGCAGACATCCATCGCAAGGCGGCGTGGTGTCGCTCGCGCCGAAGCATTGGGGAAAACAAATTTCACATTTTTTGAAATGTCCGCCTTCAAAAGCTTGAGAAAGAATTAGCCAATCAAATCAACAGTCGACAATGACATGAACATCCTAGCCGACGATCGCATTAGTGGGACACGTGATTTCACCAATCAATTTGTGCTGTTTCCGACCCCTTCCGGGCGCGAAAACCGCGGAGAAGGACCGACGTCGCGGCTATCGCGCGAGCAGCTGGATGCATTTTCAAATGCGGAATCTGACAACGCTCGCAGCGCACATTTTTTTATTCCTCCAGCCGAACCGCCAGAGGTAACGCCTGAGAAAGGTCTGGCTGCCGGTGTGCTGAAACAGGCAGCCCGCGATTTGCGCCGGTTCCAGGCCGCGACCAAGGGCGTCAAGCGGGAACTGTATCTCGATGCCTACAGTTGGATTACCGCACATGATTTTTCCTGGCCGTACTCATTCGTGAATGTTTGTAAATTGCTGGATGTCTGCCCGGAAGTTATTCGCACGGAACTCTTGGCCGATGCCTCGTTAGGCTGGTTCGATTATTGGAAACGGCGTGGCGGCCGCCTTTCCCGGAGGCTGCAGTCCTCTTTTGTTCGCGTTTTCAATCCGGAGGGCGCCGAGACCAGCCAGTTGGCTTCATCTATTTGAACGGATATGAAAAAACGCTGCATCAGACCTGTTGAACGGCTGCGCTACAGTTGGCGGTTGCTCGTTAGGGCGGCCAGCCGCAACCACGATCGGTTCCTGGTATACAGCATGGCTTCTTTTAATTTCGGCGGCGGATGGAGGGAACTCCTTCTCAAGGCTCAGATCCAAAATACATGACCGCAAAATCGAACATCGTTCTCATCAACAAGCGATTTACCATATGAGGTTATCTATCGAAGCGAAAGTGGCAGCGGCTGTAGCAATAGCCTTTGCAGCCTTGAGCATAGGCGCCATCGCGCAAGAGCATAGCGAAAGTGGAACTGGCGGGCCCAATGGATACGCCCCGACAAACAACCCCGGGCTGACCCACATGAGCCCGCAAGGATACAACAGTTCTTTGTTCGCGCCGCACGACGGCGGAAGAGGCGAGAACCAAGTTCTCGGACGATACTGACCAAACGACGGCGACCACGAAGGGAAAAAAGAACAAGAGCGGTGGGAAACTGGGTCGCATCTAAACATTTGACATTTAACCTTCGGTGGCGTGAAGCGTTGAAGCGTTGAAGCGGGACCAAAGAAGATGTTGAGAAGGTAAGCAGTTGAGACGCTGAGAGGCTTATCAGAACCTGAAACGCTGACACGCTGAAGTGGTGAAGATTCCGGCATCATCGCAGCCGAAATTGATTCGCAATTTCCCATCGCTCACCCTTCGGGCTTCCCGTCCATGTCGACTGTTCCCGCGATCTTCATTGACTCACTCGTTGCCCACACTTACTCGCTGCTTCCCTAGCAGCTAATGCCAGTCCGGCTTGGACCCAACTGAGTCGCTCGCGTCCCCGCAGTTCCATTCGCAGGAAAAGAACGGGGTCAGAAATCTGAGCGGCATTTTCCCGCCGGACACCGGTTTGGTCCGCTAGGATTCGTCCCAAGAGGAGAGCCAGCCATGAAGATGCAATGCCTTGTCGTAGCCGGCGTTTGCCTGCTGATGTCCATTGTCGCCAGGGCGGCTGATTGGCCGGAAGGTTATGTGGTTCATAAGCATTCCAGTTCCCCCGACGGGCAATATGGGATCGTGGTACCCGGTTCCGAAGAAAAATCGGACGCGGAGGACTCGACCAATTATCTGGCTAATCTAAACACCCATCAGGTGCTCGGAAAGATCGCCGACGCGGATTATTTCGAGGGCAGAACCACCGCGGCCTGAGTGTCAGCTGGGCGCCAGACAGCAGATCGTGCGTCCTAGTTTACGAAGCGCGTTTCGGGTTCGATATGATCGCGGTTCTGGAATTAAAGGGGTCTGGTTTGACCCAAACCGACCTCGGCAAACACATCGAGAAGTCGCTCATTTCCGCGGCCGGCGAGGAAGGCTATGGCAGCGCGTTTTTTCGGTTCGCTCCCGGTGACAAGGTGCTCGTCCGCGCACTCTACTATACAGGCAACCCAAAAATAATTGATGAGAAGACTAAGCAGGCGCGCTTTGCCGGCACGTTCGATTTTAAGTCGAAGAAATGGACCGCGAGCGAGGCGCATAAGACAAAGGATTGGGACGCACTCAGCGATGTGTATTCGAAGGGCAGCGCGATTTTTGTCGCGCCCAACGGCGACCAGACGAAGGTCCCCGAAGATTTCACCGACATGATTGTATCGTCGGAGGAGGAGAAGGCGGAGCAGCTGGATAAAGAGATGAACAATGTTTACAACGGCGTTCGGGTCGTTCTCGCACCGGCTCGCTTCGCCAAAGTGAAACAAGAACAGATCGCCTGGTTGAGGAAGCGAGACGCCGCCACTTCGGCAACTGAGAAATGCAAGCTGATCGAAGCGAGAATCAAGGCCCTGGAGGATCTTGCGTGGTAAAGCGTACTATCGACACCGGTTAAAAACTAAAACCACGTAGAACGTGGCAGGCGCTGAAATGGCGAAGATTCCGGCATCATCGTCGCCGAAATTGATTCGCAATTTCCCATCGCTCACCCTTCGGGCTTCCCGTCCATGTCGTCCGCTCCCGCGAACTCCATTGACTCACTCACTCCCGCTCGCTCGCACTTCGTGCTAGGTCCGTCTCGCTCGCTTCCCAGCGGCTCGATTGTCGAAGACCTCCATGCTGCCCGAACTTCGGGTTTGTTCGCGCCGGATGAATCCTATCTAATTCAGAGTGATGCAACCAGGTGAAGCCCTGACGACCGCCGCCCAGATCGCGGTGGCACTGGCCGGATTTGCCGGGGTCGTGGTGGCGTTTCGCAGCAAGTCGCTGCACGAGTGGTCGCCCAGGGAACAGTTTCGCTTGTGGCTTTTGCTCGGCAATGCCCTGGTCCCCCTCTTCGATTGTTTGTTCGGCATGCTCTTGCTTACGATCAACCCAACGCCGCTTTCCATCTGGCACTGGTGCAGCGGGTTCTCGCTCCTTTTGAGTTTTCCTTTTGGTTTTTCGACCTGGCGACGCCTATCAGAACTAGGGCCGACGGTAATCAAGAACATGGGAGCCTACCGCTATCTTTTTTATATGGTTGGCATCCTGGGCACAGCGGTGATTCTCTCGCAATTTTACAATGCTCTGGGCTCGGGCGTTTTCTGGCTCTTTTATGCCGCCGTCATTTTTCCGCTGGCCATCGGCACTTTGCAGTTTGCTCTAATGATTCTTCTGCCGCCGCACACGAGCCAGACTTAGATTCGCCGAAATAGCGAATGATTTGAAGATCGATTTAGCGCGGCCTTGATTCATTCGCTGCGTCCGCTCCGGCGAGCCTCTCGGCGATTAGAACCGTGAGATTATTGAAGCGTAGGCAGAGGCGGAATAAGGTGCGGCATTCCTTGTTACCGCACATGACAGAATGGGATGCTGCCGAGTACTATCGCCGCTCGTCGCTGCAGGAAGCGATGGCTCAGGAAGTACTCGCCCTGCTCGATCTTAATGGCTGGGAGCGAATCCTTGATGTCGGATGCGGCGATGGAAAGATCACCGCGGAAATCGCCTCTCGCGCCCCGCGAGGTTCCGTAGTCGGGGTCGATCTGTCACGTGACATGATTAGCTTCGCTCAGCGCCATTTCGGTCCGGCAACGCGGTCCAACCTTCGATTTGAGGTGGCGGACGCTCGTTGCCTGCCCTTCAAAAACGAGTTTGATCTCGTGGTTTCTTTTAATGCGCTGCACTGGATTCCCGAGCAGGATGCG
>Ga0307308_10000924_pt1 | contig 11260 bp, 12 predicted proteins | sample ER_DNA_195_FD_194501 | JGI IMG/M metagenome (GOLD analysis project Ga0307308, IMG submission 194501) | Bulk soil microbial communities from the East River watershed near Crested Butte, Colorado, United States - ER_DNA_195 | ecosystem: Environmental > Terrestrial > Soil > Floodplain | place...
CGGCGACTCGGCCCGACGCGGGTGCGACCCGGCCCGGCCCCCGGCGATCCGTCGATCGCGGGATACTCCGCCGATGCGCACGTTCACGATCCAGCCGCGCGGACCGTTCGACCTCGCGACGGCCCGCGACTTCGCGGGAGGGTTCGCGGCCGGGATCGGCTCGCGGGCGGCGACCGACGGCGCGATCCTCATGACGTTCCCAGTCGAGGGCTGGGCGGCGAGCGCGGTCGTCCAGGTCCGCCAGGAGGCGGACGGCTCGATCCTCGGCCAGGCCTTCGGCGAAGCCGATCTGGACACGGTCGAGCGGCAGGCCGCGCGATCGCTGTCGCTCGACCACGACGGAACCGGCTGGCCCGATGTCGGGACACGCGATCCGATCGTCGGGCGGCTGCAGGTGCGATACGGCCCGCTTCGTCCCGTCTGCTTCTTCTCGGCCTACGAGGCGGCGACGTCCTTCGTGATCGGGCAGCGCATCTCGATGGCCCAGACGCGACGGGTCAAGGACCGACTCGCGGAGCAGGCGGGCGACGCCGTCGAGGTCGAGGTCGACGGCGAGCGGCGCACGTTCCATGCCTTCCCCCGGCCGCAGCAGCTCCTCGCCCTGACCGAGATCCCGGGCGTGGCGGCGGTCAAGGTCGGGCGGCTCCACGGGCTCGCCCGCGCGGCACTCGACGGACAGCTTGCCACGGAGCGGCTGCGCGGGCTGCCGGAGGACGAAGCGCTTGCAGAGCTTCGCGACCTGCCCGGCATCGGCGAGTGGACCGCGAGCGCGGTCCTGACCCGCGGCTGCGGCGTGGCCGACGCGCTGCCGCTCGGCGACCGGATCAGCCGCGAGGCGGTTCGCCATTTCCATGAGCTGCCCGATCTTCCGGACGACACGAGCTGGGCGGCGATCGCGGAGCCGTGGCGGCCCTACCGGATGTGGGCGACCGTGCTGCTCCACATGGCCTGGCGGCGCGAGCAGCCCGCCTCGCCGAGCTACCGCCAGGGTCGCCGGGGTCGCCCGGACTGACACCTACCCGATAGCCGCCGCGCGCGGCGGGCCGGGCAGCGGCAAGAGGTCTTCGGCCACGCTCGGGACTGCTGCACCTCGAGGAGAACCGATGGCCACCCAGGAAACGATGCCGACGCCCGAGACGATGTCCGAGCCGATGGACACGACGCAGGACCCGGAGTTCGATGGCGAGTGGGTCCAGTCGCCCGTGGACGACGCGACCTACAACCTGCTGATGGCGCTCACCTCCAAGCTCGAGGCCATCGACGTCTACCGGGCCTACGCGGAGGACGGCCAGCCCGACCTGTGGCGGGACCTCGCGACGGACGAACGCCGCCACGCCGAGCGCCTGTTCAACGAGCTGAAGCAGCGGCTGGCCGGATCGTAGGCCGGTCGCGCCGCTCTGCCCGGCGGCACCCGTTTGCACCGAGGAGGACAATCGGGAGGCACACGGAGTCGCCATGGATGCAGCGCGCCTCTTGATGACGTTCACGATCCTGCTCATCGGGATCGGGGTCAGCCGGTTCGTGGTGAGCACGATGGGCCGAGCGGGCGACGTGATGGCGACCCTGTTCGTGCCACCCGATCGCGCGCTCGGCTGGCCGCGCGGCGTCCAGGAGAGCGACGAGCCGTGGGGCTGGCGCAGGCCATTGGCTGCCGATCCGGCCTATCCGGGCGATCGCGGGGGTGGCGACGACGATCGGGGTTCCGGAGAAGCTCGAGCGTGGACCGAGCCGCTGCACGGGACGTTCGTCGTCCCGGTCGATCGCGTCGCGCCCGTCCACCTGGGCGTCCGCCCGCACTGAATCCTCGCGGGCTCGACCGAGCCCGCCGAGTCTCAGCCGGGGGCTGCCGCCTCCCGCTCGGCGGCCCGTCGAAGATCCTCCTCGCGACCGCGCGCCCGGCGGCGGTCGTGCTCGGACAGGGAGCGCTTGCGGAGGCGGATCGACTGGGGCGTCACCTCGACGAGCTCGTCGCCCGCGATGAACTCGATCGCCGACTCGAGGGTGATGGGCCGCGCCGGCGTCAGCCGCAGCGACTCGTCGTGGGAGTGGGTCCGGATGTTGGTCAGCTGCTTGGCCTTGGTCGCGTTGACGTTCATGTCACCGGAGCGCGAGCACTCGCCGATGATCATCCCCTCGTAGACCTCGATCCCGGCGCCGATGAACAGCTCGCCGCGCTCCTCGAGGTTGAACAGGCCGAACGCGTTCGAGACCCCGCTCCGATCGGCCACCAGCACGCCGTTCGTGCGGTGGGTCACGTCACCGGCCCACGGCCCGTAGCCCTCGCCGATCTGGTGCAGCAGGGCGGTCCCGCGGGTGTCGGTGAGGAGCTGGCCGCGATAGCCGATCAGGCCGCGGACCGGCAGGACGAACTCGAGCCGGACGCGGCCGTCGGCGTCGGTCGTCATCTGCTCGAGCCGGCCCTTGCGCGCGGCGAGGGCCTCCTGGACCGGACCGATGTAGTCGGGCGGGATGTCGATCGTGATCCGCTCGTACGGCTCCTGGACCTCGCCGTCGACCGTCTTGAGGAGGACCTCCGGGCGCGACGCGGTCAGCTCGAACCCCTCGCGGCGCATCTGCTCGAGGAGGACCGCCAGCTGGAGCTCGCCGCGGCCGCGGACCTCGAACGTGTCGCCTGTCTCGGTCGGGTAGACCTCGATCGAGACGTTGCCGAGGGTCTCCCTGTCGAGCCGGGCCTTGATCTGGCGCGACGTGACGTACTTGCCCTCGCGGCCCGACAGCGGTGACGTGTTCACGCCGAAGGTCATCGACAGGGTCGGCGCGTCGACGTCGAGGCGTGGCAGCGGCCGCGGGTCCGCCGGATCGGTGATCGTGTCGCCGATCGTGACCTCGGGCAGCCCGGCGACCGACACGATGTCGCCGGGGCCGGCCTCGGCGATGTCGATCCGGTCGATCCCGTGCGCCGTCTGGAGGGCGGTCACCGTGCCGGTGATCGTCACGATCCGGCCGGGCTCGACCGCGCCGGAGGTGTCGTCCGCCTCCTCGCGCAGCACCGTGATCCGCTGGCCGGTCCGGATCCGTCCGTTCCAGATCCGGCCGACCGCCATCCGCCCGACGTAGTCGTTGGCCGACAGGTTCGTCACGAGCAGCTGGAGCGGGTGGTCGACGTCGTACGTCGGCGGCGGCGTGACCGCGACGAGGACGTCGAGGAGCACGTGCAGGTCGGTGGCCGGCTCATCGAGCGAGCGGGTCGCCGTCCCGAGCTTGGCGTTCGTGTAGATGACCGGGAACTCGATCTGGTGCTCGTCCGCGCCGAGGTCGATGAACAGCTCGTAGATCTCGTCGAGCACCTCGGCCGGCCTGGCGTCGGAGCGGTCGATCTTGTTGACCGCCACGACGACCGGCAGGTGGCGGGCCATCGCCTTCTGCAGGACATAGCGGGTCTGGGGCAGCGGGCCCTCGGCGGCATCGACGAGGAGCAGGACCGAGTCGACCATGAGCAGAGACCGCTCGACCTCGCCGCCGAAGTCGGCGTGACCGGGCGTGTCGACGATGTTGAGGCGGATGCCCGCGTGGTCGACGGTCGTCTGCTTCGCGAGGATCGTGATGCCCTTCTCGCGTTCGAGATCGCCCGAATCGAGGACTCGGTCGACGACGGCCTGGTTTGCCCGGAACGTGCCCGTCTGGCGGAGCATCGCGTCGACGAGCGTCGTCTTGCCGTGGTCGACATGGGCGACGATCGCCACGTTGCGCAGATCGGCCCGCGTTCCGCGGGCTCCGGTCGCCGGCGGGGCGGTGGGGCTGGAGATGGTTGCGTCGCTGGGCACGGTCGGGCGGAAGCTCCTGATGCAGGGGCCGACCATTCTCGCATGGAACCACGCCCTTCCCAAACAGGGGCGCTCTAGACTGGGTGGATGCACGCGTGCCGAGAAGTCGATTCGTGACCGTCGCCGCCGTCATCCTCGCCGCCTCGCCGGAGTCCGCCCTGGCAGACGCGGACGGCTCGCCGGCCGTCCGCCGGATCGCCGATGCCGCCTGGTCCGGCGGCGCCACGCCGATCGTCGTGGTCGCGTTCGATCCCGACGGAGCTGTCGCCGCGGCCCTCGCCGGCGCGTCGGTGACCCTCGCCGAGCCCGCCCCACGCGATCACGGCCCGGCGGCCCAGATGGCGCGCGGTGCCGACGTCGCCCGGGCCGAGATCGTCGACACCGATGCCGTGCTGCTCTGGCCGGCCCGGATGACCTGGGTCGGCCCGGAAACCGTGACCTCGCTGATCGAGCTGCATGGCACCTCACCGGACGCCCTGCTCCGCCCGACCTGGGACGGCGATCCGGGCTGGCCGGTCCTCCTGCCGCTCGCCGCCCTGGCCTCGCTCCGCGCGGTCGCGGCCGATCGGATGCCGCCGGACATCCTCGACGACCTGATCGGCGCGGGGGTCCGCGACCGGCTGGTCGAGCTCGGCGACCCCGGCGTCGCGATCGACGGGCGAACGCCACGCGCCGATCTCCGCCGTACGTCGGGCCGGAGGAGCCGGTCGCCGGTCACACGCACGAGTGGGGCGCGGCCCAGGCCGAGGCACCGGATGAGGGCCCGCTCGAGGGCCCGTCACTCGCGCCGTACGCCCCGGCGGGCGAACCGGGCTGATCGGAGGCCGGCCACGAGCGGCATCATCGACCGTTCGACCGCCGTGACGACGTTCAGGCTTCGGCTTTTGCCTGCCCCAGGCGCCTGATCCGCGACGCGGCGACGCCCCCGCCGGTCGCGACCGCGATCCCGCCGATGACGAGCGCGACGCCGAGCAGCTGGGTCGGGGTCGGCGCCTCGTGCAGGAGGACGATGCCGAGGACGACGGTCATCACGGGCTGGGCCAGCAGGATGATCGACGTGAGGACGGCCGGCAGGCGCGGCAACGACAGCGAGATCAGGAGGTAGCCGAGCGACTGCGAGGTGAGCCCGAGGACCGCGAGCCAGGCAAGGCTGGCGGGGGCCGGCGTCAGGTCGAGGTCCCGGCCGATGAGTCCGACGAGCGCCGCCACCACCGCGGTCGACACCGTGGCGATCGCCACCGGTCCGGCGGGCCGCCGCAGGTCGCTGCCGCCGCGCCGGATGATCAGCAGGTAGCCGCCGTAGCAGAACGCGGTGGCCAGACCGAGCACCACGCCGAGGCCGGGATTGGCACCGAACGCCCGGCCGCCGATCGCCCCGGAGATGAGCGCGACGCCGAGCAGGACGATCGGCAGGGCCACGAACGTGTTCCGGCTCGGGCGCTCGCCGAAGGCCAGCCACGCGACGACGCCGACGACGAGGACCTGGAGATTGCCGAGGACGGTCGCCAGCCCGGCCCCGACATAGGCGATGGCGTGGTGCCAGAAGAGCAGGTCACCGGCGAAGAAGACGCCGGCCAGCAACGCGAGGCGGACCGTGCGGGCCGGCAGGCCGCCGTAACGACGGTGCTCGAGCCACGCGACTAGCCCGAGGAGGGGCAGGCCGAACAGCGCGCGGAACACCGTCCCGGTCGAGGGCGAGACCTCGGCCCAGCGGTAGAAGATCCCGCTGAACGCGATGCACGTGGCGCCGAGCAGGGCGGCCAGCCGCGGCCGGGCGGCGATCGCCGCCAGGGGCCACGGCAGGCCGGCCTCGAAGCTCGCGGTCAGCGAAACAGCCCCCCGCCCGTCGATCGGGCCCAGCGCTCCCGGCCCTGGCTCCGCGCCCGATGGATCTCGACTGCCAGCGCGGGGAGGTCGTCGGCGGTGAAGGGCCGGACTTCCACGGGCGGCACCGGGCCCTAGGCTGGATCGGCGGCGGGTCCGCCTGGTTTGCCCGTCACGCCCACGAACCGAAGGCCGAGCTCGGCGTATTGGGCGGGCTCCGGCGGCGACGGCGCCTCGAGCATCAGGTCCCCGCCCGATTGCGTCTTGGGGAACGCCATGACCTCGCGGATGTTCGTCTGGTGGGCCAGCAGCGCTGCCCAGCGATCGATCCCGAGCGCGATGCCGCCGTGCGGGGGCGGGCCGTACTCGAATGCCTCGAGGACCGCCCCGAACTTCTCCTTCATCCCGTCCTCGGTCTGGCCCTGGAGGGTGAAGCTGCGGGCGAGCAGGTCGGGACGGTGGATCCGGATCGAGCCGCCGCCGAGCTCCCAGCCGTTGAGCGCGATGTCGTACTGCATCGCCCGGGCGCGGCCCGCAGGATCCTTCGGCGAGAGCCTGGACGGGTCGCCGTCGATTGTCGTGAGCAGCTCCTCGTCCTCCGGCACGACGCCGCTGAACGGATTGTGGGTGGCGTCCCAGCGCTCGTTCTCCGAATCCCACTTGTACATCGGGAACCGGATGATCCAGCAGAACGAAAGCACGTCCGGGTCGGCCAGCCCGAGCCGCGACCCGAGCTCGACGCGCAACCGGCCGAGGACGTCGGCGGTGACGGCGGGCTCGTCCGCGACGACCAGGACCAGATCGCCCGGCGTGGCCGCGGTGTGGGCGACGAGCCGCGCGACGCCGTCCTCGCCGAGGAACTTGCCGATCGACGAGCGCACCGTGGCCGCCTCGTCGAGCCCGAGCCAGACGAGACCCTTCGCCCCGAACCGCTTCGCGCGCTCGGTCAGCTCGTCGATCTCCTTGCGGGTCGCGCCGCCCATGCCGGGCGCCACGATCGCCCTGACCCGGCCGCCACGGGCCAGCGCCTCGTCGAACACGCGGAAGCCGGACGGCGCGACCGCCCAGAGTGGGGCCAGGTCGACCAGCTCCATCCCGAACCGGAGGTCCGGCTTGTCGGTGCCGAACCGCTCCATCGCCTCGTCGTAGGTGACGCGCGGGAACGGCGCCTCCTGCAGCGGCCGCTCGGGCGTCGTGGCGCGGCAGACCGCGATGACCATCTCCTCGACGAACCCCATCACCGCGTCCTCGTCGACGAAGCTCATCTCGAGGTCGAGCTGGGTGAACTCCGGCTGGCGGTCGCCGCGCAGGTCCTCGTCGCGGAAGCAGCGAGCGATCTGGAAGTAGCGGTCGATGCCGGCCACCATCAGGAGCTGCTTGAGCTGCTGCGGGCTCTGGGGCAGGGCGTACACCGAGCCCGGCTGGAGACGCGACGGGACGATGAAGTCGCGGGCGCCTTCCGGGGTCGACTTGATCAGGTTGGGGGTCTCGATCTCGACGAAGCCGTGGGCGTGATGGACCTCGCGGATCGCCTGGACGAGCCGGCTCCGCAGCAGCAGCCGGCGGGTCATCGCCTCGCGCCGGATGTCGAGATAGCGGTAGCGCAGGCGGAGGGCCTCGTCGATCGGGGCGTCCGGGTCGTTGATGTAGAACGGGGGCGTCTTCGACTCCGACAGGATCCGGACATCGCGCGCCCGAAGCTCGATCGCGCCGGTCGGCAACCGGGGGTTCTCGGTCCCCGCGAGGCGCGCGGCGACGTCGCCTTCGACGGTCACCACGAACTCGCTCCGGAGCCGGCTGGCCGCCGCATGAGCGTCCGGCTGCTCGGTCCGGTCGACGACGACCTGGGTGATCCCGTGCCGATCGCGCAGGTCGAGGAAGATCAGCTGCCCGTGGTCGCGACGGCGATGGACCCAGCCCGACAGCCGCGCGACGGTTCCGGCGTCGGTCGCCCGCAACGCGCCGCAGGTGTGGGTCCGGTAGGACGTCGCGAGGTGATCCGCGGGCGCGTCGGTCGTGCCCCGATCAAGCGGGGGTGAGTCGGTCATGGCCGACGTATCGTACGGGAGTTGCCGATCCCCGGATGACCGACGCCATTCGAGCGAGCTAGCTTGTCGGACCCGGTGGCGTCCCGTGGTGGTGGCTCGTCCGGGCGCGCTCGAGCTCACGGACGAGGTCGGCCACGGCGACGAGCTTCTGGCTGCCGGCCTCGAGGTCCTTGAGCTGGACCTGGCCGTCGGCCAGCTCGTCGCCCAGGATCACCGCGAAGTGGGCCCGCTCCTTCGCCGCCGACTCGAGCTGCTTGCCGAGCTTGCGCAGGCCGAGCTCCGCTCGCGCCGGGATCCCCGCCGCGCGCAGGACGGTCGCGATCCGGAGGCGGTCGGCGGTCGCGGCGGGATCGGCCCCGACGACCACCGCCACCGGCGACGGCTCGAGTGTCGGAGGGGTGCCCTGGGCCTCGAGCGCGAGGAGGATCCGGTCGAGGCCGAGCCCGAACCCGATGCCCGGCGTCGGCTTGCCGCCGAGCAGCTCGACGAGCCCGTCATACCGGCCGCCGCCGCCGAGCGCCGACTGCTGACCGGTGACCCCGCGCGGATAAACCTCGAACGCGGTCCGCGTGTAGTAGTCGAGACCGCGGACGAGGCGCGGCTCGAGGCGATAAGCGATGCCGAGCGCGTCGAGATGCGCCCGGACGCCGGCGAAGTGCTCCGCGCACGGACCGCACAGGCGGTTGGTGATCTGCGGCGCGCCGGCGCCCAGCTCGACCATCACCGGCTCCTTCGAGTCGAGCAGGCGGAGCGGGTTGCGCTCGAGACGCTGGCGTTCGAGCGCCGGCAGCTCGTCGAGGTGGCCGCGGTAGTAGGCCGCGAGCTCGGCGACGTAGGCCGGCCGGCACGTGGCGTCGCCGATCGAGTTCAGGAGGATCTCCGGGTCCCGGATCCCCGCGTCGCGATAGAACCGGTCGGCCAGCTCGATCAGCTCGGCGTCGATCGCCGGTCCCGGGTCCCCGATCGCTTCGACGTCGAACTGCCAGAACTCCCGGTAGCGTCCCGCCTGCGGACGGTCGTAGCGGAACATCGGCCCGGTCAGGGTCAGCTTCACCGGCTGCGGCAGGGTCTGCATCCCGTGCTGGACGTAGGCCCGAACGATGCCCGCCGTCGGCTCGGGGCGGAGCGCCCAGACCTCGCCGTCCTCGGTCCGCGGCGCGATCCGGAACAGCTCCTTCTCGACGATGTCGGTAACCTCGCCGACCCCGCGCTCGAAGACGGCGACCAGCTCGAACAGGGGCGTCTCGATCGGCCGGTAGCCATAGCGGGCCGCGAGGTCGGCGCCGATCCGCTCGAGCCGGATCAACGCGGCGCGCTCGGCCGGCAGGACGTCGCGGGTGCCCCGTGGGGCGCGGAAGGTGGGCATGGTTCGCGAAGTCTAGCCGCCGCCGATCGCCGCCGACCGCGGCGCTCACGGTGGACCGGTGGGCGGGCTCGAGATCGTGGGTCCGTCATTCGGAGGAGAGTCGCGCGGTACCACCGCCGGTCGCGCTCCACCTCTCCTGTGGATGTCGCGCCGCCGTGCCGTCCGGCATCGTAGCGGCGTCCGGCCGCCCGGCCGGCATCAGGCACGAGCGAGTGATGAGCCGGTCAGAGCGCGACGCATTCTTCGAACGACTGGTCGCGATGCGCGACGGATACGGAGCCGATGACGCCGATCGGGGATCGGCCCTGTCGATCGGTGACGCAATCCGTTACGCCGACGCGATCATGACCGCGGTCGAGCTCGACGCCGAGCCGTGGGTCGCCGACCCGGACCACTCCTTCGTCGACGGCGCCGGCGATGAGCCCGGCCTGCCGCACGGGCCCCGCTTCGCCTCGGACCTGTGGCCCCGGCCGATCCGTCGATCCCGGTCGACCGCCAGCCAGGACGACGTCGACCGCGACTGACGGTCACAGGGTCCGGCACGGGCCGTATGATCCGGGCGTGGGTGCAAACGGGGTGTCCATCCGGGTCCTCGCCGGCTATCTGGTCGGGATCGTCCTCGGCACGATGTCGATCACGCTCCTCTTCCTCGGGATGCGGGCGGTCATGGACGTCGGCGGTGCCTGCGCCGAGGGCGGACCGTACGTCAGCGCCCAGCCCTGCCCGGAGGGTGTCCCGCTGGCGATGATCGGCGGCATGTTCGGCCTGTTCGGGGCCGCCGGGCTGATCGTCTTGTTCGGGTCGCAGGTCGGGAAGGGCGCCATGGCGATCGTCGCCCTCGGCTGGCCGGCGCTGTTCCTGTCGCTCGGGCTCAACTTCATGGACTATGCGTTCCACCCGCCCGACACCGCGGCGACGCCGGTCTGGGGTTGGCTGATCCCGGGTGTCCTCTTCTGGCTGATCGGTGGCGCGCCGCTGGCCATCGGTTTGCTCGCCTGGCGCGAGGCGCGCGCGGGACGGCCGGGCAACCGGCTGACCCGGCAGGTGGCGACAAGGGTCCCGGCCAAGACGGTCATCTTCGGAGGGGCCACGGCAGGTTCGTGGTCCGTGCCGCGGCCGCCGCACGCAACCAGCGATCGCGCTCCGATCGGCGGCGAACCCTCGGGCGAGGCCTCGGACCTTGTGGACGACCTTACCCGTCTCGCGGAGCTCCATGAGGCGGGCGACCTGACCGATGAGGAGTTCGCGGCCGCGAAGGGCGAGCGACTCGCGGCGGAGCCGCCGTCGTGACCGAGCGCCTCAACCGGGCCCTGCCGCTGCTGATCGTCGGTGCCGGCCTGCTCGGGATCTGGCTCGGCGCCACGATCTTCACGGCGATGAGCTGACCGTGATCGCCCAGACGACTCTGCCGGTCACGATCCCGGGCGGACCCGAGATCGTGATCCAGCGCTCGCTTCTCGGCTCGATCACCGTCCTGGCCGATGGCGCGCCGGTGGCCCGCAAGTCGTGGCGCCGGCCGGTCTACCCGATCCGGATCAACGGGGTGCCCTCGGACCTCCGGATCGCAGGCCAGTTCAGCGGGCTGCGGGCCCAGGTGAACGGCCTCGATATCCCGCTCGAGCAGCGCCTCGCCCCCTGGGAGACCGTCCTCAGCCTCCTGCCGTTCGCGCTCATCGCCGTCGGCGGGCTGGTCGGCGGCGTCATCGCAGGCGTCGCCGTCGGGTTCAATACGATGCTCGTCCGCCGGATTCCACTCGTGCCGCTGCGGGCTGCTGTCCTCGTCGTCGTCGCAGCGCTCTCGTTCGGGCTGTGGTACACGACCGTCCGGGCGATCGTCCGCGCGCCGAATCTGACGGCCGGGACGTGCCTGAACGGCGTCCACGAGGGTGCCGCGCTGTCATCGACCACGACCCACGCCGTCGCGTGCACGAGCGTCCACGACAGCGAGGTCGTCGGAACGTACGCGACCGGCGGCACCGGGGCGTATCCTGGCCAGCAGTCGCTCCTGCGCCTCGGCGAAGCGCCGTGCCGCAGCCAATTCAGCTCGTTCGTCGGGACGGACATCGAATCCTCGAGCCTGACGATGCTTCTGGTCGTCCCGACCGACCAGACCTGGGCTGACGGGGCGCGCCAGATCACCTGCCTCGTGGTCGCGTCGAACGGCGGCCCGCTCACGGGGTCGGTCCTGGCGACCGGACGGTAGACGGCCCGACGCGATGCCGCGCGCTAGGTCAAGT
>Ga0307308_10000929_pt1 | contig 11235 bp, 8 predicted proteins | sample ER_DNA_195_FD_194501 | JGI IMG/M metagenome (GOLD analysis project Ga0307308, IMG submission 194501) | Bulk soil microbial communities from the East River watershed near Crested Butte, Colorado, United States - ER_DNA_195 | ecosystem: Environmental > Terrestrial > Soil > Floodplain | place: USA...
GCCGCGAGGGCCGCCATGACGAGCGCTCGTGCGCCCGGGATCGGTAATCGCAAGGTATTCCTTTCTACCAACGCGTCCGCTGGGGCGGACGGCGGCGGGGAAGCCATCCCGGACCAAGCGCGGCGAGTGCCGGGCGCGGGCCATGGCGTGGCATCGGAAGTTGGGATGTCGCGATCGCGGGCCTGGGGGCACCGATCGGCTAGCTGAGGCTACCCGGTCGAACCGTCATGGGACCCCTGACCAAAGTCCGCAGCGGGTCCCCTGACGACCGAGGGAGGCTTCGGGAGAGTTCGCGGCACGGGACCGTGCGGTACGGCGCACATCGGTCGCGTTACCGTTCCGGCGTGCCCGACGATCTCTGCTTCGCCTCTGCGTCGTGGCTCGCGGCTGCCATGCGACGCGGCGACGTGTCCTCAATCGAAGTCGTCGACGCGTGCCTCGCGCGGATCGAGCTGGTCAACCCAAGGCTAAACGCAATCGTCCGGCTAACCGACGACGCCCGCGACCGCGCCCGACGGGCGGATGCCGAGCGGGCGAAGGGGATAATCCGTGGCCCGCTCCACGGCGTCCCGTTCACAATCAAGGACTCGCTCGACACGGCCGGTGTCGTGACGACCGCAGGCACGGTCGGCTGGCGAGACCGCGTTCCGACACGCGACGCGACCGTCGTCGCTCGACTCAAGGCGGCGGGCGGGATCGTGCTCGGCAAGACGAACACGCCGGAATTCACCTGGTCCGACGAGACCGACAACGACGTCTTCGGCCGCACGTCGAACCCGTACGACCTCAACCGGACGCCAGGCGGCAGCAGCGGCGGCCCGGCGGCGATCGTCGCGGTGGGCGGCTCACCATTCGATATCGGCAGCGATACCGGCGACAGCATCCGCCAGCCGGCACATGTCTGTGGCATCGCCGGCCTGAAGCCGACCAGCGGACGCGTTCCGCGGACCGGCCACTGGCCCGGTTACGAGGGGCTGTTCGAATCGTTCACCCAGCTCGGCCCCATGGCCCGCCGGGTCGAGGATCTCGAGCTGCTGTTGCCGATCATCGCGGGGCCCGATGGGGAGGATCCGCACGTCGCGCCCGCACCGCTCGGGGATCCGTCCGTGATCGCGATCGGGGGCCTCAGGGTCGTGACCTTCACGGACAACGGGATGCGGACCCCCACGTCGGAGACGATCGCGGCGGTCGAGGCGGGCGCGCGAGCGCTCGCTTCCGCCGGCGCCGTGGTCAGGCAAGAGGTCCCGCCGCACCTCGACGAGGCCTGGGAGGCATGGGACGGCTTGATCAAGGCCGACGGGTTCGCCTGGCTCCGGCGGCTCATCAATGCGGCAGGGACGCCGGGCTGGGGCTCGTACGCGACCCGGGACTGGATCTCGCCCGGCGAGCCGTTGTCGGGCGACGAGCTGACGGTGCTCATCGAACGGGCGGACGCGATCCGCGCTCGGTTGGTGCGCTGGGTCCAGGACGTCGACCTGATCGTCTGCCCGGTTATGCCGCAACCCGCGATCCGGCACGGAGAGAGCTCGGCGCCCTGGTTCGGCGATACCTACAGCGACGTCCACAACCTCACCGGCTGGCCGGCCGTCGTCGTCCGCGGCGGGACCTCCGCGGAGGGACTCCCGATCGGCGTCCAGCTGGTCGCGCCGCCCTGGCGCGAGGATGTGGCCCTGGCGGGTGCTCGCCTCGTCGAGGCGGCATCGGGCGGCTGGCAGCCACCCAACCTCTGACGAGGTCTGCCCATGGACCAGTCAATCGAGGTGGAAGACCTCCTCGAGGCGCTGGTGAAAGCCGGTCGCAGGATCCGTGAGCGGGTCGATGAGTTCGGCCATCTCGGCCTGCCAGCGGTCATTGACGGGACTACTTGCCATGAACGCCCGGAACGCGACGAAGTCGTCGACCTCGAGATACGCGAACAGGTCGGCTCCCCGGATGAAGATCGAGTAATCGCGACAGCCGGCGGCCTTGAGGGCGTCGAGCATCTCCGGCCAGACCGCGGCGTGGCGCCGGCGGTATTCGGCCTCCTGCCCCGGCAGGAGTCGCATCGTGAAGCCAACGCGTTCCATCGCGCCTCCTTCGGAATCGCAGGGCCCCGGAAGCGTCGCCTCCGGAGCCCTGAACCGCGTTGGTCGAACGCGGGCTAGAAGTTGAACTGGTCGACGTTGGTCGAATCGAACCTGAATGCCGGCCCGAGGATCACGACGCTGTCCTTGCCGATCGTGTAGGGCTGGCCGCCGTTGAGGCTCGGGATGGTGAAGGTCTCGCCTTCCTTGCCCGTGATCTCGCCGCTGACGAGCTTGGCAGCGACCTGGAACGAGAGATAGCCGAGGTCCGGAACGCTCCACAGCCCGAAGACCGGGGACGTGCCGTCCTTGACGAACGGCTTCATGTCGTTCGGGAACCCGAGCCCCGTCACCTTGACCGTGTCCGACTTGCCGGCCGCCTTGACGACCTGGGCGGCCGCGAGGATCCCGACCGTGGTCGGGGCGACGATCACCTTGAGGTTCGGGTACTTGGTGAGCAGACCCTGCGCCTGCTCCGTGCTCTTCGTCGCGTCGTCGTCGCCGTAGACGGTGGCGACGAGCTTGAGGCCCTTGTACTTGTCGGTCGCCAGGGTCGTCTTCATCAGGTCGATCCAGGCGTTCTGGTTGGTCGCCGTCGCGGCCGCGGACAGGATCGCGATGTCGCCGGTGCAGCTCGGGGCGAGCTCGCACGCCCAGTCGGAGAGGTTCACGCCGACGCCGCTGAAGTCGACCTGGTTGACGAAGACGTTGTACGCGCCCACCGCTGGACTGGAATCGAAGCCGACGACCTTGATCCCGGCCGCCATTGCCGCCTTGAGCGACGGAGCGACCTCATCCTTGCCGTCGGCCGAGATGATGATCGCGTCGACCTTCTGGGTGGTGAGATCGGCGATGAATGGAACCTGCAGGGCGGCCGTGGCCTGGTTGGGTCCGACCTGGGTGACCGTGCTGCCTGTTTCTGCGGCCGCCTTGTCGACGCCCGTCTTCGCCGCGGCGAAGTACTGGTTGACGATGTCCTTCGGCAGATAGCCGACGGTGATCGGCTTGCCCGCGGCCGCTGAACCCGCCGGCGCCGAACCGGCCGGGGCCGAACCGGCAGCGGTGGCGGCCGCCGACGGAGCGCTCGACGCGGGCGCCCGGCTCGACCCTCCGGACGAGCATGCCGCGAACACCACGGCCACGACACTTACGAGGGCGATCGATCGCCCGAATGACCTGAGCTTCAACACGCGTTCCTCCTCAAAACCTACGACAGAGCTCGCTCACCATGGGGGACCGAGTCGGCCGGCGGAGGCCGGCCTCCGCGGACTCGATCGATAGCCGACTTGGCCTGGTGAGCAAAGGTTGGGATGACGACCGAGAGGATGAGGAGCAGCCCGAGGGCGATGCTCTGGACCTCGACCGTCACGTGCGCGAGGCGGAGGGCGTTCTGCATGACCGCAACGGCGAGCACCGCAAGGACGACCCCCGGGATCGTGCCCGAGCCGCCGAAGATGTTGACCCCGCCCAGCAGCACGACGGTCACGACGGTGAGCGTCATGCCGGATCCCGCATCGGCGCGGGCGCTCGAGAGCCGTGAAGTCAGGATGATCCCGGCCAGGGCCGCGATCAGCCCCGACAGGACGAAAAGGCTGACCTTGACCCGTGTGACACGCACGCCCGAGAAGCGTGCCGCGCCGGTGTTCTTGCCGATGGCATAGACCTGCCGGCCGATCCACGTCCGGTGGAGGACGATGCCGAGCAGCAGGGCCAGGCCGAGGAAGATGACGAACGGCCACGGGACAAGCGTCCCGGGAACATGACCGAAGCCCAGCTCCGTGAACTCGGGCGGGAAGTCACTGATACCGCGCGGGCCGAGGACGATGAGTGCGAGGCCGCGGAAGAGGGCGAGCGTTCCGAGGGTCACCACGAGTGATGGCAGACCGCCGCGGGCGACGAGGAGGCCGTTCATCAGGCCGCCCAGCGCTCCGACGATGAGCACCAGCGGGATCCCGATCCAGAGCGGCACGCCGGCCGCCCAGAGGAACCCGAGGATGGCGCTCGCGAGGCCCGCCATCGACTCGACCGACAGGTCGATCTCGCCCGCCACGATGATCAGGGTCATCGGCAGGGCCATGATCGCGACCTCCATGAGGGCGGCGATCAGGTTGGAGAAGTTCCCCGGCGTCAGGAAGAACGGCGACAGGTAGGTGCCGAGCACGATGAGTCCGACGAGGGCAATGACGAGCAGCGTCTCCCAGCGCGCCAGCAGACGGGCCCATCGTCGCTCGCCGTTCGGGGGAGCCAAGGGCGCCGTCATCGCAGGGCCTCTCGCGCGGTCGCCCGCTTGAGCCGTCGCAGGATGATCGCATCGGCGCTCACCGCGACCAGGATCACCAGCCCGTAGATCGCCTGGAGCCAGAATTGGGACAGGCCGACGAGGATCAGTGCGTTCGCGATGAACCCGAGGAACAGGGCGCCCAGGGCGGCGCCGGCGAGCGTTCCCGAGCCACCGAAGATGTTCACGCCACCGACGACGACGGCGGCTACGACGGCAAGGACGACGCCCGTCGCCGACGTCCCGTTGATCGTCCCGAACTCCATGACCCACATCACGCCGGCGACACCGGCGAGCAGGCCGCACAGCGAGAACGCCGTGAACACGACGAGTCGCGACGGGATGCCCAGGATGGCGGCGGCCTCGGGGTTGCTGCCGACGGCATACAGCTGACGGCCGAACCGGGTCGATCGCAGGATGACGGAACCGATCACGACGACGACCACAGCGACCAGCACGAACAGCGGGATCCCGAAGACGCTGGCCTGTGCCGTTTCGGAGAAGCCGGGCGGGAGGCCCGCAAGCGGGACTTGGTGGCTGCCGGCGATCAGGTAGTCGATACCGCGGAAGACACTCAAGGTCCCGAGCGTCGCGACGATCGCAGGAACCTTGAACAGGGTCACGATCACCCCATTGATCATCCCCAGGGCGAGACCGATCCCGAGCCCGAGCGCGATCGCCGCCGGCGCGTCCAGTGCGTGCAGCTCGAGGACGCGGGCGACGCTATAGGCGACCAGCCCAATGGTTGCTTCGACCGACAGGTCGACATTCCTCGTGATGACCACCAGCGCCTCGCCGACGGCCGCGACCGCGATGACCGAGGCGAGGATTGCGACCTGACTGATGTTCGAGACGGTCAGGAATTGGGGTGCCGCGATCGTCACGAGCGCGCCCAGCACGACCATGATCGCGACGAGGCTCAGCTCGCGTTGCCGGGCGAGGACGGACAGCAACCCGCCCCGTCTTTGCGCCACGCCGGCGACTGTCGCCGCAGTCTCAGCCATGAGGGATATCGCTTGCCGCGGCACCGCCGGCGCCTGAGGCGTCGTCGCCGTCGGCGCTCCCGGTCGCGGCGAACATCACCCGTTCCTCGGTTGCCCGCTCGCGCGGGATCTCGGCGGTGATTCGGCCCTCGTGAAGCACGAGGATCCGATCGGACATCGCGAGGACCTCCGGCAGGTCGCTCGAGATGAGGATGATCCCGAGGCCGGACGCGGCAAGCTCCGAGATGATCCGGTGCACCTCGACCTTGGCGCCAATGTCGATCCCGCGAGTCGGCTCGTCGAGGATGAGGACCTTTGGATTCGAGGCCAGCCACTTGGACAGGACGACCTTCTGTTGATTGCCGCCGGACAGCGCCCCGGCGAGCTGGTCGACTCCCGTCATCCTGACGTTGAACTGCTTCGTGAACTCCTGCGCGACCTTGCGCTCGATGGACGAGCGGGTGAGGAGCCGCGGGAAGAGGCGGGGCAGGATCGGCAGGGTCACGTTCTGGGCGATCGTGAAGTCCAGCACGAGGCCTTCCTGGTGGCGGTCCTCGGGAAGGTAGGCGATACCCGCGTGCATCGCGGCCGATGGGCTGGCGAAGCTGACCGGCACGCCGGCCAGGAGGACTTCGCCGCCGTCACGCTGGTCGATCCCGAACAGGACCCTCGCCACCTCCGTCCGGCCCGCCCCGACCAGACCGGCGAACCCGACGATCTCCCCGGCGCGGACGGAGAATCCGACGTCGCGGAAGACACCAGCCCTGATGAGGCCCCTGACCTCGAGCAGGACATCACCGACAGGAGTCTCGACCTTGGGAAACAGCGATACGACCCGGCCCACCATGTGCCGGACGAGATCCGCCGTCGTGAGGTCGCTGGTTGTCGTCGTGATGACATGCTTGCCGTCCCGAAAGACCGTCGCCCGATCGCACAACTGGAAGACCTCGTCGAGCCGATGGCTCACGAAGAGCACGGAAACACCGCGGTCGCGGAGCCGGCGGACGATCGTGAACAGCCGCTCGACCTCATGGGCCGACAGCGAGGCCGTCGGCTCGTCCAGGATGAGAACCCGGGCTTCGACCGACAATGATTTTGCGATCTCGATCAGCTGCTGGTCGGCCATCGACAGGCCTCTGACCGGCGCGTCGACATCGAACTGCACGTCGAGCTGGCGGAAGAGCGCCCCCGCCGCCCGGCGCGTTCCGCCCCAGTCGATCGTGCCGAGGCGACCGGACGGGGCGTGGCCGATGAATACGTTCTCGGCGACGGTCAAATCCGGAAAGAGGCGGGGCTCCTGGTGAACGACGGCGATACCCAGTGCGCGAGACTGCGCCGGACCGTGGATCAGCGTCTGCTCGCCGTCGAGCCAGATCGTTCCGCTGTCCGGCTGATGGATGCCCGCGAGGATCTTGACGAGCGTGCTCTTGCCGGCCCCGTTCTCTCCGACCAGGGCGTGGATCTCGCCCGGCAGGAGATCGAGCGAGACGTCGTCGAGCGCCTGCGTCGCCGCGAACCGCTTGGAGATCCCGCGGAGCGAGGCACGAGGCGGGGTCGCGACAGCGGGCGAAGCGGGGGAGGATGCGGTCACCGCGAGGACCTGCGTGCATCGGCGCTGTTGACGGTGCTGGGCTCGACTGCCGCGTCAGGGGGAACGAGCCGGACCTCGACGCCGCGGTCGGACAGCGCCCGGACCATCGCGTCCGGCGCACCCTCGTCGGTCAGGACGATGCTGATCCTGTCGGTCGGGCAGAACGTGGCAAACGCGGCGCGCTCCCACTTGGTCCGGTCGACGATCGCGATGACCTCGCGTGCTGCGGTGACCATCGAGCGCTTGATCTGGGCCTCCTCGTCGGTCGCATCGGCGAGGCCGGACTCGAGCGTGAAACCGGCCGCACCGAGAAACGCCTTCTGGACGTTGATCCGGCTGAACAACCCGTCGCCGAGCTGGCCGACCACGGACAGGGCCTCCCAGCGCACGCGGCCGCCGAGCATCAGCACGATGATCCCGGGATGACCGGCCAGCTCCGAGGCAAGCCGAAGACCATTGGTGATGACGGTCAGCTGGCTCCAGCCTCGGCGAGCCTTGAGGTGACGGGCCACCGAGAGCGCGGTCGTGCTGGCGTCCATGACGATGCTTTCTCCGTCGTGGACGAGTGCCGCGGCGGCAGCCCCGATACGCATCTTCTCGTCCGCCTGGAGCCGCTCGCGGATCTCGAAGGCAACCTCAGGGCGGCTGCGATCGAAGGCGATCGCCCCGCCGTGGGTCCGGACGACGCGCCTTTCGGTTTCGAGGGCGACGAGATCCTTGCGTATCGTGACCGCCGAAACGTGGAACTGGGCCGCCAGATCGCTCACCCGCGCACGGCCGTGCTCCTCGATGATCCGGGCGATGTGCTCCTGACGCTCTCGTGTGAAGACGTCGCCCGGGGAGGCACTCGCTGGAACGGACAACGCGTCTCCTCTCGTCCCGACTGGCGGCAGCCTGTTTCGATTGCTTTCTGCCGCACAGTAGACGCCACGGTAACGCAATGTCAAGAACGCAATTGAAACCATTCGAAATCTGTGGCACGCTACGTGGCAGAGTCAGGACGACCCCTCCGGCCGACCGCGTGGAAGGCCCCTGGAGCCGCTCCTGACGACCGATCCGGCCGGCGGGCCGCGGGCGCGCCTCCTCCTCCGGCGCGCGTTCAGTGCACCGCCGGCCGGGTCGGATCCACAAGCGGGCAACGCGTACGATCGAACCGAGCGAGAGCGAGCGGACAGATCCGCCCGACAGGGGACGGAGGCAGACGTGACCAGCAATCCAGCCGTCGTCGCGGCGCTGAGGGCCCAGCGGATCGAGCTGCCGTCGTGGGCCTTCGGCAACTCGGGCACGCGGTTCAAGGTCTTCGCCCAGAAAGGCGTGCCGCGGACCCCCTACGAGAAGGTCGCCGATGCCGCCCAGGTCCATCGCTTCACCGGGGTCGCGCCGAGCGTGGCGCTGCACATTCCATGGGATCGGGTCGACGACTACGCGGACCTGGCGCGCCATGCGACGGACGCCGGCGTCAGCCTCGGGACGATCAACTCGAATGTGTTCCAGGACGACGACTACATGCTGGGGAGCGTTTGCAATCCCGATCCACGCGTGCGCCGGAAGGCGCTCGACCACCTGCTCGCGTGCATCGACGTGATGGATGCCACCGGCTCCCGGGACCTGAAGCTGTGGTTCTCCGATGGGACGAACTATCCGGGCCAGGACGACATCCGCAACCGCCAGGACCGGCTGGCCGAGGCGCTGGCGGCAGTCCATGCGCGGCTCGGGGCGGACCAGCGGATGCTCCTCGAGTACAAGCTCTTCGAGCCGTCGTTCTACACGATGGACGTGCCGGACTGGGGGACGTCGTACATCCAGTGCGTCGCCGCCGGACCGAAGGCGAAGGTCGTCGTTGACACCGGCCATCACGCGCCCGGCACGAACATCGAGTTCATCGTCGCCTCGCTGCTGCGGACGGATCGTCTCGGCGGGTTCGACTTCAACTCCCGGTTCTACGCCGACGACGACCTGATGGTCGGCTCGGCCGACCCGTTCCAGCTCTTCCGGATCATGTACGAGGTCGTCCGTGCCGACGGCCTCGACGAGGGTTCCGGCGTGGCGTTCATGCTCGACCAGTGCCACAACATCGAGCCGAAGATCCCCGGTCAGATCCGATCCGTCATGAACGTCCAGGAGGCCACGGCCAAGGCCCTCCTCGTCGACGCCGACGCGCTCGCGAAGGCCCAGGAAGGCGGCGACGTTCTCGGGGCGAATGGTGTCTTCATGGACGCATACAACACCGACGTGCGTCCACTCCTCGCCGACGTGCGGGTGGATCTCGGTCTCGATCCCGACCCGATCGGCGCCTATGCCGGCTCCGGCTACGGAGATCGGATCGTCGCCGAGCGGGTCGGTGGGCAGCAAGCGGGCTGGGGGGCATGAGCGTCGACGTGGCCTCGCCCGCTCAACGCGAAGGCTCGCGATGACCATCGAGGCGAAACCGACCGTCGCGGCGCTCCTCGAACGTTCGAACAGGCTCGGGTCGGACCCGCGAAACACGAACTACGCCGGCGGAAACACCTCGGCAAAGGGGACCGCGATCGATCCCGCGACCGGAGCGCCCGTCGATTTGATGTGGGTCAAGGGCTCGGGCGGCGATCTCGGAACGCTGACCGAGACCGGGTTGGCCGTTCTTCGGCTCGATCGGCTGCGCGCACTCGTGGATGTCTATCCGGGCGTCGACCGCGAGGATGAGATGGTCGCCGCCTTCGACTACTGCCTGCACGGTCGCGGCGGCGCGGCGCCTTCGATCGACACGGCGATGCACGGCCTGGTCGATGCCGAGCATGTCGATCACCTCCACCCGGATTCGGGGATCGCCCTCGCGACGGCGGCCGACGGCGAGAGCCTCACCCGCCGGTGCTTCGGGGACCGAGTGGCCTGGGTCGACTGGCGCCGTCCCGGGTTCCAGCTTGGTCTCGATATCGCCGCGGTCCGTCGCGATCATCCGGCGACGATCGGCGCGATCCTCGGCGGTCATGGCATCACGGCCTGGGGTGACACCTCGGATGAGTGCGAGGCGCGCTCCCTCGAGATCATCCGGACGGCCGAACAGTTCATCGCCGACAACGGTCGGCCCGATCCGTTCGGGCCGCCGATCGCTGGATTCGGGGGGCTACCTGAGCCCGAGCGCCACGCCCGTGCCGCCGCGCTGCTGCCGCTCGTCCGCGGCCTCGCCTCGACGGACCACCCGGTCGTAGGCCACTACACAGACAGCGACGTCGTGCTTGACTTCGTCGCCCGCCAGGAACATCCGCGGCTCGCGGCGCTCGGGACGTCGTGCCCGGATCATTTCTTGCGGACCAAGGTCCGGCCGATGGTGCTCGACCTGCCACCGACCGCGGACCTGGAGCACGTGTTCGGGCGCCTCCGCGAGCTTCACGAGGCGTATCGAACGGAATACCGCGCCTACTACGAGCGCCACGCGACGCCCGACAGCCCGGCGATGCGCGGCGCAGATCCGGCGATCGTCCTCGTCCCGGGCGTCGGGATGTTCTCGTTTGGGCCGAACAAGCAGACGGCCCGCGTCACGGGCGAGTTCTACGTCAACGCGATCAACGTGATGCGCGGCGCCGAGGCGCTGTCCACCTACGCCCCGATCCCGGAAGCCGAGAAGTTCCGGATCGAGTACTGGGCGCTCGAGGAGGCGAAGCTCGCGAGGATGCCGGCGCCGAAACCGCTGGCCACGAGGGTTGCCTTCGTGACCGGAGCCGGATCGGGGATCGGCAAGGCCATCGCCCAGCGCCTCGCCGCGGAGGGCGCCTGCGTCGTGGTCGCGGATATCGACCCTCAAAGCGCGGAGTCAGTTGCCCTAGAGCTCGGCAGCACGGATACAGCGATCAGCCTGACCGCCGACGTGACCGATGAGGCGCAGGTCGCGGATGCCTTCCGGCGGGCCGTGCTCGCCTTCGGCGGTGTCGATCTCGTCGTCAACAACGCCGGTCTATCGATCTCGAAGCCGCTGCTCGAGACCACCGTGAGGGACTGGGACCTCCAGCACGACGTCATGGCCCGCGGCTCCTTCCTGGTCTCGCGCGAGGCGGCCAGGATCCTCATCGACCAGGCGATGGGTGGAGACCTCGTCTACATCGTCAGCAAGAACGCCCTCTTCGCCGGACCCAACAACGTCGCGTACGGTGCGTCCAAAGCGGACCAGGCCCACCAGGTCCGGTTGCTCGCCGCGGAGCTCGGCCAGTTCGGGATCCGGGTGAACGGAATCAACCCGGACGGTGTCGTGCGTGGATCCGGGATCTTCGCCAAGGGCTGGGGAGCCGACCGGGCCCGAACGTACGGGATCCCGGAGGACAAGCTCGGCGAGTTCTATGCCCAGCG
>Ga0307308_10000933_pt1 | contig 11220 bp, 9 predicted proteins | sample ER_DNA_195_FD_194501 | JGI IMG/M metagenome (GOLD analysis project Ga0307308, IMG submission 194501) | Bulk soil microbial communities from the East River watershed near Crested Butte, Colorado, United States - ER_DNA_195 | ecosystem: Environmental > Terrestrial > Soil > Floodplain | place: USA...
GGCGATGCAGGCGACCAACGTGTCCGTCTTGTTGACCATGCGGACTTCGCCGAGGCCACGCCGGCCGTCGTCCGCGACGAGCTCGACGAACGTGAGCTCGCGCCACGGTGCTCCGACGACGGTCGTTACGACCTCGACGATCCTCACGCTTCGACTGCCCTTGCTTGCTCGTCCGCCGTGCGTTGCAGGTGCGTACGCAGATCCTGTTCGGTTTGCTGGAGGTGGTCGCGCATCGCCTGAGCGGCGGTCTTTGGGTTGCGGGCCTTGACGGCGTCGAGGAGCGTCTGGTGCTGCTGAATGACGTCGTCGATCCCGCCTCCGCGGGCACGGTGGCCGGCGAAGCTCCGTTGCCGGCTCTGGCGGAGCGGCTCGGCAAAGGCCTCGATCAGGAAGACGAGCATCCGGTTGCCGGAAGCGGCGGCGAGGTTCTCGTGAAAACGGACGTCGGCGGTGTGGAACGCCTCGAACTCAGTGCCGGCGGCGCGCATGGCGTTGATCGACATCTCCATGTCCGCGATCTCGCTGGTGGTCGCGCGTTGGGCAGCGAGAGCGGCGATGTGGACCTCGAGCGCTCTGCGCACCTCGAGGAGGTCGAGCAGTGCGTGAGGGTCACGGCGAAGAGCGATCTGGAAAAAGTCCCCAACGAGGCTGCCGTTCGGCACGGAGACCCGGGGGCGACGGCCCTTGCTGATCTCGAGCAGTCCGCGCGCGGCGAGAGTCCGCGTCGCCTCGCGAACGCTGAGCCGGCTCACGCCGAGGGCCTCGGCGAGCTTTCCTTCGGACGGCAGCGCCGCACCGGGCTCGAAACCGTCAAAGATGAGCGACTCGAGCCGTTCGATCACCGAGTCCACCACGGAGGTGCGGCCGACGGGCTCGAGCTCGCCTAAGGAAAGCGTTTTCTCAGTCATGCGTCCGTAAGCTTGTTTGATCTACTGATACGAAGCAAGCCTTAGCTCCTGACAGCACCATCTTGACAACGCCGAACCTATCAGACAAGCTAGCGCGCGAGCCAGCGCGAGCCGGCTGGGGAGTACGCGAGGGAAAGGTGGCGAGCATGTCGGAACCGATCAAAGGCAGTCACATCTCACGTCGCAAGTTCCTTCAGGGCGCTGCGGGCACGGCCGGGTCTCTCACGGTCGGCTCGCTCTTCGGGCCCGAGCTTGCGAGAGCGATCCCACGGCGAGGTCTTGCACCGACGACGGTGGTGGTCATGAGCCAGGAGCTCACGACAGGAGCGGGAAACGCGGGAACTCCGTCCACGAAAGACTTCGAGGACCTACATCCCAACATCAAGATCGAGCTCCTCGCGGTCGACGCCGCCAAGTTCCAGGCGATGATGGCCGCCGGCCAGCCACCGGACATCTGGCGGACGCAGGCGCCGCTCATTCCGCAGTGGGCCAAGCGCGGCCAGCTGCTCAACCTCGACAAATACTTCAACTCGAGCGACCTGATCCACCCCGCCAACCTCACTGCGGCCAACAACTACTACCGATACAGGAACGGCAAGATCGGGATCGGCCCGCGCTACGGCATGGTCAAGGACTGGTCACCCGACGAGACGGTCTGGATCAGAACCGACCTCTTCAAGAAGACCGGCATCCACATACCGGGGCCGACCGACAAGTGGACCTACGACGATCTCTGGGAGATCGCCCTGAAGCTGAAGAAGAAGAACAAGAGCCTCAAGTGGATCCTGGACGTTGCGAACGCCTACGCCTGGATCGACCGGCACGTCATGGTCCAGCTCGCGTCGATCGGGAAGAGCCTCTATCCGAAGGACTTCTCCCGGATCAACCTCACCAACAACCCGGCTGCGATGGAGGCATTCAACTACTCCTTCCGCTACTCGCAGCACAAATTCGACCTCGGACCCGAGAACCCGAACCCGGACGGCTGGTCGGGACCAGGCTTCGTCTCCGGCAAGATCGCGATGACCCAGTACGGCTACTGGTTCCTCGGGCAGATCAGCGACTCGGGCGGGACGGCTCCCGCAAACTCGCGGCTGCTCACGGCGCCACGGTGGAAGAAAGGCAAGCACGTCAACCCCACGATCACGGCGACCGGGTGGGTCATCAGCTCGCGGACGAAGAATCCCGACGCGGCCTGGCAGGTGTTCGAGTGGTACATGGGCGGGAAGCCCGCCCGCGACCGCGCCGGCATCGGCTGGGGCGTCCCGGCCCAGAAGTCGCTCTTCGACCGGCTTCCGACGAAGACCGCCGTACAGCGAAACGCGAAGAAGACGCTGCTCCACGAGCTGCCGGCCTCATCGGCCGTGCTCCAGTACAACCCGTACCTCGTCGGACTGGCCGACAATACGGCGGTGGCAACCGCCTACCAGAAGTACCTGGCCGACGCCGCGAAAGGCAAGATCTCGTTCAAGAGCTTCATGAAGAAGGTCGAAGCCGATACGAACCGCGCCATCAAGGTGGGCAAGCAAGGGTAGGAAAGTTCCTGTACAGAGACACGCTGTGGGAACGGCCGAAACCCCAGTCGCTGCGACCGCAGCTCTGCCGAGAAGGAGAGCGTCACGCCGAAGACGCGAGACGCTCGCCTTCTACGGCTTCCTCTCGCCTTGGCTGCTCGGCTTCGTCCTGCTGACGTCGATTCCGCTCGTGCTCGCGTTCGCGATGTCGTTCTCGAACCTGACGACGGTGAACCTGCACACGAACCTGCAGTACGTCGGTGCCGACAACTACGTCCGCGCCTACCACGACCATGAGATGTGGTTCGCGTTCCAGCGAACCGGGATCCTGATCCTGACGATCGTCCCGCTCTGGCTCGTCACGCAGCTGGCACTCGCACTGCTGCTCAACGCCGGCCTCAGGTTCCTTGGCCTCTGGCGCACCATCTTCTACATCGCGGTCATCGTCCCAGTCGTTGCGAAGGCATCGATCTGGAAGGCGATGACCGACCCGGACGGTGGTCTCCTCAACCGCGTGCTCGGCGCCCTGGGCGGGAGCAGCAACGTCAGCTGGCTGGTCGACCATTCGACCGCGACCCTGCTCATGCTCCTCGTCTGGGGCTCCGCAGGCCTCGGCATGCTCATCTTCCTGGCCGGCCTGAGGGGCATTCCGGAAGAGCTCTACGAGGTGGCGCGGATCGACGGCGCCGGCGCCGTCAGGCGCTTTTTCACGATCACGCTCCCGCTCTTGACGCCCGTGATCATGTTCCAGCTCGTGTGGGGCCTGTTCGGAGCCGCCAACGTCTTGGTCGAACCGATCCTGCTGTCACCCGGGCTGCAGTCAGGGATCGGGTCGACCGTGCCGAGCGGGAACACCTTCGTCAACCTCTACGCCCTGCAGCGGATCTTCGGCGACGGTGACTTCGGCTACGGCGCCGCGATCGCGTGGATCTTCGTCGTGCTGTTGCTGCTCGTCACCGCCCTCGTCTTCTGGAGCGGGCGCTTCTGGGTCTTCCACGCGCGGGAGCAGTACGGGAAATGACGCAGGGCGCTGTCGCGGCGGAGGGAGTTCGCGCACGTCCGCGCCGCCGCAAGCGCGGGGTAGCGAAGCGGCTTGCGGGGTCCGTGCTCCTTCACGCAGTCGTCGTCGTGCTCGCTGTCGTGTTCCTGGCCCCGATCATCTGGGGATTCTTGAGTTCGCTGCGCGAAGTGCACCAGGGCGTCAGCGGATCTGCGATCCCGCGCCCCGCACACTGGGACAACTATCGGTACGCCTGGTCGGGCCTGTTCGCATTCTCCCACTACCTCCGGAACACGGCCGTCCTCACCTTCCTCGGGACGGCACCTGCGGTGCTCACCAGCGCGCTCGCCGGCTATGCCTTCGCACGCATGCGCGCCCGCGGCCGCAACGCGTTCTTCATCTTCGTGCTCGCGACGACGTTCATCCCATTCGCGGTGAGCTTCATCCCGACCTTCTGGGTCATCGTCGAGCTCGGAATGTATTCGACTCGCTGGCCATGGGTGATCTGGGGCATCAGCGGCAACGCATTCCTGATCTTCCTCTTCCGCCAGTTCTACGCGAGCTTCCCGTCGGAGCTCGACGACGCTGCCGCAATCGACGGCGCGGGGCACCTGCGAACGTTCATCCAGATCTACCTCCCCAACTCGATCGGCCCGCTCGCGGTCGCGGTCGTCATCCTCGGCACCGGCTGGTGGGGTGAGTACATCTACGCGTCGCTCCTGCTGCCCGACCAGCTCCTTCCACTCGGCGTCAAGGTGGCGAACGGGTACTACGACCCGGGGCAGCAATTCGCGCTCGTACCGATCCAGCTCGCGGGCTCGCTCCTCTTCACGATCCCGCCGCTCCTGGCGTTCTTCGCCTTGCAGAAGCGACTCGCGCGCGGCATCGTCACGACCGGGTTGAAGGGCTAATGGCGGGCATCGAGCTGCAGACCATTGTCAAGACGTTTCCGAACGGCGTTCGCGCTGTCGACGGCGTCGACCTCACGATCGAGGACGGCGAGTTCATGGTGCTCGTGGGTCCCTCCGGCTGCGGCAAGACGACGCTCCTCCGCTGCATCGCCGGGCTCGAGGATGTCAGCGAAGGCGCAATCCTGATCGGCAGCCGCGACGTGACGGACGTCAATCCGAAGGACCGCGACATCGCGATGGTCTTCCAGAACTACGCCCTCTACCCACACATGACCGTGCGCAAGAACCTCGCCTACGGACTGAAGGTGCGGCGCACGCCGCGCAAGGAGATTGCCGCGCGCATCGCGGAGGCCGCGCGCATACTCGGGCTCGAAGAGCTGATGGACCGCCGCCCGATGGCGCTCTCGGGCGGGCAGCGGCAGCGCGTGGCCATGGGGCGCGCGATGGCGCGGCGCCCGGCTGTCTACCTGATGGACGAACCGCTTTCCAACCTCGATGCGAAGCTGCGCGTGCGTGTGCGCGGCGACCTCTCACGACTGCACTCGCAGCTCGGCGTGACCACGGTCTACGTCACACACGACCAGGTCGAGGCGATGACGCTCGGGCAACGCGCCGCGGTCATGAACGAGGGCAAGATCCAGCAGGTCGACACGCCGCAGGCTCTCTACTGGTCGCCGTCGAACCTCTTTGTCGCCGCCTTCATCGGCTCGCCCTCGATGAACCTCGTCGAAGCCCGGGTCGCCGACGGCTGCCTTCGCTTCGCAGACTTCTCCCTCCCCCTCTCCGAGCTCGGGCCCGAGGCCGCGAACCTCCCCGATCGCATCATCCTCGGTGTCCGTCCCGAGCACTTCGCCCAGGTCGACGAGGCCCAGTCGCCGGCCTGGGCGATAGAGGGCGAGGTGAGCGTCGAGGAGAACCTCGGCGCCGAGGTGCTCGTCGTCTTCCCGGTCAACGCGCCGCCGATCGAGACCGACGAGATCGTCAGCATCCGCGCAGGCGAGGAGGAAGAGGCACTGCTCGCCCAGGAAGCTCGGGCGCTGTTCACCGCCAGGCTGCCCTCCGGAACGCGCCGGCTCCTGGGGAGCAAGATCCGGCTCGCGCTCGATCCCGCGCGTTGCTATTTCTTCGACCCGGACACCCGCGAGTCATTGCTCAGCCGGGCGCCCGTGGACGAGCCGATTCCCGCGCTCGCGTAGAGAGCTCGGCCGGCCGTGCAGCGACGGATGTCGAGGCTGCCCGGCCGGCCGCTTCTGTTCGGCGTGCTCGCGGCATGCGGTTTGGCCATCGCGGTTCTGCTTGCAGTGCTCCTGCGAACGGACGAGCGGCCGCGGGTCAAGCTCGAAGCCGGCATGCGCGCACCCGCTCTCACAGGCGGCGGAGTACGCGGCGGCACGGTCGACCTCGCGCGACTTCGTGGCCACGTGGTGCTCGTATCGTTCCTGAACTCGCAGGCGGAGGCAAAGATGCAAGGTGATCCATCACGCGCGGAGATCGTCTTCCTGAGCAGCATGCAAAGGCAGCATGAGCGCTTCGGCCTGCGAATCATCGTCGTCGACGCGGCGGAACTCACCGGCGCCGGGACGCCGAGCCACGACGACCTCGTGAACTACACCTACGACTGGAACCTCGATTCGGCGATCGCCGTGCTTGGCGACGATGGGACGGTTGCGCGCCGGTTCGGCGTCGAGCACGCGCCGACGACGTTCCTAGTCGGATCCGACGGCGTCGTGCGCAAGCGCTGGGACGGCTTCACACCGGCGGCGCAGCTCGACTTCGCGATTCGCGTGCTCGAGGGCCGGAGCCCGACCGACTAGTCGGGCCCCGACCCTCGCTCGACCTGCTAGCCCGCCTCGTCCGCGCCGATGTCGAAGGCGCCGCCGAGCGGAATCGAGGTGCCGAAGAAATCGCGTGTGCCAACCGAGCAACCGCTCAGACCGGTGCACGCGTTCGTGCCGTGATTGATCGCCGGCGAGCCGGACTGGAGCGTCCACTGCGTCGTCGGCCTGCCGATCCCGTGGTAGCCGAGGCCGTTCACCAGCGGGTTCTGGTTGTAGATGCCGTGCGCCTCGGGATTCGGGTCGGTGAACGTTCCGCCCGTGTAGTAGTAGAGGTTGTAGTCCCGCGTCCGGGAGTTCGCCGTGGCGACGTCGCCGAGGACGTTTGGAATGGTCGAGACGACCAGGTTGTTCCTGAAGATCGCGTTCGTCTCGGAGTCCCCTCCGCCCGGGCAGACGTCGAACAGGCCGGTCGCGGACGGGTCGCCGCTGCTACTGACGTAGAACGTGTTGTTGTAGATCCATGTGTTGACCAGCTTTCCTCCACCCCAGGTGCAGAGGTAGAGCTCGGACTGGCCGGGCATGATCTCGTTCGTGAAGCCGCCGGACGGCTTCTTCTTGAGGTACGTGTGCACGGTGCCGTCGGCTGCGCAGACGTTGTAGCGGACGATGTTCGTCGTCGTCGCGCCCGAATATCCGAAAACGCTGATGCAGTAGGCGCCGTTGTCGTGGCCGTAGTTGTATTGCATCGTGCTGTTGCTCGAGCCGTAGTCGATGTCGTAGCCGCCGCCGTCCACGCCCGGCGAGTGGTTGTCATACGACTCGTTGAACTGGGCCACCATGTTCTCGGCCGTCCACCACCACAGCCCGACCGGCGTGCCGATGTCCGGGGGCCCGGGCTCCATCCCGGAGCGATACACCACGCTGTTCTGGATCGTCCCCTCGTGTGACGTGTAGATGGCGATCCCGTCGCCGAACGTGTCGTGGACGGTGGAGTTCTGGATCGTGATGTTCCGGCTCTGGATCGACTGATTCATCGAGTCCCTCGCCCATTGGGTGTCCTGGTCGATCTGGACGCCCCAGACGAAGATCCCGGCCCACAGCGTCGTGTCGTACGCCTGCACGTTGTCGACGAGCACGGTGTCGAAGTAGCTTTTGCGCGTGTAGACGCCCGAGCCCTTCGTCATGTTCGGCTCGACGATCATGCCCGGCGCGAACACGACGAGCCCGGTCCACTTCGCGCTCATGTCGACGTAGCTTCCACCTGTCACGTGATGGACGACGAGGTTCTGGAGCGTGATCCCGACCGCAGGCGCGTCGTGGTCGGTGGTGACGAGCACTCCCCAAACCCGGCTGTTCTTGACCTCGAGGTCTTGCAGCGTGACATACGAGGTGTCGAGCAGCTTGACGGCCCGATTCTGGCCCGTGCCGTCGATCGCAGGCAGCGCGCCCGTTCCGTAGGCCCCGATCGTGATCCGGTTTGCACTGGTGCCGGACGACGAGAAGACGAATGATCCGGCACAGGTGGTACCGCGATTGAACAGCAGACTGTCGCCGGGCACGAACGACTTGCTGTTCACCGTCGTCAAGTTGTTCCATGGGCTCGCCGACGAGCCGTTGCCGTCAGAGACAGCGGCGCAGTTCACGTAGTAGGTCGTCCCGGCGGCGAGCGCCTGGCTGCCCAGCATGAGCAGGCAGCCGGCCAGGACGGCTATGAGACAAGCAACCCTCGCGTTACGAGTCATCGAAGCTTTCTCCTTCTCGGAGATCCCGATACGAGTCGGTCTCGGCCTCGGTCCGCGCCCCCTTTCTGTCGAGTCCTTGATGTGACTGGTCACATCTTCCGGGGCGGTAACATTCCAAATTGCCTTCCTGGCTGTCAAGTAGTGCCTGTGACCGTTCACGGAGAAATCGCCCGCCGCCCCACGATCCGAGACGTCGCCGCTCGAGCCGGTGTCTCGCACCAGACCGTCTCACGCGTGCTCAACGGGCGCGACGAGGTGGCTCCTCAGACGCGCCGGCGGGTCCGGACCGCGATCCGCGAGCTTCAGTACGTCCCCAGCCCGCTCGCGCGCGGCCTCATCGGCAGCCGCACGCACAGCCTGGGGATGGTGACCGCAGACGTGACCGACCACTTCTTCGCGGAGGCGATCGCCGGAGCGGAGCTGGAAACACGTAAGCGCGGGTACTACCTGATCGTCGCAAGCGTCGAGGGCGAGGCCGAGGATGACGAGCTCGCCTACCTGCGCCTCATGCTCGAGCGTCGCGTCGAGGGTTTGATCGTCGCTCGGCCCCAGGCTCCGCTGAACCTCGAGCAGCTGCCCGAGGCCGTCGAGCGCGTGCCCCTCGTCTCGATCGGCTCGCCGGAGATCTCGGGCTTCATGGCCGTAGACGTCGACAACCGCAGTGGCGGATTCGACGCAACGTCCCGGCTTCTGGCGTACGGCCATCGGGCGATCGCGACCATCACAGGTCCGCCCGGATGGCCCTCCGCCCGGGATCGTCTGGACGGCTATCAACTGGCGTTGGGCGAGGTGGGCGCGTACGAGGAACGGCTCGTCGAAGCGGCTTCGGACTGGGGCCTCGAGAGCGGGCAAGCCGCGCTGGCGCGTCTGCTCTCGGGCGGCGCCGAATTCACGGCGGTCTTCGCCCACAGCGACTTGCTGGCGCTTGGTGCGATTCGCGAACTACGGGCGCGCGGCCTGTCAGTCCCCGACGACATCTCGGTGATCGGCTACGACGACATCCCTGTAGCGAGCTTTGTCGATCCGCCGCTGACGACGGTGCGGCAACCGATGCGAGAGGTCGGCGCGCTCGCCGCGAAAGTTCTGCTCGACCGCATCTCGGGAGACGGCGCAGCCGTCGAAGGACGCATCCACCTGGCTACGACCGTGATCGAGCGCGGCAGCGTCGCACCGCCGCGGCACGCGCTGTAGCCCATGACGCCGCCGCGCTCTCGTCCGGTCCGCCTCGGCGTCGCCTATTACCCGGAGCAGTGGCCGGAGGAGCGCTGGGCGATCGACGCGCGGATGATGGCCGACGCCGGAATCGGAATCGTCCGGATGGCCGAGTTCTCGTGGTCGCTCCTCGAGCCCCAGCGCGGTGCGTTCGAGTTCGCCTGGCTCGACCGGGCCATTTCCCGGATGGCCGAGAACGGCGTCGACATCGTGCTCGGAACGCCGACCGCGGCGCCGCCCGCCTGGCTGCTAGCCGAGCATCCTGACATCCGGCGCGTCGACGGCGACGGCCGCGTCTTCCCCGCCGGGCATCGCCGTCAGTACTGCCCGAACAACGCGACCTATCGGGAGGAGACACGGCGCGTCGTTGCCGCCCTCACCGAACGTTACGGCCGAGATGAGCGCGTCGTCGCGTGGCAGATCGACAACGAATTCGGCGAGCGATGCTATTGCCCGCGGTGCGAAGCGGAATTCCGGCGCTGGCTCGAGGAGCGTTACGGCTCCCTGGAGCGGCTGAACGCGAGCTGGGGCACGGCCTTCTGGAGCCACACATATCGGTCGTGGGATCACATCCCGCTTCCTCCAGGCGGCGACGTGCCCCTTCCCGAGGGGTTCATGCCCGCCTCGCCCTCGCCGGCGCACGCACTGGACTACCGTCGTTTTGCCTCGGCCAGCGTCGCTCGCTATCAACGCCTTCAGATCGAGGAGATCCGTCGCGGCTCGGACGCGCAGATCACACACAACCTCCGGAGCTTCAGATTCAAGGAGCTCGACTTCCAGGAGCTGGTGCGCGACCTCGACTTCCTCGCGTGGGACAACTATCCGCTGCTCAACGCAGGCGACGGCTGGCTCGAGCCCGCGCTCAACTGCGACGCGATTCGCGGCCTGAAGGAGGTCCCGTTCTGGGTGATGGAGCAGCAGGTCGGACCGCTCGGCTGGGAGACGATCCGGACCCCGCGGCGCCGCCAACTGCGCCTGCACACGTACCAGATGGTTGCGCACGGGGCCGACGCGGTCTGCTACTTCCGCTGGCGCTCCGCACGATTCGGAACCGAGCAGCACTGGTACGGCGTTCTCGACCACGACGGCCGGCCCAACCGGCGCCTACGAGAGCTGAGCGAGCTCGCGCAGGAGCTCGGGCGCACCGGTGCCCTGCTGGCAGGGGCCGTTCCCGCCGCACAGGCGGCGGTCGTGTACGACTACGACTCCCGCTTTGCGCTCGAGATCCAGCCGACCAACCCCGCGCTCGCGCACGTCGACGCACTGCGCGCGCACTACGGGGCGTTGCGGCGGCAGGGAGTCGGGGTCGACGTCCTCGCGCCGAAAGACGATCTTTCGCGCTACTCGCTCGTGGTTGCGCCGAGCCTGTACGTCATCGACGAGGAGGTCGCGGCCCTCCTGCGCTCCTACGTCGAGGCCGGTGGGCTCCTCGTCCTCGGGCCGCGGTCTGGGTTCAAAGACCGGACAAATGCAGTCCCCGAGCGACCACTTCCCGCGTGGCTCGACGAACTGGCAGGACTCGAGGTGTCGGACATCGCCAGCTTCCTCGACGGCCGCACGGTGGAGATCGAGCATGTCGAGAGCGGAGCCGTCGGGGAGTTTCGCGGCTGGTTCGAGGAGCTCTCTCTGAAGGGCGCCCGTCCGGTCTACCGGCACCGCGACCATGATTTCGCCGGGGCGGCTGCGGTTGCCGTCAACCCGGTCGGCGCAGGACAGGTCGTCTACATCGGCGGCGTTGCGCCCGACGGAACTCTCGCCGAGCTCTACCGCTGGCTCGCACGCGAGGCTGCGCTCGGCGTCTTCGACATCCCCCAGGACGTGGAGCTGGTCAGGCTGCGCAAGCCGGGCTTTGGGACGGAGCTCTGGTTCCTGCTCAATTACGCCGACGACGAGCGCACCATCACGATCCCGGGCACGCCCGCGAGCCACCTCGACGGCGTCGTCGACGCAGGCTCGCTCGTGCTCGGGCCTCACGCCGTCGCGCTGCTCGAGTCACCGGGCTCCGCACGTTGAAGGTCGTCACGTTGAGCTTCGACGATGGCTTCGAACGTTCGTCGCTTCGGACGGCGGAGATCTTCGAGCGCCACGGGCTGGTCGCCGAGCTCAACGTGATCGCCGCCGGTAACCAAGGCAAGCCCGACGAGAAGTGGCACCG
>Ga0307308_10000934_pt1 | contig 11219 bp, 7 predicted proteins | sample ER_DNA_195_FD_194501 | JGI IMG/M metagenome (GOLD analysis project Ga0307308, IMG submission 194501) | Bulk soil microbial communities from the East River watershed near Crested Butte, Colorado, United States - ER_DNA_195 | ecosystem: Environmental > Terrestrial > Soil > Floodplain | place: USA...
TAGATCCGGCTCGGGTGCAGCGGGAAGTGCTCTCCCACGCGGCACGTGTAGACCGCGATGCCCGTGTCCTGGCAGACGATGTTGTCCTCGGTCTCGGCGACCTGGACGTTCTTGACGATCGTCTCCAGCACGCGCCGGCCCGGAACGGACGTCTCCCTGTCCTTCGCGTCCGCGAGCGCGTCGCGCAGGTCCTGCGGGATGTCCTTCAGCGCCCAGACGTAGAGGTGCGCGGCCGCGTCCTCGACCGCCTGGCGGAGATCGATTCCGACTTCCACGCTCACGCCGCCTTCTCCGCGGCCGCCTTGCCGGCTCGCCGGCCGAAGACCGTGCACTCGAGCAGGGAGTTACCCATCATCCGGTTCCGCCCGTGCGTGCCGCCGGCGATCTCGCCGCACGCATAGAGACCCTCGACGGTCGTCTCGGACTGCTCGTCGATGACGAGGCCACCGTTCTGGTAGTGGAGGACTGGATAGGTCAGGATCGGCTCGTCGAGCGGGTCGATGCCGCCGGCACGGTACCGGCGGAGCATGTACGGGAGGGAGACGTTCGCGTCGTCCTCGGCGATCCGGGTCGTGTCGAGGTAGACAGCGGGCCTTCCGTCAGGAGTCTCCACGCCACGCCCGCCCGCAACCTCGTCGACGATCGCCTGCGAGACCTCGTCGCGGGGGCCGAGCGAGTCGGTGAACTCCTCGCGGTCGGCATTGAGGAGGACGGCGCCGTAAGCGCGAGTCGTCTCGGGAATCGAGTACCCCTGCATGGGCGGCGGCCAGGCGCCGCCGTTGGGGTGGTACTGAAGCGCGTCGTAGTCGCGGGTCTCGGCGCCGAGCCCGACTGCGATCTGCGTCACCTCGCCGGTCGCCCCGGGATGGTTCGTCGTCAGCTCGCCGCGCTCCTCGGCGATCCGGAAGCAGCGCCCGCCCGCAGCGAGGATTACTGCCCCCGCGTCGATCACGTGCTCGCCGCAGACCGCACGCCAGCCGTTGTCGCGGCGCTCGAGCTCGGTCAGGGGAGACTTCGGAAAGGACTGGACTGACGACTCCTCGACCCAATCGCGCATCGCCTTCGTGATCGCATGGCCGGTCCGGTCGCCGACCTGGAGCAGCCGCTTCCGGGACGCTCCGCCGCAGCGCGCAAGGCGGTAACCGCCGTTTTCACGCGTGAACTCGACGCCGAGCTCCTCGAGCCAGTGGATCGCGCCCGGCGCCTCGCCGGTCAGCACCTCGACGAGTCGCCGGTCGGCGGTCTCGTGCGAGCTGCGCCAGACATCCTCTGCATGCTGCTCGGGCGAGTCGTCGTCGCCGAACGCGGCCTGGATGCCGCCCTGCGCCTTGGCCGAGTTGCAGGACTGGACGGCGTCCTTGGCAACCAGTCCGACCCGCGCGCCGGCCCGATCGGCCGACACGGCGGCGGCAAGTCCCGAGGCGCCGCTGCCGACCACGAGCACGTCGAATGAGAGCGGCTCGGCCACGCGCCGACTATACCAGCCAAACGCTAATTTCAGACATAAGAGACGCTTATCTATGAACTAACGCTGGATGCGCGCGCCCTCTTCCTCGAGCGCGTACGCGATCGCGTCGTCGAGCGGCATCTCCCGCCCGTGGCGCCAATCGGCGCCGAACCGATCCTCGGCCAGAGCACTCCGCACCGCCTCGACCGTCTCGTCATGGGTCGTCTGCTCCGCCGGTGCGAGTCCTACACCGAGGCTCTCGCGCAGCGCTTCCGCGGCGCCGAGCAGCCTCGCGGCCTCCTCAGGGCGCTCGGTGAACGCAAGCACGGCGGCCAGCCCTTCGAAGCAGTAGCCGATCACGTCTCTGAACTCGAGCTCGGCGAGCCTGCGCAGCGCCTGCCGGAGTAGGTCGATCGCGCGGTCGTGCTCCTTCTCCGACAGCGCCGCGAAACCCTGGTTGACGAGCGCGAACGCCATGCCCTCGCTGTCCTCGAGCGTCTCGAACAGCCCGTACGCCTGCTCGCTCAGCGACGCCGCCTTCGCATACTCGCCGCGCTCGAGGGCGATCCCGCCGAGGTTGCTGATCGCGAGCGCGTGACCGCGCTGGTCGCCGGACTCGTCGTAGAGCTGCGCCGCACGCTCGGAGAGCTCGATCGCGCGCTCCTGGTCGCCCTGCTCCGCCGCGACCGTGCCCATCGAGAGCAGCGAGCGCGCCGTCCCTGCGGCGTCGCCGAGCTCCTCCCAGGTGGCGAGGCTCTCCTCGAACAGGTCGCCGGCGGACTCGTAATCGCCCTGGCGCGTGGCCAGGCTTCCGGACGCGTGCAGCGCTCGGGCACGGAGCTCGGGCGACGCCGACCGGCCGCGAAGAAGCGCCTCGTCGAGCCAGCCGCGCCCCTCGGCGAGATAACCGCGCACCCACCAGAACTCCCACAGCGCAGCGGCCATCCGCAGCCCGAGGCTCGCCTCGCGCGCGTCGAGCGACCACGAGAGCGCCTCGCGGAAGTTGTCGCGCTCGGCGTCCATGCGCGCGAGCCAGGCGGCCTGCTCGGGAACGGGGTCCGACTCGGCGAGCTTGAGGAAATGCTCCGCGTGACGGCGTCTGACGTCGTCTAGCTCCAGCTCCTCCTCCGCGGCCAGCTGTTCGAGCGCGTATTCGCGGATCGTCGCCAGCATCTTGAACCGCGGTCCGTCCCGCTCCAGCAGGCTGTCGTCGAGTAGCGTCGCGACGCCGTCGAGCGACGCGTTGCACACTGCGACGGCGGACTCGAGGGTGAAGCCGCCGCCGAAGACGGACAACTGCGCGAAGAGGACCCGCTCTTCGGGGCCGAGCAGGTCGTAGCTCCAGGCGACGGTGTCGCGGAGCGCACGGTGCCGCTCGGGGAGGTTGCGGGCGCCGCGGCTCAGCAGGTCGAGGCGCTCGTCGAGCAGGGCAAGCATCGCATCCGGCGGCAGGAGCTTCGTGCGCGCGGCGGCGAGCTCGACGGCGAGCGGTAGGCCGTCGAGGCGCCCGCAGATCTCCTCGACCGCGGCCGCGTTCTCGTCCGTCAGCAGGAAGCGCGGATCGGCTCCCCTGGCGCGCTCGACGAACAGCGCGACGGCGTCCTCGAGGTCGAGCGGGTCGAGCGGGTACTCCTGCTCGCCGGAAACCCGCAACGCCGAACGGCTCGTGACGAGGAACGAGAGCCCCGGTGCGGCCTCCAATACCTCGGAGAGCACCGGCGCCGCCTCGGCGAGCTGCTCGAAATTGTCGATCACCAGCAGCGCCTGCCGGCCCGCCAGGCGCTCGGCGAGGCTTTCGGGGAGCGACCGGTCGCCACTCTCCTTGACGGCGACCGCCTCCGCGATCGTGGGCAGCAGGAGCGCGGGATCGCGGATGGCGTCTAGCGCGACGAAGAAGGCGCCGTCTCCGAGCTCGTCCGCGAGGACGTTCGCCGCTTCGATCGCGAGCCGCGTCTTTCCCGAGCCGCCGGGCCCGGTGAGCGTGAGGACGCGCGTCGGGCCACGCAGCGCGCTCGTGACCTCATCGAGCTCGCGTCTGCGGCCGACGAGCGTGCTGGCCGGCACGGGGACGTTGCTCCGCGGAAGCGGGCGTCGTGAGAGCGCCTCGTCCTGGCGGAGGATCGCCTGCTCGAGCTCCCGCAGCTCGGGGCCCGGCTCCAGGCCGAGATCGTCGAGAAGCGTCTGGCGGGCAGCCTGGTAGGCGTCGAGCGCGTCGGCCTGCCGGCCCGCCCGGTAGAGCGCGAGCATGTGCAGGCTCCGGAGGCGCTCGCGGCCCGGGTGCTCCGCGATCAACGCCTCGAGCTCGCCGATAACCTGGTCGTGGCGCCCGAGCCCGAGCTCGGCCTCGATCCGGTTCTCGTTCGCGACGAGGCGCAGCTCCTCGAGGCGCGCGATCTCGCCCTGCGCGAACGACTCGTAGCGCAGATCCGCGAGCGCAGGTCCGCGCCAGAGGGCGAGCGCCTCGGCGAGCAGCTCGGCGGCGTCGCGAAACGAACGTCGGCGCAGCGCGGCGTCTCCTTCTTCCGCAAGCCGCTCGAAGCGGTCCGCGTCGAGCTCGTCCGGATCGATGCGCAGCCGGTACGCGCCCCCTTCCCTCGACACGCGGTCGCCCACGATCTTGCGCAGCTGCGAGACATAGACCTGGAGCGTGTTCGCCGCCGTCGCAGGCGCCCTGTCGCCCCAGAGGTTCTCGATCAGCAGCTCGGTGGGGACGGGCTCGTTCCGGCGCAGGATCAACAGCGCCAACAGGGCACGCGGCTTCTTGCCTTTGACTGACAGCGGAGGGCCCTCGAGCTCTACCTCGACCGGGCCCAAAATGCGGTACACCAAGCAGACCTCCTGCTGCGGGGTGATCGTAACGCGGAGGCCTTCAGGGACTTTTCAGGACTCCGTGTGAGCATCCTCTCGCATCAGGAAGACGAGCAGCCTCCGGCTGGTGTGGAGCCGTCAGATCAGCCGGGGGCTGTACTCGAAAGAGAGGGGAGCTTCATGAGTGTGAAATCCAGCTGGTGGGAAGGCGCAGGGCCGTTCTAGTAGACCGACCGCAGCAGGTCTGAGATCTGGGCAGAAGTTGCCGGGCGCGGATTCGCCCGCGCGCCCGGTCGTCCTGCGGCGGCCTCCGCGACCTCGGCGAGCTCGTCCTCGGGCACGCCCTGGTCGCGGAGGCGCTCGTATCCGCCCAGGAGTGCGAGCTCCTGCACGCGGCCGATCGGATCGTCGGTGCCGAGCGCAGCGCCGAAGCGCGCGATCTCGGCGCTCGCGACCGGCTCGTTGAAGCGGAGTACGGGCGGGAGAGTGATCGCGTTCATCGCACCGTGCGGAAGGCCGAAGCGGCCACCGAGCGCCTGCGCCATCGCGTGCGCGAGGCCGAGCCCAGCTGCGGCGAGTGCGGCGCCCGCGTGCATGGCGCCTTCGAGCAGCCCGCGCCGGGCTTCGAGGTCGTTCGGGGATTCGACGACACGCGGAAGCCACTCTCCGATCAGGCTCGCGCCTGCGAGCGCCTCACGATCGCCGTCCTCGTTGCGCCCCTTGACGTAGAGCGCCTCGGCGGCGTGGTCGAGCGCGTTCATCGAAGTTCCGACTGTCTCCAGCCGCGGGAGGCCGAGCGTGAGCTCCGGGTCGTAGACGATCCCGGCGAGCCTCGCGCCGGAACCGCCGCCTCTCATCCGCCGGCCGGGATCGCGGATCCCGAAGCTCGGCGTCCACTCGGCACCCGAGTACGTCGTCGGCACCGAGACGAGCGGAAGCCCGGTCTCGGCCGAGATCGCCTTCGCGAGGTCGATCGCGCTGCCGCCGCCGACCGCGAGCACGCTGTCGGACTCGGCTGCCGACGCGACGGCGTCCGCGATGCGGTCGGACGGCACCTCGCGCCACTCGCCGGACACGTCGACCGGCGGGTGCCACCGCGGGCTCGCCACGAGGAGCGGACGCGCGGCGCCGAGCTCCGCGAGCAGCCCCTCGAGCTCGCCGAGCCCCCAGCGAACGATCACAGCCGTTGCCGCGCGAACTCGACGAACGCATCGGCGACGCGGGTCGACACGCGGCCCGCGGCGCGTACGAGCGAAATCTCGCGCGACGGCTCGAGGCCGCGAACCCGCGCCTCGGCAAGCGTCCCGGTCTCGAGCTCGCGCTCGACCGCGGTCCGCGAGATGAACGTCACGCCGTGCCCGGCCTCGACGGCGATCTTGACCGACTCCTGAAGCCCGAGCTCGAGCCGGACGCCGAGGTCGCTCAGCCGCGTCCCCGCGCCGCGCAGCTCGTCGTCGATCACCTGCCGCACACCCGCGCCTTCCTGCATGGCGATCAGGCCCTCGTCCCGCAGCTCGTCGAGCTCGATCGTCTTGCCCGCGAACGGATGGTCCGGCGGGCAGACGAGGATCACCTCGTCGCGGAAGAACGGCTCGTATGCGACGGCTCTGTTTCGCGGCGTCGCTCCGACGACGCCGAGCTCGAGCTCGCGGCGCGCGACCTGCTCGACGATCGTCTGCGTGTCCGAGATCGTCAGGTCGACCGTGATCTCCGGGTTCGCTTCGGCGAACTCGCAGAGCAGAACCGGGACGACCGTGCCGCCCGGGCCCGTCGATGCGCCGAGCGCGAGCTGTCCGCGAAGAGGCCCCTCGGCTCCACCCGCGACCTCGTCGAGCAGCTGCCGCTCGAGCGCGAGCATGCGCTGCGCGCTCCTGTAAAGACGGTTGCCCGCCTCGGTCGGCTCCACGCGCCGGCCCGAACGGTCGAGCAGCTGCTGCCCGAGGCGCTCCTCGAGCGAGCGGATCTGCTGGCTGACAGCAGGCTGCGTGACACCGAGCCGCTCAGCCGCCTCGGAGAAGCTCTTGCGCTCGACGACGGCACAAAAGGCTGCCAACTGCCGCGTATCCATAAGTGACGCTTATAGCAAACGCCGTCTCGGCACCCGCGCGCGGCGCGCACCTCCATCGGCAACAATGACCACCCTGTGACCCTGACCATGCAAGGCCGGGACACTCTTGCCGAGCGGTTCTCGCGCCTCGCCCAGGAGACACCGGACCGGCGGCGCGTCGACCTCGAGCTGCGAACGCTCGACGTCGCTCTCGCAGCCTTCCTGCTGCTGATCTCGCTGCCGCTCACGGTTCCGATCGGGATTGCCAACCTGCTCAGCTCGGGCCGGCCGGTGTTCTACCGCGGCCAGCGCGTCGGCCGTGGGGGACGAGTGTTCACGATGACGAAGTTCCGGACGTTGCGGCCGGGCGCGGAGGGGCGAATCGGGCACCACCTCGGCGCGGAGCTCGTGCAGCAGACCGAGACCGAGGTGACGAAGCTCGGCCGTTGGCTGCGCGCGACGCAGCTCGACGAGATCCCCCAGTTCTGGAACGTGTTCAGAGGCGACATGAGCCTCGTCGGGCCGCGTCCGATCCGCCCACGCTTCTTCGAGGAGCTCGCCGAGGAGCTGCCCGCGTACTGGCAGCGGCTCGTGGTCCGGCCCGGACTGACCGGCTTCGCCCAGGTGCGGCGCGGCTACGAGGCCTCGATGGCCGAGAAGCTCGCGCACGACCTCGAGTGGATCGCCGACCGCTCGGTGCGGCTCTACCTGCGGAACCTTGGCGCCACGGCCTGGCGAATCCTGCGGCAGCTTCTACACGTCTAACCGCGACTCTTCGAGGTCGAGGTCGCGGGTCACACTCTGCATGACGTCCTCGCTGATCCTGCCCTCGTTGCGGAGCGCGACTACCGCGCTGCGTTCCGCCTCGAGCAGCTCGTGCCGCAGCCTCTGGTAGTCCTGCGAGCGCGCCTCGACCCCACCGTCGTCGGAGCCGTCAAGCCGCGCGCCGAAGCGAGTGCGTCGGAAGTCGTATAGGCCGCGCATGCGCTCAGCGGTGTCCTCGCGCACCCAGTCCTCGTCCACGAGCTCCTCCAGCCGGGCGAGTCCCGCATCCACGGCATGGATCCTGGCCTTTGCGTCCTCCCGCTCGTCGATGTCGTCACGCTCGAGCTTCAGGAGCCGTACGAGAGCGGGCAGCGAGAGCCCCTGGATGACCAGCGTCGAGAGCACGATCGAGAACGCGAGGAAGATGATCAACGAGCGGTCCGGGAACGGGCCTCCCGAGTCGATCTCCAACGGGATCGCGAGCGCGGCGGCCAGCGTCACTCCTCCGCGCATGCCGGCCCAGCCGATGAACGTGATGAACTGCCAGGGCGGCGTCGGATCCCGTTCGCGCAGGCTGCGCGACAACCACCGTGGAACGTACGCGATGGGAAAGCCGCAAGCGAACCTGACGGCGACGACGACAACCCAGAGCAGCGCGGCGTACCCGAACAGCTCTTGCCAGGAGAGACCGTGGAGCTGGTCGAGGATCGGTCGGAGCTGGAGGCCGACGAGCCCGAAGAGGAGCGCGTTCAGGAGGAAGCTGAAGATCGCCCAGAACCCGTAGCCCTGGAGCCTCGTGTCGACCGTCGTCAGTTCCGGCGTGTGCCAGCCCATGTAGACACCTGCCGTGACGACGGCGAGCACTCCTGACACCCCAAGTGCAGCGGCCGGCAGGAAGGCGATGTATCCGGTCAGGAACGCGATCGTCACCTCGAGCGGCGGGTTGTCGACGCGGAAGCGGATGAAGCGGATCGCCCGTCCGACCAGGAGCCCGACCGCGATCCCACCCAGCACGGTCCAGACGAAGTCTCCGGCGGCGTGGACGAGCGAGAACGAGCCGGCTACGACGGCAGCGGCGGCGAACCTGAAGAGGACGAGCGCGGTGCCGTCGTTGACGAGGCTCTCGCCCTCGACGATCGCGATCGCGCGACGCGGTACTCCCAGTCGGTGTGCGATCGACGTCGCGGCGATCGGGTCGGTCGGGGAGACGACGGCGCCGAGCACGAATCCGCCAGCCCACGAAAGGCCGATCACGTAGTGGGCAGCGACGGCGACCCCGACCATCGTTGCGGTCACGAGGCCGATCGCGAGTAGCGAGATCGCCCGGATGTTCCGCTTCAGGTCGCGCAGGCCGGTATTGAAGGACGCCGAGTAGAGGAGTGGTGGCAGGATCCCGACGATCACAGCGTCGGGCGGGAGGGTCACCGTTGGCACCCCCGGCGCGAAGCCGAGCGCGAGGCCGCCGACGACCAGCAGGATCGGATACGGAATGTGCAGCGGGTCGGCGAGCAGGAGCAGCCCCAGAGCCGTGATCAGGAGCAGGAGGAGCTGAAGCTCTTCGTGTGCGCCGAACGTGGCCACCGCTGGATCTAGAGTAATGACGCATGTGCGGGATCTGCGGAATCGCGTCCACCCGCGGCACCGTCGATCCCGGCAGGCTCGCGGCGATGAGCGCAACCCTCGTCCAGCGCGGGCCGGACTCGGACGGCGCGTACCTCGACGGGCGGGTGGGCCTGGCTGCCAGGCGCCTGGCCATCATCGACCTCACGACGGGCGACCAGCCGATCTCGAACGAGAACGGCCGGATCACGGTCGTCCAGAACGGCGAGCTCTACAACTACCGCGAGCTCCGCCTCGAGCTCGAGCGGGCCGGGCACCGGTTCTCGACGAGCGGCGACACTGAGGTGCTCGTGCACCTGTATGAGGAGCACGGCGATCGGTTCGCCGAGCGGTTGCGCGGGATGTTCGCCGTCGCGCTCTGGGACGCGGAGCGCGGCCGGCTCGTGCTCGCACGCGACCCGTACGGGATCAAGCCGCTCTACTACCGCGACGTCGGCGGCGAGATCGAGTTCGCCTCCGAGCTGCGGGCGCTTCCGCGCGGCGAGATCGACCTCGACGCGCTCGACGCGTTCCTCGCGTTCAACTCCGTTCCGGGGCCGCTGACGATCTTCCGCGAGGTGCGCAAGCTTCAGGCCGGGCACGTCCTGATATGGGAGAACGGGCGGTGCGAGATCGCGCGTTACGCCCGGCCGGCTCCGGTCCCCGCGGACGAGGTTCGCGACGACGACGAGGCCGAGCTCGTCGAGGAGCTGCGCGCGCGACTGCGCGACTCGGTGCGCGCACATCTCGTGTCCGACGTTCCGGTCGGCGTGCTCCTGTCCGGCGGAGTCGACTCGTCCGTGCTCGCCGCGCTCGCCGCCGAGGAGGCCGCCGAGCCGTTGCGCACCTTCTCGATCGGCTTCGAGGAGCGCAGCTTCGACGAGCTCGCCGACGCGCGCCTCGTCGCGGAGCGCTACGGGACGCAGCACCGCGAGCTCGTGCTCCGGCCGGACGCGGCGTTGCTTCTGCCGGCTCTGGCGGACGCGTTCGACGAGCCGTTCGCCGACTCGTCGGCGCTCCCGACGTACCTCGTCGCGCAGCTGGCCGCGGAAGACGTGAAGGTCGCGCTCTCGGGCGAGGGCGGGGACGAGCTCTTCGGCGGCTACTACACGTACGCGGCCGACCTGCTCGCCGAGCGCGCGGGCTGGACGGCGCCGTTCCTCAGGCCCGTCGTCGAGCGGCTGCCCTCGTCGAGCACCAGGGCGAGCTTCGACTACAAGGCGAAGCGGTTCGTGCGCGCCGCGCATCTGCCTCCGCTGGAGCGGCACCACGGCTGGAAGGAGATCTTCTCGCCGGACGCGCGGGCCGAGCTGACAGGACGCAGCTCCGGCTCCGATCCGGTCGACCTCCTCCGCGCGCGCTTCGCTGAGACCGAGGGCGCCGATCTGCTGGCGCGGCTCCAGGACGTCGACCTCGGCACCTACCTCGTCGATGATCTGCTCACGAAGACCGACCGGGCGTCGATGGCGCACTCCCTCGAGGCACGCGTCCCGTTCCTCGATCCGGTCGTGACCAACTTCTCGCTCGGGCTCGCCGACCGGCACAAGGTGCGCGGGCTGCGCAAGAAGATCCTCCTCCGCAAGGCGGCCGCGCCCCTGATCCCGCCCGAGCTCCTGCGCCGGCGCAAGCGGGGGTTCTCGATCCCGGCCGCGGCCTGGCTGCGGGGTGATCTCGAGCCGTTCGCCCGCGAGACGCTCTCGGGGGAGACGCTGCGGCGCCAGGGCTTCTTCCGGCCGGAGGCCGTGACGCGGCTGATCGATGACCACGTCGCCGGCCGCGAGGATCTGAGTCGCCAGCTCTGGGGCCTGCTCGCGTTCACGCTGTGGCACGAGCGGCACGTGGAGCGGGCTCCGGGCGCGTTGCGGGAGCCGAGGCTCGAAGCGGTCGTCGAGTGAAGGTGTGGGTCGACATCTCGGCGCCGGCCCACGTGCTGGTCTTCCGGCCGTTGATCGCTTTGCTCCGCGAACGCGGTGACGAGGTCGAGGTCACGACGCGCGACTACGCGCAGACACTCGAGCTTCTCGAACGGCACCACATCGACGCCGAGGTGATCGGAGCGCACGGTGGGCGGTCGCGGGTCGCGAAGGCGTATGCGCTCGCGTCGCGGCTCCGCGCCCTCAGACGCTACGCGAAGGGCCGCGGCTACGACATCGCCCTCGCGCACGGCTCTCACGAGCTGACGATCACTGCGCGCCGGCTGGGCATCCCGAGCGCGACGACACACGATTACGAGTACGCGACGCTCCAGCACCATCTCGGCGACCGCGCGGCGACGAGGGTCGTCGTCCCCGATGCGATCCCGGAGGAGCGCATGGCCCGCTTCGGTGTGCGCCCGCCGAAGCTCCTCCAGTACCCGGGGCTCAAGGAGGAGTACTACCTGTACGACTTTGAGCCCGACCGGACCGTCCTCGACGAGCTGCTCGTCAATCGGGCGCGGACGATCGTCGTCGTGCGAACACCGCCTGACGTGTCGCTCTACCACCGGCGCTCGAACCCGTTCTTCCCGCGCCTGCTGGCCTACCTGGGACGGGAGAGCGGCGTGCACGCCGTCGT
>Ga0307308_10000935_pt1 | contig 11218 bp, 11 predicted proteins | sample ER_DNA_195_FD_194501 | JGI IMG/M metagenome (GOLD analysis project Ga0307308, IMG submission 194501) | Bulk soil microbial communities from the East River watershed near Crested Butte, Colorado, United States - ER_DNA_195 | ecosystem: Environmental > Terrestrial > Soil > Floodplain | place...
CTGCAACGACCTCCTCTCCGGCGATCCGGCGCGGCAGCCGGCCGATCTCGATGCCCAGGTCGTCGCCGGCCTCGCTGCGCAGTGCCGCCAGCAGGCCGCGACGTTGCCGGCCCGCCTGGCACGCGCCTACCAGGGCTTCACATTGCCGGGCAGCGTGTCGACCGCGCTCGGGATCGTTCAGACCCTCGCGCTCATCCTCATCGCGATCCTGACGGCGTCGGCGATCGGGATCGACTACGGAGCCGGCACGCTGCGTTCGGTGCTGACGCAGGGCGTCGGGCGGTGGCCGTACCTCGTGGCCAAGATCATCACGCTCGCGGTCATCGCGTTCCTTGGCCTCGTCGCGGCGCTCGCCACCGTCGCGATCAGCAGCCTCATCGCCGGTGGCATCGCCGGCGCGCCGCCGGATGGCGCGACGACGGCGACGTGGTCCGACGCCGGGCTCGCGCTCTGGAAGGCTTGGAGCTCGACACTTCCGTACCTCGCGCTCACGACCTTCGTGACGGTCTTTGCGCGATCGTCCGCGGCAGGGATGGCGATCGGACTCGGTTATTACTTCGCGGAGCAGCTCATCGTGGCGCTCTTCTCGAATCTGTTCAGCTGGTTCCAGAACGTCGCCGATTTCTTCCTCGTCCGGAACATCTCAGGATGGGTCGGCGGCTCGGGTGGCCTCGCCGGCGGGGCGCTACCCGACCAAACCCACGCGCTCGTAGTTCTCGCCTTCTACACGCTCGTGCTCGGCGGCATCGCCTTCTGGCTCTTCGAACGGCGCGATGTCCAGGGCGCGACCGGCGGAGGGTGATCGCGCGCGACTAACCCTAATCTGAGGCGCGATGGCTGAGCTCGCGCGTATCCGCAACTTCTGCGTCATCGCGCACGTGGATCACGGCAAGACGACGCTGTCCGATCGCCTGCTCGAGACGACCGGAACGGTGCCGCTCCGCGAGATGCGCGACCAGATGCTCGACTCGATGGAGCTCGAGCGCGAGCACGGGATCACCATCAAGGCCCGCGCGGTCCGTATGGCGTGGCGCGACCACGAGCTGAACCTCATCGACACGCCCGGCCACGTCGATTTCACGTACGAGGTGAGCCGCTCGCTCGCCGCCTGCGAGGGCGCGGTCCTGCTCGTCGACGCCTCACAGGGGATCGAGGCCCAGACGCTCGCGAACGCCTATCTCGCGGTCGAGCAGGGCCTCGAGGTCATCCCCGTCATCAACAAGATCGACCTCCCCAACATCGACATCGACGTGATCCGCGAGGAGCTCCGAACGACGCTCGGCTTTCGCGACGACGAGATCCTTCTCGTGTCGGGCAAGACCGGCGCGGGCGTGACCGAGCTGCTGGACGCGATCGTCGCGCGCGTGCCTCCGCCGGTGGGCAACGTCGACGCGCCGCTCCGTGCGCTCATCTTCGACTCGCACTACGACGCGTACAAAGGCGTGGTCGCGCACGTCCGTGTGATGGACGGTTCGCTCACGGCACACGACCGGATCCGGCTCTTCGCGACGGAGAAGGAGAGCGAGCTGCTCGAGCTCGGCGTGTTCGTGCCCGACCCGCGGCCCATCCCGCGCCTCGAGACGGGCGAGACCGGTTACGTCGCGACCGGCCTGAAGGCGGTCGCGGACTGCCGCGTCGGCGACACGCTGACCCTCGCGTCGCGACCGGCGACCGAGCCGCTTCCGGGCTACCGCCCCGCGAAGCCGATGGTCTTCGCGGGGTTCTACCCCTCCAACGCGCAGGACTACCCGCTCCTGAAGGACGCGATGGAGAAGCTCCGTCTGAACGACGCCTCGCTCATCTACGAGCCCGAGACCTCACAGGCGCTCGGTTTCGGATTCCGCGGCGGCTTCCTCGGCCTCCTTCACCTCGAGATCATCCAGGAGCGACTGGAGCGCGAGTACGACATCGACCTCATCGCGACGTCGCCGTCCGTCGAGTACCGCGTGATAACGCAGAAGGGCGCGGAGGTCGCGATCGACAACCCGGCGCTTCTTCCCGATCCGGGGACCATCCTCGAGATCCGCGAGCCCTGGATGAAGGTGACGGTCATCGTGCCGATCGCTCACGTCGGGCCGGTGATGGAGCTCGCGCAGACGAAGCGCGCGTCCCTCGCCGACATGAGCTACGTCGATCCGACGCGCGCGATGCTGAAATACGACATGCCCCTCTCCGAGGTGATCGTCGATTTCTACGATCAGCTCAAATCGAGCTCGCGCGGCTACGCGTCGCTCGATTACGAGTTCGCGGAGTACCGCCCGGCGGATCTCGTGCGCCTCGACATCCTCGTGGCGGGCACGATCGTCGACGCGCTTTCGATCATCACGCACCGCGAGCGCGCGCAGCAGACCGGCCGCGTCCTCGTGAACAAGCTTCGCGGACTCATCCCGAAGCAGATGTTCGACGTGCGCATCCAGGCGGCGATCGGCGGGAAGATCGTCGCGAGCGAGACCGTGAAGGCGAAGCGCAAGGACGTGCTCGCGAAGTGCTACGGCGGCGACATCACCCGCAAGCGGAAGCTTCTCGAGAAGCAGAAGGAAGGCAAGAAGCGCATGAAGATGGTGGGATCGGTCGAGATCCCGCAGGAGGCCTTCCTCGCGGTGCTCCGGATCGGCGACGATACGTGAGAGGTCCGAAGATCCAGTTCGAGCACCCGACGCAGATCGCGGCGTCCACGTTCCTCCGTGCCGTGTCGGACAACGACGCGGCCGGGATGTGGGAGAAGCTCTCGCGTGAGACGCGGGGCCTTCTCGAGGGGCTCTACGCGGCGCGCTCGGCGGTCGCGCTGCAGCACGCGGCGGGTGTCGAGTCCTCGGCGGAGGACGCGCGTCTGGCCGAGGTCGTCGCACCGCTTCGCGTCTCCGTCATCGCGGCCCTCGGAGGCGCCGAGCGGATGGGCGGGTTCGGCGTTTCGGGAGCCCGCCTCGTCGACCGCGCCACGGCCTACGTGCTGCTCCTCCCGGACTTCGGCGACGAGCGGATCGTCACCGAGACCGACTGGAAGCCGAGCCACCTCCTCGCCTTCGTCCACGAGTCCCGCGAATGGCTCATCGATCTCGGGCGCACCGCAGAGCTCTCTTCCGAGGCCGAGCTTCCCAATCCACTCGGGGTGACGCGATGACGCGCGGCATCGGCCTCTACGTGCACATCCCGTTCTGCGCTTCGCGTTGTCCGTACTGCGACTTCGCCACGGCCCCGGCGACGACCGCCCTTCGCGGCCGCTACCTCGACGCGCTCAGGCGCGAGATCGGTCACGAGGCGGCGCTCCTCGGCCGGCCGCGTGTGCGCACCCTCTTCTTCGGCGGCGGCACGCCGAGCCTGCTCGACCCCGCCGAGGTCGATAGCCTCGGCAACGAGCTTCGGCGCGCGTTCGTGCTCCGCCCTCGCGAGGTGACGCTCGAGGCGAACCCGGCGACGCTCGACCGGGCGCGTCTGGCGGCGTGGCTCGCGGTCGGCTTGACGCGTCTGTCCCTCGGCGCGCAGAGCTTCGACGCAGCCGGCCTGCGCGCCCTTGGACGCACTCACCAGCCCGAAGACAGCGCGGCCGCGGCCGCCGTGGCTCGCGAGGCGGGGCTCGATCTCAACCTGGATCTCATCTTCGGCTGGCCGGGGCAGACCATCGCGGCCTGGGAGCGTGATCTCGAGATCGCGGCGGGGCTGCGGCCCGACCACGTGTCCTGCTACCCGCTCGAGCTGCGGCTCGACCCAGACGGGTCCGTCCCGAACTGGCCGGGGGGTGGCTGGCCGGTCCTCGAGCGTTGGCGCCGTGCGGCGGCCGCGGCCCAGCCCGACGACGCCGGTATCGCCCGGATGTACCGGATCGCGGAGCGTTCGCTGGGTCGCGCCGGATATCGCCACTACGAGATCGCGAACTGGGCGCTGCCCGGGAAGCGTTCGCTCCACAACCTCGGATACTGGCGCGACCGAGACTGGCTCGGTGTGGGTGCCGGCGCGCACACGCATCTGGCGGGGGCGCGCTCCGCGAACCCCGTCGACCTGCGCGCGTATATCGAGCGCGTCGAGTCCGGGAGCGCGCGGGCGATCGACGCCGACTCCGATCCATCGAGCGAGAACGCCATGCTCGCGCTGCGACTCGATTCGGGCCTCGATCTTGAGCGTTACGCGGCGCGCTTCGGCGACACGGAAGCCTCGCGTGTGAGAAGCGCTTTACGCGAGGTCGAGCCCGCGCACCTGGTCCAGGTGACCGGTCGCCACGCGCGGCTTACGGCACGGGGCCGCCTCCTGGCAAGCGAGGTCTTCGTCCGTCTTCTCCCGTAGCACGGCGGAGCTCCATCGCGGCGCTTGCTATGCAAAGCGGAATTCGATATGCATCACGCGAACACTCCACCGATTTTTGGGGAGGAACCATGCAGGAAGACGAAGGCACCGATTGGTCCGCACAGAAGGAGCCCGGCTCGGTCTGGCCCACGCCGCTGCCATCGAGCCCCACGCCACCTCCGCCCTCGCCGATGAGTGGCTCATCGTCCAGCGGCGGCGGTCGCAAGACCACTCGTCGCAAGGCGACATCGAGCGCCGGCGGACGGAAGACGACCGCGAAGCGCACGACGACCCGACGCAAGACGACGGCGAAGCGCACCACGGCAAAGCGCACCACCGCCAAGCGCGGCACCGCAAAGCGCGCCACAGCGAAACGCACCACCGCGAAGCGTGGCGGCCGCAAGACCACGGCTCGCCGCAAGACCGCCGGGCGCTCGACCGCGAAACGGACGACGCGTCGCAGTTCCACCACCCGCAAGAAGCGCCGCTAGGTCAGGTCAGGGGCTGAAAAAGGGAGGGCACGCCCTGTGGCGTGCCCTCTCTCTCAGTTGCGCTTTCCGCGGCCCATTCCGGGCTTTCGCCCGTGATTTGCCTTCTTGCTCCGCCAGCCCAGCTTTCCGCTGGTCTTCTGTTTCTTCTGCCCTTTACCCATTCTGTCGGGGGAAGTATCCCCCGTTCCCCCTCTTCGCTCGCCACGTTAGTGGCGAGCTGTACTGCTTCTCACGATGCCGAAAAGATGGAGCTGCAGCGCGCGCGTCGGCGGCGCGATGAGCTCGGTCACAAGCCATTGTGCGACCGAATCCGGCTCCGCGTCCTCGGGAAGTCCAACGCGTGCGCGCGCGGTAGCGACGTGACGGCGGATCGAACGCGCGTCCACGCCGAGCGTGCCGGCGGTCTCGGACAGCGAGCGCTCGAGGACGTCGCGAATCACGAAGGCGCCGAGGTCCGCGCCGCGCAACGCGTACCGGCCGACGAGGTCACGGAGGCCCGCCGCGAAGAGCCGGCCACTTTGGACGGCGTCCCTGATCGCGACCGCCGTGTCGCCGTCGACCTCGCCGACGCGCAGGAGCGCTGTGACCTCACCGGCCGGGAGCCGGCGCGCCTGCTCCAGGCTCGCGATGAAGCGCTGCACCACGACGTCGTCGGCGACCATCGGGCGCGCGCCCTCGCGCTTCACCGACGCCACCGTCTCGAGCGCGGCCGTGAGCGCACGGCGCAGACCGTCGAGGTCGGCGAATTTCACCAGCTCGACGACCGCCGGATTTCCGAGCAGGAGCCGCGATATCGGCTGGTCGCGCTCGGCCACGATGATCACCGGCACGCCGTGCTCGCGAGCGAGCTCGACTTCGATGCCGACCCCGAACGAGGGAATGCCCGCATACGCGATGACGACGGCGGCGCTCGTGACGTGCGCGCGGTCGATCTCATACACCGCGCGTGGGTCGAGGTGCGCGGCGGCGACGGGATCGCTCACCCGGTGCGGCAGGTAGGCGCGCAGGCCCGCCGCCTGGGCGATCTCAGCGAGGACTTCGTAGAACAGCTTCGTTCGCGGGGCGTCGTCGAGTGCGGTCAGCGCACCCGAGATGTACGCCTCGCCGACTGCGACCGGGGCTTTGTCCCTACCTTCATCCATGGGCCGCTCATGATGCTCGGGGCGTCAAGTTGCGCACGTAGAATCCGGCGGATGCCCGAGCAGCGCGTGTCGGAGTACCTCCGTCGGCTTCCGCTCTTCTCGCGGCTCCCGGATGCTGAGCTCGCCGAGCTCGCCGACCGCGTCCGGACCAAAAGCTTCAAGCGCGGCGAGATGATCTTCCGTAAGGACGACCCCGGGACCCACCTGTACATGGTCCTCGAGGGTGGGGTGAAGATCGCCCTCCCCGGCGAGTTCGGCCAGGAGGCCCTCGTCGCGATCATGCGGCCGGGGGAGTTCTTCGGAGAGCTTGCCCTGTTCGATCGCAGTCCCCGATCGGCGAGCGCGACCGCGCTCGAGGACACCCGCGCGGCCCTGCTGGCGGGCGACGACTTCCTCGCCTATCTGGAATCACACCCGGCGTCGTTTCGCGTTGTTCTGGAGACGCTTGCACGAACCATTCGCCGACTCTCCGACCGGGTCGAGGACCTCATCTTCCTGGACGTCCCGAGCCGGGTCGCCAAGTACCTGCTCGACCTCGTGCGCTCGAGCGGCGGCGACGGGAACGAGCTGACCCTAACGCAGGATGAGCTCGCTGCGTTCATTGGGGCGTCCAGGGTGTCTGTGAACCGTGTGCTCGGGGACCTCGAACGGCGCGAGATCATCTCGATCCGCCGCAGACGCATCGCGATCAAGGACGCCGACCGTCTCGCGAAGGAGGTCCGCTTCTAGGTGGCAACGCCGCGCAAGCGTCCGCTCGTCCTTGTGGTGGAGGACGACCCGGCGCTCGGCGACGTGATGCTGACCGCGCTCAAGGACGACGGCCTGGACGCCAAGCTTGCCCACGACGGCGACGAGGCCATGCGCGACGTCGACGACCTGTCGCCGGCGGTCATGGTGCTCGACCTGATGATGCCCAAGCGCGACGGCTTCTCGGTCCTTCGCGAGCTCCGCGCGGATGGCCGGATCTCGCACCTTCCGGTGATCGTCGTGACCGCCATCTTCGGCATGTCCGAGCGCCTCTACGCCACCGAGCTGGGTGCCGCCGACTACGTCACGAAGCCGTTCGAGCTCGACGATCTCATCTCGCGCGTCCGCGCATTACTCTCGCCGACGGCCGCCTAGTCCCGTTAGGCACGCGCTCCCGCTGTGAGCTGGCTGGTGCAGTAGCGGCAGCGCTGGGCGGAGGCGAGGATCTCCTCGCCGCAGAACGGGCAGAACTTTGTCGGTGCAGCTTTGGGGATCATCGACCGCGCGATCAGGAACACGACGAACGCGACGATGATGAACGTGATCACCGTGCTGATGAACACGCCGTAGTTGATCGTCGCGAGGCCCGCGTCCTGCGCGGCCTTGAGGCTCGCAGGGTGCTTTCCCGAGAGGTCGATGAAGAGATTGTTGAAATCGACCCCTCCGAAGAGCAGTCCGACCGGCGGCATGATGATGTCTTTGACCAGAGAGTTGACGACCGCCGCGAGTGCGACGCCGATGATGAACGCGAGAGCCAACGCGAGGACATTCGCCTTGAGCAGCCACTGCTTGAACTCGGAAAGCATCGCCTGGAACCTCCACCCCAACGTTCGCGTCGCAGGAGGCAACCAGCACGCTGGGTGCCAGGGTCACGGGCGAGTTAGCGAGCGTTACAACCTTGACGGCGATGGTCGCGCCTTGGTAGGCTCTTAGCACTCTCGATAGGAGAGTGCTAATTGACCAACAAACCCAATTCCGCTGAATTTCCCGAGCTCGACCCGCGCGCCCGGCAGGTGCTCGGTGCCGTCGTGCGCGAGTACATCGCGACCGCCGAGCCGGTGGCGTCGACCCAGCTCGTCCGCGGGTACAAGCTCGACGTTTCGCCGGCCACAGTCCGCAACGAGCTCGCAGCGCTTGAGGAGGCGGGGCTCCTTACGCACCCGCACACGTCGGCGGGCCGGGTCCCGACCGACCTCGGTTACCGGTATTTCATCGAGACGCTCATGCCGAGCCCATCGCTTCGGCCTGAGGAGCAGGTCACCGTCTCGCACCAGTTCCAGCAGGCACTCCAGGACACCGCGGCCTGGCTGCGCGTCGCAGCCTCGAGCCTCGCTCGCCTCACGGCGGAGGCCTCGATCGTCACGACTCCCGCGAGCAAGCGCACGACCCTCCGACACGTCGAGGTCGTGCCCGTCCACGAGCGGCGGGTGCTGCTGGTCGCGGTCGTCGACGGCGGCGCCGTGCGCCAGCAGATCCTCGAGCTCGGGACGGCCACGACGGCCGAGCAGCTGCGGGCGCTTTCGACCCGGCTCACGAGTTCGCTGAGCGGCGCGACGGCGACGAAGGTCCACGAGGCGGTGACGGCTGAAAGGGGCGCCGACGCTGACATCGCGGCGGCCCTCGCGCGGATCCTCGACGAGTACGACACCGTTCGCGCACGCGAGGTCTACGTGGACGGCTTTCAGAACATCCTGGCCAAGCCCGAGTTCGCCGAAAGCGACCGAAGCCGGGCGATGCTGAGCCTCTTCGAGGACCACACGCGGCTCGCGGAGATCCTGCCGCTCGACCTCGGGGACGGCGAAGTGCACATCACGATCGGCCGCGAGCACCGCCACGAGTCGCTTCGGGACTGCAGCCTCGTCATCGGCCGGTACGGCGCGAGCGGCGATGTTGTTGGTTTCGTGGGTGTGGTCGGTCCGACGCGGATGGACTACGCGCGATCGATCGGCGCGGTGCGCTACGTGGGATCGCTCATGAGCGATCTCGTTCGAGTCATGGAGGGACGCTGATGGATGACAAGATTCGCCGAGCGGAGGAGCTGCTCGAGCAGCGCGCGCGCGAGCGCGGTGGGAATGGTCACGCGAACGTGGACACCGAAGGCCCGGCCGCGGAGCAGCCGGCGGCTGTGAGCCCCGAGGGCCAGAAAACGGAAGAGCTGACGAACGATCTGAAGCGCATGACGGCGGACTTCGCCAACTACCGCAAACGCAACGAGGCGGAGCGGACGGAATTCGCGAAGTTCGCGAAGGCGGATCTCATCTCGAAGATCCTCGACGTTCTCGATGGATTCGATCGCGCGCTCGCGACGATTCCGGAGGAGCTCAAGGGGACGCCGTGGGTCGAGGGCATGTGGCTCCTCGAGCGCAAGCTGCGCGCGATCCTCGAGGTCGAGGGTCTGAAGCCGGTCGACTCGATCGGCTCGCAGTTCGATCCGTACCAGCACGAAGCCGTCGCGCACATCCCATCGGATCAACCAGAGGGTACGGTCATCGCGGAACACCAGAAGGCATACCGGCTACACGAGAAGCTAATTCGTCCGGCGCTCGTCACCGTCTCGAGTGGGAGCGAAGGCAAGGAGAAGAACTAAATGGCAAAAGTCATTGGCATCGACCTAGGAACCACGAACTCAGCCGTCGCTTACATGGAAGGCGGCGAGCCGACGATCATCGCCAACGCGGAGGGCGGGCGGATCACGCCGTCAGTCGTCGCGTTCACCAAGAACGGTGAGCGCCTCGTCGGCCAGGTCGCGAAGCGGCAGGCGATCACAAACCCCGAGAACACCATCTACTCGGTCAAACGGCTCATGGGGCGGCGCTTCACCGATCCCGAGGTCCAGCGGACCATGAAGATGGTCTCGTACAAGATCGAGCCCGCCCCGAATGGCGGCGTTCTCATCGTCCTCGGCAACGGCCAGAAGCTCACGCCGCCCGAGGTCTCCGCGATGATCCTGCAGAAGCTCAAGACCGACTCCGAGGCATACCTCGGCGAGAAGGTCACGCAGGCCGTCATCACCGTCCCCGCGTACTTCGACGACCAGCAGCGTCAGGCTACGAAGGACGCGGGACAGATCGCCGGTCTCGAGGTCCTGCGGATCATCAACGAGCCGACCGCAGCGGCGCTCGCGTACGGTCTCGACAAGAAGAAGGACGAGCTCGTCGCGGTGTACGACCTCGGCGGCGGCACGTTCGACATCTCCGTGCTGCAGCTCGGTGAAGGCGTCTTCGAGGTGAAGGCCACGAACGGCGACACGCACCTCGGTGGAGACGACTTCGACCAGCGGATCATGGATTGGCTCGTCGACGAGTTCAAAAAGGATCAGGGCATCGATCTGAAGAACGACCGCATGGCCCTCCAGCGTCTCAAGGAGGCGGCGGAAAAGGCCAAGATCGAGCTCAGCTCCACGCAGCAGACGGAGATCAACCTGCCGTTCGTCACGGCGGATCAGTCCGGTCCGAAGCACCTTGTCATCACGCTCACGCGGTCGAAGCTCGAGCAGCTCGTCGGAGACTTGGTCGACAAGACCACCGGCCCGGTACGGCAGGCGCTGAAGGACGCCGGCGTCACGCCGGATCAGGTGAACGAGGTCGTTCTCGTTGGCGGCCAGACGCGCATGCCGCTCGTCGTCGAGACGGTGAAGAAGCTCTTCGGCGGCAAGCAGCCGAACCAGAGCGTGAACCCGGACGAGGTCGTGGCCGTTGGTGCCGCGATCCAGGCCGGCGTTCTCAAGGGCGAGGTGAAGGACGTCCTTCTCCTCGACGTCACGCCTCTCTCGCTCGGTATCGAGACGCTCGGTGGCGTCGCCACCAAGCTCATCGAGCGGAACACCACGATCCCGACATCGAAGTCACAGGTGTTCACCACCGCGTCCGACGCGCAGACGCAGGTGGAGATCCACGTGACGCAGGGCGAGCGCGAGCTCGCCGGGGACAACAAGAGCCTCGCGCGCTTCATCCTCGACGGGATCGCGCCCGCGCCACGGGGCATTCCGCAAGTCGAGGTGACGTTCGACATCGACGCGAACGGCATCGTGAACGTGAAGGCGCGCGACAAGGCCACGGGCCGTGAGCAGCACGTCACGATCACGGCGTCGAGCGGCCTCTCCAAGGACGAGGTCTCGCGTCTGGTCAAAGATGCCGAGATGCACGCCGAGGAAGATCGCCGCAACCGCGAGAAGATCGAAGCTCGGAACCAGGGCGACACGATGGTCTACTCCATCGAGAAAACGCTCCAGGATCTGGGCGATAAGGTCCCTGCCGATACCAAAAAGGACGTCGAAGAGAAGCTCGCGGCGCTACGCGACGCCCTCAAGACGGACGACGTCGAGCGCATCAAGTCCGCGACGGAAGCGCTGCGGACATCGTCGACGAAGATCGGCGAGATCATGTACCAGCAGGAGCAGGCCAAGCAGCAAGCGGAGCAGCCCGGCGGTCAGCCGGGTCAGCCCGGTCCCGAGCAGCCCGAGGGCGAGCCGGCCGGGGCTGGCGCGAAGCGCGACGGCGACACGATCGAAGGCGAGTTCAAAGAGCAGAGCTAACGGAGCGACGGTTCGAGCGTTGAAGA
>Ga0307308_10000938_pt1 | contig 11208 bp, 10 predicted proteins | sample ER_DNA_195_FD_194501 | JGI IMG/M metagenome (GOLD analysis project Ga0307308, IMG submission 194501) | Bulk soil microbial communities from the East River watershed near Crested Butte, Colorado, United States - ER_DNA_195 | ecosystem: Environmental > Terrestrial > Soil > Floodplain | place...
GCTTCTCGCACAACACGTGCAGGCCCGCCTCGACGCCCGCCATCACCATCGGATGGTGCAGATCCACCGGCATGACCACCACCAGCGCATCCAGTTCGCTACTGTCGATCATCGCCCGGTAGTCGGGTGTAGACCTCGGGTACGTCGTGCTGCTCGGCCAGAGCCTGGGCGCGACGCATATTGCGCGTACGCGGGCGCCCGCATGCGAGGGCAGAGCCGGAAGGTGGAAGTCGGCGACCCAGTAGCTGGTGCCTAGCACTGGAAACCGGCGGTCATCGAGCGGCTCAACTCGCTCCTGGCCCGAGTGCTGAGGGCCGCCGACGGGACCGGAGGCGGTGCATGGTCCGTGCAGTCCCCACCGCACGAGCCGGCCGGAAAGCCGTCGGCGGTTGTACTGCTCGACCGGCTCTCGACGATGCGCTACCACCGTGCCGACGCCCACGCTGCGGCCTGGCTGCACGCTGGCTGGACGGCAGCCGACGTCGCGGCGATGCCCTGGGGCACGGTGTGGAGCGAGGAGCGACGACAGATCGAGCGGGACACCAACCGTCGGGCCGCGTCGCCGTACAACGCCCTCACGGGTGACGAACGCCTTTCCTTCTTGGCCGACCTCGCCGCTATCAGGTGAGCTGAGCCCGAGGGCGACCTTATTGCTCTAGGTGCATCAGACGGCGAGGAGACACATAGGCGACGCGTTGCCCGCTTGGATAGCCCAATGACCGGTGGTAGCTACACCGCGCTGCATCCAGATAGGACGCCGGTCTCGGGCAAGGAGCGGGTGTCACTGAGCCGCAAGACGGTGGGGTTGCGGCGCATCGCGTCAGTGGCCAGGGCAGGATCAACCGGCTGATCGTCAAGCGGCTCGATGGCGAGTTCTCGACGGCTTGGGATTAATCGGGGCGACCCGACCGCTGAAGTGATTCGACAGCTCATCCCCGCCGCGCGGGGGGAGCTCGGTGTCCGCCGCACGACATAGTGACGGACTCGAACTCACACAAGAGGAGCAATCCGTGAACAGTGGGAGCCGGCATGGATGACGCCATCCGCACCGCCCTTCACCACAGCCAGGTCATCGACCTGACGACGACCGGCCGCCGGACGGGTCAGCAGCGGCGGATCGAGATCTTCCTGCACGACGACGATGGTCGGTTGTTCATCACCGGGATGCCCCGGGCCGACCGCACGTGGGACTGGATCTACAACATCGCGGCCCACCCCAGCGTCGTCGTCCACTTAAAGCAGTCCGTCGTCGCGGACATCCCGGCAACCGCGCGCGTGATCACCGACCCGGACGAACGCCTGCCGCTCATCGAGGCAGCCGCGAAGCGTTGGGGTCGCACCGACGTCGCAAACATGCTCCAGCACAGCCCGCTCATTGTGCTCAGCGTCGATGGAGACGCCCCGAAGCATGTCGTCGACCCGTTGCATCGTCCATCGGCATCAAACATCTGATTCGAGCCTTGCTGCCCCATCTCCGTCGACGATGACGCCGTGTGCCGATGGGCAGTCGTGCCAAAGAGCGGGTGCTTCACGCCGCCCACAATGACGCAAGTCTGATCGGATCGTTGACGGCCGAGTCGGGCTGTCCACCCGTGCCGTAGGACGGTCGGCTAGTGAGCAAGCATGTCGCATGCCAGATGGGTCAAACACTCGTGGACACGTATGCGTCCCGGACAGGGTGTCCCGGTTGCCGGCTGTTTATGGCAGAGCCTCTGGCCTCGTCAGCAGAGCACTCCTGCGGGATCACCGGCATGCCCATGCTCGAGTAGATCCGCAAGGAGGACGATGAGTCGGATGGATGGTTTGGTCGAGGTTCCGAGTTATCGATTTGAGTAGTGGCGCCGCCGTATGGGAGAACAAGCGACTAAAGGGGTCATGGACCGCTACTTCAAACGCATGGGCGCGGGTGAGGACTTCTCTGACTGCTACACCGCGGATGTGACCTGGACAACGTTCGATGACAGGAGTCAGGTGCGCGGGGCCGGCCCCGTACGGGAATATCTCGTAGCACTGCACGAGAACATGGTTGATGCGCGAACCCGGAGACTCATCTTCGCCGACAACGCCGCCTACCTTGAAGGTGACTGCACCGCCGCGAGCACCGGCGGTATCAACCGAATTGCCTATTGCGTTGCTTACGATGTCACAGGCGACAAGATCAGCGCGATGCGTTGCTATGGCGCGATCGCGCATCTAGCGCCATAGCTATCTCGGGATCAAGTTCGGCTCACTAACGCCCGCTGGCCGGTCCCCTTGCGGCCGGTCAAATGGGACTAGCCTGAGGTCAGCTACTCAGGGGCCACTCGACGACGCTGGCCAAGTCGGCGACGGCGGCCCGGTTGCTCAGCGTGGTTCAGTTGGACCCTCCGCACGCCGCAGCACTCGCGGAGGCGGTGGCCGCTGTGTGTTGCCGGATCTACTCCAGTTCCAGCAGCGTCTGCGCCTTCAGAGATGAACGCGACGAGGCGCCTGACGCGGTCCAACACGGGTTGGCGCGTGACGAACGTCGCGACTGAGGGACCTCGGTCGGACGCAGCCGGCAGCCCTCCATTGCCGCGGGATCCGACGCTGCTGGTCGGTAAGGTACTGAGGTGAGCGGCGACGAGACGGGGGCCCTGGCGTCGGGCTGGCACGAGCTTGCCGGCGACTACGAGCTAGGTCGGCGCAAGCCGGATGCGTTCGACCGGATTTTGGACTGGCCGGCCGAGCTCTCGGTTCTGGGCGACGTGACCGGCCTGGACGTTCTCGACGTCGGCTGCGGCAGCGGTGCGAAGTCCGTCGAGCTGCTCGAGCGGGGGGCCTCCAGCGTGACCGGTGTGGACCTAGCGGGACGATTCGTGCCGATGGAGGACCCGCGGCTAACCCTCATCCAGGCCGACCTATCCGATCTTGGGGAGGTGCCCGCGATCGCCGGCCGACGGTTCGACCGGATCGTATTCCTACAGTCGCTGGCCTACGCCCGGGACCAGGTCGCCACCCTAGCCGCCGCTCGCCGGCACCTGAACGACGACGGCTTCATCGTCATTGCCAGGTCGCATCCGATCCGCTTCGCCGTCGAGCGAGCGGAGAAGAACGACACCACGATCGGACAGGAGTACTTCTCCGCCGAGCCCTACACCTACGTATCCAGCTGGAACGAGCAGATTAGCCTCACCCACGTCACGAACACGGTGGCGGACATGATCAACACCTTCGCTGCCGCCGGGCTGTGGATCGAGCACGCATTGGAGCCGCAGCTCAGCGAAGAGCATCGTCGTCAGTTCCCCCACAAGCAGGCCTGGCTCGATCGGCATCTGGGCATCATCGTCTTCCGGGCCAGGCCTCTTGCTGCCCGGTGATGTGGTGAGGTCACACGCAGCTACCGGCAGACCGACCGCGGATCGGGCGGCCGCACTCGCCTCGTACTACGACTCCGAAGTCGACGACCGGGCCACTCGGGCACTCTCTGATCAGCGGGAAGATCATCGGGACCTGTTCATCGATGCGGTGACGAACGATGGCGCGCGATCCCTGCTGGAGATCGGTTGCGGGCCTGGCATCGACGCAACCGCCCTCGCCGGAGTCGGGCTCGATTACACGGGGATCGACCTATCGTTCGCCGCGGTCGTGATGTGTCGCGGCAAGGGCCTGCGGGTCTGCACCGCCAGCGCAGTTGACCTACCCTTCACCGACAATGCGTTCGACGCGGCCTGGACAATGAGCACGCTGCTACACCTCGACGACGTCGAGTTCGAGTCCGCGTTGCGCGAGGTTCGTCGGGTCATGCGCCCTGGCGGCCTGCTCGCCATCGGTCTCTGGGGCGACCACGTCACCAGCGAGCAGCATCTCGCCGACAAGACAGGACAGCGACCACCGCGCTACTTCCGCTTCAGATCCGACCACGACCTCCGGCACGCCCTCGCCGAACTCGGCCAGATCGAGCAGTGGGTCACCTGGACGGCCGACCCCTCGCCGTATCACTATCAGTGGGCCCTCGTCCGCACCCACGACAGCCCCCGTTCAAGCGGCCCCGAGGCCAATCACGGAGACGGTCGGCAGCGACAGTTCGGGTCCGACGCAATCTGACATCGACGGTCGCCGCTGGCGAGGTTGACACTGCTCTCATGTGATTTGGGGGTGAGTTGGTACCGAAGTGGTACTGCCAGCGATCCTGTCAGCACCTGACCGCTCGCCACCAGCCGGGAACCACATGCGCTCGGCGCGTCGTCGCTTATCGAGCGACGGTCCGCCGGTTGTCGCTTATGAGCTGTCCTGGGCGGCGCGGTCTCGCCGGGAGGGAGTCCGGGCGGGGCGGCAGCAGCTGTATGCGGTTCGGCTTCCGACACACGCTTGCACCGATAAGGGTCGCGCACCGGGCGGGTCTGTTTCCACTGCCGGCGTGTGTCCTCAGGCGGCTCTGTCGGAGTCAGTTGCCGAGGCCGGCCGAGTGTGCGCGGACGATTGCCTCAGCTCGGGTCTCGACCTGCAGCTTGGCGAAAATGCTGGAGATGTGGTTGCTGATGGTGTTGAGTGAGAGGCCCAGCTGCGCGGCGATGGCCGGGTTGGCCATGCCTTGGGCGATGAGTTGTAGAACCTCTCGTTCGCGTCGGGTCAGTTGGGTGAAGGGCGGTTCGGCCGGCTCGGCGCTGAGCAGCCTGAGCGCTCGCCGGGCGAGCCCGGGACCGAAGATCGCCTCGCCGGCCGCGACCGAGACGATCGCCCGGATTACCTGGTCAGCATCGGCGCCCTTGAGGACATAGCCGAGTGCTCCCGCTCGGATCGCCGCGAGCACGGAGTCGTCATCGTCGAACATGGTGAGCATAAGAATGTTGACCTCAGGGGCCGCCTTGGTGACCCGTCGGGTCACCTCGATGCCGTTCAGGCCAGGCATCCCGAGATCCAGCACGAGGACGTTTGGGCGTAGCATCACTGCCTCCCGCACCGCGTCAGGACCGGTCGCCGCTGTAGCGAGCAGCTCATACCCGTCCACCGCCAAAAGCAGCGCTCGCAGTCCTTCCCGGACCACGGCATGGTCGTCGGCCACCACGACAGTGATGGTCACGCGGCGGCCAATGGGAGGATGACTGCCACTTGCCCGCCGGCCGGGCCCGGACCTGCGTCGAAGTGGCCGCCGAGCTGGTCAGCGCGCTCTCTCATCGACAGCAGCCCGATGCCAACGGGCCAATGATCTTTCGCCGTCCCGTTGTCTGCAATGCGCATACGCAGCTCGCCGCATGCCACTTCGATGTCAAGCGTGGCGTGACTGGCGCCGGCGTGGCGGACCACGTTGGTTAGTGACTCGGTGGCAATGCGGAACGCTGCCACCTCGATGGCGGCGGGCAGCTGATCCACCGGCTGGCCGGCCCTGACCTGAAGCTGAAGCCCTCCGGGCTCATCGTGACTCAACGAGGCCGCGTACTCCCGCAGCGCGCCGACAAGGCCGAGCTCGTCCAAGGCTGGGGGACGGAGTTCATAGACCAGCCGGCGGATGTCATCGATGGCGGTTGCCGTGTCGCGTTCGAGCTCTGCCAGGAGCGCCGACGACTGTTGCGGGTCGGTATCCCTCAGCCGCCGGGCGGCGCCGGCCTTGAGGATGACCCCAGTCAGCCGTGGACCGAGCCCGTCATGCAAGTCACGACGCAGCCTGCGACGTTCCTCCTCCCGCGCCGTGAGCACTCCTGCTCGGGAAGTCTGCAGCTGGGCCGCGAGGCTGGTGGCTTGGACCGCCACTGCCAGCAGGTTGGCCAGCGGCTCGATCACCCGCTGGTCTGCGGAACCCAGTCGTCGTTCTCCTCGACGAAGCCCAATCTCAAGCAGGCCCACGATGTCGTCGCCGCGGCGCAGCTCCAGGACATACGGAGACACCGCCGTAGGCCCGACCTCGGCTACCACGACTCCGCTCACCCGCACTGTGGCGGACGGCAGCCGCAGCGTCTCACACAGTGTTCGGAGCGCCCCCTGGAGGCCGTTGGCTTCACCGCTTAGCTGGCTGCCGACTGCGGCCAGCATTTGTACCGGATCCTGGCGGGAGCCGTAGAAGAGCCGGTCGACCCGGCGCTGCAACCACACGCGTACCGGATTGAAGGCGATGGCCAGTGCCAGTACGACAAACGCCGAGCCGGCGCGAGTGTCGGGCAGGCCGGCGGCCCGGTCCAACAGGGCGACGAGCCCGACATAGCCGCCGATGACCAGCCCCGACAACAGCAAATACAGGGCGAACCGGGAGACCACCAGGCGGATGTCCAGCAACTGGTGGCGCAGCACCGCAATGCTGATCGATACCGGGATCAGTGCTATCGCGAAAAGGGAAGCGACGGTATGCACACCCAGCCAGTCCGGCACGGTGAAGCCGATCAGGACAATCGCCACCGCAAGCAGAAGCCAGAGGAGCTGGCGACGGATGGAGTCGTTCCCTCGCCAGAAGCGGATGATCAAAGACAGGGCCGCGCCGGCCAGCGCGATGTTCGTGCCGAGGCCGCTGATCAACTCGACGCCAGGCAGGTCTGCGAAACCGGGCCACATCAGATATGACCGCACCCCGAACTCCGCCGCCAGATTGTCGGCGGGGAACAGCCCCGAAGCAGCGAATAGGACCGACCCTACGAAGGTCGGGACCAGGAGCCAACGCCAGGCCAGGCTCAGGAACCGCCCGGTCGGGAAGAGCAGCAGCGTCAACGGGATGAAAAATGTGATTGCCCAGGGCCAGGCGATGTTGGCCCACGTCCCGACGAGCCGCCAGAAGGGCCGGTCGTCAGAGGGCTGAGATCCCCAGGCGAGAAGGGCGGTCGCCGCGGCGCTGCCGCTGTAGCACACACCGCCGGCGAGCAGTAGCCAGCCGATCGGGTTCCGCGGCCGCTGCCAGGCGATCGGCCAACCGGCGACCGCGAGTGAGCCGCCGATCACCGCGTTCGTAACCACGAAGTGGTTGAGCAGAAAGTCCCAAGATCGTCCGGAGGCGGCCCCGGCCGCCAGGCTGATGAGCACCTGGGCCAGCGCGAGGGCGAGGGCGAGGCCAGCCAGTAGCGGACGCCGTGACTCGCTCACACCTTGATCATCCTCCCTCAGACCACCAGGCGCATGGTGGCCAGCCACCAGAGTCTGGCGCTGGCGTCACCCTGGCAGGTGGTGGCGTGCGGTCTGTCGGCCGGGTGCCGGTCGGTTCGAGGCTGATCAGGTCAAACACCCATCGAAGGAGTGAACCATGAGTACGACTCGAACGCGGCCGGAGCGATCCGACCCGATGACAACGGCACGACCGCGCGACCTACGAGCACTGTGGCGTGTCACACTCGCCCTGCTGGTCCCCGTCCCGGCCTTCGCGATGGCCGGTCAAATCCTGCTTTCGCCGTACGCAGTGAACGCTTCCTTTGCTGAGATGCTGGCGGAAGTGGCCGCCGACCCCAGCCGGGAGCAGCTCTCGATCTGGGCCGCCTTCGTTTTCACGCTGACCTTGATTCCGTCGGTGTGCGCGTTGGCGTGGGTGTCTCGTCGCCGGGCGCCCTGGCTGTCCTTGGTGGGTGCTGTGCTGGCCTTGATCGGCTTCACCGTCGGCTTCTATCTGCCCGGCGGAGGCGGGGCCGCCTTGGTAGCCGCTCACCAGGGCCTGGACCCGGTGAAGGCGACCGCCATTAGCGATGCGATCTGGATGCAGCCCATTGTCTCGGTGAGCCTGGCGGTGTTTCTAGCCGGCACGTCTGTCGGGCTGCTATTGCTAAGCCTCGCCATGTGGAGATCTCATGCGATGCCTCGGTGGATGTCGGTTTGTCTGGCCGTGTCCGTTCCGTGGCATCTGCTCGGGCTGGGCGGGACCGTTGGTGCGGCGGCCTCGTGGCTACTGACTGCGGTGGGCTGTCTGGGCGCCACGCGAGCCCTGCTGCGGATGAGCGACGACCAGTTCGACCTGCCGCCGGGATGGAAAAGTCTGCATGGCACAGAATCGAGTTCCGCCTTTGATGCACGGACACTCTGGCGGATGCTGCTCGCATTCACCACGCCGTGGATCGCTGTCTTTGTCGCCGTCGGGCGCTTCCTACTCCCCTATGACATGTCCGACGAGCCGCGCGTGGTTTTCGAGGCGATGCTCACTCACCCCGCCTATGAGACGGCGATCGCGTGGTTGGGTGTCTTACTGGTCCCCACATGCGTCTCCGGGGTCGTGGCAGTTGCCTTGCTCAGCCGTCGGCGGGCGCCCATCCTGACCACGATCGGGCTACCGCTGGCCTATGTCGGGTTCGTCTGTCTGATGGCTGGCGATGGCTTCGGCAACCTGATCACCCAGGTCGTTGCACGGCACCCTGAGCTCGACTCTGCCACCGCATACGCGTTGGGTTACGGGATCGAGTCGTCCCCGTTGTCGGGTGTGACCGGCACCCTGTTTGTCTTCGGCCACCTGATCGGCACCGTCATCTTGGGCATCGCGCTGTGGCGGGCCCGGATGGTCCCCTCCTTGCTGGCCATCGCCTTGGCCATCTCGCAGCCGATTCACCTGATCTCGGTGCTGGTCGACAACCGACCGCTCGACCTGGTCGGCTGGGGCGGCACCGCGCTCGGCTTCGCCGCAGCGGGCTGGGCGCTACTGCGAATGGACAACGCCGACTTCGACCTCGAGCCCTTGGTCTGACCGACCCGCTGACGGTCGATGCTTACGAGTGCTGCATCGCCCGCTCGCGGGGCCGCGCCTGCCAGGCCGGAGGCACCATCCGCCAGACTGGTGCAATGTGACGATGGAGGACGATGAGGAGCCGGCGAGACGGTGGGTGTGGCCTGAACGCGGCCCTCCATCGCTTGGCGACCTATGGAACGCTTGCGCCGCGTCGTCCCAACCGTCATCAGCTCGACGGGCTCGAAGGCCGCTAGTTGGCCGGCCACGTCAACGGAAGGCTCGTCGATGCTGGCTGGGGTGCCGGCCTTGGATACCCGGCACTGGTTCTTGATCCCGGCGGCTCGGCTGTCAGTGTTGACGTCTTCGAGTCGGTCGACCTGCCGGCTCACTGGGCACGTCTGGACGCCTTTGAGGGACCTGGCTACCAGCGCGTCGTAACCACGGTTCGCACGTCCGCCGGAGACGTCGACGCGTCCATCTACGTCCTAGTGCAGGCCAGGGCTGATGACTGATCGGAAGTTGACTCATCCCATTGTCGACAGAAAGTCGTCTGAGTGAACCTTCCCCATCGGTTACACGACATCGCCGGCCAGCCTTCCTGAGGAGCACACGTCCCGAGTCACCGTCCCTCAATTGGGACGCCTGAGGAAAAGTTGCCCCGGCATCTCGCGAGTAGTTGACGCCTCGGTGGGTGTGTTCTGGTCGTCGGCCATCCACCAATGTTCTCGCCGCGTACGAGCACCGTGCCGCCGGCCGCTGCCACCGAGGTGACCTCCCCCAGTGCCCGGCGGCAAGGAAAGCGGTGGTGCGATCGACTGCCGAGTGCTTTGCTAGATCGATCTCGCATCGCCAAGAAGGAAGCCCGTGACCTTGAGTTCGCGAACGACCGGCGGTATCGCCTACGAGCGTGCAGGCCGGCGCGGTGACCTGCCGGTCGTCCTTCTCCATGCCGGCGTCGCCGATCGCCGGATGTGGGACCCGCTCTGGTCGGCACTCGCCGTAGAACGCGATGTAGTCAGGCTGGACCTCCGCGGATTCGGTGAGTCCGCAACGCGGCCGCGCGGCATGCTGTCCCCCGTCGATGACGTACTCGACACGTTGGCCGAAATCGGCATCGACCGCAGTCACCTTGTTGGCGCCTCCTTCGGCGCCGCCGTGGCCGTCGAGGCCGCGCTCACCCGGCCCCGGCAGGTCGCTTCCCTGCTGCTGAGCCCACCCGGTGGATCACTCATCGCAGAGCTCACGCCGGACCTGCGCGCGTTCATCGAGACCGAGAACGCCGCACTGGCGCGCGGCGACCTGGGCGATGCCGTAGAGGCGAGCCTCACTTGGTGGGTCGACGGTCCCCGCCGAGAAGCCCGTGATGTTGACCCGACCGTCCGCGAGCTGGTTCGACCGATGCAGCGGCGAGCCTTCGAGGTGACGGCCGGCTGGGACGACATCGAGAGGCGGGAGCTCGACCCGGCTGCGCTCGACCGGCTCGCGGAGATCCGGGTGCCGACGTTGGTTCTCGTGGGCTCGCTCGATCTCGAGGCGGTCCACGAGGCGGCACGGCGCGTGGCCGACGGAATTGCTGGCGCGCGCCTCGTCAACTGGCCAGACACCGCCCACTTGCCATCGATGGAACGTCCCGACGACTTCCTCGCCCTACTCCGTGATTGGTTGGCCTTGTCCGAGCCGCCACGCCACTGAACCCGACAGATGCAAGAGCACGGATGTAGTCACGGAGCGTCCCCCCGACATAGCCCCGACTGCTTAAAAGTGGTTCCTTCCCTGACCCGCCCAGCGGCCCTTTGTCATCTCCTCTTGAGCGCCCGTAACGGGGTGGCTCAGTGAACTTGATTTGTGGCGAGCGGCAACGATGGCGGGTAGCCGCTGTCTTCTCGATCTTGCGCTCGGTTACGCTTACCGATGTTCTGGAGCGAAGAGTGGAGTGAGCGAAAATGGCTGATGGGCAGGGCAGAGGCACCGGTGCACTGAATTTTGAGCGGATCTATAGCACCACCGTCCCGGCGGAGGAAGTCGCCCGGGCATTGGCAGACCACTTCCGTATGCAGGAGTTCGAGGCACAGGTCTACCGCAGCAACGAGAACCGCACGGTGATGCAGGCTCGCAAGGAGAGTCTGTGGCGCCAGCTGCTGGGGGTCGCCTACGCGCTGACTGTGGTCATCGCCCCCGGAGAGGGCCAGCTGAGCATCAGCCTGGGGGGTCATGAGTGGGTCGATGCCGCGGTGAGCGGGGCGATCGGGCTGGTGGCGGTGCCGCCGGTGCTGCTAGGGACCGCGTACGGCATCTGGAAGGAGAACCGGCTGGACCAGGAGGTCTGGCAGGTGATCGACAAGGCGGTCAGCGCCAGCGAGCCTGAGAGGATGCCGGCGTCGGAGTCTCAGTAAGGACGCGGTTCCGTCGCGGCGTAAACCTCGCCAGCATACCCACAGTAGACGTTGATCTGGGAGTCTCGATCGGTTGAGGTCCCCGCCATCCTTGATGTTTGTGCCGGGACCACCAGAGCCCACAGTGGGCTGCGGGCGAGGTACGAGGGCGGATCTCACGGCGCGCCCACGACGACCTTCCCTCTGGCGTGCCTCGTTCGAGGTAGGTGATTGCTGCGGGGATTTCTGCGAACG
>Ga0307308_10000939_pt1 | contig 11206 bp, 11 predicted proteins | sample ER_DNA_195_FD_194501 | JGI IMG/M metagenome (GOLD analysis project Ga0307308, IMG submission 194501) | Bulk soil microbial communities from the East River watershed near Crested Butte, Colorado, United States - ER_DNA_195 | ecosystem: Environmental > Terrestrial > Soil > Floodplain | place...
CGGGCGGAGCCCCTAACTGCGCTCCCTCGCTCCGCTCGGTCGCGGGTCTCCTGGTCGCTCGCTGAACGTCGCCTTAGAGGACACCCCGCCTCTCCTTGGAGAGATCTTTAACTGCACGCGCGTCGCCGGCTGCGAGTGCGCGCGCAGCCCACGTTCGCGGCGGGCGAGCTAGTCTCAGCCCCGTGCACGACGCGATGCTCGACAGGGAAGGAGGGAGGACGTCCTCGTAAGCAGCGTCTCGCGTAGCAAGAGACGCGCGCTAATCCACCACGGACTCATACCGCCACACGGAGCGAGCGAGGCTCGATGCGTGTAAGCGAGTAGCTGCTGAAGAGGACGTCCTCCCGACTGACCGGGCGCACCGATCCTCGAATCCGCGACGGGCCGAGGAGAGCACCGATTCACGGTTATATTAGAGGGTCCCCCTCCGCACTCCCGCACGACAATCCAACGGACCCAATTTGAAGCTCGAGCACATTCGCAACTTCTGCATCGTCGCGCACATCGACCACGGCAAATCGACCCTCGCCGACAGGCTCATCGAGGCGACGGGCATGCTGCAGAAGCGCGAAATGAAGGCCCAGGTGCTGGATACCCTGGACCTCGAGCGTGAGCGTGGCATCACCATCAAGCTGAACGCCGTTCGGATGACCTACGCTGCGAAGAACGGCCAGGACTACGAGCTCAACCTCATCGACACACCGGGTCACGTCGACTTTACCTACGAAGTCTCGCGCTCTCTGGCCGCGTGCGAGGGCGCGATTCTCGTCGTCGATGCCTCGCAGGGAATTCAGGCACAGACGCTCTCGAACCTGTTCCTGGCCATGGACGCGGGTCTCGAGATCATCCCCATCCTCAACAAGATCGATCTGCCGAGCGCCGAGCCGGAGCGTCGCAAGCAGGAAGTGCACGACCTGCTCGGCGTCGACCCGGATGAGATTCTGATGGTCAGCGCCAAGGAAGGGATCGGGATTTCCGAGCTCCTCGAGGAGATCATTCGCAAGGTTCCGGCGCCCGAGGGAAGCGAGACGGCGCCGCTCCGCGCCCTCATCTACGACTCGTACTACGATCGCTACCGTGGCGCCATCCCGAGCGTGCGCGTTGTCGACGGCATCATCAGGAAGGGCACCCACATCACCTTCGGCGCCAGCGAATCCGTCTACGAGGTAGACGAAGTCGGATACAACCAGCTGCGCGAAGTTCCCACCGACCAGCTGGGGCCGGGCGAAGTCGGGTACGTGGTCGCGAGCGTCCGCTCCGTGAGCGAGACGCGCGCGGGCGACACGATCTTCGACGCCGAGAACCACGCGAGCGAACCGCTGCCGGGCTATCAGGCCGTGAAGAGCTTCGTCTTCGCGGGTCTCTATCCTACCGACACCACCCAGTACGAGACGCTCCGCGACGCGCTCGAGAAGCTCAAGCTCAACGATGCGTCGCTCAACTACGAACCCGAGACATCCACTGCGCTTGGATTCGGATTCCGAGCCGGGTTTCTCGGCCTGCTTCACATGGAGATCGTTCAGGAGCGGCTCACCCGGGAGTTCGATCTCGAGCTGGTCACGACGGTGCCGAGCGTCGAGTACAAGGTCTACCTCACCGACGGAACGATGAAGCTGATCGAGAATCCGTCGCTGATGCCGCCGAGCTCGGTCGTGGACTACGTAGAGGAGCCGTACGTAAAGGCCCGCATCATGATGCCCGCCGAATACATTGGGCCCATCATGACCCTGGGGACGGACCGGCGCGGCGTCTACAAGAACATGACCTACCTCGACACCCAGCGCGTCGAGCTCGATTGGGAATTTCCGCTCGGTGAGATAATTCTCGATTTCTTCGACAAGCTGAAGACGGTGAGCCGCGGCTACGCCTCCCTCGACTACGAGATGCTCGAGTACCGCCGCAGCGACCTCGTGAAGCTGGACATGCTGATCAACGGCGAGCCGGTCGATGCGTTCAGCGTCATCATCCACGAGGACAAGGCGTACGAGTGGGGCCGGAAAATCGCGGACAAGCTTAAGGAGCTGATTCCGCGTCAGCTCTTCGAGGTTGCCATTCAGGCCGCGATCGGAAACAAGATCATCGCGCGCACGAGCGTCAAGCCGCTACGGAAGGACGTACTAGCCAAATGCTACGGCGGGGACATCTCGCGCAAGCGCAAGCTGCTAGAGAAGCAGAAAGAGGGAAAGAAGCGCATGAAGCAGGTCGGCTCGGTCGAAATCCCGCAGGAAGCGTTTCTTGCCGTCCTCCAGGTGGATTAGAACGAATGGACTTCGGCTCGGTGGAGACTGATTGAGCGGATCGCTGGTCATTCAGACGAGCTTTCTCGGCGACGTCATTCTCACGACGCCGCTCATCGCGGAGCTCGCGAAGCACGGTCCGGTCGATGTGCTGGTCACGCCGGGCGGTGCGGCGGCTTTGGCCAACAACCCTCACATCCGCTCCGTCATCCTGTACGACAAGCGCGGCACCTACGGGTCGGCTCTGGGATTGTGGCAGACCATCCGTGAGATCCGGGCCCGGCGCCCCTACGACGCGGCGTATCTCGCGCAGGGCTCGTTCCGGAGCGGACTGATCGCAATGATGACTGGAGCGAGGGAGAGAATTGGATTCGACAGCTCCACCGGTCGGGCGTTGTACACGACCCGGATCCCATATCGACCGGACCGTCACCACGTCGAGCGGCTATGGTCGCTGTCGATGTCGGAGTGCGCTGATCCACCGAGTCGCAGCCAGATCCGTCCGCGCCTTTACCCGGCGGACGAGGAGCGCAGCAGAGTCGACACGCTGCTGCGCCAGAGCGGGAGCACCGACGAACCTTTCGTCGCGCTCGCTCCCGGGAGCGCGTGGGGGACCAAGCGCTGGCCATACTATCCTGATCTGGCGAAGAGACTGGCCGAAGACTATCGAATCGCGATCATTGGATCCACCGTTGATTCGGCGGTCGCGGCGGAGATTACCGACGCTTTGCCGCCAGACCGCACGATCAATGGCATCGGCTTGCCGTTGCTGGTTTCAGCGGAGCTGATTGGTCGTGCGCGGGCCATCATAACGAATGACTCGGCGCCGCAACATCTTGCATCGGCGATGGGCACGCCAACTCTGACTATCTTCGGTCCGACGGTACCCGAATTCGGATTCGGTCCGCTGGCCGAGCGACATGTCGTTGCTGGTCATGAGAGCCTGTCGTGCCGTCCGTGCCATCGCCATGGCCCGCGGAGTTGTCCACTCGGTCACTGGCGCTGCATGCGTGAGCTGACCCCGGACTACATATCGAGCTTGTTGATCGAAGTCCTCAACCCGGCGGTACCCGTATGAGCGTGAAGGAGCGTTACATAGTCGGAGTCGACCTCGGCGGCACCAACATCGTCGCCGGCGCGATGCCGCTCGACGGTAGCCGCGAAATCGCCATGCGCACGACGCCCACGCTCGCCGAAGGCGGCGCTGGCAGTGTCGTCGACCGGATCGTGGACATGATCGACCTGGTCATCGCGCAGACGATGAAGGAGACCGGCGCTGAGCGATCGGATTTCCTCGGCGTGGGCATCGGGTCGCCAGGCCCGCTCGACCGCGAGAAGGGCATCGTCATCGTCACTCCGAATCTCGGGTGGAAGAACTTTCCGCTCCGCGACGAGATAGCGAAGCGCGTCAAGCTCGAGGCAACTCTCGACAACGACGCGAATTGCGCGACACTCGGAGAGTTCTGGTGCGGAGCCGCGGTGGGAGGTCGGAACGTGATCGGGATGACGCTCGGCACCGGAATCGGCGGCGGCCTGATTCTCGAGGGCAAGCTCTATCACGGCGCGTCGGACGTCGCCGGAGAAATCGGGCACACGACGATCGATTCCACCGGCCGCCGCTGCAAATGCGGCAACTACGGCTGCCTCGAAGCCTACGCCTCCGGCCCCGCGATCGCGGAACGCGCGAGAGAGGCGCTGCGTGGAGACGAGGGCGAGTCCATTCTCCTCGGCATGGTGGACGGCGATCCGAAGAAGATTACGGCACAAACCATTTACGAGGCCTCCAAGAGGGGCGATACGATCGCGAGAGAAGTTGTTCGCGAGACGGCGCGGTTCCTCGGCGCCGGAGTCTCCAACCTGTTGAACATCTTCAATCCCGACGTAGTCGTTCTCGCCGGCGGTGTCACGCAGGCTGGAGACGCGCTATTCCGTCCGTTGCGCGCCGAAGTGAAGCGGCGCGCGTTCAAGCCGGCGGTTGAAGCGTGCCGCATTGTTCCGGGAGCACTTCCCCTCTCCGCCGGCGTTGTCGGTGCTATCGCCACATTCAAAATGCAAACGCTGGGCGAGCTCTGAAATGATGATGAGAACAAGGATTTGATGGCGCGGAAACGACGCGTCGGCGTTATGGGCAGCTTCGTCTGGGACGTGATCCACGGACGGGACCCGAGAGACGCGCCCGTCGAGGAATGGGGAGGGATCACTTACGCGCTCGGCGCGCTCGACGCGGCGCTGCCGAGAGATTGGGAGTTCGTTCCGATCCTGAAGGTCGGGAGCGACCTGGCGCAGTCCGCCCGGGAATTCGTCGCCGCGCTCGACCGCGCCGCGCCGGACGCGGCTCCCATCGAGGTGCCATACCAGAACAACCGCGTGGCGTTGCACTACCTGAGCGATGAGCGGCGCTGCGAGCGGTTGAGCGGCGGCGTGCCCGGCTGGAATTGGCTCGGGCTGAAACCGCTGCTGTCCAACCTCGACGCACTCTACATCAATCTCATCAGCGGATTCGAGCTCGATCTCGAGACGGCGCAGCTGATTCGGCAGCACTTTCGCGGACCGATCTACTGCGATCTTCACTCCCTGCTCCTCGCGGTCCAACCCGATGGAATGAGAACTCTGCAGCCGCTCCCGAATCCGGGGGCGTGGTGCCGGTGCTTCGACTTCATCCAGGTGAACGAAGACGAGATGGGAATGATGGCTAGCGACCCGATGGCCCTGGCTGCTATCGCCTTTGCAGAGGGCGTTTCCTCGATAGCCATTACGCTCGGCAGTCGCGGTGTCGTCTACTTCGCGGCTCCCGGCTTCGATCGAATCTCCGACGTCCGCCGCCCCACACTGGCCGCGACTTCCGGCGCTATCCGCACTGCGCGAGTACCCGCGAAGATCCGGCGACATGCGGGTCCGGGAGATCCGATTGGATGCGGCGATGTGTGGGGCGCAACCTATTTCTCCCGATTGCTCGCGGGTGATAAGTTAGACCCGGCGATCGACCGCGCTTTGGAGGCGGCCGCCCGTAACGTTGACCATCGCGGCGCCACCGGTCTGGCCGACTACCTGCGCGGGGAGCTCAGCATTAAGTGACGACGATCATAAATATCCCACATTCGCTCGAGGACAAGTCCTTCGAGCTGGTGCTGGATCAGGTGGCGCCATTACCGCTCGACGAGAAGATCATCGTCGATACGAGACACGCGCGATGGGCGTCGCCATACGGACTGACGGCTCTGCTGGCTCTGGCGCAGTCCAGGGTCGAGCGGCCCGTTCTTTACGTGCCGGAGGCCGAAAACGTCAGTAGCTACTGGTCGCGGATGGATTTCTTCAAGCATGCTGCCGAGCTCTACGAGCTGCAGGGTCGGGTGAAGAGCACGAAGGCGGCGGAGACAAGCGTGCTTCTTGAAGTGACTTCGATCTCCAAAAGCGATGACGTTCACGACGTGGTGGACAAGATTCAGCAGCGTGCGCAGGAGGCTCTCGTCAAGAATCTGAATCTCGATGCCAAGATCACGATGCGCTTCACGATGGCGCTCTCGGAGGTCTGCCAGAACATCGTTGAGCACGCGGGCCGCGGGGGCTGGGTTGCCGTGCAGACGTATACGTGGCGCGTTCGACTCGGTGGCCGGAAGGTTGTGGTCATCGCTGTGGCGGATCCCGGGATCGGATTCAGGGAATCGCTGGAGTCGGCGCCCGGATTCCAGCGCAAGGAACGCTGGGACGACGGCCAGGCCCTCGAGGAGACCGTGATGCGCGGCGCATCCCGGTTCAGGGATCCCGGCCGAGGTCAAGGGCTTGCCGGAGTGAGGCGTTTTGTGGGAAACTGGGATGGGAAACTTTCGATTCGAAGCGGGACCGCACGCATCGCGGTCCTGCCGAAGGGCGATTGGGACGAGGATGAGCCGCTGGTGGAAGACCTATCATATTTTCCAGGCGCACAGGTGCAGATCACGATTCCGGAGCGGGTCACTTGATAAACCATATCGATGTCAGCTCGATGCTACGGAAGAGCGTGTGCGAGCTTTATTCGAATCTGGTGACGCGGCCCACCGGCGCCGCGGTCCGGTGCGAGATCGAGCAGGAGCTGGACCGCATTGGCGATCGCGCGCTGACGGTAATCGACTTCTCCCACGTCGGGCTGCTCGATTTTTCGTGCGCCGACGAAATCGTCGCCAAGCTGCTGCTGCAGTACGTCAGCATCGATGCTCCCCGCCGGGAAGTGTATTTCGTGTTTCGCGGAATCAGCGAGTCCCACATGGACGCGATCGAGGCAGTGCTCGAGCGCCACCAGCTCGCGTTGGTGACCCAGCACGCTGACGGCGGGTCGCGGCTGGTCGGCATCGTCGGGGTGAAGGAACGGAAAGCGTGGGAGATCATCTCCCAGCTCGGCTCCGGCGTCAGCGCTGACGTGGCCGATGCGATCGGACTCTCGCGTGACGACGCAGAGCAGATGCTCGATACTCTGTGGAGGCGCCGACTCGTGATCCGATACGACAGCGCATACGTCGCCGTCGGCAGCGCCACGGTGCCGATGAGACTCGACGCTTGATAATTGAATCGACCCAACCCGGCCTGCTGGTCGCCCGATACATCTCGACCCGCGCCGGTGATCCGGAGCGGGGACCGCTGGTGCGGGTCCATCCGTCTGACGCTCTCAATCGGCTCGTCGAGAACGGGGAGCTGGTCTGGGTCTATGGATCAAGACGTCACGACCTGGCAGTGCTCGTCGTCGATGATACGGTCGGCCCCGGCACGATCGTGGCCCGCGATATCGCGGGCATCGCGCCGGCGGAGTTCGTTCGCGTCGTCAAGCACGACTTCGACGCCGGACGCGACACACGCAACCTCGGATAGGAGAGCTATTGGCAGAAGGGACACGGAAGCTGGGGCTGTCGACCCTCGCAGTGCACGGCGGGGCTCCGCGCCCGGAGCCGGGTGCGGGCGTCACGACGCCTCTCGTGCAATCCGTGAACTATGCGCAGGAGACGGGAACGAGCGAGGGTTTGCTCTACACCCGCTACGGCAACACGCCAAACGCGGTTCTTGTCCAGAAGCGGCTGGCGATGCTGGAAGGAGCCGAGTCGGCGCTGGTGCTCTCGAGCGGAATGGGGGCGACGGCTTGCGCGATGCTCGCGCTGCTTCGGCCGGGCGACCACCTGATCTCGAGCTCATGGGTCTATGGCGGCACCCGAAAGCTGTTCACCGAGGATATCATCGGGATGGGGATCGAGGTCACCTTCGTGAATCCCACGGAGCCCCGCGGCTGGAGGAAGGCTCTCCGGAAAAACACCCGTGTGATTTTCCTGGAGTCGCCAGTCAATCCAACCTGTCGGGTGATCGAGCTCAACTCGCTCCAGAGCCTCGCCCACACGGAGGGAATCGCGCTCGTCGTCGACTCCACCTTTGCGAGCCCGATCAACTTCCGCCCGCTCGAGCACGGCGTCGACGTCGTGATCCATTCTGCCACCAAGTACCTGAACGGCCACCACGACATACTCGCGGGCGTGGTCTGCGGGAGCGAGCCGTTCATCGACGAAGTGCGGCGCAAGATGACCGTATGGGGACAGGCGCCTGACCCCTTTGCCTGCTGGCAGCTCGAGCGTGGCCTCAAGACGCTGGAGATCCGGGTGAAGCGCCACAACGAGAACGCCATGCGCGTCGCCGAGTGGTGCACCAAGCGTCCCGAGATCGCGAAGATCCACTACCCGGGTCTACCCAATCATCCCGACCACAAGGTTGCGAAGTCGCTCCTCGATGGTTTTGGGGGCATGCTCGCCATCGAGCTGAAGGGAGGCGGACCTGCCGCCGTCAGATTCATCAAGAAGCTCCAGGTATTTACCTACGCGGCAAGTCTCGGTGGCGTCGATTCGCTCGTCATCGAGCCGCGGTACAGCTCCCACGAGCACATGACGCCCGAAGAGCGCGAGAAGATCGGCATCCCCGATGGCTTCCTCCGCATGAGCATCGGAATCGAGAACGCGGAAGACCTGATAGCCGACATAGAGCAGGCACTTCAGCAGTAACGATGATCCGTCTCACCGAAGTCGCCAAGGAATACCCGCGATCGGGTGTCGCCCTCGCACACATCACCTTCGAGGTGAAGAAGGGCGAATTCGTCTTTCTCACCGGGCCCAGCGGCTCCGGCAAGACGACGATCCTCAAGCTCCTCTACATGGATGACAAGCCGAGTCAGGGCGAGGTGTGGATCAACGGGGTGAGCTCGAAGCGAACGAGCGGGCGCGAGATCTCGAAGCTGCGCCGCCGGCTCGGCATCGTGTTTCAGGACTTCCGGCTGCTCGAGGATCGCAGCGTAGAGGCGAACGTGCGGTTCGCGCTCGAGGTGACGAATGCGCCCAAAGCGACGATCCGCGCCAAGGTCGCTCGCGCGCTCACCCAGGTCGGATTGGCATCGAAGGCAACGAGCTACCCACGCGAGCTTTCCGGCGGGGAGCAGCAACGGGTGGCGATCGCGCGCGCTCTCATCAACGATCCATTCGTGCTGATCGCCGACGAGCCGACGGGAAACCTGGACGAGCGCGCGACGCGCGGAGTTTTTCAGCTCCTGCGCGACATCAACGCGTCCGGCACCGCGGTGATCATGGCGACCCACGACCTCGATCTGGTTCGCCGGTCGAGTTACCGGACCATCGAGCTCAATCACGGTCGGGTCGTGTTCGACTCCGCCGAGTCGCCCGCATCCGCGAGACCTCCCGACGAGCCGTTCGAGGTGACGGACACGCCGAGCGACTCGATGGAGAGCATCTAGGGTGCGCTCTGCCCGAGAAGCGCTCACAGCATCCCGACGAGCGCCCCTCCTCAGTGCGCTTGGAATCGTCACGATCGCATTCTCTCTCTTTGCGTTCGGGCTGTTCGGCCTCGTCGCGATCAACATCCGGCGCGCTCTCGACCAGGTCGAGGAGCGGGTAGAGGTTCGCGCCTTCGTGAGTGACAGCACAGATATCGAATCCGTCGCCGCGGCCATGAAGGACATCGGCGGTTTCCCCGAAGTCTTCCGCGTGGACTACGTCTCCAAGGAGAAGGCGCTGGAGAGGGCGAGAAAGGAGATGGGCGAGTTCGCCGATGTGTTCGAGGCTGGAGTGCTTCCGGCCTCGATCGAGGTGCACCTGCGTCCGGGCATGCGGAGTCCCAGGATTGTGAAATCGGTGGCTGATCGTATCAGGACGTACGCCTTCATCGACGATGTACGGTACGGCGAAGAATGGGTCGAGAAGCTCTATCGGCTGCGCAACATCGCGACGGTGGCTGGCATTGCGCTCGGCGTGGCGTTCGCTGCCGTGGCCGTGATCATCATCGGTGCGACGATCCGGATGACGGTGCTCGCGCGCGCGAAGGAGATATCCATCATGCGCCTCGTCGGTGCGACCGACATGTTCATTCGGCTTCCCTTCCTCATCGACGGTCTCTTCAAGGGCGTGCTCGGCGGCTTGCTCGCCCTGGTGTTCGTGTGGGTCGCGAACCGCGTCATCAACGAGTACTTCATCCAGACGATCTTCTTCGACCGCGAGATGATATTCGTCGGCATCGTCGCGGGCGCTCTCATGGGCGTGATGGGAAGCCTCGTTTCGGTGGGGAGACACCTACGTCGCATTTGAGACGTGCCTGCTTCGTTCTGGCGTGCTTTGCGTTGGTGGCGGCCCGGCTTCCGGGCCAGCAGACGGACGCAGAAGCGCGCATCAGGGCGCAGCGCGACGAGCTTGCCCGCATCCGCGCGGAGCGCGATGAGCTCGAGCAGAAGATGAGCGGACTCCAGAACACCGCGCACGAGCTGGCCGACGAAGTGAACCTCCTCGACAAGCAGCACGACGCGACGGCCCGCATGGTGAAGTCACTCGACCAGCAGCTGGTGGCGATCACCGACGAAGTGCAGACGACCACGGCCAATCTGAGCAGCTCGGAGCGGGAAGCGGTGATGAAGCGGGCGGTCCTGCAGCGACGCCTGATCGAGATCTACAAGCGCGGGCCGCTCTACTCGGCCGAGGTGCTGTTCTCCGCTCAATCAGTCGGGCAGCTGGTCGCCCGCTACAAGTACCTGCACTTGTTGGCGCTGCGCGACAAAGGCCTGGTACACCGTCTCGAGGAGCTGCACGACCGAATCGAGTCTCAGCACGGCCAACTGGTGCGGCTGCAAAGCAGCGTGATCGAGAATCACGCCCAGAAGGAGCGCGAGGCAGCCCGCCTGGTCGAGCTGGAAAAGTTGCAGAGCGGGAACCTCGCCCGGGTCCAGGAAGACGCAAAGCGGACGAAAGCACGACTCGCCGAGCTTGAGAAGAGCGAAGCCCGGCTCAACAACTTCATTGCCTCGCTCGAAGCCGAGCGCAGGAGAGCGAGCGGCCGCGCTGGCACAGCGCCGGCGGGTCCGAGCTCGATCCGCACCACCGACATCGGCAGGCTCGACTGGCCGGTGAATGGCAACTTCCTCTACAGGTTCGGCCGCACCGTAAACCCGAACAACACGACAACGCGCTGGAACGGAATCGGCATCGCGGCGCCGGTCGGCACGTCGGTCAAATCCGTCTCAGCCGGGACTGTCGCGTACGCTGGTCCGATGGGGACTTACGGCAACACCGTGATTCTCGAGCACGGAGGAGGCGACTACTCCGTCTATGGATCGCTTGCCCGGATCGACGTGCGGAAGGGGACGCGCGTCATCAAGGGACAGGCGATCGGGACGGTCGGCGTCAGCGACCCGGCCTTGGGATCGCACCTGCACTTCGAGATCAGGCGAGGGGGGCCGGCTGTCGATCCCGCCGAGTGGTTGAGAGCGGCGCGCTGACTTGCTGCCGTCGGGCTGGCTACAATGACGAACGTTCTAACGCGGACCACGCGGATAAAACGGAAACGGCGCGGATTTTCTTTTGTTATTTCGTAAGAGAGTTCCGTTTGGCGGCCTGAAGCATCCCGAGCGGCTGTTCCCAAAAGATCAGGGCCCGCCAATAAGAGCTCTCTCGTCGCCCAGAACTCTC
>Ga0307308_10000941_pt1 | contig 11194 bp, 10 predicted proteins | sample ER_DNA_195_FD_194501 | JGI IMG/M metagenome (GOLD analysis project Ga0307308, IMG submission 194501) | Bulk soil microbial communities from the East River watershed near Crested Butte, Colorado, United States - ER_DNA_195 | ecosystem: Environmental > Terrestrial > Soil > Floodplain | place...
CCGTGCGGCGATCGAGGCGCTCTTCGACTACGGCCGGCCGGAGCGCATCCAACTTGCAGTCCTGGTCGACCGAGGTCACCGCGAGCTGCCGATCCGCCCCGACTACGTCGGCAAGAACCTTCCGACCTCCCGCGACGAGCGAATCCAGGTGCAGCTCGTCGAGGTGGACGAGGTCGACCGCATTCTGCTCGTTCCCGCACCAGAGGAGGCCCACGAGGATGGCTGAGATTCGCGTCATGCGGGAGGACCTGCGCCCGCCTACATCGCCGCCGAGGCGGCACTTCATCTCGATCAAGGACGTTTCGCGCGACGACATCGACCGGCTGCTCGCGACGGCGCGCACGCTCGAGCGCAGCATGGACCGGGAAGTGAAGAAGCTCCCGACGCTCAAGGGACGGCTCGTGATCAACGTCTTCTACGAGTCGTCGACGCGGACGTCGTCAAGCTTTGAGCTCGCCGCAAAGCGGCTTTCCGCAGACACGATGTCGATCAAGTCGTCGGGGTCATCGGTGGACAAGGGGGAGTCGCTCAAAGACACGGCGATCACACTCGGCGCCTACGACCCGGACGTGATCGTCATCCGTCACCCGCAGATCGGGGCGCCGAACCTCGTCGCACGGGTGACGGATGCCCACGTCGTGAACGCAGGCGACGGGAAGCATCAGCACCCGACGCAGGCCCTGCTCGACCTGTACACGATGCGCGAGGAGCTCGGCCGGCTCGAGGGACTGCACGTCGCGATCGTCGGCGACGTCCTGCACTCACGGGTGGCCCGCTCGCTGATCCAGGCCCTGTCGCTGATGGGCGCCCACGTCACGCTCGTCGGCCCGCCCGCACTCCTTCCGCGCGGGGTCGAGGCGATGGGCTGCGAGGCGACCACCGACATCTCGGTCATCGCAGGCGCGGACGTGGTCTATGTGCTGAGGATGCAGCGCGAACGAATGCAGGAGGGCGCCAACTACGTCCCGTCGCTACGCGAGTACGCGGCGCGCTGGGGCGTGACGCCCGAGCGTCTGCGGCCGGGCCAGAAGGTGATGCATCCCGGGCCCATGAACCGCGGCGTCGAGATCGACCCGCGGGTCGCCGACCACGCGGACGCGCTGATCGAGACGCAGGTGAGAGCCGGTCTCGTGACGCGGATGGCAGTCCTCTACGACCTGCTGACGAACGGCCCGATCGAAGTCAAGACCGAATCGGTGCTGGAGGTCGCGTGATGCTGTTCGCCAAGGACACTCCCGTGGAGAACATCGTCGTGCGCGGCGCTCGTGTCGTCGACCCGGTCGAAGGCGTCGATGCCGTGCTCGACCTGCGCGTGGACCAAGGCGTGATCGCGGCACTCGGCCAGGACCTCGACACGAACTCGCACCGCGTCATCGACGCCGAGGGTCTGGTGCTTGCACCGGCCTTCGTCGATCCCCATGTGCACCTTCGCACACCCGGCCGGGAGGACGAGGAGACGATCGTCTCGGGCACGGCGGCCGCCGCCGCCGGCGGCTACTGCGCGATCCTCGCGATGCCGAACACCGACCCGGTCGTCGACTCCGCGGCAACTCTAGGCTCGTTGATCGAAGCTGCGCGCACGGAGGCCGAGATTCCCGTCGGATTTTTGGCGGCGATCACGAAAGGCCAGTCCGGGGCCGAGCTGACCGAGATGGGCGAGCTCGCCGCAGCAGGCGCGGTCGGTTTCAGCGACGACGGCGTTCCCGTTGCTGCGCCCGGGCTGATGCGGCGCGCACTCCAGTACGGCGCCGTGACCGGCAAACGGATCGCGCTGCACTGCGAGGAGAGAACGCTCTCACGCGATGGCCAGATGCATGAGGGCGAGGTCTCGGCGGAGCTCGGTTTCACCGGCTATCCCTCGGTGGCCGAGAGCCTGATGGTCGAACGTGACCTCGCGCTAGCCGCGTACGAGCGACAGCCTCTCCACCTGCTTCACCTGTCTGCGTGGGAGTCCGTGCAGGCGCTCCGGCGTGCCCGCGGAGACGGCGTGCAGGCAACTGCCGAGGTAACTCCGCACCATCTCTGCCTGACCGACGAAGCGATCCGGTCGCTCGACCCGAACCTGAAGATGAACCCGCCGCTGCGGTCGGCCTCGGATCGCACGGCACTGATCGAAGGGCTGAAGGACGGAACGATCGTCGCGATCGCAACCGACCACGCGCCGCATGCGCGGCACGAGAAGGATGTGCCGTTCGAGGCCGCCCCGTTCGGCGTTACGGGCCTCGAGACCGCGTTCGCGGCGCTCTACACCCAACTGGTCGAGCCCGGCCTCGTTCCGCTCGAGGTGGTGCTCGAGCGGATGTCCGCCGGCCCCGCACGCGCGTACGGGCTCGACGAACCACGCATCGCCGTCGGCTCGACAGCGAATCTCGTCCTGCTCGACCTGAACGCGAGCTACCGAGTCACGGAGGAGATGTTCCGGTCGCGTTCCGTGAACTCGTGGCTTCTCGGCGAGACGGTCAAGGGCAAGGTGCGCGCGACGATCGCCGCGGGGAGGCTGGCGTTCGCGTCGTGACGGGTTTCCTCGCGCTCGAGGACGGCACGGTCTTTCGCGGCGACTCCGTCGGAGCTGAGGGCTTCGCGGTCGGCGAGGCCGTGTTCACCACCGCGATGACCGGTTACCAGGAGGTCGTCACCGACCCGAGCTTCACCGAGCAGCTCGTGTGCTTCACAGCGCCGATGATCGGGAACTACGGCGTGGCGGAGGGCAGATCCGAATCCGCCCGGCCACATGCTCGCGCCGTTCTGATGCGCGAAGCGCGCGGCCCCGCATGGACGGACTGGCTGCACGAGCGCGGCATCGTTGCGCTCAGCGGAGTCGACACCCGCTCCCTCGTTCTGAAGCTCCGCGACGCAGGTGCGCTGCGTGCGGTCGCGGTTGCCGGTGAGGGCTCTGCCGAGCAGGCCGTTTCGGTCGCGAGGTCGCAGCCGTCGATGGCGGGTCGCGCGCTCGCGGCCGAGGTCTCGACTCCGAGGCCCTACATCTACTCAGACGCCGGGCGCGTACGGATTGCCGTCGTCGATTACGGCTGCAAGCGCTCCATCCTCCGTCGCGTGGCGGGCGCGGGCGCGGCAGTGACAGTGTTTCCGCACGACGCGACCGCAGACGAGCTGCTCCGTTTCGACGCTGTGCTCCTCTCGAATGGTCCGGGCGACCCCGAGCCCCTCGAGGACGAGATCGCCGTCGTGCGCGAGTTGATCGGTCGCGCGCCGCTCCTCGGGATCTGTCTCGGCCACCAGTTGCTCGCCCTCGCCGCCGGGCACGAGACCTTCAAGCTTCCCTTCGGGCACCGCGGCGCGAACCATCCAGTTCTCGAACGCGCGTCGGGACGGGTCCTCGTCACGAGCCAGAACCACGGCTTCGCGGTCGCGCCGTCGGACTCACGCGAGGCAACGTACGTCTCGCTTTACGACGGAACCGTCGAAGGGCTCGACTTTCCGCTCGAACACGCTCGGTCGGTGCAGTTCCACCCGGAAGCTGGTCCCGGCCCGCACGACGCTTGGCCGATCATCGAACAGTGGGTCGAGGAGGTGGCGTATGCCCAGGCGGCATGATCTCGAGTCGATCTGCCTGATCGGCTCCGGCCCGATCGTGATCGGGCAGGCGTGCGAATTCGACTATGCAGGCTGCCAGGCGTTGAAGGTCCTGCGCGAGGACGGCTTTCGGACGATCGTCGTGAACTCGAACCCCGCAACGATCATGACCGACCCCGGTTTCGCAGATCGGACCTACCTCGAGCCACTCGACCTCGAGGGCGTCGCCGACGTGCTCGGCCGCGAGCGGCCCGACGCGCTGCTGCCGACGATGGGCGGCCAGACTGCGCTGAATCTCGCGAGGGAACTGGCGGAGGCCGGTGTCCTAGCCGATCTCGGCGTCGAGCTGATCGGCGCCCCGCTCGACGTCATCCGACGTGCGGAGGACCGCGAGCTCTTCCGTGACGCCGTCCACTCGGTCGGCCTGCGCACACCGAAATCGCGAATCGTCACCGACGTCTCCCAGTTGGCCGGTCTGGCCACCCCCGCGGTCGTGAGACCGGCATTTACGCTCGGCGGCCACGGTGGCGGCTTCGTCGAGACGGTCGACCAGCTGTACCGCCAGGTCGAGCTCGGCATCTTCGAGAGCCCGATCGGACAGGTGCTCGTCGAGGAATCGGTCCGCGGCTGGGACGAGTTCGAGCTCGAGGTCGTGCGCGACCGGAAGGACAACGTCGTGATCGTCTGCTCGATCGAGAACATCGATCCGATGGGCATCCACACCGGGGACTCCGTGACGGTCGCGCCGCAGATGACGCTGTCGGACCACGCGTATCAGGAGCTCCGCGACGCGGCGGCGGCGGTCGTGCGGGCGGTCGGCGTCGAGTGCGGCGGATCGAACATCCAGTTCGCACGCGAGCGTGACACGGGAGAGCTGCGCGTGATCGAGATGAATCCTCGCGTCTCCCGTTCCTCCGCGCTCGCCTCGAAGGCGACCGGCTACCCGATCGCCAAGGTCGCTGCGAAGCTCGCGGTCGGCTACACGCTCGAGGAGATCCCGAACGATCTCACCGGTACCACACCGGCGAGCTTCGAGCCGACGCTCGACTACGTCGTCGTCAAGTTTCCGCGCTTCGGGTTCGAGAAGTTTCCCGGCGCCGACGCGACGCTCGGAACGCAGATGAAGTCGGTCGGTGAAGCGATGGGCATCGGGCGCACCTTCGTCGAGGCGTTCCGCAAGGCGCGTCGCTCGCGCGAGCTGGACGGGGCGGAGATCTGGCGGCTCGCCGAGAGCGCACATCCCTGGTTTGCGGTTGAGCTCGCGGGCGAGCTCGACGAACTGAGGCTGGAGGACCTGGTTGCGGACGATTTTCTGCGCATCAAGCGCGCGGGATTCTCCGACGCGGACATCGCCTCGAAATGCGGCGTCGCCGAGGAAGACGTCCGCGCAAGCCGCCGGGCGTGGGGCGTACGTCCTTCCTACCGTCGGGTCGACTCCTGCGCCGGTGAGGTCGAGGCGGCCTCGACGTACTACTACTCGACCTGGGGCGAGGCCGACGAGGCGCCGCCCCACGGCAAGAAACCACGTGTCGTCATCCTCGGCTCCGGCCCGAACCGCATCGGTCAGGGAATCGAGTTCGACTACTGCTGCGTGCACGCCGCGCAGAGCTTCCGCGCGCTCGGCTACGAAGCCGTGATGGTCAACTGCAATCCGGAGACCGTGTCCACGGACTACGACACCTCGGACAGGCTCTACTTCGAGCCGCTCGGGCTGGAGGAAGTGCTTGCGGTGTGCGAGCGGGAGCGGCCGGACGGCGTCGCGATCCAGTTCGGCGGTCAGACCCCGCTGAAACTCGCGCGTGGGCTCGAGGCGGCCGGGCACCGCATCATCGGGACGGCGTTCGAGGCCGTGGACGTCGCAGAGGATCGCGAGCGCTTCGGCGCCCTGCTCGACCGGCTCGGGATTCGCTGTCCGGAGTGGGGGATAGCGCGGAGCGGCGACGAGGCGCGCGGGATCGCGGAGCGGATCGGTTTTCCGGTTCTGATCCGCCCTTCGTACGTGCTCGGCGGGCGGGCGATGCGCGTCTGCTATTCGGTGGACGACCTCGGCACGATCCACAGCCCCGTCCTGATCGACCGCTTCATCGAGAGCGCGATCGAGATCGACGTCGACGCCGTCTCCGACGGAGACGACACGTATATCGGCGCGGTCATGCAGCACGTCGAAGAGGCGGGCGTGCACTCCGGGGACTCCGCGTGCGTGTTGCCCGCGCCTTCCCTCAGCGCTGCGCAGGACGCCTCAATCCGTCAGATCGTGCGCAGGCTCGCGCGTGCGCTCGGGGTGGTCGGTCTCATGAACGTGCAGCTCGCGGTCGTCGACGAGAGCATCTACGTGCTCGAGGCCAACCCGCGCGCCTCGCGCACGGTCCCCTTTGCCTCGAAGGCGACCGGCGTGAACCTCGTCGAGGCGGCGTGCCGCGTCATGGCGGGCGCACGTCTCTCCGCGCTGGACCTGTTCGAGACACACTCCCTCGGGCACGTCTCGGTGAAAGCTGCGGTGCTTCCGTTCGCGCGCTTCCCCGGTGCCGACCCGGTCCTCGGCCCCGAGATGCGCGCGACAGGAGAGGTGATGGCGAGCGCCGCCGATCTTCCGACCGCCTTCGCGAAGGCGGAACGTGCAGCGGGTCGGCCGCTGCCCGTCACCGGTACCGCGTTCCTCTCGGTGTGCGACGCAGACAAGCGGCCGGTCGTCCAGGTCGCGGGCGGGCTCGCCGAGCTCGGGTTCAAGTTGCTAGCCACCGCCGGCACCGCGGACACGCTTGCCGCGGCAGGGCTCGAGGTGGACCGGGTGCGCAAGGTGACGGAAGAAGGCGAGGGCCCGACGGTCGTGGATCTCATCCGGCGAGGCCGTTGCAACCTCGTCATCAACACCCCGCAGGGATCTGGTGCGCGGACCGACGGCTATCTCATCCGGGAGGCCGCACTCGTGGCACGCGTGCCGTGCATCACGACACTGTCCGGTGCGACCGCTGCGGTCGATGCGATTGCCAACGCCCGCAGCGAAGAGTCGCTTTCGCTGCAAGAGCTTCAGGAACGAATCGAGCATGAGACGCGAGCGGCTTAGCGTCGTCGCGAACGAGCAGGTCGGCCCGTACACGCTGCTGCGTGTCGCGCGCGGCGGCGTGGAGCCTGGCGTGCCCGGACAGTTCTTCATGCTCGAGGCGCCCGGGCGCCTGCTGCCGAGGCCGATGAGCCTCTGTCTCGCGCCTCGCGGGGAGCTCGCTTTCCTCATCGATGCGATCGGGCCCGGAACCGCGGCGCTCTGCGAGCTCGACTGCGGCGACGCCATCCACGTGCTCGGCCCGCTCGGGAACGGCTTCAACCTCGACCTGGAACGCCCGCTGCTCGTGGGTGGGGGGATCGGGATCGCTCCCCTGCCCTACCTATCGGAAGCGCTTGGGCGGCCGCCCGCGGTGCTCGGTTTCCGCTCCGACCGGCACGCCGAGGCTGCGGAGCTCGTACCGAACGCCCAGGCCTGCGTGGAGCCGACCCTCGTGACGGAGCTGATCCCGGCAGGGATGGACGTCCTTGCCTGCGGGCCCGAGCCGATGCTGCAGGCGGTGCGCACGCTGGCCCCCGCGGCACAGCTGGCGTGGGAGGCGCCGATGGCCTGTGGGTACGGCGCCTGCTACGGCTGCGCGGTCGAGATCGACGGCGAGCTCAAGCGCCTGTGCGTGGAGGGGCCGGTGCTACGTGCTGCTTAACGCCTCCGGGTGTCTCGACGCGCTCACTGCGCCTGACGTCGCGCGCAGCCTCGACGCGTTCGTCACGAAGACGGTCACGCCGCTGCCGCGCGACGGGAACACGCCGGTGCGTATCGCCGAAACCGACGTCGGGATGCTCAACTCCATCGGTCTCGCGAATCCCGGCATCGACCGCTTCATCACGCGCAACATCCCGCAACTCGCGGAGCTCGGCGTGCCCGTCTGGGTGTCGGTCGGCGGATTCGAGACGGACGACTACGCCGACATCTGCTCTCGGCTGGACGATCACGCGGAGGTGAGCGTGATCGAGTTGAACGTGTCGTGCCCCAACGTCGAGGCGCCGGCCGAGAGCGCGGCCGAGATCGTCGGCGCGTCGCGGCTGGCGACGCGAAAGCCGTTGTGGGCGAAGCTCTCCCCGGCCGTGCCTGACATCGCGGAGGTCGCGCGCGCCGCGCAGGCGGCCGGCGCCGACGGCCTTTCACTCGTCAACACGATCCGTGGGCTGAAGCTCGACAGCACGACACTCCGCCCCGTCCTCGGCCCCGGCCAAGGAGGCCTCTCGGGGCCGGCGCTCAAGCCGATTGCACTCGCCGCCGTCGCGACGTGCTATCGGGCGACGCAGATGCCGATCGTCGGTATGGGCGGGGTGCAGACAGGCCTCGACGCGCTCGAGCTCATCGCTGCGGGCGCGCAACACGTGGCGCTCGGAACGGTGCTCTTCGCCGATCCGGACGCGCCTGCACGCGTGCGTGCGGAATTGCACGCCGCGGCAGCCGCGCGTGGATGGAAAACATACGAAGATGCATATGCGATCGCTCATGACGAGACGTTGTCCGCCCGGGCAACTCTCGATGAAAGGTCGAGTGTCTAAGCCTCAAAAAGCCTGCTCAGAACCGCAAACATAGCCGCTTGACCGTCGCAGGTCGCTTGTTAGACTCCCGCGCTCATGGTGTCGTCCAAGACCCAGGCCGAGGCACCGATTCGTTCGCTCGACCAACGCATGGAGGCGTTGAAGAGAGCGAATGACATCCGTGTCAGACGAGCCCGGCTGAAGAAGGATCTCAAGGACGGACGCGTCCAGATCGAGCAGATCCTCAGCAACCCTCCGGAATACGTGTCGACCGCGAAGGTGTTCGACATGCTGATGGCGGTCCCGAAGTTCGGACGGGTGAAGGCGGCACGGTTCCTGAACATGTGCCGGATCAGTCAGTCGAAGACGGTGGGAGGCCTCTCCGACCGGCAGCGGTCTGAGCTGATTGGCCTCTTCCACCGTTAGGCACTACGTGCCGCGCTGCCCGTGCGCAGACGCGGGAGCAGCCGATGCCTACCTCTGAAATGACCAATCGAGCCGAGCGAAGCCACCACGACGGAGAGGGGGCGCGAGCGCTGGTTCTCGTCGTTACCGGCACCTCGGGTGCCGGCAAAGGCACGCTCGAGAAGATCCTGCTCGAGCGGATGCCCGAAGTCGAGCTGGCTGTTTCCGCGACCACCCGCAGGCAGCGACCGGGCGAGCTGAACGGACGGGAGTACTGGTTCATCACGCCCGAAAAGTTCGAGCGGCTCGTGGAGGACGGAGAGTTCCTCGAATACGTCGACCTCCCGTGGGGTGCGCGGTCGGGCACGCTGCGCTCCGAGATCGACCGCATCCAGGCGAACGGAAGGGTGCCGCTGCTCGACCTCGAAACCGACGGGGCGTTGCGCGTGCAGGAGACGATTCCCGGAGCGGTCACGATCTTCGTCGACGCACCGACATTCGACGAGCTCGAGCGTCGTCTGCGCGAGCGAGCGACCGAGAGCTCCGGCGAGATCCAGGTTCGGCTCGACCTCGCTCGCAAGCAACAAACGCTCAAGGACGGGTTCGATTACGCGATCGTCAACGACGACGTGGAGCGAGCGGCGCACGAGCTGACGGAGATCGTCCGTCGGGAACTCCAGACCGCAGGTACCATGAGCCGTCCATGATCCATCCTCGCATCGATGAGCTCCTCGAAAACGTCGACTCGCGCTATGCGCTCGTCATCGTCGCCGCCAAGAGGGCTCGCCAGATCAACGACTACCACCACCAGCTCGGTGAGGGCATCGGCTTCGACCAGGCTCCGCCGCCCCTGGTGGAATCGCGCTCGAAGAACTACTTGACCATGGCCCTCGAGGAAGTCGCCGAGGGCAAGCTCAAGTACAAGTACCCGAAGTAGCGCTCTCCTCAGCTTCTGGTCGTTCCTTTGCCGAAAGGGCAGAATTCGGGCATGGCTCGAGTGCTCGTCGGCGTCACCGGGGGGATCGCCGCCTATAAGGCTTGCGATCTCGTTCGCCTGTTCGTGAAAGGCGGACACGAGGTCGTCCCACTGGTCACCCCTGGCGCGGAGCGCTTCGTCAGGGCGGAAACCTTCTTCGCTCTCGCACGGCAGTCATCGTCCGAAGACCTCTACGTTCACCTGACCCGGGCCGACCTGCTGGTCGTTGCGCCGCTCACGGCGAACACGCTCGCCAAGCTGGCGCACGGGCTTGCGGACAATCTCGTCGCCGAGGCCGCCCTTGCTCACCGCGGCCCGGTCCTGCTCGCCCCGGCGATGAATCCGCGCATGTGGGCGAGCCCGGCAACCATGGCGAACGTCGAGACGCTTCGAGCCCGCGGTGTTCTCTTCGTCGGGCCTGAAGAAGGGGAAACAGCCGAAGGCGAATGGGGTATGGGCAGGATGGCGGAGCCTGACGAGATCTTCCGGCGTAGCCGCGAGCTGCTCGGCGAAACCGATTCGCTCTCCGGCCGCCGCGTCCTCGTCAGTGCAGGCGGAACGCGGGAACCCCTCGACTCGGTCCGTTTCCTCGGTAATCGCTCGTCCGGCCGGATGGGCGTAGCCCTCGCGGAGGAAGCGCGGAGACGAGGAGCCGAGGTCACTCTGCTCGCCGCGAATCTCGCTGTCCCGCCACCGCGTGGCATCGAGGTCGTGGAGACCCCCACGGCCGCAGCGATGCTCGACGAAGCGCTGGCACGGCGTGACGCAGACGTGGTGCTGATGGCAGCCGCCGTCGCCGACTACCGGCCCGCAGAGTCGGCAGTCGGCAAGCGCCCGAAGGACGACGAAGCGTGGCAGGTGACGCTCGAGCCCACTGCCGACGTTTTGCGCACGCTCGGGGAGCAGCGAACGAACGGCCAGGTGCTGATCGGCTTCGCGGCCGACGGCGGAGACCGCGGCCTCGCGCGCGCGCGCGAGAAACTGATGCAGAAGCACGTCGACCTCGTGGTCTACAACGACGTGTCGCGGAACGACATCGGCTTCGACGCCGGCGACAACGAAGTCGTGCTCGTCAGTGCCGCAGAAGAGCGTCGGGTCGCCAAGGCTCCCAAGGACCAGATCGCGGCGACGATCGTAGATGCAGCCGAGGAGCTGTTACATGAGCAAGCCCGATAGCCAAAGGGTGGAGAGCGTCCCGGCGGCGGAGACGATCCGCGCAATCGTCGACAACCTTGGTCGGGTCGTGCATGCGCCCGAGGAGACGCTCAGCCTCTGCGTTCTCTGCCTCGTCGGCGAAGGCCATCTCATCCTCGAAGACTTTCCCGGTGTGGGGAAGACCATGCTCGCCAAGGCCCTCGCGCGCTCGCTCGACGTCTCTTTCTCACGGATGCAGTTCACGCCCGACCTGTTGCCGTCGGATGTCACCGGCGTGAATGTCTTCAACCAGCGTTCGAATGAGTTCGAGTTCCGGCCGGGGCCCGTGTTCGCCAACCTGTTGCTCGTCGACGAGATCAACCGAGCGTCACCGAAAACGCAAGCAGCCCTGCTGGAGTGCATGCAGGAGCAGCAGGTGACGACGGACGGGATCACGAACCAGCTGGCCCGGCCGTTCATGGTGATGGCGACGCAGAACCCGATCGAGTACGAGGGGACGTATCCGTTGCCGGAGGCGCAGCTAGACCGGTTCACGATGCGGATCGCCATCGGCTACCCGCCGCTGTCGGA
>Ga0307308_10000942_pt1 | contig 11192 bp, 10 predicted proteins | sample ER_DNA_195_FD_194501 | JGI IMG/M metagenome (GOLD analysis project Ga0307308, IMG submission 194501) | Bulk soil microbial communities from the East River watershed near Crested Butte, Colorado, United States - ER_DNA_195 | ecosystem: Environmental > Terrestrial > Soil > Floodplain | place...
AGCCCCCCCGTGATCGGGGGGTTCCGGGGGGTCGCCCCCCCGGGCTAGCACTGCCCCCCGGGCGGGCACCGCGGCGGTCATCCCGGCGGCCTGCCTGCGGCCGGCGGGGAGGGTTTTGTGGGGTCACGGAGTGTACCCGGGAACGTTGATCGCGGCTTCGGCCCTGGACGGCTTGCCGACGACGATCTTCCCGGATTTCAGGTCGATGAAGCCCAGGTGGGGGTTCGGCCGCATGCCGAGCTGCCTGGCTTCTTTCGCGATCACGGCTGGGTTCCCCGCCTGCGCGACCTGGTTGGTGAGGGTCTGCGCCTGGCGGGCCAGCTCGGCGTTCTGCTCCTGCAGGCTGGTGACACGGAACGACCCCTGGGCCAGGGTGGTGCTGATCACCAGGAGCGAGACCAGGGCGCCGCCGAGCAGCCCGACGAGCAGCAAGATGAACGGCATCCGCGGCGCGCGAGAGCGTGCTCTCGGCCCGGCGGGCCTGGGCGCGGGCCTGGTTCTGGGCGGCATCGGCCGGGTGTGCCGCGGTGCCGTAACCCTGCTGGCCGGGGGCGTGCCGCGGCCGGGCACCTGGCGGGGGGATGCGGGGGCGCCCCGCATAGTGTCAGTGGCCATTGTCTGTGCCCCCTTGGGTCATGCTGCTTGCCTGATGCGCTCCGCGGCCCGCAGCCGGGCGGAGGCCGCGCGCGGATTGCCGGTGACTTCTTCGCTGTCGGGACGCTCGGCACCCCTGGTCAGCAGGCGGAACTGTGGCGCGGCCGCGGCCGCGGGTACGGGCAGGCCGGGCGGGGTCTGGTCGGCGGACCGCCGCACGAGCTCCCGCTTGACGATGCGGTCCTCGAGTGAGTGGTAGGCCAGCACCACGACGCGGCCGCCGACGGCCAGCACGTCAAGCGCGGCGGGCAGCGCCCGGCGCAGCGTGCCGAGTTCGTCGTTCACTTCGATCCGCAGCGCCTGGAAGGTGCGCTTGGCCGGGTTGCCCCCGGTACGCCTGGTGGCCGCGGGGATGGCGTCCTTGACGATGGCGCTCAGCCGCTGAGTCGAGGTGATCGGGGCGCGGGCGCGCTCACGGACTACCGCCTCGGCGATCCGCCGGGCGAACCGCTCCTCGCCGTACTCGTGCAGGATGCGGGAGAGTTCGGCGGGCGGGTAGCCGTTGACGACATCGGCGGCGGTGCGCTCTGCGGTCCGGTCCATCCGCATGTCCAGCGGGGCGTCCTGGGCGTAGGCGAATCCGCGCTCGGGGTCGTCGAGCTGCGGGGACGATACGCCCAGGTCGAACAGCAGGCCCATGGCTTGCGTGGGGCCAAGGATGGCAGGGATCTCGTCGTACCTGGCGTGCACCAGCGTGACCCGTTCGGCGTAGGGGGCGAGCAGCTCGCCGGCCGCCTCGATCGCGGCCACGTCGGCGTCGATGCCGACCAGGAACAGGCCCGGGCAGGTCTCCAGCAGCGCGCGGGCGTGACCGGCCCGGCCCAGGGTGGCGTCCACCAGTACCGCGCCCTCGGCGACCAGGGCGGGCGCGAGCAGGGCCGTGACACGCCCGGCGAGCACCGGTACGTGCGGAGCCCTGTCCACGATTCCCTCCTGGTGTTGAGTACGGCGCTACCGGCCCCCCGCCGGCCCCATCCGCTCGCGCTGCCGGCTGGCACCGGGGAAGTGATGCCAGCAGGGAGCGGCGGATGGGAGCCGGCGTGCGGGGCTACAGGATTCCCGGGAGCACCTCCTCGGCGGCTTCGGCGAACGAGTCCTCCTGTGCGGCGAGGTAGGTCTCCCAGGCTTGCGTGTCCCAGATCTCCAGCCGGGTGTTAGCGCCGATCACCACGCAGTCACGCTGCAGTCCCGCGTAGGTACGCAGCGCGGGCGGGACGGTGATCCGGCCCTGCTTGTCGGGCAGCTCGTCGGAGGCGCTGGCGAAGAAGACCCGGCTGTAGTCCCTGACCGACTTGGCCGTCACGGGCGCGGTGCGCAGCGCCTCGGTGATGCGGGCGAACTCCTCTTGCGGGAAGACGTACAGGCAGCGCTCTTGCCCCTTGGTGATCACCACGCCCCCAGCGAGCTCGTCCCGGTACTTCGCAGGCAGGATCAGCCGGCCCTTCTCGTCAAGCCGCGGGGCATGAGTACCGAGGAACACAGGTGCTCACCTCCCACGCCTATCCTCCACTGCGCTCCACTGTACCCCACATTTCCCCACGGTCAACGGTTAAAACGCCCCGATCTGCGTCTCTCCTCCACTGAAGTGCCAGGTAGGCGCGGTGGAGTGGAGTGGAGGACGCAGTGGGGGGAAGTGGAGGGCCGCGGGCCGATGCCTGTCTAGGAAAGTGGCGGGCCGGAATGAACCACGAGGACCGCCACGGCGTTGGACTGAGTAGAGGGATGAGCGTCGCGCATTTGGCGAAGAAGGACGTACTGTAGCTAGACCGGCTGCGTTTCCCTGACAGGATGTTCGGACTGGCTGGTGGTGCGCGCCAGCGCCTTCGAGGAGGCCATGTGGTTCTAGACACCGGACGGCAGACGGGGAGTCCGATCGATGATCTAGTCCCGGCGGCCCGCCGGATCGGCAAGGCGATCGAGTCCGTCATCGAGGGCAAGCGGGATGCCATCCAGCTCACGCTCACGGTGCTGCTGGCCGAGGGGCACCTGCTCATCGAGGACGTGCCCGGGGTGGGCAAGACCATGCTGGCCAAGGCGCTGGCCCGAGCGATCGACGGCACCGTGCGGCGGGTCCAGTTCACGCCGGACCTGCTGCCCAGCGACATCACCGGCGTGAGCGCCTATAACCAGGAGCGGCGCGACTTCGAGTTCAAGCCGGGTCCGGTGTTCGCCAACATCGTGCTCGGCGATGAGATCAACCGGGCCTCGCCCAAGACGCAGTCGGCGCTGCTCGAGGCCATGGAAGAGCGCCAGGTCACGGTAGACGGCACCACCTACTCGCTGCAAGAACCCTTCATGGTGATCGCCACGCAGAACCCGGTGGAGATGGAAGGCACCTACCCGCTGCCCGAGGCGCAGCGGGATCGGTTCACCGCACGCATCTCCCTCGGCTACCCGCTGCCCGCCGCCGAGCGAGAGATGCTCGACACGCATGGCGGCGCCTCCCCGCTGGACCAGCTCAGGCCGGTCGCGCGGGCCAGCGACGTGCAGGAGCTCGTGGTCGCGGTCCGCCGGGTACTGGTGTCGGACCAGGTCAAGGACTACATCATCAGCCTGGCCAACGCCACGAGGACCTCACCCGAGCTGCGCCTCGGCGCGTCCCCGCGGGCCGCCCTGCACCTGCTCCGCGCCAGCCGGGCCTGGGCCGCGCTGGACGGGCGGGATTACGTGATACCCGATGATGTGCAGCGGCTGGCCAGGCCGGTGCTCGCCCACCGGCTGCTGCCCACCGCGGAGGCCATCGTGGAGCGGCACCTGCCCGAGCACGTGGTAGACCGGATCGTCGCCCAGCTCCCCCTGCCGCGGCGGTGAGCCTGAGGGTGACGCTGGGAGGTAGGCCATGCGTGGGGTATTCGGCTCGCTGACCACGCGGGGCCGGTCGTTCGTGGCCGCGGGCGGCGCGGCCGTGGTGTGCGGCCTGGCGATACCAGAACCCGACCTGGTCCGCGTCGGCGCGCTACTGGCCATCCTGCCGCTGGTATCCGCGCTGACCGCGCGGCGGTCCCGGTACCGGCTGTCCTGCGCCCGCAGGCTGGACCCGCCGCGGATCCCGGCCGGCCAGCCCACCACGGTGACCGCGCGGGTGGAGAACGTGTCACGGCTGCGCACCGGCGTGCTGCTGGCGGAGGACATCACCCCGTACGCGCTGGGCAACAGGCCCAGGTTCGTGCTGGACGAGATCGAACCCGGTGGTCACCGGGAGCTCAACTATCAGATTCAGTCGGACAGCCGGGGCAAGTTCACCATCGGCCCGCTCCGGGTGCGGGTCGCCGACTCGTTCGGGCTGGTGGAGATCAGCCGGTCGTTCAGCACCAGCAGCACGCTGGTGGTCACGCCGAGGATCCACCCGCTGCCCCGGGCCACCGCGCAGAGCAGCTGGCTCGGCGAGGGCGACGGCGGGATGCGGACGATCTCGGCCATCGGTGAGGACGACGCGGCGCCGCGGCAGTACCAGGACGGAGACGGGCTGCACCGGGTGCACTGGAAATCGACGGCGAGGTACGGCGAGCTCATGGTGCGCCGCGAGGAACACCAGTGGCGCAACAGCGCGTCGGTGTTCCTCGACACCCGGCGCGCGGCGCACGCGGGGACCGGACCCGCCTCGACGTTCGAGTTCGCGGTCAGCGCGGCCGCCTCGATCGGCGCGCACCTGTCCGGCGAGGGCTTCCGGGGCAGGCTCATCACCGAGGCCGGCGAGATCGCCCCGCGCGGCACGTTTCAGGACACCCTGCTCGACATGCTCGCGGTCATCACCCCGTCGCACGCCACGGGCTTCCGTAACGGAACCGCCGAGCTGGCCCGGGCGGGCGGCCAGCTGATCGCCGTGATCGGCAGGTTGTCCGCGGACGACGCTCGCCAGCTGGCCGCGAGCAGGCGCGGGAACGCGCCCGCGATGGCGTTGCTGCTCGCCGTCTCGGCGTGGGCGACCGACGGGATAGCCGAGGACACGGCGCGGACGGCGGAGATCCTGTCGGCGGCGGGCTGGCGGGTCGCGGTGGCCAGCTCGAGCACGCCGCTCGCGACCGCCTGGCAGCAGCTGCACCGACCCTTCGACCCGGCCGACCGGCCGACTCCGATCGGCGGTCTCGGAGGTGACCTGCGATGACACTGAACACCCGGATGACGGTGACGACGGCGGTGGCCTGCGTGCTGGTCTCCACCGTCTTGTCGCCCCTGTTCATCGACACCCTGTGGTTCGTGATCGGGGCCGGCGCGGTGATCGCCGTCGCGGGGACCGGGGCGCTGACCCGGCTGCGCACGCTGCCGGTTTCGGTGTGCCTGGCGGCCGGCCTGGTGGGCCTGCTGCTGTACCTGAACCTGATCTTCGAGGTGCGGCACTCACTGCTGCTGGTGATCCCGACGCCGGGCTCGCTCAGCCGGCTGTGGCACCTGGCAGGCACCGGGCTGCACGACGCGAACAGGTACGCGCCGCCGGCCCCCGACCGGCCCGGCCTGCTGCTGCTGGCCGCCGGCGGAGTGGGCATCACCGCCGTGCTGACCGACCTCATCGCGGTGCGGCTGCGATCTACCGCGCTGGCCGGACTGCCGCTGCTCGTCCTGTTCACCGTGCCGGTCACCATGAACGCCCCGCACTCCCAGCTCACTACCGTGCTGGTGTTCTGCCTGAGCGGGGCGGGCTACCTGGCCATGCTCAGCGCGGACGGGCGGGAACGGATCCGCGTCTGGGGCCGCCTGGTCTCGCTGTGGCGCTCGGCGCCGCGGTACGGCCGGGCACCCGGCGGCACCTTCGACGGCGCCGGCTCCGACGGGCGCGGACTCGACGGGCGCCGGGAAAGACGTCCAGGCCCGGACACCCGGGCGCTGGCCGCGGCGGGCCGCCGGGTCGGGCTCGCCTCCATCGTGCTGGCCTTGTGCGCGCCGCTGATCGTGCCCGGCCTGCACGCGAGCAAGCTGTTCTCCTCCGGCCCCGGCATCGGCGGCACGGGCGGCGGTGGCGGCGGCCAGTCCCTGACGCTGCCGAGCGCCCTGAACCAGGCCGTCGCGCAGCTGCACGAGAGTCAGCCGCGCGCCCTGTTCACGTACACGACCAACGCCACCCAGTCCCAGCAGGCCAACGCCGCGGGGTACTTCAGGCAGTACGTCTTCGACTCGCTGGGCGACAAGGGCTGGAAGGTCGACAATTGGGCCGCCCGTTCGGTACCTGCCAGCTCGATCCCTGGTCCCACCGGACTGAGCGGCCTCACGTCGCCTGAGACGGTACGAACGATCGTGCGGGTCGGCAAGGACCTCCGCAGCCCGGGCACACGGCCGACGTTCCTGCCGCTGCCCTACCCGGCCATCCAGGTCACCGCACCGGGCAAGTGGCTCGTCGATCCCGACCGGATGGTGTACTCCACCAGCGATTCCATCGCCGACCAGACGTACTCGGTGACCAGCGTGGTGGTAGACCCGAGCCAGGCCCAGCTGCAGGCGGTACCGGGCCTGGTGCACACGGCCGAGCTGGCCCCGGACCTGCAACTGCCCCCGGCGTACCGGACGTCCGCCCTGAAGAAGCTTGCGGCCAGCAACACGGCCGGCCAGACCACCGAGTTCGCCAAGGTGAACGCGCTAGCCACCTGGCTGTCGGGCCCGCAGTTCACGTACAGCCTGGCCCCGGCGCAGCCGACCAGCGCACAGAGCCTGGTGAACTTCCTGACCAAGGGCAAGAGCGGCTTCTGCGTGCATTACGCGTACGCGATGACCGTGCTGACCCGCCTGCTGGGCATCCCGGCCCGCTTCATCGTCGGCTACACGGCCGGGACCCAGCAGAAGGACGGCAGCTACGTGGTCAAGACCACGGACTCGCACGCCTGGACCGAGGTGTACTTCCCGAGCATGGGCTGGATCAGGTTCGAGCCCACGCCGGCCGGCCAGGGCACCGCCAACACCCCCGACTACATGACCGGCGGGGCGCGGAACGGGCAGGGCGGCGGCGCCAACCCGATCATCTCCGCGACTCAGTCGCCGGGTGCCCTCAAGACGCCTCCGCCCGTTGGCGGGCTGGGCACCAAGACCATCCGGCCGGACGACACCGCGGGCGGGCTGGCCGGTTCGGCCAAGCGGGCCGGCACGCCGTGGACGGCGGTCGCGCTGGCCGTGATCGCCGCGCTGGTGCTGGCCCTCGGGCTGATCTCGGTCGTCGCCGGGCCGAGCCAGCGCCTGCTGGCCGGTCATCCGGGCGTCTTGCGCCGCCGGCCCCGCACCGCGACCGTCGTCGTCGGCGGCGGCGCCGCGGCCGCGCTGGTCGCGCTGGCCCTGTACCGGCTGCTGGCGCGGACTAGCGGGCTGAACCTCGGCGTCGGCTGGGCCACGGTCGGCATTGCGTTCGGCGCCACGGCCGCCGCCGCGCTGATAACTCCCGCCGTGTTCCGCCTGGTGCTGCGCCGCTGGCGGTGGATGCGGGCCGACGACGACGCCGGGCGCGCCCACGCCGCCTGGCGCGAATTCCACGACGACCTCGCCGACTTCGGCGTGACCAGCCCCCCCAGCGAGCCACCTCGCACGCTGGCCGCCCGCGTCACCACCACGCTGGCCGAACCCGCCGCCGAGGCCGTCGCCCGCCTGGCCCTGGCCGAGGAACGGGCCAGTTACGCCGCCCGTCCCACCGGATCACAGAACCTGCGCCGGGACGGCACCGCCGCACGCCGCGGCTTGGCCGCGAGCGCACGCCGGTCAACCCGATGGCGCGCGACCGTCTTCCCCGCTTCGATGATGACCGCCCTGGGCGAAGCCGCCGCGCGGATTCCAGACTGGATCACGACGCTGAGGTTCAGGCGCCGCACGCGGTGAATGCGTCGGCGGGCGCGCCGCCTGTCCCGCAAGGGAAGGCAGCGCGCGGGCCGCTACATCCTGCCGCCCTCCTGCCGGCGCCGCCACCGCTCTTCCATCCGCTCCATCATCCGGGCCCGCCTGGTCTGCCCCGCGCGGCCGGGAACGCCGGGGCCGCCGGGACCAGGCCGCGCCTGGCCCTTGACGGCCTTCGCGCTCGCCTTGGCCCGCACGGGCCTGACCCTGGCCAGGTGCCGCCGCCAGCTGACCACCGCCCAGACCACGGCCAGCAGCGCGACCGCCGCCCCGGCGGCTTCAAGGTACACACGGTGGGTAACCACACCGGCCGCGAGCAGGCCTGCACCGACGGCGATGCCGATGACGGCCTGGGCCAGCTTCCGCTTATAGTGCACGCGCGGATCGCTGGAGCGCACGAGACGCCCGAACTTCGGATCCTCCCTGTAGAGCGCTTGCTCGATCTGCTCTAGCTGGCGCTGCTCATGTTCAGAGAGCGGCACGACGCCTCCCATAAAAACCCTTGCGCCCGGCACGTGTGCGGGTGATCGGTCACCTCACATACCCGGTTCAATTTCCAGAATACGAGCGTTGACACGCTGCTGGGTAGAGTGGACCCCATAGCAGGTCAGGTAGGAGGTCAGAAAGCACCCTCAGCTGGGGCGATCCGGGTCCTCAACGAGGGCCGCCGGCCGGACCGCGCTGACCCCGAACCGGCTGGCGATTTTGTCCACCGCCTGCTCGGCCTCGCGCCAGCCGACGGGCCGGTCATCGAACGTTAGCTGGGCATTCGCCCCGGACGCCGGGACCAGGCTGGAGACCCGGACGCCGACGAGCCGGAGCCGGGCGCCATGGTCGAGACCGGCCGACTCATACAACGCGCAGGCTGTGGCGTAAATCTCATGAGCCACGTCGGTCGGGTAGGACAAGGTCCGGGACCGGGTCATCGTCTTGAAGCTGGCCAGCCGGAGCTTGACCGACACCGTCCGCGCCGCGTAACCGCTCGCGCGCAAGCTGTGCGCCGTCCGTCCGGACAGCTTCAGCAGCTCTCGCCGGATCCGTTCCGGGTCGTCGATGTCGGCGGCGAAGGTCTCCTCGGCCCCGATGCTCTTCTCCGGCGTGTGCGGCGTTACCCGGCGCTCGTCTCGGCCCCAGGCCAGCGCGGCCAGGTGTGAGCCCTGCGCGACGCCGAGTTCGTGCTGCAGGGTGGCCAGCGGGGTGTGCGCGATATCCGCCACCGTGCGCAGCCCCAGCCGGGCCAGCACCTCCCCGGTCCGCTCGCCCACGCCCCACAGCGCCGAGACCGGCAGCGCGTGCAGGAAGTCGAGCGTGCCCGCGCCGGGCACCACCAGCAGGCCGTCCGGCTTGCACCGGGCCGAGGCTATCTTGGCCACGAACTTGGTCGTCGCGACCCCGACCGAGCAGGTGATGCCCTGCTGCGCGGCGACCTGGGCGCGGATGTGACGGGCGATCACGGCGGGCGGCCCGAGGCGGCGCAGCGCGCCGGCGACGTCCAGGAAGGCCTCGTCGAGCGCGAGCGGCTCCGCCTCCGGCGTGACCGTGCCGAAGATCGCCATGACCTCCTTGGACACCTCGGCGTACCGCCGGTGCCTGGGCGCGACGAATACCGCATGCGGGCACATCCGCTGCGCCCGGCCCACCGGCATCGCCGACCGCACCCCGAACACCCGGGCCTGGTAGGACGCGGAGAGCACCACGCCCCGGCCGCTGGTTCCGCCGACGATGACCGCCCGGCCCGCGAGCTCGGGCTGGTCCCTGATCTCCACGCTGGCGTAGAAGGCGTCCATGTCCACGTGCAGGATGTGGCAGCCGGTGTCGTCCGGCTCCGCGCGGCCCCCGGCGCCTGCACCCATATCGGTCAGCGGTGGCCGAGCAGGTGCAGCTGAGCGGCGATGTCCCGCAGTGGTGGTGCGGCCGCGGCAGCCGCCTCTAGCGCGCGCAAGGCCTCGGTTCCGCCGGCTCCGCCCGCGTCCGCGTCGAGCAGCGCGCCGGGCACCAGCCCGCTGAAGATCCGCAGCCCGTGCGCCTCCCCGGCGCGCAGCCCGGCGCCCTCGATGAGCGCGGTCAGCGCGGGCAGGGTGAAACGCCGCGGGGTCCCGGTGGCACCTTCGGTCTCGAGCAGCTGACGGGCCTCGGTGAACCGGCCGGCCAGGGCCCGGTGCAGGACCGCGGCTACCGCGTTCGCCGCGAGCACGCTCACCGTGGCGGACGGCCGGAGCACGGCCGCGATCGCGGTCATCGCATCGGTCGGCGAATCGACATATTCCAGCACGTTGTGGCAGATCACGAGGTCCGCCGCCTTCGGCCCGGCCACGCTGTCCAGGCTGGCCGCCTCGCCCTGCACCGCGGTCAGCCGCGCGCCCGCCTCGGCGGCCCGCCGTTGCGCCGCCGCCAGCGCGTCCGGGCTCGGGTCGACCACGGTGACGTTGTGCCCCAGCGCGGCGAACGGCACCGCCAGCCCTCCGGTGCCCCCGCCCACGTCGACGATGTCCAGTACCTGCCTGCCCGTCTCCACCACCCGGGCGGAGACGATATCGCGCAGCACGTCCCATACCAGGGAGAAGCGGACGCCGTCGCGCCTGAAGTCTGCCGCCACGCCAGCCTCCTTCCAGGAGTCCAATCTAGACCCACACGCGGGGGGCTCCGCCCCCCGCGAACCCCCCGGTGCGGGGCTAGGGCTGGGTGGTTACTTTACGTCGTGGGCAGAGTGAACGCGGGTGACCGGGCTTACGTTATACAGGCGTGGGGAACTCCCTGATTCTTCTTTGCGCCACCTGTCGGCAATTCCAGCGCACCTGCAGTCGGCCGCCGTATGCTCTTCGCCATGGCTGAGCACCTCGAGTTGCCTCGCCCCTGGCGGCTGATGCTGACCGCAGGATGGAACCTGGCCGAATCGCTCGGCCTGCCCGTCGCCGGGTACGCGATCGGCGCGAAGCTAGGCGGCCGGGACGCAGGCATGCTCGCCGCGACCGGCGTGGTCTGGCTGACCGTGATCGGCCGCAAAGTCATCACCCGCAGCGTCCCTGGTCTGCTCACGATCTCGGCCCTGGTGCTCACCCTTCAGACCGCCGTGGTGATCGTCACCGGCAGCATGCTCTTCTTCCTGCTCCAGTTCCCGCTGGCCAACCTGGGCCTGTGCGTGCTGTTCGCGCGGACCGCGCCCACCCGCAAGCCGCTGGTCGCCCAGCTGGCCGCCGAAGTCGTCGCGCTGCGCCAGCCGTCGGCTCATCATCCGGGGCTGCACCGGTTCTTCCAGGGCGCCACCTGGCTGTGGGCCGGCATCTTCTTCGTCACCACGGTGGGCCTGGCCGTGCTGATGACCACCGAGACGGTCAAGGTGTTCCTGCTGCTCACCACGGCCGTGACGATCGGCGGCGTAGTCGCCGGCACGTTCCTTTCCGCGCTCTGGTTCGTCCGGGTGCTGCACCGCTTCGGCCTGCGCGTCCGCTTCGCCAAGCCCTGACCCGGACGGCCGGGCACGAGGTCGGCTGTCAGATCCAGCCGTGACCGCCTACCTGGTACCACATGTGGCTCAGCCAGTCGTCGTAGGGGATGATGCTGCCCGCCAGGATCGGGTAGAAGTACCAGAACATGAGCAGCACGCAGAGCAGGTAGGCGCCCGCGACCCCGGCGCCCACCGAGCGGCGTAGCACCCCCGCCGCGGCGGGGCCCAGGATCAGGCCCAGGCAGAGCACGATGGACAAGATCAGGAACGGCTCGAACTCCAGCGCGTA
>Ga0307308_10000944_pt1 | contig 11181 bp, 11 predicted proteins | sample ER_DNA_195_FD_194501 | JGI IMG/M metagenome (GOLD analysis project Ga0307308, IMG submission 194501) | Bulk soil microbial communities from the East River watershed near Crested Butte, Colorado, United States - ER_DNA_195 | ecosystem: Environmental > Terrestrial > Soil > Floodplain | place...
GTAATCGACTTGGTCAGAGCGGCACTATCCGCGGATACCGGGGCGGCTACCTCCCGCTACAGCGGCGCGAGATCGAGCACGGCTTGCGCGACGGATCGGTGCGCGGGGTGGTCAGTACCAACGCCCTCGAGCTGGGTATCGATATCGGTCATCTCGATGCCGCGGTGCTGTGCGGCTACCCGGGGACGATCGCCAGCACCTGGCAGCAGATCGGGCGTGCCGGTCGGCGGCGTGGCGCCGCGGCGGCCATCTATGTGGCGTCGAGCAGCCCGCTCGATCAGTACCTTGTCAATCACCCGGAATACTTCCTTGGCAGGGACCCGGAGCAGGGGCTGATCGACCCCGACAATCTGCTGATCCTCAGCGCGCACCTCCAGGCCGCAACCTTCGAGCTGCCGCTGTCGACTGGGGAAGCCTTCGGTGCGGCGCCAGTAACAGAGCTCCTCCGCATCCTTGAGGAGGATGGCGCCGTCCACCAGGCGGGTGACGCCTGGCACTGGAGTGCCGACGCGTTTCCCGCCGAGGGGGTGAGCCTGCGCAGCGCGAACGCGGACAACGTCGTCATCGTCGATGTCACCCGAGGCGCCAGCGTCGTCGGCGAGATGGACCAATTCTCGGCGCCGGTCTTCCTCCATGAGGAAGCGATCTATCTGCACGAAGGCCTCCAATACCACGTCGACCGGCTCGACTGGGAGGAGAAGAAGGCTTACGTGCGGCCGGTGAAGGTCGACTACTACACGGACGCCAATCTGGCGGTGAGCATCAAGGTGCTCGAGACCCTGCAGACCCGGCCGGCGGAGCCGCTGACCGTCCACCACGGGGAGGTGCGGGTGACGGCGTTGCCCACCATCTTCAAGAAGATCCGCTTCCACACACACGAGAACGTCGGGTCGGGACCGATCAGCCTGCCAGAGCAGCAGCTGCATACCACCGCGTTCTGGGTCGAGATTCCGGCCGAGGTCGCCAGCCAGGTTCCCCGGGCGGCGATGCAAGGCGGGCTGCAGGGGCTGGCCAACGTCATCACCCAGATCGCATGCCTCTTCTTGATGTGCGATGCCCGGGACCTGGGGGCCTACGCGGAGACGCGGGCGCCGCACACGGGCACGCCGGCGGTCTTCGTCTACGAGCGCTACCCGGGCGGGGTGGGGATGAGCGCCCGGCTGTTCGAAACGGCGGGGGCGGTGATGGCCGCCGCGCACGACCTGGTGGCACGGTGCGAGTGCGAGAGCGGATGCCCGTCCTGTGTGGGTCCGGCGCTGGAAGTGGGGGAGGAGGGCAAGACGGTCGCGTTGCGCCTCCTGGAATTGGCCGCGCTTCCAGCGCCGGCGCGGTGACGGCCGACCTCGTTGCCCTGCGTGAGCGGATCGCGGCCATCGCCGCGCGCCCCAGGAGCGCCTTCGCGTTACCCTCCCCCGCTCGCGGGGGAGGGCAAGGTGGGGGCGCCGGCGGGGCCGGGCGGCTGCCGGCCAACTGCAGCGAGGAAGCAACACCGTTCGGGCCGGTTGCCGTGCACCGCGAATGGTTCCCGGGTGATGGCGACCGCGAGGTGGAAGCACTCTCCACCTGCCTCGGCTTTGCGCCTGCCGACCTGCGCCGACCACTCTTCCTGGATACGGAAACGACCGGCCTGTCCGGTGGCACCGGCACCGTGGCCTTCCTGGTCGGCCTGGCATGGCAGGAGCCCGAAGGGCTGGCTCTCGTCCAGTACTTCCTGTGCGACTTCGACCAGGAGGATGCGCTGCTCTGGGCGGTAGGGCAGTGCCTCCGCGAAGCCGGCGTGCTGGTCAGCTACAACGGCCGCACCTTCGACTGGCCGCTTTTACACACGCGGCTCCTGATGCGGCGGGCGGAATGGCCGTCGCCGCCGCACCTCGATCTCCTGACGCTGGCCCGCCGAATCTTCAAGCCGCGCCTGCCGGATTGCGCGCTACAAACCATCGAGCAGGCGGTGCTGGACCTGCATCGCGCCGATGATCTGCCCGGCACGCTGATCCCTGGCCGCTATTTCGCCTGGCTCCGCGACGGTCATCCCGATGTCATGGATCCGGTCTTCACCCATAACCGGCAGGACGTCCTGTCGATGGCCCTGTTGCTGCCACGCTTCGAAGCGGTGCTTCGAGGTTCCGACGAGCTCCATCCACTCGATCGCTTCGGGCGGGCGCGCTTTCTGGAAGCGCGCGGATTTCGGGACGAGGCCGTCCAGGAATATCGGCGCCTCTGGGGGCATCGCCCCCCGGGGGATGCGCCGGCGATCATGCGTGGCGCGGTCGGGCTACGACTCGCTCGTTTGCTGCGCCGCCAGGGGCGCTGGGAGGAGGCCCGCTCAGTGCTGGAGGAGTGTTGGCGGACCCAGTCGTACCCCTATCCGGCAGCCATCGAGCTGGCGAAGCTGCTCGAGCACCAGGCTCGGGATCTCAATGCCGCCCAGCGGATTGTGAGCGACGCCCTGCGGCTCCTTGCGATAGCCGTGATCCCCAATGCGCAGTGGCAAGCAGATCTCGAGCGGCGCCAGCGCCGACTCGACCGACGGTTGGGTCTCGATGACCGTCGTGCCTTTGCCCTTACTGGCTAAAGGTGTTGGGGCCGTTGGGCGGCAAGTACGGAAGGGGGTTCGTCGCCGTCCCGCCGTAGCGGTACTCGAAGTGAACGTGCGGCCCGGTCGAGTTGCCGGTCGAGCCCTCGTAGCCGATGAGCTGCCCCTGGTGGACGCTGTCGCCAGCCTTCGTCTGGAAGCCGAGCAGGTGGCCATAGAGCGAGAAGAAGTTGTTGCGGTGCGCAACGATGATGTAGTTTCCATAGCCGACCAGCTGGCCGTTGCTCACGCTCGAGTCGGCTGCCACCACGATGCCATCGTCGGCGGCCAGGATCGGGGTGCCCTGGTTGTATGCCACGTCGACACCGGTATGGAAATGCGAATAGCCAAACCCGGGCGGCTCGAAGGCCTGGCTGCAGGGGCCGAAGAGGAGCGTGATCGTCCCCTTTTGCAGCGGCCAGACCAGCGGGTACTTCGTCGAGTGATTCGCGTTGGCGTTGGGCAGCGTGAAGAGGTTGTGCTGCATCCAGAACTGCGCCTGCTGCCAGGCGGCCTGCTCGGCCTCGGCGATCAGCTGGTCCTGCCGGGCGATTTCCATATCCGCAATCCTTTGGGCGAGTGCGGCCGACTGGCCGTTGATGGCAACCAGCTCCCACTTCACCGAGGCGATGCTCTGGCGCAGCTTGTTCTCCAGGTCCTGCTGATGGGCTTGCTGCTTGAGCAACGCGGCCTTTTGATCGACAAGGTCCGCGCGATCCTTGTCGGCTTCTTTCTTCTTCGCCTGTACCAGGTCCTGCTGGTTATGCAGCTGGCGGTCGACCAGGTGGATATGGTCGATCAGCCGGTCGGCCAGATAGGTCAGGTGCTCGATGGCGACCGCCCGGTTGAGAAAGCCCTGGAAGTCGGGCGCCGCGAGCAGCTGAGCCAGAGGGTCGGCGTTGCTCTTATAGGCGCTGCGGATGAAGCTTCCGTACTGCTCCTTCGTCCTGCGCAGCTCCAGCTGCTCTTGTGCGATCTGGGCGTCCAGCGCGGCGATCTGGCGTTCCAGCTCCGCGATCCGCCGCTCGGCGGCGGAGATCTTGTCCATCGTCTGGTTGATGGTGTCGCGGGTCTCCTGGAGCTGTTGCTGCAGGGCAATCTCCTGCGCCTGGGCTCTCTGAAGGTTGTCCTTCAGCGTCCCCTTCAGCTTGTTGATGGTCTGCAGGCGCGCCTGTGCGTCGGAGATGTCGTCGGCGGCCGTCGGCAGGGCGGTCGCGACCAACAGGCTGGCTCCCACGCCACACACCACGAGCAAGCGGAAGGCGGTCCCCCTCAGACCCATCTTGCCAGTGATAGCGCCGCAGTCTTGCGGTCCTCCCTGCGGCGGGGTGACGGAGCCGCGACGCAGCGGTAACGCCGAGTTCGGCCAGGGCGATCCCAAGATCAGCGCTGGCTATAATGCGTGTCGCAACGCGGGAGTAGCTCAGTTGGTAGAGCGCAACGTTGCCAACGTTGAGGTCGCGAGTTCGAGACTCGTCTCCCGCTGATTTCCCTTCAGCTTGGCTAGCGAGCCTGTCGGAACCTGAATAGGATGCGGGCCATCATCAAGCATGTCTACTGCATAACCCGGCGACCCGGAATGGGTCTCGACCAGTTTTCCCAGTATTGGCGCGAGGTGCACGCGCCAATTGGCCGACGGATCCCCGGGTTGCGGCGACTCGTCCAAAGCCACCCGGTTCCGCACCCGCCAGACATGGCCCCAGCCGATTTTGACGGCATGGCTGAACTCTGGTTCGATGACATGGCGGCGCTCCAGGCGGCACGGCGGTCGCCCGAGTGGCTCGCCTCAACCCTGGACGAATCGAATTTCATCGACCAGACGCGCACTGCCTGGTTTGTCACTGAGGAGCGTGAGATCCAATGAGTTCAGTCACCTGCCAGATCTCGATCTCGCTCGACGGCTTCGTGGCCGGCCCCAACCAGAGCCTCGAGAACCCGATCGGCGAAGGAGGCATGCGCCTGCACCAGTGGCTCTTCGACACGGCCAGTTGGCGCGAGCAACAGGGGCTGGAGGGCGGCATGCGGAGCGCCGACTCGGAGATCGTCGAGACGCTCGTCAACAATGTCGGCGCCTACATCATGGGTCGCAAGATGTTCGGCGGCGGCGATGGGGCCTGGGACGAGACATGGAAGGGCTGGTGGGGCGACGAGCCGCCCTACCATGTTCCGGTCTTTGTCCTGACCCACCACCCACGCAAACCGCTCTCGATGGGCGGTGGCACCACCTTCACCTTTGTCACCGAGGGGATCGAGTCGGCGCTCGAACAAGCCCGGTCGGCCGCCGGTGACAAGGACATCATGATCGCCGGCGGCGCACGCGCGGTCCAGCAGTACCTCGCGGCCGGGTTACTCGATGAGCTCTACTTGCACATCGTTCCGGTCGTCCTCGGAGCCGGTGAACGGCTGGTCGAGAACGTCGGTGACCCTACACTGCACCCGGTCAGCGTGGTCGCCTCACCGGCGGTCACGCACGTCAAGTACCGCATCGAAAAGGCGTAGAGTCCCAACCGATGGCGACCGCCGGCGAGATTTCCGTTACGGACCAGCTCAACAGGATCGCACCTGCCGTCCGCCCGATCGTGCAGGCTGCGCGCCGGACGGTGAAGGCCGCCGCCCCAACCGCGAATGAGATTACCTATCAGAGCCAGCCCCCGCGGTCGAATCGGGCGATGTGGAAGCTCGTACGCTACGCCGTCGACGGCGCCAACGTGATGGGGATCGGCACCTTCCCCAGTTACTCGACCATCTTCTTCTACCGCGGCCGTGAGCTCGACGATGGGAGCGGCCTGCTCGAGGGCGGCGGCAAGGCGATGCGTTTCATCAGGCTGCGCGCGCCGGCCGATGCGGAGCGACCCGCCGTCAAACGGCTCGTGCGGAAGGCGTTCAAGCTGGTCGATCAAGCTCCGGAGTAGGCAACTTCAAGCGTCAGACTCATGAACGCAATCCGTTCGCTCGTACCCTCTATATGAACGGTTTGCGACTGGATCGACATGAGTCCCGGCCGCGGACGGCTAGCATCAAGACATTGAGTCCCAAGCGTCGCTTCATCGAGGTGAGCCACCAGGTCATCCCTGGCATGAAGACGTATCCTGGTCTGCCGGAACCGCGGGTGGAGGTTGTGGTCGATTACGAGGCATCACGCCCGCGCTATCAGGACAAGGCAGAGTTCTATATCGCGACCCTTCATATTTGCGGGAACACGGGGACCTACGTCGACTCGCCACGGCATCGTTATCGCGACGGCATCGACCTGGCAAGTCTGCCCCTCGAACGACTGGCAGACCTCCCGGTGACAACCGTCGACGCAACGCGAGCTGGCCGCGGGATTGGACCCGAATTGTTCCACATGCTGGATCTTGCCGGCCGGGCCGTCCTGGTCCGAACCGATTTCTCGAACCACTGGGGAACCGCCGCCTATTTCACTGATAACCCTTTTCTGACATCCGATGCCTGTGATGTGCTGGTTTCGAAGGGGCCAGCGTTTGTGGGCATTGACTCGCTCAACATCGACGACACCGGGGATCCGTCGCGCCCCGTGCATAGCCGGCTGCTGCGAGCCGGGATTCCGATCTGTGAGCACATGACCAACCTGAAAGCCCTCCGATCTGATGCCGCGTCGCGACTGCACGCCGTCCCGATCGCGTGGGCGGGGGGCGTCACCTTCCCGGTGCGGGCTTACGTTATCGTCGACGACTAATCCAGCGATTTCTATCTAAAGTCAGACAGGTCTGTCTGTAAGCTGCTATGCTGCAACGCTGATGAGTCGCACCACGGTCGTCCCTGGCCCGACGGCCCGTGAGCGGGTCATGACGACCGCCTATGGCTTGTTCAGCCGGCGGGGAGTGCGCGCGGTCGGGGTTGACACGATCATCGCCGACGCGGGGGTGGCGAAGATGACTTTCTACCGGCATTTTCCCTCGAAGGACGATCTGGTTCTTGCGTTTCTCCAACGGCGCGAGCAGGTCTGGACCCACGAGTGGCTCGAAGCTGAGGTATCACGCCGCGCGGCGGCGCCCCGGGACCGCCTGCTGAGCATCTTCGATGTCTTCGACGAGTGGTTCCATCAGGAAAGCTTCGAGGGTTGCTCCTTCATCAATGTCCTACTCGAAACGTTCGAGATGGGGCCGGTCAGAAATGCCAGCGTGGCTCACCTGGCCAACATCAGGGTCTTTTTACGTGGCCTCGCAAAGGATGCGGGGGCGGCCCATCCGGACGATCTCGCGCGCAAGTGGCACATCCTGATGAAGGGCTCAATTGTTGCCGCCGGCGAGGGCGATCGGCTGGCTGCCAAGCGGGCGCGTGCGGTGGCACAAGTTCTCCTCCTTTCCGAGCTCGGCGGCAAGCAACGGTTGGGGCGAACCTGATGGCGATGCCGATCGCTGGCCATCAGGACGTCGCGGTCGAGCAAGACGAAGAGAACTCTGCGGGACAGGCGGCGAAGAGTGAGGAGTACCTGAAGTTCGTGAACCTCATCTCGCATGAATTGGGCGGTCCCACGGCGGTCCTGGGCGGCTATCTCAGTATGTGGCTCGATGGCACGCTTGGTGAACTCCCGCGCGAATTCCGAAAGAGCGCTGAGATTTCCTATGGAAAGGTGGTTCAGCTCAAGAACCTGATCAATCAGATGCTGCTGGCAGCGCGCATTCACGATCAGGCGCTGGTGCCCAACCGGATCGAGGTTGATCTCGTGACCTGGCTGCGGGAGGCCGCGCGCGACATCGCCTTCGCCGTGTCGTCGACGGGGCAGGCCCTGCAGCTCGATGTGGTACCGCGATCGCTTCTCGCGGAAATCGAGCCGGAGTTGCTACGCAGCGCCGTCTTCAACCTGGTCGACAATGCCCAGAAATTCTCGCCACCTGGGGCCGCGATCCGCATTCGGCTTGGAAGAGCCGACGAGCACGCTGAGATCGAGGTCGTCGACGAGGGACTGGGCTTGCCGGAGGAGTTCTCGCTCGAGCCATTTGCTCGGCACGATCGGCAACTCGGCTTCGACTGGCCTGGAGTCGGGCTGGGGGTTTTCATCGCCCGCGGGGTTGCCCAGGCTCACGGCGGCGACCTCGACTACCGGACGTCAACTAGCGGCACGACCATGCGGATGCGCCTGCCGGCCCTTGGGGAGCCCAATGGCCATGGCTGAGACGGCCACCGCCGAGGTCAGCCTGGGTTGGAACAACGACACGCTCCCCCCGGGAAGCCACGTGTGTTTCTACTACCTCAACGACGAGATGCTGAGGCGGACGCTCGCCTTTCTGCGCGTCGGGCTGGACGAACCGACGGATTTTTGCGTGCTGTTCGCGGATCAGGCACGTTCGGGACGGTTGCTGTCCTGGCTGGAGGAGGACTATCCGGGGAAGCTCAAGTCGCTGATCGATCGCGGAAAGCTGGCGGTGATCGGCGGCGCGCCGACCGTCGATGAGCTCCTGACCGCCATCGGGACACGCCTCGACCGCGCACTGAAGGAGGGCTACGGGCTGATTCGCTTCCTCGGGTTCATCGGCTGGGGCCAGCCGGGTTGGCCCAATGACCGCGACCTGCTCGAGTTCGAGGCTAAAGTCAACTATGCGGTCACCGCCTACCCGGCGGTCATCATCTGCACCTATGGGGTGCCGAGCTTGCCTGGCACCAGCCTCATTTATGGCGGCCTCCAGACCCATCCTGTCACCATGCTCGCCGAGGTGATGACGCGAACCAATCCGTACTATGTCCCGCCCGCGAAATTCATCGAAGGACTCCCCGCATCCGAGCCTGACCGATAAGCCTTAATCGGCCGTTCCTTGACATCCGCTTGCGGAGATGGTTAAACGGGGGAGCAAACTAGCCCGACTCTGAAGGGAGGGGAACATGGAATACGCTTGGCTTCGGCGACGCGACTTCCTGGCCTTGGGCGGCCAGTTCGAGGGGGACGGCAGATGAGCTGGGAGAACGGCCTACGACGCGTGGGCATCCTGGCTGGAGCCCTCATCCTCTTGACCGCGTGTGGTGGGACGAGCAATAGCTCGACGACCACGAGCGCGGCCAAGGCCAAGTCAGCCGCCGATATGGGCGGGATGTCCGCCTTGGTTGCTGCCGCCAAGAAGGAAGGCAAGCTCAACATCATCGCGGTCCCGCCTGACTGGGCCAACTACGGCGAGATCATCACCGGCTTCACGGCCAAATACGGGATTCCGATCGACTCCGCGAACCCCAATGGCAGCAGCCAGGATGAGGTAAACGCCGTTAAGCAGCTCGCCGGGACCAGCCGGGCGCCCGATGTGCTGGACATCGGCAAGGCCGTCACGCTGGCCAATTTGGACCTCTACGCGCCTTACAAGGTGCAAACCTGGAACGACATCCTCGACAACCAGAAGGAGTCCACCGGCCTTTGGGTCCAGGACTACGGCGGTTACATGTCGATCGGCTACGACTCGGCCAAGGTGCCGGCCGTCACGTCGCTCCAGGACCTGCTCGGAACCGGGTTCCATGGCAAGGTTGCGCTGAACGGCGACCCCACCAAAGCCAACGCCGCCCTGAACGGCGTCATGATGGCCTCGATTGCCAACAGCGGCTCGGCGGATGACATCAGTAAGGGCGTGGATTTCTTCCACCAGCTGAAGCAGAAGGGTAACTTCGTTCCGGTGCAGGCGACAACCGCGACGGTTAAGAACGGGACGACGCCGGTCGTCTTCGATTGGGACTACCTGTCGGCCGCCCACGGCAAGGATGTGCCGACCTGGAAGGTCTTTACGCCGAGCAACGCCATCCTGGGCGACTACTACAACCAGGCGATCAACAAGCAAGCCCCCCACCCGGCCGCCGCTCGACTCTGGATGGAGTACCTCTATTCCGATGATGGCCAGAACGCGTGGCTGAGAGGCCTCGCGCGGCCGGTCCGGATGGCCGCCATGCAGAAGTCCGGGAAGATCGATTCCGCCGCAGCCGCCAAGCTGGCGCCCGTAAACGGCAAGCCGACCTTCCTCACTGATTCCCAGGCCACCAAGGCGAAGGACTACCTCGCCTCGCACTGGGCCCAGGCTATCGGTTGACCGTCGCCGCGAAACCGCTCATCGAGACGGCGCGCCGCCCCATCAGGGGCGGCCGCCGTCTGTCGCTCGATTGGCTCGGCGCACTTCCCTTTTTCGTATACGTCGGCCTCTTTCTGCTGCTCCCGACCACCATCGTGGTTGCCGGCTCGTTCGTCGGGCCTGACGGATTCACCCTGTCGAACTTGGCGGCGATGAACAAGCCGTTCATCATCGGCTCCTTTGTCAACAGCGTCGCCTTGTCGGCAGCCAGCGCCATCATCGGCGCCATCCTGGGCGCCATCCTCGCCTATGCCGTGGTGACCGGAAACCCGAACGGCGTGCTGCGCCGCCTGGTGGTGTCCGCCTGTGGGGTGCTGGCCCAGTTCGGTGGCGTCACGCTCGCGTTCGCCTTCATCGCCACCATCGCACAGGCAGGTTTTCTCTATTTGTGGCTGCAGCAGCGGGGGATCGACATCTACGCCAACGGAACGTGGCTCTATCAAGTTAGCGGGCTGGTACTCGTCTACACCTACTTCCAGATCCCCTTGATGGTGCTCGTCTTCTTGCCGGCGCTGGACGGCATCAAACCGCAGTGGCGCGAAGCGACGGAGAGCCTTGGCGGCGGGACGTGGCACTACTGGCGCTACGTCGCCGGACCCTTGCTGGCCCCGGCCTTCTTCGGCGGTCTGCTGCTGCTGTTCGCGAACGCCTTCTCGGCCTACGCGACCGCCGCCGCGCTGATCAACCAGGGCAGCATCATCGCCTCACTCCTGATCGCCAATACCCTCACCAGCGAGGTGGGACTCGCTCAGCCGGGCCTCGCCTCGGCGCTGGCGCTCGTCATGGTTGTGACCGTCGCGATCGTGATGGCGTTGTACGCGGTGCTGCAGGGGAGGACGGCCAAGTGGTTGCAGTGAACAGGCTCCGCCGAGGATCTGCGCGATGAGCCGAAGTCGGCGGCTCAAGCTTCAGGTCTTCCGGGCGGTCGTTTTCCTCGTGCTCGGTGCCTTCTTTTTGGTTCCGATCGGCGCGATGTTCGAGTTTTCGACGCGCGGGAACACCGAGAGCGCGCCGCGCACGCTGGCAGCCTGGCAGAGCATCTTCCAAACCCCGGACCTGGTCGCCGCGATCCTCGCCTCTCTGGCCCTGGCCGTGATCACTTCAGGGGGGATGCTGCTCCTACTGGTACCGACCATGATCTGGGTTCGCCTCAAGCTACCTGGCCTGAGTCGAGTTGTGGAATTCCTTTGCCTCCTGCCCCTGACCATTCCTGCGATCGTGCTAGTCGCGGGCCTGGCGCCCGAGTATCGCTGGCTCTCATTCAACCTGAGTGAGTCGATCCTCACCCTGGCATTCGTCTACTTGATCCTGGTGCTGCCTTACACCTATCGAACGCTACACGCCGGCCTCGCCGCCATCGATGTCAAAACGCTCTCCGAAGCGGCGCGGAGCCTGGGAGCCGGATGGGGGACGGTCATGGGTCGGATCATCGTGCCCAACATGTGGAGCGCGCTGCTCAACGCGTCGCTCCTATCGGTAGCGGTCGTCCTCGGCGAGTTCACGATCGCCAACTTGCTCAATTATGTGAACCTTCAGGTCGCGATCGCC
>Ga0307308_10000945_pt1 | contig 11173 bp, 10 predicted proteins | sample ER_DNA_195_FD_194501 | JGI IMG/M metagenome (GOLD analysis project Ga0307308, IMG submission 194501) | Bulk soil microbial communities from the East River watershed near Crested Butte, Colorado, United States - ER_DNA_195 | ecosystem: Environmental > Terrestrial > Soil > Floodplain | place...
GACCGCTCCTGATGCGGCTTCCAGAGCGCGCTGGCTGTCCCCAATGGCCCGGTAGGTGAGGGACGCGTTGAGCAGGCTTACCCCCTCGTAATGAAGATGCCCATCCGCACGGTTTCTCGCGGCAAGCTCTTCCAATTGCGCCGCCACTTCGACAAGGTTGCCTTCCAAAGACGCCGATATCGTCATTCGCATCGCGGCGCCGAGCTCGCGGATCAAAGGCGACCGACCCGAAGCAACAAGTCGAGCGGCCAGGTCCTGGGTCGCTCCAACATCCCCCGATAGAAGGGTCGCGAACATGAGGTTGCTGATTGCGATCTCAGATTCGGGCCCCAGCTCCAATGCTCGGTTCGCATGGATCAGCATTCGATCAATGTCGCTGCCGAGACTAGCGAAACGGGTACGAACAATCTCAAATGGCACCGATGGCGGCGCGTCCGGGACGAGCTCTATGAATTGCGCGGCGACGACGAACGCGCCGACGGCAACGATCGTCTCCACGCCTGCCTCAATCACGCGCTGCAGGTCCCGCCACCTCTTGGCCGACGCGTAGTGGTGGGCTGCCGTCTGCCAATCGGAGGGCTCGGCCCAAGCGGCCACCGTCACGTGAAGGTCGTCGACGCCGGCATCCCCGATCTCGCGGCGGAGGCGGTCCTCCAGGAACTCGCGCACGAGGGGATGGAAGCGCTGCTCCGATGAGCGGCGGTTTGCGCGTCGCCCGAGCATCCCGAGCCGCTCCGCGTCGGTCACCATCGACTGAACCTCGGTCGCGGTCAGCCCGGTCGCGACCTGGGCGAGCTCCGGCGTGACGCGCTGCAGGATCGAGGTCCGCATCAGGAACTGCTGCTGCATCGCCGGCAGGTCGCCGACGACCTCCTCGGCGAGATAGTCGTGCAGCTCGTCGTGCGCGCCGGACAGGCCGCGCACGAACGACCGCGTCTCGGTGGGCGTGCGCTCGCGCAGGGCCGCCTGAACGAGGGTGAGGGACGCGGCCCAACCTTCGGTCCGCTGGGCGAGCTCGGTCAGGACATCGGGCTCGAGCGGTCGCCCGTACGTCTCGCGGAAGAGCTGCTCCACCTCGACGTCGGAGAAACGCAGGTCGGTGATCCCGAGCTCCGCGAGCTCGCCGAGCGAGCGAAGCTTCGCGACCGGAACCGACGGCGGTCGCCGGCTGGCAAAGACGATCGTGAGGCGCTCGGGACCGCGGGCCACGATCTCGCGGGCGATCAGCCGGATGTCGGCGACCTCATCGGCGAGGTGGAAGTCGTCGAAGATGAGGGCCGCCCCGTCCGCCGCGATCGACGGCAGCTCCTCGAGGAAGGTCTCGATCGCATCCTCGCGCGTCGGTCCGGCGGGCTCCAGGGCGCGAAGGATCGACGCGGTCCGCGGAGCGAACCCGGGATCGAACTCGCGACCGGCCGAGACGAGGTGGGAAAGGAAGCCGACCCAGTCGCGATCGTCCTCGTCGATGCGATACCAGATCGTTCGGAGACGAGTCCGGCGCGAGAAGTCGGCGAGGAGCGTGGTCTTGCCGTACCCGGCGTCGGCGATGACGAACACGACCCGGCTGTGGATCTTGACGTCCAGCCAGTCGAGCAGTCGGGTCCGGGCGAGGGTTTCATCGCGCAGCGCCGGCGCCTGGATCTTGCCGGGCTGGATCGGGTAGGTCACCTCGCCCCTCGGCTCGGCGCGGACACGTTCGGGCGTCGCGATCACCGCGCGCCCCGGGCCGACCGCGATCGGCGCACGCGTGGGCGTCCTCCCTCGTGGACCGAGCGTGACCGGATCGGGCGGCGCGAACGATACGGACGACGATCGGGCCCTGTCAACGAGGTGGAGCGGAGGCTGGTCGGGCATGAGGGCATGGTGCCGACGCGGCCTCACCGGCCGCTTATCTGCGACCTTCGCCCGCTTCCCCGTGTCTTCGCCAGATGTGTCGGCCGCGCCGCAACGATCGGCCGGCTATTCCTTCTCGTCGACGAGGAGCGGGCGGGTCGCGAAGGAATAGGCTTTGCCGTCAGGACCGCGCAGGGTCAGTCCCTGTACGCCGCCCTCGATGCCGGTGAGCTTCAGGGCCGCGACCTCGTCCGCGGTCATCGTCCGGTGCGGGGCGATCGGGCCGCCCGTGCCGGACCCATCGTTCGCGCCGGCCTTGAAGTCGGCCGGCTTGATGGCCGGCCAGGGCCAGTCGAGGACCTCGACGCCGGGCGTGGCGTCCCGTTCGCTCAGGATGCCGCGCGATCGCTCGGCCTGGTAGACGTCGGAGTCGATCGAGCCGCCCTGGTCGAAGTCCTGGAGGCGCGCCGCGAGCTTCGAGAACGCGGCGCGGGCGACCGTGTCGGGGCCGCCCCGCGTGTCCATGCCGAGCGCGTTGACGACGACGGTCTTGTCGATCCCGCCGGCGCGGATCGTGAAGGTCGTGTCGGGCGCGTCGGCGATGCCGCCCGCGATGTAGCTCTCACGAGCGGTCCCCAGGCCGCCCTGCCCGAGGGCGAATCCGAGCAGCTCCTGGATCTGGCCCTCATCCAGCTTCGCCGTTCGCCACGGAATCGCCTTCACGACACCGTTCGCGTCGGGCTGCGGGAAAACGGTCGGGGTCTGCTGGAAGACGATCACGCCGTTGCCGAAGAGGGTGAAGCTGGGGGCCTGGGTGGCGAGGAACTCGGGCGCGACGAACCCTCCGCCCTGCTCGAGCCGCAGGACGACGTCGGTCGCGCCGGTGGCGTGCTCGATGGCGCCGACCGTCGGGCCGGTCGATGGGATCGCGGTTGCGCTCGCGCCAGCGATCGGGCTGCCGCTCGGCGGGGCCGCGCTGGTCGACGGTGAGGGGCTCGGGCCCGAGCAAGCGGCCGCGGCGAGGGCGACCAGGAGGAGGGCGCACGATCGAGCGACGACGGGCAGGCGGATCGGTCCATTTGGCATGGCGCCCCGACGGGAGCATCGGCCAAACGGTTCCCCCCGCGGCCGAGCGGTGCATGCGGGCACCGTCTGACGGCGCCCGCCGACGTCCGGAATCTGCGTGTGTCTCCCGATTCTGCGATGTTCGTCGCGGATCGACGCCACATCCGCGAAATCCGATGGCACTTTGTGCTTGACGCCACCGCTATTCTGCCCCTCATGAGTTCCGGGTCCGAGCCCGGCTCGACCCGTCGGTGCGCACCCTCCTGTCGGCGCCGACGGCTCGACCGACTCGCGCGGGGGGCCGCGAACAGACCGGGGCGAACGCGCCGAACAGGAGGAACAGGCAAGCGTGTTCCAGGACCGTAGCCTCGTTTGCCGCGATTGCGCAGGCGAGTTCATCTTCTCCAGCGGTGAGCAGTCGTTCTTCTCGAGCAAGGGGCTGCTCAACGACCCCCAGCGATGTCCGGCCTGTCGGGCCGTCGCCAAGCGCGCCCGAACCGTCGGCGCTCCTCGCGAGTTCCATGCCGCCATCTGCGGCGGTTGTGGTGGCCAGGCCATGGTCCCGTTCGCTCCTCGCAACGACCGGCCGGTCTACTGCAGCACCTGTTTCGACAAGGTCCGAGCGGCCGCGGCCATTGCGCCGGTCACCGCCTGACACCTGCCACCCGAACCTGCGCGTCCGTCATCGCCCAGCGAGGCCGGCCCGAGCGGGCCGGCCTCTTCGATTCCGGGTCTAGACTTCGGGCCACCCGTCCGCTTGGAGGAGGTCGATCCGCATGGGCGTCATCATCATTCGGGAGATGGTCGGACGGAGTCCGAACTCGTGGAGCGACGCGGCTCGTCGGGCGGTCGAGACGGCATCGAAGACCGTCCGCAACATCCAGACCGTCGAGGTCGTGAAATCGACCGCCGAGGTCCGCGACGGCGAGATCGTCGAGTACCGAGTTGAGGTCAAGATCGGGTTCGAGTACGAGGGCTGATCGCCCTCGTCAGTCGTCGAACAGCAGCTGCGCGCCGGCGCCGCGAGCGGCGACCGCGTCGTCTGCGTTGAAGAGCCGGCACGTCCGAAGCGACAGGCAGCCGCATCCGATGCACCCGGTCAGCGCGGTCCGGAGCGTCTCGAGCGTCTGGATCCGCGCGTCGAGGTGGCGCCGCCAGCCGTTCGAGAGACGTTGCCAGTCGGCCTTCGTCGGAGTCTGGTCGGTCGGCAGCGTCTGGAGCGCGATCGCCACCTCGTCAAGGGTCAGCCCGATCTCGCGAGCCGCCCGGATGAACGCGACCCGGCGAAGGGTCGCCCGAGCGTAGCGGCGCTGGTTCCCGGTCGTCCGCTCTGCCGCGATCAACCCGCGCGATTCGTAGAACCGCAGCGCGGAGGTCGCCACCCCGCTGCGTCCGGCGAGCTCGCCGATCGTGATCGCGTCTGGCAGCTTCGGCATCGCCGCAGTGTAGCCCGCAAGAAGGCCTTGACTTCAACCGCACTTGAAGTCCTAGGGTCGTGGCATGAACAGCCAGCCGAGGTCCCACCCGCTTCGCGACCGCGCGATCGAGCTCATCCAGCTCATGTCCGGCGACGAGAAGCACGACGCGAGCGCGACATCGACGCTCGACGTCCTCGTCGTCCTCTACGACCGGGTCCTGAATGTGAGCCCGGCGACGATCGGAGATCCGACGCGGGACCGCTTCCTGCTCTCGAAAGGACACGGGCCGATGGCCTTCTACGCGGTCCTCGCCGCGATGGGCTTCGTCGACCCGGGCATCCTCCCCTCGTTCGGCGCCTACGCGTCGATCCTGGGTCGACATCCGGACCGGAAACTCGTGCCGGGCGTCGAGATCTCGAGTGGATCACTCGGCCACGGCTTGCCCATCGCGGTCGGACTCGCCTACGGACTCCAGACACGCGGCCACACGTCCGCCGGCGCCCGGGTGTTCTGCCTCATCGGCGATGCCGAACTCGACGAAGGCAGCAACCACGAGGCGATCGCGCTGGCCGGCCGGCTCGGTCTGGAACGGCTCCACGTCGTCGTGGTCGACAACGCCTCGGCGACCTACGGATGGCCGGGCGGGATCGGCGCCCGGTTCGAGCTCGAGGGCTGGTCGGCGCGAACGGTCGATGGCACGGACCGCGACGCGCTCGAAGCCGCCTTCACGGCGCCGCATCCCGGCCGGCCGCACGTCGTCGTGGCGATGATCGGGGAGCGTGCGTCATGACCTCGGTCATCGCCCCATCCGACCGCCCGAGAGCGGCGTCGCCCGACTCCATGAGGGAACGGTTCTACCGGATCGCCCCGACGCTCCTCGACACCGACCCGAATATCGCGATCGTGCTGGCCGACATCGGCACGGACGCGTTCGACGCGGCCGCCGCTCGCCATCCCGGGCGGGTATTGAATGTCGGAATCCGAGAGCAGCTGTTGATCGGTGCCGGCGCCGGCCTCGCGCTCGCCGGCTACCGCCCGATCCTCCACACCTACGCACCGTTCCTCGTGGAGCGTCCCTTCGAGCAGTTGAAGCTCGACCTGGGCCACAACGATCTGGGCGCCGTCCTCGTCAGTGTTGGGGCGAGCTACGACGCGTCGGCGGCGGGCCGGACCCACCAGGCGCCGGAGGACGTCCCCCTTCTCTCGGCGCTGCCGGGCTGGCGGATCGACGTTCCGGGCCATCCTGACGAAGCCGAGGCATTGTTTCGGGCGGCGGCAGCTCGGACTGACCGGACCTACCTCAGGCTCTCGGAGCTCTCGAACCGGGATGCCGTGCGCGAGGTCGTCGACGGGGCCGCGGCTGGTCGGATGACCGTGGTCCGACGCGGCCGCGGAGCGACGGTCCTGGCGGTCGGGCCGATACTCGATCAGGTGACCGAGGCGGTCCGCGATCTCGATGTCACCATCGTCTATGCGACAACGATCCGGCCGTTCGACGGGGCTACCTTGGGCGCCATCGTTCGCGAACCCGAGGTCATCGTCGTCGAGCCTTATCTCGAAGGATCGTCCGCGCCGGTCGTCTCCGAGGCTCTTCGTCGCCAGCCGCACCGGCTCCTCTCGATCGGCGTCCCGCTCACCGAGCCACGGCACTACGGCGAACCGGCCGAGCATCAGGCCGCGTATGGCCTTGACGCGGCCTCGATCGGGCGCCGGATCCGGCTGTTTCTTGAGCAGCCTGACGAGGGCTAGTCACGGCCGGACACCTGAGACTGAAGTCGACCGTCGCCGAGGTCGCCGCGGATTCAAACCGCATTTGCGAAGCGCTCACCGGCGTACGAGACGAACCTTGTCTGGCTCTTCTTGAACCAGAGATCGACGCTGCCGGTCGGCCCGTTCCGATGCTTGGCCAGCTTGAGGTGGATGACCTCGCCGTCGCTGTCGGCGTCGTCGGCCGGCCGTTCCTTGTCGCGGTAGAGGAACATCACGAGATCCGCGTCCTGCTCGATCGCGCCGGATTCGCGCAGGTCGGAGAGCCGCGGTTCGTTCTCGTTCCGCATCTCCGGCTGTCGACTCAGCTGCGAAAGCGCGACCACGGGGACGCTCAGCTCCCGGGCGAGGGCCTTGAGCCCGCGCGAGATCTCGGAGACCTCCTGGACGCGATTCGCGTCGCGGTTGGTGGTGGCGGCCTGCATGAGCTGCAGGTAGTCGACGACGACGAGATCGAGCCCGACCTCCGCGTGGAGCCGGCGTGCCTTGGTCCGGAGCTCCATCGTGCTGATGCTCGGCGTGTCGTCGATGAAGATGGGCGCCTCGGACAGGGCATTCATCGCGGGTGCGATCCGGGCGAAGTCGAGCTCTTCGAGGAAGCCGGTTCGCAGCCGCTGACTGTCGATGTTCGCGACGCTCGACAGCAGGCGAAGGACCAGCTGCTCCTTGCTCATCTCGAGGCTGAAAACACCGACGACCTTCTTCTCCTTCACGGCGGCGTGTTCGGCGATGTTGAGCGCGAAGCTCGTCTTTCCGACGCTCGGTCTCGCGGCGAGGATGATCAGGTCGCTCTTCTGCAGGCCGGTCGTCAGGCCGTCGAGGTCGATGAAGCCGGTCCTGACTCCGCTGATCTCGCCGCGATGGGCGTGCAGGTAGTCGAGCCGGTCGTAGGCCTGGTGGAGCAACGTGTTGAGCTGCTGGAAGCCCGAGTCGACGCGCTTCTGGCTGACGGCGAAGAGCTCCGCCTCGGCCCGGTCGATCGACTCCTGGATCTCCGGCGAGTCCTCGTAGCCGATGCCGGCGATCCGGCCCGCAGCGCCGATCAGGTTTCGAAGGACGGCCTTGCGTTCCACGATCCGTGCGTACTGAACGGCGTGGACCGCGGTGGGCGTCGAGTTGGACAGGCTCGAGAGATAGGCCCTGCCCCCGACGCCCTCGAGCTCGTTGCTCCGCTCGAGCGCTTCCGACACCGTGACGATGTCGATCGGCTCGCGCCGTTCGAACAGGTCGAGGACGGCCTCGTAGATCTTGCCGTTGGCCTGCCGATAGAAGTCCGCCGGGCGCAGGAACTCCGCCACCTCGACGACCGCATCGCGGTCGATCAGGATCGCGCCGAGGACCGATTGCTCGGCCTCGAGACTCTGGGGCGGCAGACGATCGATCACGGGCACCTCGAACGATGGCGGCAGGCTGTGTCACCTCCAGTGTCACGGCCCGACCCGCGTGCCCTCTAGGGACTTATCCCCGAACTCCGTCCACCATCGGTCGCCCCGGCGACCAGGAGTGTGGAAACCCTGTGGACAGGAGGTTGCTCGCCGCCTCGCCAGGCCGACCCGGCGTCAGTCGAGCCTTCGGATGACTCCGATCAGCTTTCCCTGGATGCGGACATCGTCGTAGAACTGCGGCGGATAGGCGGGGTTCGCCGGCTGCAGGCGGACCCGGTCCTTCTCCTTGAAGAAGCGCTTGAGCGTGACCGCGTTCTCCTCGACCTGGGCGACGACGATGTCGCCATTGCGGGCCGTGTTCTGGGGCCGGATGAGGACGAAGTCGCCGTCGGCGATGTGGGCCTCGATCATCGAGTCGCCGCGCACCTTGAGGACGTAGGCATCGCCCGACGGGGCGAGCATGTCCGGGATCCCGATCGTCTCCGACGCGTCCGCGTAGGCCTCGATCGGGCCACCGGCGGCGATCTCACCGACCACGGGCAGGACGTGGGCCTCCATCGTGACCGACTGCGGGACGAGCTCAGCGGCGAGTCCGAGACGGATCGCCGCGTACGGCGTCAGGCGGATCGCCCGCGACTGGGCGGCGCCGCGCTCAAGATAGCCCTCGCGCTCCAGGATCAGGAGGTGGTGGTGCACCGCGGACGTCGAGGCGAGCCCGACCGCCTTCGCGATCTCCCGGACCGAGGGCGGGAATCCCCGGGTGCGCAGCGTGGCTGCGATGAAATCGAGGATCCGGACCTTCCGGTCGGCATCGTGCTTGGTCACCTGCGCCTCCTTGTGACTTGCATGATACCGAACGGACGTTCGATGTCAAGGCGAGCGTGCTCCTTCCGAGGGAGACCTGGATCGGCGGTTCCGGCCGGGGCTGATAGACTCCCGATCCCCGGGCACCGGCCGCGCGTGCGCGCGACGCCAGCCGGGTCGACGAAGGGATCGCATGGCCCGCGGATCGAAGGACAGCCAGCACCACGGACGACGCTCGAGCACCCTCGGTCGGGCGCTCGGCCTGATGGCGTTCATGCCGCTCGCCAGCCGGGCGCCGCTGTACGCCAGGCTCATGCTGGCGCTGCTCATGGACGAGCGGACGCCGGCCCCGCGCAAGGCGCTCCTCGCCGGAGCCGCTGGCTACCTGCTCATCGGTCGCGACCTGATCCCCGACGACATTCCGATCCTCGGCGGCCTCGACGACATCGTCGTCGTCGTCCTCGCCGTCGACCTCTTCATCGACGGCGTGCCCGACGACCTCCTCGACGAGAAGCTCGCCGAGCTCGACATCGACCGCGTCGCCTTCGACCAGGACATCGCCCGGATCCGGCGGTTGACGCCGGGCCCGGTCCGCAAGACGATCCGGCGGATTCCGGAGCTGGTCGGCCAGGCGAATGCCGCCATCCAGCAGTCGGGCATCGGCCCTCGGGTCCGCGATTGGATCAACAGGGAGGAACGAACCGCGTGAAGGTCATCCTGACCAAGGACGTCGACAAGCTCGGCAAGAGCGGCGAGATGAAGCAGGTGGCCGACGGCTACGCCACGAACTTCCTCATCCCGAACGGCGTCGCCGTGCCCGCCGCCGGCGGCGCCTACCGCGCCTGGCAGCACGACATCGCGAGCCGCGAGGACAAGCGCGTGCGCGAGCGGGCCGACGCCGACATCGCGGCGACCCGGATCGCGTCGACGACGCTGACGATGGGGGTGAAGGTCGGCGAGGGCGGCAAGCTCTACGGCTCGATCACCTCGAAGGACATCGCCGACGCGCTCGCCCGGCGGGGCATCGAGGTCGACCGCCACAAGATCGACCTCGAGGAGCCGCTCAAGTCGCTCGGCACCTACAAGGTCGCGATCAAGGTCTACGGCGGGTTGTCGCCCGAGGTCACGATCGTCGTCGAGCCGAAGGGGTAGCGGCTCGGGACGTCGGGCGGCGTCGCCGGGCCTATCCGGGACCGATCCGCTCGGAGATTGTCATAGGAACGCCCGACGGTCATTAGGCACGCACATCGCGACCGGATTAGTTCTTGGCAGCTAATTCCGAGGTTCGCTCGCTCCGAATCGGCACCGCCGCCCGGCTCATGACCGCCACAGAGTCATATGACCGTTCTCCTGGCGGACGAGCCGGGCAACCGAACATCTGGTCGAAACGCTCGACACCGAGTGCGATGATCGGGCGGTGACGCAGCCACCACCCGCGACCCGACCGGCCTGGAACCGGATCATCCTCCACGTCGACCTCGACGCGTTCTTCGCCGCGGTCGAGCAGCGCGATCATCCGGAGCTGCGCGGCAAGCCGGTCATCGTGGGCGGCGGCGGACCCAATGACCGCGGCGTCGTCAGCACAGCGAGCTACGAGGCACGCGTGTTCGGGGTCCATTCCGCGATGTCCCTGCGCGAGGCGGGCCGTCTCTGCCCGGACGGGATCTTCGTTCCGGTCGACGGCGCCAAGTACCAGGTCGCGAGCAAGGCCGTCATGGCCGTCCTGCGTCGGTTCACACCGCTCGTCGAGCCGATCTCGATCGACGAGGCGTTCCTCGACGTGACCGGCTCACGGGTCCTGTTCGGCGACGGCGAGTCGATTGGGCGGCGGATCAAGGACGAGGTCAAGTCGTCGGTCGACCTGACGATCTCGGTCGGGGTCGCGACGACCAAACTCGTCGCCAAGATCGCGTCGGACCTCCGCAAGCCCGACGGCCTCGTCGTCGTCGAGCCGGGCGACGAGGCGACCTTCCTCGCCCCGCTCGAGATCCGGCGACTGTGGGGCGTCGGCGAGAAGTCGGCCGCGTCGTTGCGCGAGTACGGAGTCCGCACGATCGGCGATCTCGCGACGCTGCCCGACGACCTCCTGGTCCGGCGCTTCGGCAAGCACGGCGCCTCGCTCGCGCAGCGCGCCCGGGGCATCGACGACGACCCGGTTGGCGGTCGGGACGCGGCCAAGTCCATCGGCCACGAGCACACCTTCGACGTCGACACGTCCGACCGCGAGGTCATCGAGCGAACGCTCCTCGGGATGAGCGAGGGAGTCGCCGGCCGGCTCCGCGACAGCGGCGTCCGGGCATCGACGATCACGGTCAAGATCCGCGACACGACCTTCCGAACGATCACGCGCCAGCGGACGCTCCCGGAACCGACGGATCTGACCGACCCGATCTTCCGGACGGCGCTCGAGCTTGCCCGCCCGGAGGTCCGCGGGCTGCGCATCCGCCTTCTGGGCGTGACCGCGTCCGGTCTGGGCGAGCGCGAACAGCTGTCCCTGTTTGCGGCCGACGACCCCCGCCGGCGCAAGGTGACCGAGGCTGCCGACGCGGTTCGCCACCGCTTCGGCGAGCGGGCGATCACGCGAGCGCGGCTCGTCGGGTCGCGCCTGCCGGCGCCGTTCGAGCGCGACCCGATGACGCCGGTCGACCCGCGCTCGCTCGAGGTGACTGAAGCCGAGACCGATCCGCGAGATCGGGCCGGCTCCGACGACGACGGCCTCGACGAGATCGAACCAATCGACTGAGGCGTCCCCGATCAGAGGTGTAGCGTCCCGTCCGGGGCGCGAGAGGGAGGGCCGACATGGATCGAACGCTCGTCGAACGGGCGATCCAGGGTCTCGTGCGTGCCTGCTACGTCGAAGCCGATCGAAGTCGCCGCTGTAACGCGAACATGCGGGTGCTC
>Ga0307308_10000949_pt1 | contig 11159 bp, 9 predicted proteins | sample ER_DNA_195_FD_194501 | JGI IMG/M metagenome (GOLD analysis project Ga0307308, IMG submission 194501) | Bulk soil microbial communities from the East River watershed near Crested Butte, Colorado, United States - ER_DNA_195 | ecosystem: Environmental > Terrestrial > Soil > Floodplain | place: USA...
GGGCGCCGCGAAGCTGACGTGCGGGAGCAGCGGCTCGAAGGCCTCGCGCTTGCCGGGCTGACCGGTGACCGAGAGCGCGCCGAGCGTGCGGCCGTGGAAGGAGCCGGTCAGCGAGACCACGCCGGGCTTGCCGGTCGCCCTGCGCGCGTACTTGAGCCCGGCCTCGACGGCCTCGGCCCCCGAGTTGCAGAAAAACGCCCGGGCGCCGCCGAAGCGGTCCGAGAGCCGCTCGGCGAGCGCGATCATCGGCTCGGTCCAGTAGAGGTTCGAGACGTGCCAAAGGCGCTCGAGCTGAACCTGGGCGGCGGCGAGCGGGTCGGGGTGGCAGTGCCCGAGGCCGACGACGGCGATCCCCGCGAGGAAGTCGAGATACGCGCGCCCGTCCGCGTCGACGAGCGTCGCGCCCTCGCCGCGGACGAACGTCAGGTCCTGGCGGGCGTAGACCGGGAGGACGGGCGACATCGCGACGGTGTTCACGCGACCACCGCCGTCTCGCCGATCTCGGCCCGGACGCCGTTGCGCGCGGCGGCGATCGCGGCCCGTAGCTTCGGGACGATCCCGCCCTCGAAGGTGCCGTCGTCGAGCAGCCGGTCGGCCTCGCCGGCCTCGATGCTGCTCAGCACCACGCCGTCGCGGAAGACGCCCGCGACGTCGGTGACGAACAGCAGCCGCTCCGCCTCGAGCCCGACCGCAAGCGTGGCTGCCGCCTCGTCGGCGTTCACGTTGAGAGGCCCGACGCCGAGCGGCGCGACGACCGGAATCTGCGCGGAGTCGAGCGTCTCGAGTACAGCCTTGGGACGACTCGGCAGCGGCTCGCCGACGAGGCCGAGCTCGGGCAGTTGCAGCGCGTGGAGGCCGATCTCGTCGCCGAAGAGGCCGACCGCGCGCGGCCCGAGCTCGGCGCAGAGGGCGCGGTTGACGGCGGCGAAGGACGAGCGCACGACGGTCAGGCCCGCGGCCGTCGTCACGCGCCGCCCGCCCACGAACTCGACAGGTATCCCGAAGCGCTCCATCTCCTCGGAGATCTGCGGGCCGGCGCCATGGACGACGCAGACCTCGTGGCCGGCATCGGCGAGCGTCAGGATCGCGACGGCCGATCCGCGCACGACGGCGCCGCCGCACTTGATGACGATGCGGCTCACGATCGGTAGTCCGCGTTGATTCGCACGTAGTCGTACGAGAGGTCGCTGGTCAGGTAGTCGGCCGAGCCGTCGCCGAGCGCGAGGTCGAGCGCGATCGTGCAGCGCGAACCGTCGAGCTCCGGCTCCACGTCGCTCGGTGCGCCGGCGTCGAGGACGCGCACGCCCGCGAGGTCGAGCGTGACCCGTGAGGGATCGAGCTGCGCGTACCCGCCGTTGAACGGGGCCGAGCCCGCCGCCGCGAGCACGCGGCCCCAGTTGGCATCGCGCCCGAACAGGGCCGTCTTGACCAGCGGCGAGGTCGCGATCCGCCGGGCGATCGCCTTCGCCTCGGGGTCGCTCGCGGCGCCGCTGACGCTGATCTCGGCCAGGAAGGTCGCGCCCTCCCCGTCGGCGACGATCTGGTCGGCGAGGTCGGCGCAGACCGCGTGCAGTGCGTCGGCGAAGGCCTTGGCGGCCGCCGCCGAACGCGTCACGCCGCCGGCACCGTTGGCGAGCAGGACGACGGTGTCGTTCGTCGAGCACTCGCCGTCGACCGAGATCGCGTTGAAGCTCTGGTCGACCGCCGGGCGGAGGAAGTCAGAGGCCTCGCCGGGCTCGAGCGGGAAGTCCGTCGTGACGACCGCGAGCATCGTCGCGAGGTTGGGATGGATCATCCCGGAGCCCTTCGCCATCCCGCCGACCGTGAAGCCGGGGCCCTCCGCGACCGCCTGCTTGGCATGCGTGTCGGTGGTCAGGATCGCCCCGGCTGCGTTCGGCCCGCCTTCGTCCGACAGCGACGAGGCGGCGTCTCGTAGGGCGGGGAGGATCTTGTCTAGCGCGAGCCGCTTGCCGATCACGCCGGTCGAGAGGACGAGCACCTCCTCCGCGTCCAGACCGAGCAGCCGCGCCGTCTCGGCCGTGGTCGCCCGCGCGTCGAGCTCGCCGCGAACGCCGGTCGCCGCATTCGCGACGCCGGAGTTGATCACGACTGCCTGGGGCTCGGCGAGCTCGAGGTGCTCCTTCGAGACGACGACGGGCGCCGCCTGGACGCGGTTGACCGTGAACATGGCGGCTCCCGTCGCCGGCATGAGCGAGCGCACGATCGCAAGGTCGGGAGCGCTGCGGCGGAGGCCCGAGTGCACAGCGCCCGCGACGAATCCCTTTGCGGCGGTGACGCTCACACGAGCACCCCGGTGAGACGGAGGCCGGCCGTCTCCTCGAGGCCGAGCGCGAGGTTCGCGTTCTGCACGGCCTGCCCTGCGGCACCCTTGCCGAGGTTGTCGATCGCGCACGCGACGATCGTCTTGCCGGTAGGGCGGTCCTCGAAGAGCGCCAGCTCGGCGGTGTCGGTACCCTGCACGCGGCCGAGCTCCGGGACCATTCCTTCGGGCAGGACGCGGACGACGTCGCTGTCGGCATAGGCGTCCTCGAGGCGTTCGCTCGCGTCGTCCGCGGCCCGCGCGTAGCAGGTCGCGAGCAGACCGCGCCGCAGCGGCAGGAGATGCGGGACGAAGCAGACCGGAAAGCCGAGCGCCTGCTCGAGCTCCGGCGCGTGTTGGTGGGAGCCGGCCCGGTAGGGCGAGAGGTTCTCGAGCACGAAGCCGGCGTGGGAGCTCGGCTTCGGCGCCCGGCCGGCGCCCGAGACCCCCGACTTCGCGTCGACGACGACGCTTTCGGGGTCGAGCGAGTCTGCAAGCGGCCCGAGCGCGAGCAACACCGCCGTCGCGTAGCAGCCGGGGTTCGCGATCAGCGTGCCCCAAGGCGGATAGAGCTCCGGCAGTGCGTAGCTCCAGTCGCCAAGCGCCTCCGCGCGCGGGTGCGTGAAGCCGTACCAGCTGTCGTAAAGGGCGGAGTCGCGAAGCCGGTGCGCGCCGGAGAGGTCGACGACCACGGCGTCGGCCGGCGGCTCGAGGGCCGCCGCCTCGTCGTGCCCGAGGCAGACGAAGAGCACGTCGGTGCCGCTCGCCAGCGCGTCCGCATTCGAGACGAACGCCGGCAGCGAGCCGTTCAGCCGGATGTCGAGAGCTGATGCAAGCTCGCCTGCCAGCGAGTCCGAGCCGAGCGCGAGGAGCTCGAGCTCCGGGTGGGCGAGCACCCGGTCGAGGGTCTCCTGCCCCGTGTAACCGGAGCAGCCGATGATCGCGGCGGTGGGCATATGAGTATTATGCAGAACTTCTGATTATGATGCAAAACGTGCGTCCAGCCCATCTTGTGCTCGAGGACGGCACCGTCTTCGCAGGCTCGGCCATCGGCGCCGAGGGCGTCGCCGCCGGCGAGGCCTGCTTCACGACCTCGATGGCCGGCTACGAGGAGGCGGCCAGCGATCCAAGCTACGTCGCCCAGGTGCTGGCCTTCAGCTATCCGCTGGTCGGCAACTACGGCGTCGACGCGACCCGGCTGGAGTCCGAGCGCGTGCAGGCGGAGGGGATCGTCATGCGCAAGGCCCGGCCTGCGTGGGCACAGTGGCTCGCCTCTCAGGGCGTCGTCGCGCTCGAGGACATCGACACGCGGGCGCTCGTCCGCCGGATCCGCGACGGCGGTGTGCTCCGCTGCGCGCTCGGAGAGGCGCCGGTAGAGGAGCTGTACGCGCGCGCCCTCGCCGAGCCGCCGATCGACGGCCGTCCTCTCGACCGCACGGTCGGGGCTCGGCAGCCATACCGGCTCGGCGTGGGCCCCCGCATCACCGTGATCGACCTCGGCACGAAGCGCTCGATCCCTCGGCGCCTCGCCGAGTGCGGGCTCGAGGTGGTCGTCGTTCCCGGCTCATGGGATGCCGAGGCGGTCCTGGAAACGGACCCGCGCGCGGTGCTCGTCTCGAATGGCCCCGGCGACCCGGCGGTGCTCGATGGGCCGATCGAGACGGTGCGCGAGCTGCTCGGCCAGGTGCCGCTCTTCGGAATCTGCCTCGGCCACCAGCTGCTCGGGCTCGCGCTCGGGCTCGAGACGTTCAAGCTCCCGTTTGGGCACCGTGGCGCCAACCACCCCGTCTGCGAGCTACGTAGCGGCCGCGTGCTCGTGACCGTCCAGAACCACGGCTTCGCGGTCGCCGGCTCCGGTGAGGTCGAGGTGACGCACGTCTCGCTCAACGACGGCACGGTCGAGGGCTTCGCCGGCGACGGGTTCGCCACCGTGCAGTTCCACCCCGAGGCGGCGCCGGGGCCGCTCGACGCTCTCCCGTTCTTCGACCTGATCGCGAGCACGTGCCGAAGCGCACCGATCTTCGCTCTGTCCTGATCGTCGGCTCGGGCCCGATTCGCATCGGGCAGGCATGCGAGTTCGACTACGCCGGCGCGCAGGCCTGCCGGGTGCTGCAGCGCGAGGGCTTCCGCGTCGTGCTCGTCAACTCGAACCCGGCCACGATCATGACCGACCCCGAGTGGGCCGACGCGACCTACCTCGAGCCGCTGGACGCCGAGACCGTCGCCGAGGTGATCGAGCGCGAGCGGCCCGACGCTCTGCTGCCGACGCTGGGCGGCCAGACGGCGCTCAACGTCGCCGTCGAGCTCGGTGACGCGGGCGTCCTGGACCGGTTTGGGGTCGAGCTGATCGGTGCGGACGTGGACGCGATCCGCAGGGCCGAGGACCGGCTCGCATTCCGCGCGGCTCTCGGCTCGGCGGGAGTTCCGGTACCGGAGAGCCGCGTCGTCTCCTCCGTTGACGAGCTGGAGGGGCTGCACGCGCCCGCCGTCGTCCGGCCGGCGTTCACGCTCGGCGGTACTGGTGGCGGCCTCGCGCGCGATCGGGCCGAGCTGGAGGCCCTCGTCCGCCGCGGCCTGGACGCGAGCCCGATCCGCCAGGTGCTCGTCGAGCGCTCGCTCGAGGGCTGGGAGGAACATGAGCTGGAGGTGATGACCGACGCCGCGGGCAACTGCGTGGTCGTCTGCTCGATCGAGAACCTCGACCCGATGGGCGTGCACACAGGTGACTCGTGGACGGTTGCGCCGCAGCAGACGCTGCCCGACGCCGAGTATCAGCGCCTCCGCGAGGCCGCCTTCGCGTGCTCCCGTGCCGTCGGCGTGGCGACCGGCGGCGCCAACGTTCAGTTCGCGTACGAGCCCGAGACCCGCGAGCTGCTCGCGATCGAGATGAACCCGCGCGTCTCGCGCTCGTCGGCGCTTGCTTCGAAGGCGACCGGCTTCCCGATCGCCAAGCTCGCCGCCCTGCTCGCCGTCGGCTACACGCTCGACGAGCTTCCGAACGACATCACCGGCAAGACCACCGCGGCGTTCGAGCCGGCGCTCGACTACGTCGCCGTCAAGGCGCCGCGCTTCGACTTCGCCAAGTTCGGCGTCTCCGAGGCGCGCCTGGGCACGGAGATGCGTGCGGTCGGCGAGTCGCTCGGGCTGGGGAGGACGTTCGCCGAGGCGTTCTTGAAAGCGCTGCAAGGACGGGAGCAGGTGCCGCGCGAGCTCGACCTCTCGCGTCGCGGCGAGCCGGTTCCCGAGCGGTGGGACGTGCTGCTCGAGGCGGCGCGGCGCGGCCTCGACCTGCCGGGCGTTCATCCGTACTTCGCGGACGAGCTGCGCGCGATTGCCGAGGCCGAAGCGGTGCTGGCCGCGAGCGGAGACGTGCAGGCGGCGAAGCGGTTCGGCCTGCCGGACGAGACGATCGCGAGCGTGCTCGGCGTCGGCGAGCACGAGGTGCGTCGGCGCCGCGGGCTCCCTGGCCGGCTGGCGGTCGACTCGTGCGCGGCCGAGTTCGAAGCGAAGACGCCGTACTTCTACCTCTCCTACGAGGATGGCGATCCGGTGCCGCGGAGTTCCCGTCCGTCGATAGTGATCCTCGGCGCGGGGCCGAACCGGATTGGCCAGGGGATCGAGTTCGACTACTGCTGCTCGCGCGCCTCCGTGGCGTTCCGCCGGCTTGGCTACAAAAGCGTGCTCGTGAACTCGAACCCGGAGACCGTCTCGACCGACTACGACACGAGCGACCGGCTCTACCTCGAGCCGCTGACGCTCGAACGCGTGCTCGACGTCTGCGAGCTCGAGCAGCCGGCAGGAGTAGTCGTCCAGCTTGGCGGCCAGACGCCGCTCTCGCTCGCGCTTGGGCTGGTTGCGGGTGCCGCTGCTCGGCGATCCGCTGGCTGCGATCGAGCGTGCCGAGGACCGCGGCCGCTTCGGCGCGCTGCTCGACACGTTGGGGGTTCGCACGCCCGCCTGGGGAACGGCGGACAGCGCCGACGAGGCGCGCGCGGTCGCGGAGCGGGTCGGCTATCCGGTGCTCGTCCGCCCACATCATGTGCTCGGCGGTCGCGGCATGTTCGTTGCCCGCGGCCCCGAGGAGCTCCAGCTCGGCGAGCCCGCGCTCGTGGACGCATTCCTGCACGGCGCGCTCGAGCTCGACGTCGACGTCCTCTGCGATGGCGAGTCGGCATGGGTCTGCGGCATCCTCGAGCACGTCGAGCCTGCCGGCGTCCACTCTGGCGACTCGGCCTGCGTGATGCCGGCGCCCTCCGTGACGCCGGCGCTCGAGGCAGAGATTGGCGAGCTGGCTTCCGCGATCGCGTCTGGGCTGGGCGCGCGCGGGCTGCTCAATCTCCAGCTTGCGCTCTACGAAGGCGACCTCTATGTCCTCGAGGCCAATCCGCGCGCCTCGCGCACCGTCCCGTTCGTGTCCAAGGCGACCAGGCTGCCGCTGGTCGACCACGCCTGCCGATTGCTTCTAGGCGCCGGCCTCGGCGAGCTCGATCTCCCGGCTGAGGCCGTGCCAACGCGCGTCTGGGCGAAGGAGGCCGTCTTCCCAGAAGAGCGCTTCGCGAATGCCGCCGATCGTGGTCCTGAGATGCGCTCGACCGGCGAGGTAATGGCAAGCGGAGCGACGGTCTCCATCGCCTACACGCGCGCCTTGCGTGCCGCCGGGCGGGCGCGCCGCGGCGGCTCGATCGGCCAGGCGCTGCAGGCTAGAGCCTGAGCTCGAGAAAGGCCGCGCCCGCAACGGGGTTGTGGCGATACGGCCCCGTTTCGCGGAAGCCGAGCGACTGATAGAGCGCTTGCGCTGCCGTCATCTCAGGCAGCGTGTCGAGGAGCATGCGGCTGTAGCCCCGCTCCTGCGCGGCCGCGATCACGGCCTCAGCGAGCTGCCTTCCGAGCCCGCTGCTTCGTCCGGCCGGGCGGACGTACAGACGCTTCATCTCGCAGGTGAGCTCGTCGATCCGCCGCAGCGCGACGCAGCCGTCGTCGGCCAGCAGCACGAGCTCGTAGAAGCCGAGCGGGTCGACGAGCTCCGACTCGAAGTCCTGGAACGAGAGGTCGACCCCGAGGCCGACCGCGTACTCGCGGAGGAAGCCCCGCACCGTTTCCTGATCATCGGGCAGGGCCGGACGGATCCGCTCAGCCTGGTTCACTGATTCCGATTCTCCAGCCGGCCGGCTTCGCCAGCAAGGATTTGGCGAAAAAGTCGCGCTAGGTTAGGGCCGACGTGGCTCAGAGCCAGCAATCGTTGAACCTGAATTCGCTGCTGGCCGCGGTCGAGGCGGCGCCTCCGATCGCGGCGGCCGATGTGCTCGCCGGCGCGCTGGCGGAGGCGATCGATGCCCGCGAGGTCAGCTTCTTGATCGCCGACTTCAGCGGGCAGTCGCTGATCCGACTGGGCCACGCCGGCGGGAAAGGGCGCTTGCAGGGGAAGGAGACTGCGGAGCGCGTGCCCTTGGTTGGGACGCCGCACGGCCGGGCGCTCGCCGCCCAGGTCGTCGAGGTGATCGACGAGGATGGCGGCGCTCGGTTGTTCGCGCCGGTGACCAGCCGCGGTGAAGCTGTCGGCGTTCTGGAACTCGTGCTCGAGGACTTCCCCGCTCAGCAGACGGTGGCCGATGTGGCTCAAGCGGCCCACTTTTTGGCGTACGTCGTGATTGCGAACCGCCGGTACACCGATCTCTTCGAGTGGGGCCAGCGTTCGGTCCCATTGTCGCTGGCGGCGGAGATCCAGCATCGGCTGTTGCCCGGGGCCTTCACGTGCGAGGCCGGGCAGTTCACTCTCGCCGCCTGGCTGCAACCGGCGGGTGAGATCGGTGGTGACACCTTCGATTTTTCGCTGGAGCGGGACGCGCTGCATCTGTCGATGACCGACGCGATGGGTCACACGATGGATGCCGCACTCTTGGCGACCGTGCTGGTCGGAGGTCTACGCAACGCCCGCCGACGAGGCGTCGAATTGGCCGAGCAGGCGCGGCTGGCGAATGATGCGCTGGCCGAGCAGGCCGGCGAAAGCCAGTTCGTCACCGGGCTGCTCGTGCGGATCGACCTGGCCAAAGCCACTGCGGGCATCGTCAACGCCGGGCATCCGCCACCCCTGCGGATTCGGGCCGGGCGGGTTGATCAACTTCGTTTGGAGGCTGACCCCCCGTTCGGGGTGCGGCTCGGAAACGAATACCGAGTGCAATCTCTACCGCTGCAGGTTGGTGACCGGTTGATATTCGTCACCGACGGCATGTTGGAGCGGGATGCCGCGCTCATGAACATCGGCGCGATCCTGACCGCCAGCGCCGATATGCATCCGCGCGAGGCCGTACAGGATCTCACTCGGGCGGTCCTCGAGGTCAGCGGTGGCCAGCTCCGCGACGACGCCACGGCGCTGTGTCTCGATTGGCTCGGCGGTCCGCCGCGCGATCGCGATGCCAGTTCGGGAGCTAACCGCTAAAGCGGGTCGGCGCGAACGCCAGGCCGCTACTCCACAGCACGGCGAAGAGGAAGATCGCCGCCCCCGAGAAGACCCCGAGGGCCCCGACGGAGATGGCGAAACTGAGCGCTTTCGAGGCCCCGATGCCTGACGCGATCAGGGCCGCACCGCCGGCGCCGACCTGTGTTGCCGCGCCCGCCGGACCGATCGGCAGCGCGGCCGCCGCTGCACCGGCGCACAAGAAAAGGAGGGCGAGCGAGAACGAGAAGCCGATGCCGAGCGTGCCAAGCATCAAGAAGACCGCGAGTGCCCGGACGAGCCAGCAGGCTGACACGAGCGCCCAGGCTTCCGATGCTGCCCGCCGGGAGGTCGTACGCGGGTTCAGCCAGCGCCCAAGCCGGAAGCGCAAGGCCCGCTTGCTCGCGGCCAGGCGTGGCAGGGCGAGGATCACGGCAGCGGCCGCGACTCCGGCGACCGCCACGACGACGAGCGCGGCGCGCACGGCCCACCCGGCGCCCGGAGAGAAAGCGGCGGCAAAGGCGAGCGGTGCCAGAGCGACGCTATCGATCAGGCCGAGCATGACGAGGGAGAGGCAGAGCGAGCGCACGCCGGCCGGACAACCGGGGTAGCGGCGGACGACGGCGACCCGCATCGCATCGTCGAAGCGGCCGGGAAGGACGACTCCCATCAGCGCAGCACCACCGTTGCCGGCCGCGAGCGTCAGCGCCTTTGGCCGCTCTTCCGGCGTGAACAGCCGTCCCCAGCCGTACGCCTTCAGGGCCTGGGCGAGAAGGAGGAGCATCCCTGCAGCCACGAGCACGCCGGGGTTTCCGCTTGCGAGCGGCCAGGAGGTCGTCGCGAAATGCCGAGCGGCCAGCAAGGCCAGAGCGACTACGACGGCTCCCGAGCCGACGGAGACCGCCCATCGGCCCTTTCGCGAACGACTGAGACGCCAGAGCGCCCCGACCAGCACGCGATACCTGCCCTCGAGGGCGATCGGCGCAAGCGGCACGGCGATCGCAGCCAGAGGGTCCCGCTGACGAGGAGCGTTCTGCAGGAGAGGGGTCGGGCCTGGATCCATTGGCCCTTCGAGATCGGCGCCAGCCAACTGAGTCTCTTGATTGTAGGTCGTGCGCGCTGGTTCCGGTTGCGCCGGCGAAGGCCGAACGCATATAAGACAGCGATGCTCCTGGCCAGCGTCGAATACGCCCGTCCTCGCTCCCTCGACGAGGCGCTGTCCTTGCTCGCGGCGAATCCGAACGCGCGGGCGCTCGCGGGCGGGCAGACACTCGTCAACGTGATGAAGGCGCGGATCGCGGCGCCGGAGCTGCTTGTCGACCTCAACGACGTGCCGGAGCTCCGTGGGATCCGCGAGACCGACGACGGACTCGAGCTGGGTGCGATGGTCACTTACACGCAGCTCGCTCGCGCGGAGGAGGTGCATCGGGAGCGGCCGATCCTTGCCGACGTCGCGGCTCAGATCGCCGACGTCCAGGTGCGCAATCGCGGCACCGTCGGAGGGAACGTTTGCTCGAACGACCCGACGAATCATCTGCCGCCCGTGCTCGTCGCGGTCGGGGCGACGATGGCGATCGCGGGCGTGTCGGGCATCCGGCTGGTTCCGGCCGCGGAGTTCTTCCTCGGCGTCTACCTGACCGCGGTTGGCCCCGGCGAGCTGCTGACCGGGATCTCAGTCCCGCGCCGCCAGGGCGGCGACGGCTTCGCCTCGGTGACGATCGGCGCCGACGGAACCTGCATCGCGAACGCCGCGGCGAGCGTCAACGGGAACGTGCGGGTCGTGCTCGGCTGCGTCGCGGCCACGCCGGTGGTCGTCGAGGCGCCTTCGGCCGACGAGGAAGCGGTGCGCCAGGCCGTCGTGGGCGCGGAACTCGACCCGCCCTCGGACATCCACGCGCCGGCGGAGTACCGGAGGCAGCTCGCCACCATCCTCGCGGCGCGAGCCACCCGGCAGGCGAGCGAAGAAGCCGCGTGAGCGAGCCGGTCGCCCAGAAGACGATCAGCGTCGAGGTCAACGGCACGACCTACGAGCGCGAGGTCGAGGCCCGGCGCCTGCTCGTCCACTTCCTCCGCGACGACCTCGACCTCACCGGTACGCACGTCGGCTGCGACACCGGCAACTGTGGGGCGTGCTCGGTGATCGTCAACGGCACGCTGCTGAAGAGCTGCATGATGCTGGCGATCCAGGCCGACGGCGCCTCGATCGAGACCGTCGAGGGCCTCGGTGCCGACGGCGAGCTGAACTCGCTGCAGCAGGCCTTCGGCGAGCACCACGCGCTTCAATGCGGCTACTGCACGCCCGGGATGCTGATGAGCGCGAAAGCGCTGCTGGACGAGAACCCCGAGCCGACCGAAGGCGAGATCCGCAGGGCAATTCAAGGCAACATCTGCCGCTGCACGGGCTAC
>Ga0307308_10000953_pt1 | contig 11152 bp, 3 predicted proteins | sample ER_DNA_195_FD_194501 | JGI IMG/M metagenome (GOLD analysis project Ga0307308, IMG submission 194501) | Bulk soil microbial communities from the East River watershed near Crested Butte, Colorado, United States - ER_DNA_195 | ecosystem: Environmental > Terrestrial > Soil > Floodplain | place: USA...
CAACCGCCGGCTGCGTACCGTCGGCGAGCTGATCCAGGAGGCGTTCCGCGTCGGCCTCTACCGCATGGAGCGCGTCGTGCGCGAGCGGATGACGACCGAGGACGTCGACACGATCACGCCACAGACGATCATCAACATCCGTCCGGTCGTGGCGGCGCTGAAGGAGTTCTTCGGCTCCTCGCAGCTGTCGCAGTTCATGGACCAGACGAACTCACTGGCCGGGCTCACGCACCGGCGCCGCCTGTCTGCGCTCGGCGCGGGCGGGCTCACGCGCGAGCGCGCGCCGATCGAGGTGCGCGACGTGCACCCGACTCACTACGGGCGCATGTGCCCGATCGAGACGCCGGAAGGCCCGAACATCGGCCTGATCGGCTCGCTCGCATCGATGGCGACCGTCTCGGAGTTCGGCTTCATCCAGACGCCGTACCGCAAGGTCGTCGGCGGCAAGGTGACGGACGAGATCATCTACCTGGACGCGGCCGAAGAGGCGCAGTTCACGATTGCGCAGGCGAGCGCGATCGTCGACGAGAAGACGGGCCGCTTCGTCGACAAGCAGGTCCTCTGCCGCTCGAAGGAAGGCGAGGCGGTCACCGCCGATCCCAAGGACATCCAGTTCATGGACGTGGCGCCGGCGCAGATCGTGTCGGTGGCAACCGCGCTGATCCCGTTCCTCGAGCACAACGATGCGAACCGCGCGCTGATGGGCGCGAACATGCAGCGGCAGGCCGTGCCGCTGATGATCGCCCAGGCGCCGATTGTCGGCACCGGTCTCGAGTACCGCGCCGCGATCGACACGGGTGACGTCGTGCTCGCGCAGTCGGCCGGGCAGGTCGTCGACGTCGACGCGGGTCACATCACCGTCGAGACGAAGGACGGCAAGGACGAGTACCCGCTGACGAAGTTCATGCGCTCGAACCAGGGCACGCTCATCCACCACAAGCCGATCGTCGAGCTTGGTGAGCGCGTCAAGGCGGAGCAGGTGCTCGCGGACGGCAGCTCGACCGACAACGGCGAGCTCGCGCTCGGCGCCAACCTGCTCGTCGCGTTCATGCCGTTCGAGGGCTACAACTTCGAGGACGCAATCGTGATCTCCGAGCGACTCGTGAAGGAGGACGTTCTCTCGTCCATCCACATCCACGAGTACGAGATCGACGCACGCTCGACGAAGCTGGGCGACGAGGAGATCACGCGCGACATTCCGAACCGTTCGGAGGAGTCGCTCAAGGACCTCGACGATCGCGGCGTCGTCCGCATCGGGGCCGAGGTCGGCTCCGGGGACCTCCTGGTCGGCAAGGTCACCCCGAAGGGCGAGACCGAGCTGACGGCGGAGGAGAAGCTGATCCGCGCGATCTTCAAGGAGAAGGCGCGCGAGGTCCGCGACACCTCACTGAAGGTTCCGCACGGCGAGGGCGGCAAGGTCATCGACGTGAAGACCTTCTCGCGCGAGGCCGGTGACGACCTCTCACCGGGCGTCAACGAGCTCGTGCGCGTCTACGTCGCGAAGAAGCGCAAGATCGCGGAGGGCGACAAGCTCGCCGGCCGCCACGGCAACAAGGGCGTGATCGCGAAGATCGTTCCCGAGGAGGACATGCCGTTCCTCGAGGACGGCCGTCCCGTTGACGTCGTGCTGAACCCGCTCGGCGTGCCGAGTCGGATGAACATCGGCCAGATCCTCGAGACGCATCTCGGGTGGGCAGCCGCGCACGGCGTGTTCGCGAACGGCGACGAGAGCCCCAACGGGTTCTCGCGCAAGCCGATCGCGGCCGACAATCCGCACTCCGTCGCGACGCCGGTGTTCGACGGCGCGACCGAGGAGGACGTCGACGAGGCCCTCGTCGAGTGGGTGAACAGGAACCCGGACTCGCCGATCAAGTTCCTCGTCGATCAGAACCGGCCCGTCGGCCGGAAGACGTCCGGCAAGGTTCGCCTCTTCAACGGGAAGAGCGGCTCGCCGTACGAGCAGAAGGTGACCGTCGGCTTCATGTACATCTTGAAGCTGCTGCACCTCGTGGACGACAAGATCCACGCACGCTCGACCGGCCCGTACTCGCTCGTCACGCAGCAGCCGCTGGGCGGCAAGGCCCAGTTCGGCGGCCAGCGCTTCGGCGAGATGGAGGTGTGGGCGCTCGAGGCCTACGGCGCCGCGTACACGCTGCAGGAAATGCTCACGATCAAGTCAGACGACACGGTCGGCCGCGTGAAGGCGTACGAGGCGATCGTGAAGGGCGAGAACATCGCCGAGCCCTCTATTCCGGAGAGCTTCAAGGTGCTGCTCAAGGAGATGCAGTCCCTCGCACTCGACGTCAACGTCCTCTCCGACGAGGGCAGGACCGTCGAGGTGCGCGAGGAGGACGACGAGCTCCTGCGCGCGGCCGAGGAGCTCGGGATCGACCTGTCCCCAGGTTCGCTCCGCGCGGCGGCGCGCGAGCCGACCGCCGAAGAGGCCGAGGAGGGCCAGGAGCGCGTCGACCAGGACGGCGAGATGGCACTTCCGAACGACGAATCGCTCGGGGACCTTAGCGACGTCGAAGTGCTCGACTCAAACGACGACGAAGAAGAGACCGAAGAAGCCCCGGCGCTCGCCGAGGGTGAACTGGAACTAGAGGAATAAGGGAAGGATTTGAGCTTGATCGACATCAACGATTTCGACGCCATTCGCATCGGGCTTGCGTCCAGCAAGCAGATCCGCGACTGGTCCTCCGGCGAGGTAACGAAGCCGGAGACGATCAACTACCGCACGCTCAAGCCCGAGCGCGACGGTCTCTTCTGCGAGCGCATCTTCGGTCCCACGAAGGACTGGGAGTGCTATTGCGGCAAGTACAAGCGTGTCCGCTACAAGGGCATCATCTGCGAGCGCTGCGGCGTCGAGGTGACGCGCCAGAAGGTGCGGCGCGAGCGCATGGGTCACATCGACCTGGCGGCCCCGGTATCGCACATCTGGTTCTTCAAGGGTGTCCCGAGCCGCATCGGCTACCTGCTCGACATCGCTCCGCGCGAGCTCGAGAAGGTCTTGTACTTCGCAGCGTCGATCGTCACAGCGGTCGACGTCCCTGCGCGGAAGAAGGACCTGAACGATCTCGAGGACAAGGTCAAGGGCGAGGCCGAGCGCATCGAGGTCGACCGCGAGGAAGCGCTGGCTGCCCTCGAGGACCGGCTCAAGCGGCGTCGCGACTACTTCGCCAAGGGCAGGGACAAGGGCTTCGACGAGGACGACGACTTCTGGGCCCGCGGTCTTTCGAACTGGGCCGAGGAGCAGGGCATGCCCCCGCTCGAGGAGGCGCGTAGCCTCGCCGGCGGGATGTTCCCCGACCTCGTGGGTCAGATCACGACCGAGGACTCGAAGAAGATCCGCGAGCTCGTCCGCAACGCGGCGATTCGCGACGACCGAAAGCTGACTCCGCGCGAGCTCGAGAACGTCGCGGTCGCGGCGGAGCAGATCCTCAAGGGGCTTGAGCCGCTCTTCAAGCAGCAGGCGAAGGCGACCGGCTCGAAGAAGGGCGCGATCTCCAAGCACATCAACCGCATCCTCGATGCGCTCCTCGACGGGGACGAGATCCTCGAGGAGGACGCGAAGTTCGTCGAGGGCATCGACATGAAGAACCTCGACCGCTCGCGCGAGCTCGGCAACGGGCTGCTCGCGGACGTGGTCGACACGTGGGACGGCGAGCAGGACATCCGCGAGCTGACGAACGACCTGTGCCTGCGCACGGACGGCAAGATCCAGAAGGAGGATCTCGACGCCATCATCCAGTGGGCGCTGAAGGTGCGCGAGATGTACCTCGACATCGAGTCGCGCCGCGGCGATGCACGTGACGCCGCCGTCGACTCGGTCAACCGTCTCGAGCAGACGTGGTTGCTGTTCAAGGACCTGGAGCCGAAGCTGATCGTCAACGACGAGCAGCTGTTCCGCGAGCTGAAGGACCGCTTCGGGTCGCCGTACGGCTTCGGCGTGTACTTCCGCGGCGGGATGGGCGCGGAGGCGATCCGCGACCTGCTCAAGGACCTGGACCTCAAGGCCGAGGCCGCGTCCCTGCGGGAGACGATCCGTACCTCGAAGGGTCAGAAGCAGCAGCGCGCGATCAAGCGGCTGAAGGTCGTGAACGCGTTCATCACCTCCGAGAACAAGCCGGAGTGGATGGTCCTCGAGGCCGTGCCGGTTATCCCGCCGGAGCTGCGCCCGATGGTGCAGCTGGACGGCGGCCGGTTCGCGACGAGCGACCTGAACGACCTGTACAGGCGCGTCATCAACCGGAACAACCGGCTGAAGCGACTGCTCGACCTCGGCGCGCCCGAGATCATCGTCAACAACGAGAAGCGGATGCTGCAGGAGGCCGTCGACGCGCTCTTCGACAACGGCCGCCGCGGCCGCTCGGTCACCGGGCCGGGCAACCGCCCGCTCAAGTCACTGAGCGACATGCTCAAGGGCAAGCAGGGCCGGTTCCGCCAGAACCTGCTCGGCAAGCGCGTCGACTATTCAGGCCGCTCGGTGATCGTCTCCGGGCCGAGCCTGAAGCTGCACCAGTGCGGGCTGCCGAAGCTGATGGCGCTCGAGCTCTTCAAGCCGTTCATCATGAGCCGGCTCGTCGAGCGGAAGTCCGTCCAGAACATCAAGGCGGCGAAGAAGTACGTCGACTCGATGACCGAGGAGGTCTGGGACGTCCTCGAGGAGGTCATCGCCGAGCATCCCGTCCTGCTGAACCGCGCACCGACGCTGCACCGTCTCGGCATCCAGGCCTTCGAGCCGAAGCTCGTCGAAGGCAAGGCGATTCAGGTGCACCCGCTCGTCTGCCACGCGTTCAACGCGGACTTCGACGGCGACCAGATGGCCGTGCATCTTCCGCTCTCCGCGGAGGCGCAGGCCGAAGCCCGCATCCTGATGCTGTCCTCGAACAACATCCTCTCGCCGGCAAGTGGCCGTCCGCTCGCCACGCCGACGAAGGACATGGTGCTCGGCACGTACTACCTGACGTACTGCGCGACTGATCTGGCGCAGGCCTCCGCCGAGGACCTCGACCCGCGTCCGATGCGGTTCGCGAGTGAAGAGGACGTGGAACACGCGCTCGACGCCGAGCAGATCAAGCTGCAGGAGCCGATCGAGTTCCGCTGGAACGACGACCTCCTGCTGACCACCGGCGGCCGCGTGATCTTCAACTCCGAGGTCGAGCGTGCGCTCGAGGAGGCAGTGGAGGAGTACGACAACGACGAGCCGCTGCACGACTTCATCAACCGCACGCTGACGAAGCGTGAGCTCGACGCGTTCATCGCGGAGCTCGTCGACGTGTACGGCGCGCATTCGATCGCGACCGTGCTCGACATGGTCAAGACGCTCGGCTTCAAGTTCGCGACACAGGCCGGCGTGACGATCTCGAAGAACGACATCGTGATCCCGCCCGACAAGGAGGAGATCCTCGCCGAGTACGAGGAGCGTGTCGAGAAGGTCGAGGCGCAGTACGAGCGCGGGCTGATCACCGACGAGGAGCGTCACGAGTCGATCGTGAACATCTGGACCGAGGCGACCGACACCGTCGCGGACGCGATGGAGCGGACTTTCTACGAGCTCAACCCGATCTACATGATGGCCAACTCGGGTGCGCGAGGATCCTCGAAGCAGATCCGCCAGCTCGCCGGCATGCGCGGCCTGATGGCGAATCCGAAGGGCGAGATCATCGAGCGGCCGATCAAGGCCAACTTCATGGAGGGCCTGTCGGTGCTCGAGTACTTCATCTCGACACACGGTGCCCGCAAGGGTCTCGCCGACACGGCGCTGCGCACGGCGGACTCGGGCTACCTGACGCGGCGTCTGGTCGACGTCTCCCAGGACGTGATCATCCGCGAAGACGACTGCAAGACGAAGGACTTCATCGAGCAGTGGATCTACGCAGCCGACGGCATCAACAAGAGCATCCTCGGCAGGACGCTCGCCGAGGACGTGCACAAGCCTCTCGCCAGCGGCAGGCCGGGTAAGACCGTCGTCGCCGAGAAGGGCGAGGAGCTGACGCTGCCCGTCCTCGAGGAGATCATCGAGGCGCTCGGCGAGGACGTCGCACGCGAGCTACCGCTGCCGATGCGCTCGGTCCTGAAGTGCCGCAGCGAGTTCGGCGTCTGTCGCACGTGCTACGGCACGTTCCTCGCGACGGGCTCGATCGCCGAGATCGGCGACGCGGTCGGCATCATCGCCGCGCAGTCGATCGGCGAGCCGGGCACGCAGTTGACGATGCGGACGTTCCACACCGGCGGTGTCGCCGGCGCGGACATCACGCATGGTCTGCCGCGCGTCGTCGAGATCTTCGAGGCTCGCAACCCGAAGGGCGCGGCCACGCTGGCCGAGGTCAGCGGCAAGGTCGAGCTCGAGGACACCGACCGCGGGCCGAAGATCACGATCCATCCCGCCGACGCGAAGGACGACGACGAGCCGAAGGCGATTCAGCTGCCGCGGCGGACCCGGATGTACGTCACGAACGGGCAGGACGTGGAGGCCGGTGACGCGCTGCACGAGGGCTCGATGAATCCGGCGGACGTCCTGCGTCTCAAGGGTTACACGGCGACGGAGCTGTATCTCGTGGGCGAGGTGCAGAAGGTCTACAAGTCGCAGGGCGTCGAGATCCACGACAAGCACATCGAGCTGATCGTTCGCCAGATGCTCAAGAAAGTGCGCGTCGAGAACGCCGGCGAGACGGATCTGCTGCCGGGTCAGCTGGTCGACAAGACGGTCCTCGACCGCGAGAACACGCGCGTGAAGAAGGAAAAGAAGGAGCAGGCGACGTTCGAGCCGTTGATCCTCGGGATCACGAAGGCGTCGCTCGCGACCGAGTCCTTCCTCTCGGCGGCGTCGTTCCAGGAGACGACGAAGGTGCTGACGGACGCGTCGATCGAAGGGAAGGTCGACCGGCTGCTCGGGCTGAAGGAGAACGTGATCATCGGGAAGCTGATCCCGGCGGCGACCGGGTTGAAGAAGTACCGCACGATCGAGATCGGCCCGTCGGACAAGGTGCCGGCGTCGGCGTACATGCGGCCGGCGACGGAGGAGCAGCTGCTGGCGGCGCTTGAGGAGATCGACTCCGGCGGCGGCGACGGCCTGAACCTCGAGTCGCTCGGGCTCGACTTCGGCGGCCAGCCGGGCGTCGAGGACGGCGCCCCGCCGCACGAGTCCGGCGAAGCGACCGAAGTTCCCGAAGTCGACTCACCGCTCGACAGCGACCAGTAAGGCGAACATCAGGGGTCTGACCCTTCGGGGTCAGACCCCAGCCTTTCGGTCTACCGGTCTGCAGCTTGCAGCAGACCGAGACACATCTCGTCGGTGGTCCCCTCGCCCCATAGGACGTAGCGCGGCCTCAGCAGCCTGCCGTTCACCAACGGCTGTTTGACGGCCGAGTTGTCGAACTTGCAGGTGACTCGGATCGTGTCGCCGACGTTCGCGTCCACCGGCTTCGCCAGGTAATACGCGTCCTGCCAGTGGAAGTTCCAGCGCGGAATGTGCAGCAGCGTCCGCCCGTTGAGCTGGATCCGGATGTCGTAGCCGCGGGTATGCATGTGGCCCGCGACGCCGTAGATCCGGAGGGGACGCGTCACGGGTCGGTCGCAGCCGGTCGACAATGACTTGACGCTTGGCGGCGACGTCGGGAAGTCGGCGAGCGACTTGCCGCAGATGTAGAGCAGGCCGGAGGGAATCAGCGCGGCCTCGTAGCCGTACTTCTTGACCTCCTCCTGGACGGCGACGTCGCGCGAGCACAGCCGTGACTGCGCGCCACGCGGGCACGGCAGCTCGACCGGCGCCGGGATCAAGATCGTGTTCAGGGGCGTCAGCTTCGCCTCGGTGGTCGGCAGGAAGCGCAGGACGGCGCGCGAGCGATCGCGCTTGGCCTTGTGAATGAGGTTGTAGTGCACCTGCATCACGATCGCCGCGCCCGCGTGGACGAGCACACCTGTGCCCGCGGGCGTGTCGTTTGTCGCGTGTCCCGGGACCCAGGCGGCGATCCAGGGTGGCGCGCCGAGCCGGTCGTTCGAGGCCGACCCGACGGATGGATGCGTCTCCGACAGGCCCGGGCCGCCGAAGCACGTCCAGCCGTTCCCGCCCGATGCATTGTTCAGCCGCCGCGCGTCGACCGCGTTGTCGCCTGACGCCTCGAACAGGATCACGTGGTGCACGATTCCCGCCTGCTGCGGCTTGATGACGGCGCTCGTCACGTACGCGTCGTGCGCCAGGTTCGGTTCGAGCAGGAAGCAGTGATAGTCGTCGAGCCCGCCGGCTGCCGCTTTGGGGAGATAGGGCTTTGCGGGCGCGAGCGTCATCGCCGTGCCGGGGGCGTTGCTGCCGTTCGGGGGCGGAGCAACCGATCGACCGGTGCCGACGCGTGCTCCGCCGCGGACCCAGCTTGCAATCAGCCGCTTCTCCGCGGTGGTGAGGATGCGGCGGGACTGTCCCTGGTACGCGGGTGAATCATGCCCCGGCATCCACGGCGGCATGCGTCCGAGCTGTGTCATCACGAGGATGCCGTTTGCGTGTGCCTTTGCCGACTGTGCCGACCGGAGCGAGAACGGCGCGATCCCGCCGGGTGTGTGACAGCCGGCGCACTTCTCGGCGAAGACCGGCGCGACGGCGGACCACGTCGGAGTGGCTGCACGCGCCGTGGGTTGCGGATCACGTGAACCCGCGGCAATCGCCGAAACGACGACTGCGACCACGATTGCGGCGCCCAGCGCGAGCGCGATCCTCCTTCGCTGCACGCACCAAAGCTATGCGCTGGTAAAGCGTTCGTAAAGCGAATCTGGACGCCGCCGACCCTAGGGCTAGTCTGTTGCCCGTGAGGAGGCTCGGGGTCGTGGCTGCTGCCGTCGTCGCGCTGGCGCTCGTCGGCGGCCGTGGCGCGCCCGCGCAGGGGCTCCAGGCGAACTGCATTCTGCCGTCGCAGACGCCGGTCTGGCTCGATTTCGCCGACGGCTCCGTCCCGTTCTGGCAGGTCTTTGCCAAGCCCGGCGTCATCGCGCTCGCGTCGAACCTGCTCTATCCGCCGAAGCTGCGCGCCGCCGGCGCGCAGACGACGTACTTCGACCTCTATCTGAACAGGCGCGTTGGCACACCAAGTGCACCGGCGGATCCGTCGACCATCGTCGCGAAGGCGAACAAGTTCTACGACTACGCGGCCCAGGGGATGGACTGTTCGAACCCAGTGATCGCCGAGAACGAGCTTTTCGGCTCGTGGCTCGCGGTTCCGTGGTCGCCGACGAACGCCCAATACCGCGCCAACGTCCTGCTGTTCCTGCAGACGCTGCGCGCGCGGGGAGCGCAGCCGTGGCTCCTCGTCAACGCGAAGCCCTACACGGACGGCGTTGCGGGCGATTGGTGGCGGCAGGTCGCAGACGTGGCGGGGATCGTGCGCGAGGTCTACTTCCCGGCGCCCCTGATCTACCGTCGCGGGCCGATCTACGGGAACCGCACTCTGCGGCAGTCGTTCCGCAACGGCATCCTCGATTTCACGAAGATCGGGATTCCGGTCTCGAAGCTCGGTCTCTTCCTCGGCTTCCAGACGACGAAGGGGACCGGTGGCCGCGAAGGGCTGGCCGCGAAGGCGTGGTTCGAGACCGTGAAGTGGCAGGCGCTCGCGGCACGCTTCGTGGCGAGAGAGATGAAGGTCAGCTCGATCTGGTCGTGGGGGTGGGCGGAGTGGACGACGACTCCGGGCGAACACGATCCGGCCAAACCCAAGGCGGCGTGCGTCTATCTGTGGACGCGCAACCCAAAGCTCTGCAACGGGCCGGCTGCAGCCGGCAAGGGGTTCAAGAGATCCCGTACCGAGGGCCAGCTGATCCTGTCGCCCGGGCTCCGCTGTCGGCTTGGCACGGCGGCGGTGCGGTGGTCGGCCATCAATCCGATCCTCAAGCTGACCGGCGATTCGGAGCTCGCGTTCTCGAACGCGTTCGCACGAGCGGTGGAGCAGAAGGCCTCGCACGTGTCGTACTCCGACATCCTTGCGGCCGAGCGCTCGATCGTGGCGGCGCGCTTCGGCGGTTCGCGTGGTGCGTACAAGGCGGCCATCGCGGAGGCGCGCACGAATCTCTCCGTCGCACGCAGCATCATCGGTGACGAGCTGCGGCGTGCACGGATCCAGAGCAAGTTTCGAGTCGCCTCACCGAGTGCGAGTGCGATCTCCGACTATCACGAGAACTTCGGCGAGCTCCAGGCACGCCGGGTCGAGGCGAAGTCGCAGACGGACTGGCTCGGCGGCCGGCGCTCGGGCTACGCGCTTGCCTCGACGGCCCCGCCGCAGCTGATGAACCTCTCGTCCGGGCGCTGGTCCGCGCTCTGGTCGCCGCTCGGGACGGTTCAGGTCCGCCCGTTGGGGCCGCCGCAGCCGCTTGGCTCGCTCCCGCTTGGGAACGTGCGGGCCTCGATTCGAACGGCCTTGATCGAGCAGGCGCGTGAGGAGAACTTCCCGGCCTGGCTCACCGCCGCGCAGAAGGCGGCTTTCCCCGAGGCGATCTGCTGGCGCGACCAGCTCCCCGAGCTCGGGGAGGTCGACCTGACGAACTACCTGCCGTTCCTCGCGCTCACGCAGTAGCGCGAAGCAGGAAGCCGCTGTTGCCCGGCCGGATCTCGACGTTCGTGAAGCCTGAGAAGAGCTCCATCAGCCCGTCACGCGTGTAGTCGAAGATCGGGCAGTTGTTGATCACCTCGTAGCGGAGCTTGCGGATCGGCCCCTTCGTCCACGTCCAGCGCGGGAAGCTGGCCACGACCGAACCGCCGGGTGCGACGAGCTCTCGCAGGCGCCGCACGTGCGCCGGGGCGTTCTCGATGTAGTCGAAGTAGCCGAGCGCGAGGATCACCTCGTACGAGCCGGGAATGGCGGCGCGGAGGAAGTCGCCCTGGATCAGGGTGACCTTCTCGTCCTCGAAACGCTCCAGACGCTCCCGCGCGAGCTCGAGCATCGAGTCCGAGAGATCGACGTCGACGTACCGCGAGGCGCCGTGGTCGAGCGCGAGCTCCCCGATGCGTGCGGAGCCGCCGCCGACGTCGAGCACGCGCGGCGCTTCGTACTCGTCGACGATCTCGAGCGCGAACTCGCGGCGGTTGAAGAGGCCGGGGCGGAGCGTGCGCTGAAGCGCATGCTCCTCGTCGTAGAGGTGGTCAAACGAGAACGCCTTGCGGCGAAAGTGC
>Ga0307308_10000954_pt1 | contig 11151 bp, 9 predicted proteins | sample ER_DNA_195_FD_194501 | JGI IMG/M metagenome (GOLD analysis project Ga0307308, IMG submission 194501) | Bulk soil microbial communities from the East River watershed near Crested Butte, Colorado, United States - ER_DNA_195 | ecosystem: Environmental > Terrestrial > Soil > Floodplain | place: USA...
GCCTATGCGACGCACTGGCTCAACGTGCAGCGCGAGGAATTCAAGCGGCTCGGCATCATCGGCGACTGGGATCACCCGTATGCCACCATGGACTATTTCGCCGAAGCCCAGATCGCGCGCGAGCTGATAAAATTCGCCGCCAACGGCACGCTCTATCGCGGCTCCAAGCCGGTGATGTGGAGCGTGGTCGAAAAGACCGCGCTGGCGGAAGCCGAGATCGAATACGAGGATTACACCAGCGATACGGTGTGGGTACGGTTTTGTATCGACGACGCGCCGAACAAGCCTCACGGTGCTTTCGATTTACTTCGGGAGGGTGCCGACATCGTCATCTGGACGACGACACCTTGGACGTTGCCGGGCAACCGCGCCATCAGCTTCTCTTCGAAGATCGCCTATGGCCTCTATCGCGTGACAACCGCCGCTCCGGACAATTGGGCCCAACCAGGCGATGTTTACGTTCTGGCAGACAACTTGGCTGCAGACGTTTTTAAGGCCATGAAAGTAGAGAGCTATGACCGCGTCCACGACGTGCAGGCAGCTGACCTTGCTCAGTTGGTCTGTAGTCATCCGCTAAAAGGCTTCGCCAACGGCTACGACTTTCAAGTCCCCCTCCTTGAGGGCGATCACGTCACCGACGATACCGGCACCGGCTTTGTTCATACCGCGCCCGGCCATGGCCGCGAGGATTTCGAGGTGTGGACCGCGAATGCGCGCGAGCTGGAAGAGCGCGGCATCAAAACCACGATTCCCTACACTGTTGACGAGAACGGTGCTTTCACTATCCAGGCGCCGGGCTTTACCGGAAAACGCGTCATCAATGACAAGGGCGAAAAAGGCGACGCTAACGAAGCGGTGATTCGTGCTCTTAGCGACCACCACATGCTCTTGGCGCGCGGCCGGCTCAAGCATCAATACCCGCATTCCTGGCGCTCGAAGAAGCCGGTGATTTTTCGCAATACGCCGCAATGGTTCATCGCGATGGACAAGCCGATCGCCGACGACGGCAAGGCCAAGCCCGGCGACACGCTGCGCGCCCGCGCGCTGCGCGCAATCCCGGTCACCCAATGGGTGCCGCCGTCCGGCCAGAACCGCATCAACGGCATGATCGACTCCAAGCCGGACTGGGTGATCTCTCGGCAGCGCGCCTGGGGTGTGCCGATCGCGGTGTTCGTGCGCGAAAAGGGCGATGGCTCTGCCGAAATCCTGCAGGACGAGACCGTCAACGCGCGCATCGCCGATGCTTTCGAGCAGGAAGGCGCCGACGCCTGGTACATGGACGGCGCCCGCGAACGCTTCCTCGGCTCACGCGCCAATGAAGAGTGGCAGAAAGTCGACGACATCTGCGACGTCTGGTTCGATTCCGGCTCGACGCATGCGTTCGTGCTGGAAGACCCCGTGCACTTTCCGGGCCTCGCCGCCATCAAGCGCAAGCTCGATGGCGGCGACGATACCGTGATGTATCTGGAGGGCTCCGACCAGCACCGCGGCTGGTTCCAGTCGTCGTTGCTGGAAAGCTGCGGCACCCGCGGCCGCGCGCCGTTCGACATCGTGCTCACCCACGGCTTCACGCTGGACGAGAACGGCCGCAAGATGTCGAAGTCGCTCGGCAACACCGTCGAGCCGCAAAAAGTCATCGCGCAATCCGGCGCCGACATCTTGCGGCTGTGGGTCTGCGCCACCGACTATGCCGACGACCAGCGCATCGGCCCGGAAATCCTCAAAAACACCATCGAGACCTACCGCAAGTTGCGCAATTCGATCCGCTGGATGCTCGGCACGCTGCATCATTTCAGGCCCGGCGAAGAGGTCGCCCATGCCGAAATGCCCGAACTGGAGCGCTTGATGCTGCATGAGCTCGCCGAGCAGGCGGCAATCGTGCGCACGGCTTACGCCGAGTTCGATTACAAGACCGTGGTCGCAAGTCTCTCGGCGTTCATGAACACCGAATTGTCGGCGTTCTATTTCGATATCCGGAAAGATACGCTGTATTGCGACCCGCCGTCGTCGCTGGCGCGCAAGGCCGCGCTGACCGCCATCGATATCATTTGCGATGCCATCCTGCGCTGGTTTGCGCCGGTATTGAGCTTCACCGCCGATGAGGCGTGGCAGCTCTACAGACCGGACGCCGAGCCTTCGGTGCATCTCACGCTGTTTCCGGATAGGCTTGAACATTTCCGCGACGAAAGACTGGCCGCAAAGTGGCAGATCATCCGCAATGTCCGCCGCGTCGTGACCGGTGCGCTGGAGCTCGAGCGCGCGGCCAAGCGGATCGGCTCGTCGCTGGAGGCCTCTCCCTTGGTCTACGTCACGGACAAGAAGATTTTCGAGACGCTGTTCGATGTCGACCTGGCTGAGGTCTTCATCACCTCGAACACGATGGTGACCAATGAGGACCCTCCGCCCGGTGCGTTCCGATTGAACGATGTGCCCGGTGTGGCGGTCGTGGTCGAAAAAGCCGTCGGCACCAAATGCGCGCGCTCCTGGAAGATCCTCCCCAGCGTCGGCGAAGACCCGGAGTATCCCGACGTGTCGCCGCGCGACGCCCAGGCGCTGCGCGAATGGAAGGCGCTGGGAGTGATTGTCTAGTAGTCAATGTCGTCCCCGCGAAAGCGGGGACCCATAGCCACCAGTGTTCGAGAATGGATGAGGGACGATGAGCGAAAGTCTTTCAAACCAGAGACGACACGGAGTATGGGTCCCGGCGTTCGCCGGGACGACGAGCCATTTTGTGTCGATGGCTACGCCATGACTTCGCGCCTCCGTCCCGGTGTCATCGCCGCCATCGTCGTGCTGGCGCTCGATCAGGCCTCAAAACTCTGGCTGCTTTACGTGTTCGACCTCCCTCACCGCGGCGCGGTGAAGGTCACGTCGTTTTTCGACCTGGTGCTGGCATGGAATGTCGGGATCAGCTTCGGCTGGTTCCAGAGCGACAACCAGGGCGCACAGATCATCCTGATGCTCATCAAGGCGGTGGCGGTGATCGTTCTGGCGATCTGGATGGCACGCTCGCGCACCCTGATCGCCACCGTCGCGCTCGGCCTGATCATCGGCGGCGCCATTGGCAACGCCATCGATCGCTTCGCCTATGGCGCGGTGGTCGATTTCGCCCTGTTTCACGTCCAGATCGGGGGCAATACCTTCAATTGGTACGTGTTTAACCTTGCCGACGTCGCGATTGTTGCCGGGGTAGCGGCCCTGCTGTATGATTCCTTCCTGGGGGTACCCGCCGCAAAAGCGCCCTGATCCCGGCTGATACGAGCCCTCAAGGGGCTGGATTAGCTTGCCGGGGCGGGAGTTTGCGCCCTTGATGAGCGCCCTCGGGAAATTTGAACAGGAAGAGCGCGATGCGCAGGACCGAAGCCAGCGGTTGGATGGTGCGGAATTCGCCGGGAGCGCTGAGCCGCGCGCTGCGGCTTGCCGTCGTCGGGTTAGGGGTTGGCCTCGTGATGACTGCCGGCGCCGCGCGGGCCCAGGACGACGATGAGGATGACAAGACCTTCGAGGAAAAGATCATTGAAGGCATCATGGCCGGAATCGGCGGCACCAACATGGACAACCGGGGCATCGAGTATCGCGAGCGCTCTCCGCTGGTGGTCCCTCCCAAACTCGATCTGCCGCCGCCGGCTGCCGCTTCCAATGAGGTGAAGGCCCCGAACTGGCCGAAGGATCCCGACGAAGCGCGGCGCAAGGCTGCGATCGCCGCGCGCAAGAAGGACAACAAGGATCCCCGCGAAGCCAGCCGTGTCTTGATGCCGAGCGAACTGGACAAGCGCGCTCCGAAAAAGTCGACTGCCGGCAGCGATTCGGTCGATCAGCCCGGCGGCAATCCTGGCGCCAACGCGGTGCTGAGCCCCTCGCAGCTCGGTTATAGCGGCGGCTTCAGCGGTCTGTTCGGCGGCAATAAGGCCGAGACCGCGCCGTTCAAGGGCGAACCGACACGGGATTCGCTCACGCAGCCACCCAGCGGGTACCAGACGCCGTCGCCGAATTTCGCCTATGGCACCGGGCCCAAGGAATCGCTGAACAAGGAATACAACCCGGCCGCCGGCAAGTATGGCGAATAGCTGGTTCCGTCTCTCGGCTTCGTGACATTCACCCGCAGTCGCGCCGTGTAGGATGCCGCGGCTTTGGCCGAACGCTTCCGTTCCGGCCGCTCTCACTCGAGAAACTGCACGTATTCCTATCGCAAAGCCGGTGTCCACTTTTGCAGAATACGCGCTAGACAGGTCATGATGTCATCACACCGTTTTGCCGCCCATCTTTTCGTTGCGCTGTCCGCGGCGTTCGCTGTCTCTCCTGGCGGCGCGCTCGCGCAGACCACGGTGACATCGGAGCCGCCCGCCAGCTTTACCCTCGGCAACGGCTTGCAGGTTGTGGTGATCCCGGATCACCGTACCCCGGTCGTCACGCAGATGATCTGGTACAAGGTCGGCTCTGCCGACGAGACGCCCGGCAAATCCGGTCTCGCGCATTTTCTCGAGCACCTGATGTTCAAAGGCACCAGCAAGCACCCGGTCGGTGAATTTTCCCAGACCGTGCTTCGGATCGGCGGCAACGAGAACGCGTTCACCTCGACTGACTACACCGGCTACTATCAGCGCGTGCCGCGCGAGCAGCTGGCCAAGATGATGGAGTTCGAGGCCGATCGCATGACCGGACTGATCCTCAAGGACGAGAACGTGCTGCCGGAGCGCGACGTCGTGCTCGAGGAATTCAACATGCGGGTCGCCAACAACCCGGAGGCGCGGCTGACCGAGCAGATGATGGCGGCGCTCTATCTTAATCACCCCTATGGCCGGCCCGTGATCGGCTGGCGCCAGGAAATCGAACAGCTCGACCGCGAGGATGCGCTGGCCTTCTATAAGCGCTTCTATGCTCCAAACAACGCTACGCTGGTGATTGCCGGCGACGTTGATGCCAGGGATGTTCGCCCCCTGGTAGAGCGCACGTTCGGCGAAGTCGCGCCACAGCCCGCCATACCCGTGAAACGCCTGCGTCCGCAGGAGCCGACGCCGGCCGGACCGCGCACCGTGACGTTGTCCGACCCCCGAGTCGAACAAACCAGCGTACGGCGCTATTATCTGGTCCCCTCCGCCGCCACCGCCGCCGCCGGGGAAAGCCCGGCGCTCGACGTGCTCGCGCAACTGATGGGCGGCGGCAGCAACTCCTATCTCTATCGTGCGCTGGTGATCGACCGGCCGCTCGCGGTCAGCGCCGGCGCCGGATATCAGGGCACCTCGCTCGATCCGACCCAGTTCATGATCTCGGCTTCACCGAAGCCCGGCGTCGAGTTTGCGCAGATCGAGCAGGTGATCGACAGCGTCATATCCGAGGTCGGGCAGAATCCGGTGCGTTCAGAGGATCTCGAGCGCGTCAAGACGCAATTGATCGCGGAAGCCATCTACGCCCAGGACAATCAGGCGACGCTGGCGCGCTGGTATGGCGGCGCGCTCACCACCGGCTTGAGCATCGATGACATCAGAAGCTGGCCGGATCGCATTCGCGCCGTCACCGCCGAACAGGTCCGCGACGTCGCGCAGAAATGGCTCGACAAGAAGCGTTCGGTGACCGGCTATCTGATCAAGGATGCGGCGCCAAAACGCGAGGAGAAGCGCTCGTGACTTGTGTCAGGACCAGCGCGCACCGCGTTGCATTCGTGCTTGCTGCCTGCTTCGCGATGGTGTCGACGCCGTCGCACGCCGCCGCAAAAGTCCAGCATCTGATTTCGCCTGGAGGTATCGAGGCCTGGTTTGTGCCGGATTCCACCGTGCCGCTGATCGCGATGGAGTATGCCTTCGGCGGCGGCGCCACGCAGGACCCGGCCGACAAGCCCGGCGTCGGCAACATGGTCGCCAATCTGCTCGATGAAGGTTCGGGCGATCTGGATTCCAAGACGTTCCACGAGCGTCTCGAGCGCCGCGCCATCGAATTGAGCTTCAGTTCGGCACGGGATAATTTCCGCGGCTCGCTGCGCATGCTCAGGGATAACAGAGACGAAGCCTTCGACCTGCTCCGGATGGCGCTGACCTCACCGCGCTTCGACAGCAGCGATGTCGAACGCATTCGCACGCAGGTCATGTCGGGCTTGCGGCGTGAAACCTCCAATCCGAATTCGCTGGCCAGCCGCAAGTTGCTGGAAGTCGCCTTTGGCAATCATCCCTATGGCCGGCCGGGCAACGGCACCCTGGAGAGCGTTCCCCGGATCGATGTCGCCGACCTGAAGGACTACGTCGGCCGCGTACTGGCCAGGGATACGCTGAAGATTGCCGTGGTCGGCGATATCGACCCGGCCACGCTCGGCAAATTGCTCGACCAGACGTTCGGCGGGTTGCCCCCCAAAGCCAGCCTGGCGCCGGTCGCCGAGGTCGAGGCCGCCAGGCCGCCGCAGCGCGCGTTCATTCCGCTCGACGTTCCGCAGACCGTGGTGACGTTCGGCGGGCCGGGCTTCAAGCGCAGCGATCCGAATTTCATGGCCGGCTATGTCGTCAACCACATTTTCGGCGGCGGAGGCTTGTCGTCGCGGCTCTACCGCGAAGTCCGCGAGAAGCGCGGTCTCGCCTATTCGGTCTATGAATCGCTTTTGTGGATGGATCATTCCGCGCTGTTCATCGGAAATACCGGAACCCGTGCCGACCGCGCCGGGGAGACCGTCGACGCCATCACCAAGGAAGTCCGCCGCATGGCCGAGGATGGCCCGACCCAGCAGGAGCTGGACGAGGCCAAGTCCTATCTCAAGGGCTCGCAAATGCTGGCGCTCGATACCTCATCGAAGCTGGCGTCGGCGCTGCTGCAATACCAGCTCGATCGGCTTCCGATCGATTACATCGAGAAGCGCAACGCCATCGTCGATGCGGTGACCCTGGACGACGCCAGGAAGGCCGCCCAGCGGCTGTGGGGGCAAGGCCTTCTCACTGTTATCGTCGGCCGTGCCCCGCAGGCCGCAGCCCAGCCCGCCGCAGCGCCCCCGCCCGCGGCGGACTGAGCGGTCCTTTCCGGACTTCTCCACCTGCACCGCCGTCATCCCGGGATGAGCGCAATTGCGCTCACCCCTGAGGGCGCGCTCTTCGCGCGCGTCTCGAAGGATGTGCTACATATCCCATCCTTCGAGGCTCGCCCAAGCTGACGGTGCAGATGCGCCGTCAGGCTCGCACCTCAAGAAGACGCTTTTTGCTTCGGGAAATTCCCGTTTGCCGGTGACGCCATGCTGCGGATCTCCCGCGACCTCGCAATCGACGAGAACGACATCGAGATCAGCTTCGTTCGCGCCTCCGGCCCGGGCGGGCAGAACGTCAACAAGCTGTCAACCGCCGCGCAATTGCGCTTCGATACCAGCCGGATCGCGCTGGCGGGCGATGCCGCGGCCCGACTCACCCGCCTTGCCGGCCAGCGCATGACCAAGGACGGCGTGATCGTGATTCACGCGCAGCGCTTCCGCACCCAGGAGCGCAATCGCACTGACGCGATCGACCGCCTGCTCGAACTCTTGCGCGAGGCGATGACCCGGCCGACCCCGCGGCGCCCGACCAGGCCGACCGCGGGATCGAAACAGCGCCGGCTGGAAGGCAAAAAGCGCCGCAGCGACATCAAGGCCAGGCGCGGCTCGGCTGGTTTCGACGATTGAACCTCCAAAAAAACCCGCGATATCTTCGCCGCATTCCTTGAATTATAGTTCAAATACTTATAGTTTATAGAACTAGAGTTGGTTGTGCGCATTTTCAAAACCAAAGCTCTTGCCCGCTTTACGAAGAGAGAAGCCATCAGCGATGAAAGCCTCGTGGCCGCGATCGAAGCTGCAAAGCGTGGGTTGATAGATGCTGATCTCGGCGGCGGCCTGATCAAGCAACGGGTTGCAAGGCCGGGGCAGGGCAAGAGAGGTGGTTTTCGGATGCTGATCGGATTCCGGTCGGACCGCGCAATCTTTCTCTTCGGGTTCGCAAAAAATGAACGCGAGAACATCGACGACAAACAATTGACGACGCTCCGAGAAATCGTCGCGTCGTGGTTCGCCGCTGATGACAAAAAAATCGCGCAGGCACTAAAGGACGGGCCTTTGATAGAGGTGAAACATGGCAAAGAGAACAAAAACGAACCGTCGGCTGACTGAGGAACTGCTGGAAACGGCGCAGGATATGCGCGCGAGTGGCCTCATGAGTAAGGTTGCCCATGAAAAAATTACCATGCGCCATTTGGGCGAGGGAATTGCCACATCGCCGGCCACTGTGCCAACAGGCAAGGAAATTCGGGCAATCCGCGAGAGGGCCCATCTAAGCCAAGCGGTTTTTGCTCATTGCTTGAAACTAACGGTGGGCTACGTGTCACAACTCGAACGTGGCGCAAAGCGTCCCACTGGCCCCACGCTTGTCTTGCTCGACGTCATTCGACGCAAAGGCATTCAGGCAATTCTGTAATTTTTGCGGGTGAACAACGGGGAGAGGTGAGGAATCCCCTGCGGTTTAACGGCCCTCGCCCTCCCGTCGCGCTGCAAAAGCTCCTAGATTGACGCCTCCGCTCCTCCGAGTCGCTCAAAAACCATGCCCGTTCGCCAGCTGCCCGAACAGATCGTCAACCGCATCGCCGCCGGCGAAGTGGTCGAGCGTCCGGCGAGCGTGGTCAAGGAACTGGTGGAGAATGCCATCGACGCCGGCGCCAGCCGAATCGACATTTTCAGCGATGGCGGCGGACGGCGGCGGATCGGCGTCACCGATGATGGCGACGGCATGACATCAGCCGACCTCGCGCTCGCCGTGGACCGCCATGCCACCTCCAAGCTCGACGACGAGGATTTGCTGCGCATCCGCACGCTGGGCTTTCGCGGCGAGGCGCTGCCCTCGATCGGTGCGGTGGCGAAACTCGGCATCACCACCCGCCACTTGAGCGAGCCGCACGCCTGGTCGCTGTCGGTTGAAGGCGGCACGAAATCGGCGATCATGCCGGCGGCACTGTCGCAAGGCACCCGCGTCGAAGTCAGCGATCTCTTTTATGCGACGCCGGCGCGCCTGAAATTTCTCAAGACCGACCGCACCGAGGCCGAAGCGATCCGCGAGGTGGTGCGCCGTCTCGCGATGGCGCGGCCTGACATCGCCTTCACGCTGGCCGGCGAGGAGCGCGCCCCCGTCACCTGGGCCGCGGTGCTGCCCGGCGCGAGCGGCCGGCTGACGCGGCTTGGCGATATTTTGGGGGCGGATTTTCGCGGCAGCGCCATCGAGGTTCGCGCCGAGCGCGAAGGCGTGGCCGTCGAAGGGTTTGCTGCCGCGCCTTCGCTGACGCGCGCCAATGCGCTGGGACAGTATCTGTTCGTCAACGGCCGGCCGGTGCGCGACAAGCTTATTCTCGGCGCGGTGCGCGCGGCCTATTCCGATTATTTGCCGCGCGACCGCCATCCAGTGGTGGCACTGTTCGTGACGCTCGATGCCGAAGGCGTCGATGCCAATGTGCATCCGGCCAAAACCGAAGTGCGTTTCCGCAATGCAGGTCTGGTCCGCGCGCTGATCGTGCATGCGCTGAAAGACGGGCTCGCCCGAGAGGGCAAGCGCACCGCGGCGAACAGCGACGGCGCCGCTATTGCCTCATTCCGCCCTTCATTCGCGCCACGCGTCAACTGGGACTGGCGGCGCTCGCCCGCCTATCCGGCCGGCCCGCCGCCGGCCTTCGATGGCTCGGCGGCGACGGCCTTTGCCGAACCCGGCCAAGCCGCATTCGATGTGGGCGCGCCGACTGCCGACGTGCGTTTTCAGGAGACACCACCAGCCGATCTCCTCGACCGCCCGCTGGGGGCGGCGCGGACGCAGATCCACGAAACCTACATCGTGTCGCAGACCCGCGACGGGCTTATTGTCGTGGACCAGCACGCCGCGCACGAGCGCATCGTCTATGAGAAGCTGAAGGCCTCATTGGCGCGCAATGGCGTGCAGCGGCAGATCCTGCTGATTCCGGAGATCGTCGAACTCGACGAGGCAACCGTGGAGAAGCTCGTCAACCGTACCGAGGAGCTCGCGTCATTCGGGCTCGCGATCGAATCCTTCGGCCCCGGTGCGGTCGCGGTGCGCGAGACGCCGTCGCTGCTCGGCAAGACCAATGCCGGCTCGCTGCTGCGCGATCTCGCCGAACACATGGCGGAATGGGACGAGGCGCTGCCTTTGGAACGGCGTTTGATGCATGTCGCGGCCACCATGGCCTGCCACGGCTCGGTGCGCGCCGGCCGCCGCCTCAAGCCGGAAGAGATGAACGCGCTGTTGCGCGAGATGGAAGACACGCCGAATTCCGGCCAGTGCAACCACGGCCGCCCGACCTACGTCGAATTGAAGCTCGCCGATATCGAGAAGCTGTTCGGGCGAAGGTGAGGCAAGGCGCTTCCAAGAACCAGGCTGTCATCGTCCGCGAAGGCGGACGATCCAGTACGCCGCGCCGTTCGAGATCAATCATCAACGCCTCTGGAATACTGGATGCCCCGCTTTCGCGGGGCATGACGAGTTAGGATTGAGCAAGCGAAGCCGTCACACCCCGCGCAGAAACACGAACTCCGTATCGTCGTAAACCCGCCGCTCCAGTTCTAGAAAACCATCAGGCGCGGCGAAATCCGCGGCCTTGGCCTCTTCCACCACCAGCAGCGCAGCTGGTGTCAGCCAGCCACCATCGCGCAGCGAGGCCAGCGCCTTTTCGGCGAGCTTCATGCGATAGGGCGGATCGAGGAACACCAGCGAGAACGGCTCGACCGGATGCGCCATGCCCAGATTACTGGCGTCGCGGCGAAACACTTTTGTCATGCCGCCCAGGCCGAGCGCCTCGACATTGTTGCGCAACAACGCTCTCGCTTCGGTGCCGTTATCGACGAACAGCGCGAACGCCGCCCCGCGCGAGATCGCCTCGATGCCGAGTGCACCGGTGCCGGCGAACAGGTCGAGCACGCGGGCACCTTGAATCGGATCATCGTAGGCGTGGACCAGAATGTTGAACAGCGACTCGCGCAAGCGGTCCGCGGTCGGCCGAATCTCGCGCGACGACGGCGAGGCCAGGTTGCGGCCCTTCAATCGTCCGCCGACGACGCGCATTAGAAGGTCTCGTCATGCCCGGGCTTGTCCCGGGCATCCACGTCTTTGAGCCGTCGACACAAGCAAGACGTGGATGGCCGGGACAAGCCCGGCCATGACG
>Ga0307308_10000956_pt1 | contig 11150 bp, 7 predicted proteins | sample ER_DNA_195_FD_194501 | JGI IMG/M metagenome (GOLD analysis project Ga0307308, IMG submission 194501) | Bulk soil microbial communities from the East River watershed near Crested Butte, Colorado, United States - ER_DNA_195 | ecosystem: Environmental > Terrestrial > Soil > Floodplain | place: USA...
GGCGGCGAGATCCGCTAGGGCGTCGAGCAGGTCGACCGCGTCGAAGCGACGGCCGTACTCGATGAGCTCCCATGTCGTGATCTCGAACTCCTCCGGGCGGACGGGCCGGCCGAGGAAGCGCGCGGCACGGCGCTCGTCATCCTGGTTGCAGATCGCCCAGATCCGCACGAGCGGCTCGATGAGCACTTCGCCGTCGAAGACTGGCGCCACCTCCTCCACCTCATGGCCGAGCTCGGCGAGGAGCTCGGCCGTCGAGCGCGCGGCCGCGGCGCAGGCCGGGTCGATGGGGGCGTCGATCGGCGGACGGGCCGTCCAGGCGATCCGAAGGCGGCCGGGATCCGCGCCCACCTCGTCGAGGAACGGCCGCTTCGGAGCGGGCGCCGTGTACGGATCGCCGGGTGCCGGGCCCGCGATGACATCGAGCAGCGCCGCGCTGTCGCGGACCGACCGCGTCAGGGCGTGGGCTACGAGCAGCCCCGACATCGCGTCGCCGGCGGGCGCCCAGGTCGACCGTCCCCGGGTCGGCTTGAGCCCGACGAGCCCGGTGCACGATGCCGGGATCCGTATCGAGCCGGCCCCGTCGCTCCCGTGTGCGGCCGGCACCATGCCGGAGGCCACGGCGGCCGCGGATCCGCCGGACGAGCCGCCGACGGTTCGATCGAGCGCCCATGGATTGCGGGTCGGCCCGAAGAGCACGGGCTCGGTCGTCGAGTGGTTCCCGAACTCGGGTGTGTTCGCCAGGCCGGCGACGACGAGACCGGCTCGAAGGTAGCGTCGGACGAGCTCCGAATCGGACGTGGCGACCCGATCGCGCAGGGCCACCGACCCCTGGGTCTGGCGCGTGCCGGCAAGGCCGGCACCGGTGTCCTTCAGGAGGAACGGCACGCCCGCAAAGGGGGCGCCCGGCGTCGCCACGAGTCCCGTGGCCCGCGCCCGCGCTTGATCGAAGAGCGGCGTGACGACCGCATTCAGGCCGGGGTTGAGGGCCTCGATCCGCTCGATGGCGGCATCGACCAGCTCGGACGCCGAGACCTCGCCCCGGCGAACCAGGTCGGCCTGGCCGATGGCGTCGAGGCGGCCGAGCTCCGAGGCGGACCGGCCGTCCATCAGCCCCGCTCCAACGCGGGATCCTCACGGGCGACCTCGCCCTCCACGAGCGTCAGGAGGACGCGCGCAACACCGATCGTGCGTCGATCTGCGGCGTACAGGTCCCGGTCGAGGACCACGAGATCGGCGAGCTTCCCGACCTCGATCGTGCCGGTCGAGTCCTCGAGATGGTTGACCCACGCCGATCCATTCGTGAACGCCGCGAGCGCGTCGGTGAGCGACAACGCCTCGGCGGGCAGGAACGGTGCCGCGGACCGGTCCTCGGGCGAGATTCGGTTCATCGCGACCTCCACCTCCGCCTTGACGTTCGGCGTGCTGACGGACCAGTCGCTGCCGCCGACGAGGCGGGCACCGGCCCGCCGAAGCGATTCGAACGGGTACTGGAAGGCGGCTCGTGCCGGCGGCAGGAAGGGCGGCGTCAGGTCGATCATCTGGGCATCGTTGCACGCCCAGCAGGGCTGGATGTTCGCTGCCGCGCCGAGGGCCCGGAACCGGGGGACGTCGGCCGGATCGACCACTGGCAATGGGCATCCTGGAAGCCCGGCAGGAGGGTTCGCCCGGCCAGGTCGATCCGCCGCGTCTGCGGCCCGACGAGCTCCTCGACCTCGCGGTTGGCACCGAGCGCGGCGATCCGGCCGGCCAGCACCGCGACGGCCGGAGCGGTGCGCCCAGCCTCGTCCATCGTGACCACGGCTCCCCCAACGAGGACGAGGTCGGCCGGGCCGAGCCTCACGGCCATCGACAACTCCTATTGCGATCGGGCGGCCGGCCGTGCCACCCGCCCAGGGGACCAGTCCTCAGTCAGGCGGCAGCATCCGATACATCAGCTCGGTCTCGACGCCGGCCCGCCGGTTCCGGGCGGCCTGGATGAAGTACCAGATGAATCCAACGACGAACACGATGATCACGAACATGACCCCCGAGCTGTTCAGGTACGCGAGCGCATCGGCGCCGCCGGAGATCGTGTTGTAGATCGGCGCGATGCCCGCGAACCAGTACAGGACGAGCGTGAATACCAGCCAGACCGCCCCGAGGGAGGGCAGCCAGCGGATGTACGGCGCGTCCTTGACAAGGTCCGGCCTGGTCCGCCGAGCGAGGAGCGCATTGACTCCGGGCATGATCCAGCTGAGCGAGGACGCCAGGATCGTGAACCAGGCCGAGGCGGCGAGGTTGAGCTTGCCGTCCAGGGCCGGATCCGCGCTCGGGGCGAGCGCGCCGAGCCCGACCCACTTCAGAACCGGGAAGGCCCACAGGAGGAGGAAGAACACGCCGATGGCAAGGGTCGTGAAGATCGCGTTCGACGGGGCATGGAGCCGCTCCGAGACGGCGCCCAGCCACTCCGGGACCTGGCGGTCGAGGCTCCAGGCGAGCGCGATCCGGCTGATGAAGATGACGTAGACGGGCATGAGGAGGAACGGGAACAGGGTCGACGCGGCGCCGGCGGTCGTCCACAGCGGCCAGAGCTCGGGGTGCGCCACCGTGCCCAGCAGCTGGTAGTAGTTAGGCGCGTTCATCGGCAGCCCGCCGAGCCCCGCTTTCACCGGGTCGATGTAACCCCACCAGATCGCGCTCCAGGCCGTCTGCGCATCGAGGCCCAGCCGCCGGGAGAGCGCCTCCCCGTAGATCGAGTTCATGAGCACGGCCATCGCCAAGGCTCCGAGCACCGCGATGAGGATGCCCCGCTTCACGTTGCCCCGGACCTCGCCCGAGATGTACGCGGAGTACTGGAAGCCGATGAACTGGAAGAGCATGACGCCGGCCATGAACATGACCGGCCAACTGAGGCCGTTCACCGGCCCGAAGCTGAAGCCGCTCGTCAACCCGGCCGTGGCGGCGGCCGATGCCAGCTGGTCGACCGTGACTCCATTCGTGTACTTCGGCAGGTTGGCGGCGAATTGCGCCGGGTCGAAGAAGACCAGGCCAAGGAGCGCCATCAGGGCCCAGCCGATGATCCCGATCACCGTGAGGTAGGTGACGATCTTGTGGAACGTCTTCGTCGGCTGGAGCACGACCCAGCCAACGAAGGCAAAGATGATCAGCGCGGGGATCAGCCCGGCGATGCCGGTGACGTCGCCGGTGGTCCCGTCGGTGAACCAGAGGTTCGCGTTGTTGAAGAAGTCGGAGCCGGTCCCGATCCCGATGATCCGGCCCCCGACCTGCGTGCTCCTGATCGTCTGAACGGTCTCGAACTGGAGGAGCGCGATCGACGCGAATACGAGTCCCCAGCTCTCGAGCCAGCCGAGCAACGGGCCGACCCTCGGCACGATCCGGCTTGTGAACACGTAGTCCCCGCCCGAGCGTGGCATCACGCTCGTCAACGAGGCGAAGATGAACGCCAGCAGGATGCACAGCCCGCCCACGCCGAAGGCGACCCAGGACCAGTTCGTCAGGCCCCCGACGATGACGATCGGGATCCCCGCCAGGGCGGCGATCTGGAATGCGCCGCCCATCGTGCCGCCGATGAAGGCGGAGGTGTTGAAGAAGAGCGCGTTGGCCACGCTGACTTCGCGGACCAGTCCCGACGACTGGCGGGTGAACAGGAGCTTGCCGTCGCCCTGTGACACGGGATTGCCCTCCTCCGAGCGTCCGCCACGTCGCGTCGGCTCCGCGGGTCGGCGGTGAGCGCCTCGGGGCGAAGTCCGGCTAGTGCCGGCAATATACTGCGGAGCCCATGGCTCGAGAGGACCGATTTAGAACTTCCGAGGAGGCCCCAGCGAACGGCGGCCGGCCTCTCGGCGCAGCGGAGCCAGTCCCCTCGGAGGTCGTAGGCCCGACGCTTCGCGACCCGCTCGCCGAGGCGCTCAGACTGATCGGGCTGGCGGACAAGGAGGGGCTCCAGGTCCGGTTGATGGGCGGCCTGTCATTCCACGTCCGGGTGCCCGACTGGACCGCCCGAGTCGAACGCGAACGGCGCGACATCGACCTCGCGACGCTGAGCAGCGACCGCAAGGCGCTGTCGGGCCTGATGGAAGCTTCTGGGTACGTCGCCGATCGGCAATACAACGCCCTGTACGGGCACAAGCAGATGTACTTCATGGATCCGGCCCGAGGGCGCCCGGTGGACGTCATCGTCGACCGGCTGGACATGTGCCATACGTTCGAATTCACTGACCGGCTTGGCGTCGATCGCCCGACCGTGCCGCTCGCCGAGATGCTCCTCTCGAAGCTGCAGATCGCGCACATCAACCGGAAGGACTTCCTCGACCTGCTCGCATTGCTGAGCAATTTCCCGCTCGGTCCGCACGACGACGGCGCGATCAGCCTGACCCGGATCACGGCGCTGACCTCGACGGACTGGGGCTGGTGGCGCACGGTCACCGGGAACCTCGACAAGCTCCGGCTGTTCCTCGACACCGATCTGCAGCCCGGCGAGCTCGAGTTCAACCGACCGCCGCGTTTCGATATCGAGACCCAGGTCGTCGAGCTTCGATCCGCCATCGACGACGCTTCAAAGACGAGGCGCTGGAAGCTGCGCGCGCAGGTCGGCGAGCGGCTGCAGTGGTTCCAGGAGCCAGAGGAGGTCGGGCACGGTCGGTAACGGTCGAGCCCCGCTCGCGTGCTTCGGTGAAGGGGTCAGTCCAGGGATCAACCCGACGACACGAGCTTGACGCCCGCCGAACGGCCGTTCGGTTCGTGCGGGCAAGAGTGGAGCCGACACTCGGATTTGAACCGAGGACCTGCCGTTTACGAACTAGATCGGCCTGAGCGTTGTCGCACAAGCGCGGAATTGCGAGCGTAGAGCGCTTCGTTAGCAGGTCTTCGTTTCGACCCTCTCCAGGTCTTGGTAATCCAGCTCCGCTGGTGGGCGAACTTCGACGGTTCGATGTTACTCCGCGCACGAAGCCAATGACCGCCACGGTCATGTCCCCAGACTTGGAGTAGCAGCGGCGAGGCCGTGAAGCAGAACGGCCACCGCGTCATCCTCGCGTCACCGCGTGTGGACGGACTGCACCGGACTATTTTCTCATCGGCGGCGTAGCCCTACCGTACCGGTCGAGAGCTGATGTAACCTGCGGGCCCGGTGGCGGGGACTGCCGATCCGTCGGATCGAGACTTGAATCGACCCCGGCGCGCCAGCCTCACCCTGCCGTCGGTGTGGCGTCGCCTGGGGACATAGCCGTGCGGACCATCGCCGTCGTCAATCGGAAGGGGGGAAGCGGCAAGACCACCACGGCAGTGAGTCTTGCGGCCGTGCTCGCCGAGCGCGGCTTTCCGACGCTCCTCATCGATCTCGATCCGCAGGGCAGCGCGTCAGCCTGGCTCGCGGACTTCCGCCACGATCGCCGTCGCATCGATGCGTTCGTCGACACACGGGACATCGCGGCGCTGGCGGTGAAGACAAAGACCCCCGGCCTTGAGGTCGTGCGCGCGGCGGCCGCGCTTCTGACGGCAGAACGAAACCTGAAGGGCGATATCAGCCTGGGCGTTCTGCGAGCCATCGAACAGTTGCGGACCGACTGGGCGTTCGTGATCATCGACTGCCCGCCATCCCTGTCCTACCTGTCAATCGGCGCCCTGATGGCCGTCCGCGAGGTGATCATCCCCGTCGAGGCTCATTCGATCGCCGTGCCGGGCGTGGCCGCGATCGTCGGCGAGATGGGCCGAATCCAATCCACGTTCAACCCTGGCCTGCGGAATCCGCTGATCGTCGCCTGTCGAGTGAATCGGACCCGTCATGCGAGGCAGGTCGTCGAGGATCTGGATCGAAGGTACGGGTGGCTTCTGGCCCGAGCGACCATCCGCGAGAGCATCCGGCTGGCCGAGGCCGAGGCCGCCCGGTTGCCGATCACGGCCTATGCTCCCGAGAGCGGCGCGTGTCTCGACTATCGCCTGCTGGCAGATGAGCTGCTGGAACGCGAGGAGCGCGCGGAGCCGGTTGCGCGCCCTGCCTCACGGTGGCGCCGTCTGTTCACGCGTTCAGCCCACGTTGCGGCGGCCAACCGCCGAGCGGTCTGACCCGATGACGCCATTTGCGGTGCTCCTGACGATCCTCACGGCCCTCGTCATCGTGAACATCCTTCTCGTAGCCACCATCCTGGTCCAGACTCGTCGCCGGCGACGATCCGCGAGCCAGGCGCACGTTGGCGCGGGTTCGCCCACCGGTCCGGCCGGCGGCGGAGACCCCGACGCCGCCGAGGACGCTCGCCTCGCGGCGAGGATCGAGGCGTTCGTCGCCTCCGTCTCGGCCGACGCTCCCGGTCCGGCTGGTCCGCCTGTGGTGTCGGATCCGATCGCGCCCAGGCCGGAGGCGGACAGCGGCGGGCCTCCCGACATCTCATCGGAATGGCCGCTCGCCGAGCTCGCCGATCCTGCCACCTGGTCACACACGATCCGTGAGGAATCGGCCCGCGTCGAGCGCTTCGGGCATCCGGTCACGGTCGTCATGGCCGAACTGTCGCATCTCGACATCCTGGCCGATCGGTTCGGTCGCGGCGTTGCCGATCGAGTCGTGGCGGAGACGGCCCGGTCGCTCGTTTCGGGGAGCCGCGCCGCGGATCGCATCGCCCGGCTGGGCGACGCGCGATTCGGCGTCCTCTTGCCTGAGACGGATGAGACTGCGGCTGGCAGCTACGTTGAGCGGGTGCGGGCAGCGATTGACGGCTGGCTCGAGTCGGCGGGGTTGTCCACCCGGGTGTCGTTCGGCTGGGCGGGCCCAGCCGACGGAGGCGGCGTGATCGCCGCGGCAGCGGCGGCCGAACAACGGATGCACGAAGCGGACGGTCGGCGGGGGCCCGGGCCCGACGGTCATGTCGCCGCGGCGCTGTCTCGGTCAGCCAGGCCACGCCGGCATCGGTGAGCGCAACCACGAAGCGCATTGGAAGCACCACCTCATCTGCGGTGAGGACACCTCAGTCGCCCGCTCCGGACCGCAGGAGGTTCGCCTGGGCCCATTCCCTCCGTGACCGCAGCAAGGCGCTCGCGCACCATGTCGTGGTGCGTCTGCGCGCGCCAGCCCACGAGGGCGCCTCGCATCGAACCCGGATTCGGGCCGGACTCGGACGTAGACTGCGCCGATGCCGACCTGTCCGCAGTGTGGCCGTGAGCGACCGGGGCGATTCGCCCGCTGCGGCGAGTGCGGCCACCGGTTCGCCGATGTCGCCCCGATGCCGGATGTCAGCCGCACGATCACCTTCCTGACGTCCGATCTTCAGGGCTCCACCGCGCTCGCGGAGAAGCTCGACCCGGAGACCCTGCGCGAGGTCCTCGACCTCTACTTCGACGACATGCGCCTTGTCTTCGAATCACACGGCGCGATCATCGAGAAGATCATCGGCGACGCCATCCTGGCCGTCTTCGGACTGGGCGGCGGGCGAGCGGATCACGCCCTCCAGGCTGTTCGGGCGGCGGCAGAAGGCCAGGCGGCCCTGCAGGCCCTGAACGCGCGACTCGAGGCTGATTGGGGGGTCCAGCTCGTCAACCGGACCGGGATCGCCACTGGCATACTGGTGGTGAGGGCAGCCAGCGCCGACGAGCACATCCTGACCGGCGACGTCATCCAGCGCTCGGGCCGGCTCGAGCAGTCGGCGCCACCCCTGGAGGTGCTGCTCGACGAGCCCACCCATGCGGCCGCCAGCTCGCTCGCGACCGTCGCTGCAGAGCCGTTCGAAGCGAGAGGCAAGGCCGCCGCAGCCTCGCCACATGGCGTGGCCGAGGCGATCTCAGCGTTCCGGCTTGTCTCGGTCGGTCCGGACGTTTCAGGTCCACCAGGTTCCGCGCCAACCGAGGCTGCCGGCGGCCAGACCTGCCGGAATTGTGGAACGGCGAACCCCGACGACTTCCGCCTGTGTGGCGGGTGCGGCGCCCAGCTCGGCGTCGCGCGCGCCGCCGAGATGCGGAAGACGGTGACCATCGTCTTCGCCTTCCTGGACGCCACGGACCCTGTCGGTCAGCCGCTGACCGCAGACGTTCAGCGCGACGTCATGGCGCGGGCCTTCGATGCTTCGCGGAAGGCGCTCGCCCGCCACGGCGGGACCATCGAGAAGTTCATCGGCGATGCCGTGATGGCCGTCTTCGGCCTGCCCATCCGCCACGAGGACGATGCACTGCGCGCCGTGCGCGCCGCCCTGGACATGCGCGCGGGCCTGACCGTCCTGGCCACGGCGCTCGGGCAGGAATCGGCGATCAGCTTCGAGGTCGCGATCGGCGTCAACACCGGGGAGGTCATCACGGGCGAGGCGAGCCTCGGCCAGCGTCTCGTGACCGGCGACGCCGTCAACGTCGCGGCCCGCCTCGAGCAGGCCGCGGCCCCCGGGGAGATCCTCGTCGGCGACCTGACGGCGCGGCTCGTGCGCGACACCGCGACGCTGGAGCAGGTCGCATCGCTCACGCTCAAGGGCAAGTCGCAGCCGGTCCCCGCCCATCGGCTCATGGGCGTCGTGGGCGCGTCGATCGCAGCCACTCGTCCCGCGACCGCCATGGTCGGCCGCGAGACCGAGATGCGGCTCTTGACGGAAGCGCTCGAAACGGCCATCGAAACGCGCGACTGTCGGATCGTGACCCTCGTCGGCGACGCCGGCGTCGGCAAGACTCGCCTCTCGAAGGAGTTTCTCGAAACCGCGCGAGCCCAGGCCACCATCGTGAGCGGGCGCTGCCTTCCATACGGCGACGGCATCACCTTCTGGCCCGTGGGCGAGGTCGTCCAGGGCGCCGCGGGCCTGCTCGACTCGGACACGCCGGCCAAGGCAATCCGGAAGATTCGGCGCCTCCTCGGCGACAAGGCGGTGGTCGATCGGGTCGCGGCTGCCGTCGGCTTGCGCGATGCGCCGTTCCAGGTCGGCGAGCTGTTCTGGGGCATCCGCCGGTTCCTGGAGATCCTCGCCGCCGCCAAGCCGCTCGTGGTGGTGTTCGACGACATCCAGTGGGCGGAACCGACCTTTCTCGAACTGCTTGGCCACCTGACCGCGAACGCGCACGACGAGCCGATCCTTCTCCTGTGCATGGCCCGCAATGCGCTGCTCGAGCAGCAGCCGACGTGGGGCCAGGGGCCGGACGAACGGACCATCGTCCTGTCGCCGCTGTCCGACGCGGACGCGGCGCGCGTGACCGACAACCTCCTCGGCCGGGTCGCGTTATCGGATGCCGTACGGAACCGGGTCGTCGCCGCGGCCGAGGGCAACCCGTTGTTCGTCGAGCAGCTCGTTTCGATGCTCAAGGAAACCGGCATGCTGAGGCTCGTGGACGACCGCTGGGAGCCGGTCGGCGACCTGTCCACGCTGGCCATCCCACCGACGATCCACGCCCTCCTGGCCGCCCGCATCGATCAGCTGCCCGTGGGCGAGCGGGCCACCCTCGATCCCGCCTCGGTCATTGGCCTCGTCTTCCCTCGGGAGGCCCTGCAGGCGATCGTCGAGGAAGACGTCCGAGCCCAGGTCCCGGAGCGCCTCGACGCCCTCACCACGCGGCAGCTGGTGCGCCCGACAGACCCGGCCGACGGCGAGAACGACGAGCATCGGTTCACCCACTTGATGATCCGGGATGCGGCATACGCCGGCCTGCTCAAGCGCACGCGGGCGCGCCTCCACGAGCGGTTCGTGGCGTGGGCCGACGAGGCCAATCGGGCGACCGAGCGGGTGACCGAGTTCGAGGAGATCCTCGGCTACCACCTCGAGCAGGCGCACCGCTACCTCTCCGAGCTCGGGTCGCACGACGAGCACGGATCGGCCATCGGCATCGATGCGTCCGGGCGTTTGGCATCGGCCGGGCAGCGTGCCTTCGTGCGCGGGGACATGCCGGCCACCGCGAATCTCGTCCGCCGCGCGGTCGACCTGCTGCCGGACGATCACGCCGCGAGGCCGAACCTGCTGTTCCAGCTGGCCCTGGCGCTCACGGAGATCGGCGAGGTCAGGGCTGCCGACACCGCTCTCGCTGCGGCCACCGACAGCGCGGCGCGACTCGGAGACCTCGGGCTCGAGACGACCGCCCGGCTCGAGCGCCTCATGACCCAGTACAACGCGGATCCTGCCAAGGTCGAGGGCGACATCGAGGCGCGGATACTCGAGAGCATCGCCGACCTCGAGCGCGTGGGCTACGAGGCCGGGCTCGCTAGAGCCTGGCTGTCGATGAGCCAGGTGCGCATCGTCGGCGCCCGCTATGGCGATGTCGCCGAAGCGGTGGAGCGGGTCATCGAGCACGCGCAGAAGGCCGGCGACCGCGTCCTCGAGATCCGAGCCGGCCCGAACCTGGCGCATTGCGCACAGTTCGGCCCGATGCCCGTCCCGGAGGCGATCCAGCTGTGCGAGGAGATCATCGCCCGCTCGGGGGGCGACCAGAAGGCCGAGGCGGTGACGTTGCGCAGCCTCGCCCACCTCCATGCCAAGAGCGGCGAGTTCGACACCGCCCGCGACGAGTATCGGCGGGCGCGCCGCACGCTCGAGGAGCTCGGCTGGAAGTTCCATGCCGCGCTGACGTCGATCAACTCAGGTCCCATCGAGATGCTGGCCGGCGATCCTGTGGCGGCCGAGGCGGAGTTGCGGCACGACTACGAGGCGCTCGATCGGCTGGGCGACCGCAACTTCATTTCGACGGTGGCCGCCTATCTCGCGGAAGCCCTCTGCCAGCAGGGCCGGTTCGACGACGCGTCCACGATGGCATCGTTCAGCGCCGGTGTCGCGGCGCCGGACGACGTCTACACGCAGGTCGCGCTGAACCGTGTTCGGGGCAAGGTCCTCTCCCGGCTCGGCCAGCATGACGCGGCCGAAGCCATGTGCCGCGTGGCCGTCGATCTGAGCCGGACGGAGGACGATCCAACCGATCAGGCCGATGCGCTGTCGGACCTCGCGCTCGTGCTTCGCGCCGCCGGTCATGACACCGATGCGGCCTCAGCCGGAACCGAAGCGCTGGCCCTCTACGAGGACAAAGGCAACGTCGTTTCCGCGGCCCGAGCTCGGCGATTTCTCGCCGCCGCCGTGGAGGAATCCCTGCTGACGAGCGAACGTCCCTGACACACGACAGCGCGCCCATCGCTGGGCGCGCTGTCTCTGGCGAACGTCGGTTTGCCGGGGCGGACGGTCTCTGACGCTACTTCATATATCCGGAAGGATCCC
>Ga0307308_10000957_pt1 | contig 11147 bp, 11 predicted proteins | sample ER_DNA_195_FD_194501 | JGI IMG/M metagenome (GOLD analysis project Ga0307308, IMG submission 194501) | Bulk soil microbial communities from the East River watershed near Crested Butte, Colorado, United States - ER_DNA_195 | ecosystem: Environmental > Terrestrial > Soil > Floodplain | place...
GCCCTGACCACCTGGTTCGGAGGCGGAAACTGATGGCTGCCGCGTACCCGCCCACCAGGAGCGCTTCATTCGGGCGATCCCCAGCCACCCGCGCTGCCAACAGCCGTGTGGATCAACCCGCCAGCCACGGAGGTGGCCAACATTCAATAATTTCCGATGCGAGGCGTCTCATTGGGCTTGACAGACGCCGCCGGGCCTCTTCGTCCCGAAGCCATATCGCGGTGCGGCTGCTAGGGCTGCGGTTCGTCTGATCCGGGAACAACTGTCCGTCAACGTCCGCCAGCATCTGGTGATGAACGTGCCGATTGTTACTCAGTTGGTTACTCAGCTCGCGAGCGAGCGACGCGGCACCACCCGCCGGTGCCGTGGCTTCGAACTACCGGTGATCCGCAGACCGCGGGGACGCCTCGAGCAAAAGGAGATCGCGATGACCCGGCGTATACGTCTTTGGATCACGGCAGTCCTGACCGTCGCCGCCACCGCGGTGATGGTCGGCCTGACCATCACCGCCCAGGCTGGCGTGACCCACACCCACCCCAACCCTTCCCTGGCAGGAATCACCTTCAACGCTCCTGACTAACGATCTTCAATGGTGGGGATTGCGGGCCATCCGCTTTGCCGCTGCACCCGCCAGCGCGCTGGCCACCGGACCTGGCGAAGGCGCCGGCAAGGCGTCGACCCAGGACGTCCATCTCACCCATCTCCCCGCGGTGCACGATGATCCGCACGGCTACTTCGACGACGGGGCGCAATCGGCCGTCCTGTGTGCGACCGCCATCGAGTACGGGTTGATCGCGGCGTAGCGGCGCGTCGCCGGGCAAACCCCACCATTGAAGATCGTTAGGCGCCGGGGACGGGCGCCGCTGCGAATCGGCGGCGCCCCTCCTGCCGGTCAGCCAGCGTCGGCCGCCCCAGCCCGGACACCCGTCCGCCGGGGCGGGCGTGTTCCTGCCCGGCGATGCGGCACCATCCGCCGATGCCGTGGCTTCGAACTACCGGTGATCCGCAGACCGCGGGGACGCATCGAGCAAAGGAGATCGCGATGACCCGGTGTATACGCCTTTGGATCACGGCAGTCCTGACCGTCGCTGCCACCGCGCTGATGGTCGGCCTGACCATCACCGCCCAGGCTGGCGTGACCCACACCCACCCCAACCCTCCCCTGGCAGGCATCATCTTCAACTCCATTGACTAGGCGGCGGGGACGGGCGCCGCTGCGATCCGCGGCGCCCGTGCGCTCGCCGATTGCCGGACGGACGGCCAAGTGTGGCCGCGTTCCCGAGTGCGGAGTTCGGCGCAGGCCGTTAGGTGACCGGGCTCGGTGATACCGCCGAGCCCGCTGGTAGCTTCACCCCGTCACGCCGCCTTACGCAGGCTGGCCGCCAACTCTTCGGCGGCCCGGTTTGAGATGGTACGCGCCTGGGCCAAGCGGTTCGCGCCAGCAGCGTCCGGTCCTGCCTCCGCGCGCTTGATGACAAGCAGCCACAGTGCTGCGGAAAAGGCAAGGAATACCGCCACTTCCAGCGGCATGTACAACCACGTCCAGGTCATCGCATTACCTCCATCGACGGCGCCGGATGGGCCGGCATCGGATTAGCTGTTTCCTGCAGCCTGCCCGGCCGGGTTCTGACGGCCCTGAGGCCGGCTGCAGAATCGGCTCTGAATTCGTGTCGGGCCGGAGCGAATCCGACTTCCGGCAGGTACCGCTGGCACCAGCGGTACCTGCCCGACGCCAAGAACCCGTACGGATATTGCCCGGACCACGGCACAGACGTGTCGTGCCCGATAGGTGTGGTGAGCGCCGACGGCTGAGGCAGCGGGGCTGTCCGCTCCTGGTGGCGGGCTGCGGAGTTCATAGGTGGCTCTGCGGCCCGCTACTTGGCGTCTGGGCTGACTTAGGTGCCGCGCCGGGTGCCGCTGAACCAGTGGGCCGACGCCTACGCGCGCAAGCCCGACGACATCAAGACGGTCCTGGCGTTCCCGGACGCCTCGGCGTAGCGCTCAGTGCGGAACCGACGCAAGGACTCCTATCTGCACCATGCCGTCGAGGACCAGCTGCACGGCAATCGCGGCGATGAGGAACCCGAACACCTTCTCGGTGATCAGCATCCGGCCCTCGTCGAGCTTCTCACTCACCCGGTTCGCCCACCGGAACACCGCCACATCTATCAGCAGGACGAACACGAGGATGCCGAACTCCACAGCGAAGACGCTCAGCGACTTCGCCTCAGCGGAGATCGTCATCAGGCCGACAATGCCCACCGGGTTGAGCAGGTACGGCACGGCCAGCGGAAACAGGGCCAGCTGCATCGGGTCCTTCCCGGCGGTGCTGTGGCTGCTGCCGTCCGGTGGCGAAAGCACCATCCACACCGCAAGCACGAGCAAGATCACGCCGCCGGCGATCGACAACGACCCGATCGAAAAGTGCAGCAAACCGCGCAACAGCTCACCTAGCACCATAAGCAGCACGGCCACGGCGGCCGCCGTGGTCAGCATCTTGCGCAGTACCCGCCGCTTGGTGGCCGGGTCAAGTGGAGCGGTGATTTCCACGAACGGGACCAGCGCGATCTTCGGCCCGATACCGATCAGCAGTACCAGGAACGTGTCGATCGCACCGGCAGCCGTAATCGATGTCTCATCCATTTTCCAAGTCTGGCGGAACCGAAGCCTTCCGCGCCCGGGCCAGTCGGCGGCAGGCGTTTATTCGGTTGCCGGCCGGGTCGCGGGCTGTGAGGATTCCGGCCAGGGGCCGCCGACGGGAGGATGCCAGGATGGCTAGTGAGCAGCTCAAGGCCGTGCTTGAGCTCGTGGGCGGCGCTGACCTGGGCACCCTGACGCTCCAGGAGCGCCGAGCGCTGATGGCCTCAGCCGGCGCGCCGCTGCCCGAGGGCACGCAGGTCGATCCGGTCGACGCAAATGGCGTTGCGGCGGAGTGGGTGGTCGCGGCCGGGGTGACCGGCGAACGGGTGGTACTGCACTTCCACGGCGGCGCCTACCACCTGGGCTCGCCCGCCCGGCTCCGGGGCTTGCTCGCGCTGCTGTCGGCGGCGGCGCAGGCGCGGGTGCTCAGCGCCAGCTACCGCCTGGCCCCCGAGCATCGGTTCCCGGCGGCCGTCGAGGACGCGCTGACCGCTTACCGCTGGCTCATCGCCGGCGGCCCGCCCGCCCGGCAGGTCGTCATCAGCGGCGACTCCTCAGGTGGCGGCCTGGCCCTCGCGGCGCTCGTGGCGCTGCGTGACGCCGGCGACCCGCTGCCCGGCGCGGCCGTCGTCATCTCGCCGTGGACCGACCTGGACCTGGGCGGCGAGTCGCTGCGCAGCCGGGCGGCCGTCGATGTGATGCTCACGCCGGATGGCGCGCGGGAGGCGGCGGACTGGTACCTGGCCGGGCAGGATGCCCGGCACCCTTATGCCTCGCCGCTCTACGCCGACCTGTACGGCCTGCCGCCGGTCTTGATCCAGGCCGGGGACGCCGAGATCCTGCGTGACGACTCCGTCCGGTTCGCCGCGGCGGCACAGGCTGCCGGTGTCGACGTGACGCTCGAAATCTGGCCGGAGATGCCGCATGTCTGGCACGCGTTCGCCGGGTTGCTGCCGGAGGCAGACGAGGCCGTCGAGCGGATCGGCCGCTGGCTGCGCGAGGACCAGCCACCCGGTCAGGGTGCCTAGCGCCAGGCCGGGGCCAGGGCGTGTTTCATGCGCCGGGCAGGAGCCATGCTGGGGCTTGTGCTGCCATGAGAGCCGGCCCGTTTCAGGACCACGCGACGGCAGGGACAGTATGGAGGCGCAGGATGGCCAGGATCAGCTACGACGACCAGACCGCGGCGGCGTATAAGGCGGTCCGCGAGGTCCCGCGAGACGGGCTCGGGGCGTGGCGCGAGGCAGTCCAGCGGCATCTGCGGCCGTCGCCGGGCATGACCGTGGCGGACATCGGGGCGGGGACCGGCGCGTTCGCCGCCGCGTTCAGCGACTGGTTCGACCTCGCTATCCTCGCGGTCGAGCCGTCGGCGGCAATGCGAGCCCAGATCCCGCGCCGCCCGGGCATCGAGGTGCTCGGCGGACATGCCAGCGCCATCCCGCTGCCAGACCACTCGGCGGACGGCGCATGGCTGTCGCTCGTCATCCACCACATCCCCGACCTCGAAGCTGCCGCATGCGAGATCCGCCGCGTCCTGCGCCCTGGCGCCCCCGTGCTGATCCGCCAGGGATTTCCGGGCAGGGCCGACCCGACGCACACCTTTCCCTGGGAGTTCTTTCCCGAGACCGTCCGGACGGTCACTACCTATCCCTCCGCCGGGCAGGCCTGCCAGGCGTTCGCCACCGCAGGATTCCGCCGCGACGCGCTTGAGCAGGTCCCCGAGACACTGACCAGCCTTGCCGAGTTCCTCGACCAGGCGGACAACTTCCGCCGCGCCGACACCGTCATGCGCGGCCTCACCGAGGAGGAGTTCCTGCGGGGCAAGGAGCGGCTCCGCCGCGCCGTGCAGCACGCCGGGCACACAGCTCGCACGGAGACCAGAACCAACTGGCTTGACCTTCTGATCCTGCGCTGACCAGCGGCGACCGTGACGCACGGTCCAGCCTGGGCCATCGCCACCAGCGAGCGAGACAATCACCCCCTGGAAACCGTCAAGCTGGCGCAGTTCCACCCCAGGCCTTCCCCCGGGCCGCTGGCGGATGGCGGATGTTGGGCGGGGCAGACATCCGCATGCTTCACCCTTCACTCCCAAGCCTTGTGCATCTTCTGGCCTGCTGCCTAAAATCCGGCCCGGGGACTTCCGCGTGTCCCAGCCAGGTGGCGCCCCGGCATCCTGCTCCGCTGTGGGCCGGGATTGCCTGAGCGCCAACCGGCGAGGTGTGGACGTTCGCTGCGTGGTGGGTGGACCCAGTTTCGGTTTCCCGAGGGGGAGGTTAGGTCGTGCGGAAGTTGTTCTTGCTCTTGGCGGCGATCGCGCTTGCGACCGGGTCGGCAACGAGCGCCATGGCGGCCAGTCCAGGCCCGGGTAGCAGCACTGGCATCGGCTCCGTTTTCGTTCCCAATCCCGTTCAGTCGCTGGGCAATGAGTCGCTCACCGACCAGAAGGACGCTGATGCGGCAGTGCCAGCGGCCGCCTATGACGACGTCACCCTGACCAACCTCGACGGAAGCGGGTTCCTCAAGGGGGATTACGCGGCCGTCGTCAGCGAGACCGGCAATCCCGCGTTCTCGGCGACGAACACCTTCCGTTACACGCGCCACCAGGACGAGTTCGAGCAGGTCATGGCGTATTACTGGGTCACACAGGCGCAGAGGTACATCCACAGCCTCGGCTTCGGCGAATCGCGGCGGGCGATCGACAACCGGCCACAGGCGGTGCGGATCAACCAGTTCGGGCAGGACAACTCGTTTGCCACCGACCATCCCAAGGACGAGTTGCGATTCGGCAAGGGCGGCGTGGACGATGCCGAGGACGCCGAGGTGATCCTGCACGAATACGGCCACGCCATCCACTTCGCGCAGAATTTCGCCTTCGGCTCCGAGCAGGCGGGCGCGATCAGCGAGGGTTTCGGCGACTACTGGGCGGTGACCGTCGCCGATGTGGTCTCCAAGTCGCTGGGGGTCCCGGAGCGCGAGCCGCTGCCGTGCGTGGCCGACTGGGACTCGATCTCCTACACCAGCACGGTGCCGCACTGCCTCCGGCGCGTCGACACCAACCTGCATTTCCCGGCCGACCTCAACGGCGAAGTGCACCACGACGGCCAGATCTGGTCGCGGGCGCTGTGGGACATCCGCCAGGCGCTCGGCAACGTCAAGGCCGACACGATCATCCTGCAAGGCTCGTTCGACTTCCCCGGCACCACCATGCCGGATCTGGCGAACCGGACGGTCGCGGCCGCGCAGCAGCTGTACGGCAATGCCGCCGCAAAGGCCGTCACCAAGGCCTTCACCGACCGCGGGATCCTTGAGGGCTGACCTTTCGTCCGGCGCCACCGGATCGCTGACGCCGCGCCGCGGCGCGTAGGAGGCCACTGAGGCTGACCGTTCCCAGCGGCGGCTGCCAGAGCCCCAAGCTGTGGAACGGCTCAGTCTGTGACGGCCACCATGGCAATTGACACCAGGATCCCTGGCCGGTCGACGCCCAGCTTGCTCACGCAGCGCGGCGGCCGCACGTCGGGGAAGAACTCGTCGAAGACCTCGACGACGCCGTCGGCGTCTTCGGGACGCAGGAGCAAGGTGTGGACCATGACGGCGTCGCCCAGCTCGGCGCCGCCGGCGCGCAGGATCGCCTGGCAGTTGAGCAACGACTGGCGCGTCTGCTCCTGGATCGTGGGCCCCGCGAGCTCACCGGTCGCCACGTCGACTCCTACTGTTCCGGCAACGTAGATGGTGTTGCCGGCCTTCACCGCCTGGCTGTAGCTGGGGTACTCCGGCGCCTCGGGGGTGGCGATGACCTGTCGGGGCATCGAATGGGCTCCTGTCGGGAAGCTTTCTGCTCAACGTGACCCTAACAACGGGTCCATGAACACCGTTTGACCAGCAGTATCTTTCAAGCAGTAAAGAACCCGAACGGGAACTGCCGGACCATGGTGTCACCGTCACGGGACGGGGACCGCGTGGACTGCGACCGGGCCGAGGGTCGGGTCCAGCTCGGTGGCCTGATCCACGCCTGCCGGGGTGATCACGTCCATGGCCTTGGGGACAGTGGCCGGGTCAACCGCGCAGATCGGGCTCGTACCGCCCGGCGCGCACACACCGAACAGGAACGGCTGCGGCGTGGGGGCGAACCCGCGTGCTTGGTCGGAGCTGAACCCGTCCTGGCCGGTCAGCACGACCGCAAAGGACCAGCCCGAAGCGGGCGCGCCAAAGGCGGACGCCGGGAGCACGATCGTGATCGTCTTGGTGGCTTCCGAGGAGAGCACCGTCGCGGTCCCGACCGAGTTCCCGTTCGCGTCCACCCACGCCGGCGACGCGAACCCCTGTACCTCGATCCGCTGGGTCCACGCGTCGGCTGGGGCGATCGTGTAGTTCCGCTGCGGGAACGCCGCCGCCGTCGATGTCGCTCCTCCGCCGGGGGAGTGCACGTAGATGTCCAGCATCTGCGCGCCGATCACGTTGCCGAAGGTCGGCGTCAGCGTCCGCAGCGTGGTACGCAGGAACACCTGCGAGCCCGAGGTGATGACCTGAAAGCGGGTGATGTCGAACGAGCCCGCCACGAAGTCGGCCGAGGTCGGGTACTGGAAGGTGCCTGGGCCATTGTCGTCGCCTGTCGGGTCGGTCACGTCGAGGACGGTTGTCCCGCTGATGATGTCGCCGACGACGGTGACCTGCGCGTATCCCGTGCCGCTTCCGGCCGTGGCCGTGGCGGTCAGCACGTTGGTGCCGAACCCGATCGGCACGTCGGCCGAGAACGAGCCGTCTGCGCCCGCGGTCGCGGTCGCCGTCGCTGAGGGTGGCCCCGTATCGGTGTCGGTCGCTTCGATGACCACCTTCGCGCCCGGTGTGGTCGTCCCCGTCACGGTGACCGAGGAGGACTCGATGACCGCGCCGGCCGCGGGTGCGGTGATCGAGATGGGCACGCTGGCGGGCGGCGTGTGGTTCACGTACCGGTCCGCGGTGATCGGCGGCTGCTCGAGGGCGCGTCCCGCGCCGATGTCGAGGATGAGCCGCAGTTCCTGCGCCTGGGCCCAGGACAGCGGCGCGGCCGAGCCCGCGGGCTTGCCGTCGGCGAACCCGATCGACGCGGTCGTGGGGTCGCTTCCATACGGCGAGGCCGCCAGGTCCGGGTTCTCCCAGTCCTGCTCGGGCACCAGGCCCACCCCGGACGAGAAGTCCATCATCGCGATGAGCAGCCCGGCAGCGCCGTTAAGGTTCCCGGAGCCGATGTCCGATTCGGCCCGCTCGCCGGATAGCACCGGCCACAGGTGCCCGGTGCCCGTGTTGCCCGTCGGCCACGGCCGTCCGGCTGGAGTGCACGGTGTCTTGCTGGTTGGGTAGCAGTCGCCGTAGCCGTCGGCGCTGCCGGTTTCCGCGTTGTCGCCGTAGCGGTAGTAGCCGGTGCCGCTCGGCGTCTTGACGCTGATCATCTTGTCCCAGATGGCCAGCGAGGCCTGCACATCCGAATCGCTGACCGGCAGCTCGCCGAGCCGCACCAGCTCCTGGAACCCGCCGTCCAGTACCGAACGCTGGTCGAGGGTCGGCCCGCCGTTGCCGAGGTTGTACGAGACGGCCGCGTTGGGATCACCGGTCTTGGACAGCCGGATGAAGTAGCTCGGCCCGTCGGGCCCGTTGGTGGTGACCGTCCACGACTTGACCTCGCGCTGAAACTCGTCCGCCGTCGCCTGATACACCTGCGCCCGCGCGGCGTCCCCCTGCCGGGCCGCGATCGTGGCGGCCGCGGTGAGACCGGCGATCTCGGCCGCGATCGTCGAGGGCGAGTAGCCCGACTGTTCCTCCCAGCGCTCGACCCCGAACGATGGGCCGTGCGCGACGAGGTAGTCGGCGGCGGGAACGATGTGCTGTTTGTACAGCGTGGCGTCCCCGCTGAGCCCGGCCTGGTAGGCCATCAGGATCGGGTAGGAGGTCTCATCGAGCTGGTCACCGCCGGTGTCGGGGGCGGCTTTGCCGTTCAGCAGCGAGTTGCGCGGGATCTCGCCGGTGGGCAGCTGCTGGCGCTCGAGCAGGAACCGCGCCGCCGCCCGCGCGGTCGCCAGGTCGCCGTCGAGGAGCAGCCCGGTGAAGACCTCGTACAGGTCGCGCGAGAACACCTCGCGGTAGGAGCCGAAGTACACAGGTTTGCCATTGGACAAAGTGCCCGCGTTCACCGCCTGGCCCCACGGACTGGCCACGGAGGCCACGATCGCGCCCGGGAAGGTCTTGTCCTCGCTCGCCTTGAGCACGTTCGCCGACAGGTAGTACGCCGCGCGCACCTGCGCCTGGTTGCCGCCTGACACGCCAGGCACCGTGGCAGGCGGGCGGTTCAGCCCCGCGTCGTAGGCGCTCCAGCCCTTCTGGTAGGAGTCGAGGACGCTTCCGAACGGCTGCCGCAGCGATCCGGCCGCCGCGGCGAGCGCGCCGTCCTGCGAGCGCCCGAACCCCAGCGCGAGCGTCACGGTCTTGGCCGCGCCCGCGCCGCTGCTGCCCCCGGGCGTGACGTCCTCGGTGGCGACGATGTGCCCGTCCGGTGCTGACGTGTAGAGGTTGGTGAGCGCGTGGCCGGAGTCAAGCTCGGTGAGGCCGTCGCTGCCGGTGCCCGCGTAGCCGACGCTCGCGGCGTGCTGAGGTGAGGTCGACTGCAAAGCCATGTACGTGGGTACCGCGTAGTCGCGGTTTGTGGCCTGGCTGACGGTTGAGGTGTCGTAGATGACCGGCACCGACGCGCCGTTCACGGTCCCGGTGTCCGGGCCGCCGTTTTGGGCGCCGCCCCCGCCGTTGCCGTTGACGTGCGCGTCCAGGCGGGCGTACACGTGCAGCGCGCGAAGGTCGGCGTGTGAGCCCGGCGAGCGCTGCAGCCCGTCTGCATCAGCACGGTGTCGCGCACCGGGTCGGTCACGTAGGTGGTGACGAGCTGATACTCGTGATCGCTGCGCGTCGCGGTGACCGTGCACGCCATCCCCGACGGGTCGGCGCTGACCGTATAGGTCATGTCACGCGCCTGGAGGTCGGTGAAGGTCTTGCCGTCGGTCACCACGTACTGCAGGGTGCCGACGTTGGTATTGTCCACGGTCGGCTCGTAGACGTCGGAAAGCACGCCGTCCGCGACCGTGTACCAGACCTTGGAACCAGTATTGCGCGCAGTGCCCACGCAGTCCTTGCGCGCAAGGTCGAAGAACGACGTCGCCCCCGGCGCGCCAGGCGCGGTGACCGCGGGCCGTAGCATGTCGGCTCTGGCCGCGCTCGCGGAGCCAGACAATGCCAACGTGCCCGTGAGCATGCACACGGCAGTCCCCGCCAGCGCCATTTTCCGCAGCCTACGCCCGCCTGTTAGGGCCAATCGCGTCATGACAGCCTCCCCCGGCCGGCTAGCTCCCCGAAATGGGTCCTATCCCAGACGGATTCCCATCTGGGGCGATGAGCCGGCCAAGAGAGGATCGTACCCGTAAGTACCCTTGAGGTAAAGCATCAGTCAAAGCCCGGCAACATGAACGGCGTGCCTGTTATGACCCTCACGAGCAAGCCGAGAATGCGCCGCGCCACCAAATTCCTTTAGCCGAGGAGCACGTGCGATAGCCCTTGGTCACGAGCCTAAGACATTTGATTACTGAGCGTTTAACCTATTGCATCTTGACAGCAGAGCAGCGTCGCGGCTCCAGCACATCTGGCTAGTGCCCGGATGCCAGATCATCGTTAAGCTGCGTACTTCTCCGCCGACCTGGCGGCATCGTGGGTCTGACTGCCCGGCGCGGGCGACCGGCTTCGGGTTCACTACCCTTGGCTGGGGGCCCGGTTCCCGGTGTGGGGGTGGTCAAAGTGCCGGTTTCGCTGCTGGCTGTCGTCGTTGATTGCCGTGATCCGCTTCGCCAAGCGGAATTCTGGGCGCAGGTGCTGGCGTACAAGCTGAGCCGGCGCAATCCCGGCGAGTTCCAGGTCAGCGACCCCGCCGGTGTCGGTGGATCGCTGTACTTCATGAAGGTGCCCGAGCCCAAAGTGGGCAAGAACCGGCTGCATCTGGACCTGGTGACCTCAGGGTCGATGGAAGACGAGGTCATGCGGCTGGCCGGAGCGGGGGCCGAGCTGGTTGAGGTGCGGGAAGATCCAGCTTCTCTGGACAACCCGGACACCTGGACGGTGATGCGTGATCCCGAAGGAAACGAGTTCTGCGTGACGAGCGCCTCCACCATCACTGGCTGGGACTGACCAAGCGGGCGCTGCGTCTCAGTCCGGCGCCAGGCCTTTCTCCACTGGTGGTCCTGCGCTGGGCCCAAGCGCCGCCGGTACCTGAGCCACATGCCTCGCCCATGGGCAATCGGCCTCTGCCCGGTACATCCTTCACGGAAGGAGCGGCCATGACCGAACCGCGAATCCTCGAACCGACGATCCTGGACGCCATCGAGCGTTACTTCGAGCTGCTTCAGGGACACGCGTCGGCTCAGGAGATGACCGAGCGTGTGCTCACCGACGACTTCGAGACTGGCTTCGTGGGCGGCTATATGTGGCGCGGGCCGGATGGC
>Ga0307308_10000960_pt1 | contig 11140 bp, 9 predicted proteins | sample ER_DNA_195_FD_194501 | JGI IMG/M metagenome (GOLD analysis project Ga0307308, IMG submission 194501) | Bulk soil microbial communities from the East River watershed near Crested Butte, Colorado, United States - ER_DNA_195 | ecosystem: Environmental > Terrestrial > Soil > Floodplain | place: USA...
CGATTGGCCGAGCAGGGACATCTGCGTGGTGAGACGGGATTTGTCGGGCATCTCCGCGTCGCCGTTGAGCTTGAAGTCGAACGAGATGCTGAGGCCGCTGCTGATCGCGAAGCCGCCGGTCCCCTCGATGTGGGCGGTCTTCGCGTTGAGCATGTTCGCACTGGCTTTCTGAAGAAGCTCGCTCGGTGACGGCTCGGTGAGCGTTGCAGCCGAGCCGCACGCTATCGAGATCGACGCGAGAATGACGGCGAGACCGCGCCAAAACATCTTCGTGAGCATACGCGGCGATAACGAAGGGAAGCCCGGTCTAGAGCGACCGGGCTTCACGTGTACCGAGATTGCGACCGCGCTACGCGGTCTTCTGCTCGTGAATTGGCTTCTTGTCGATTTTTAGGATCGTCTGGTCCTTCGCCGCGATCGTGAATGGGATCACGCCTGGTATGAGCCACTCTGTCCACATCTTGTCGACCTCGTGCTGGAAGTGCTCGACGTCCTCGTCGGCGAAGTGCGCGAAGCGGCCCTGGCGCTTCAGGTACTCGAAGACCGGTTTGCGCTTCTTGCGGCCCTCGGCGATCTGCCGCGTGGGGCCCGTGAGGTTGCACACGCCGTCGATGACCTCGTAGAGCGGCCAGATCCCGCACTCGACGGCGAGGTGACCGAGCTCCTGCGAGTACTGCGGGTGGTAGTCCCAGCCCTTCGGGCACGGGTCGAGCGTGTGGACGAACGTCGGCCCGCCGAGCTCGAGCGCTTTGCGGATCTTGTTCATGAGGTCCACTGCGTACGCGGCGCAACCCGCCGCGATGTAGCGCGACTCGGGGTGTCCCGCCGCGAGCATGCCCGGCACGTTCTTCTTCCAGCGCGTGTGCATCAGGCGCTTCTTCGTGCCTGACGGGGAGAACGTCGTCACTGCGCCGTACGGCGTCTGGCTCGAGAGCTGGATGTCGGTGTTGGCGTAGCTCTCGTTGTCGTAGAGGAGAACGAGGCAGTTGTAGTCCTTGTGCGTGAGCGTCGCCGAGATCGCGCCGAGGCCCATGTCCGCGCCACCGCCGTCACCGCAGAACGCGATGACGTTGATCTTCTCATTCTTGATCTTGCCCTTGCGCATCAGCACCTTGAGGCCGGCCGCGGTGCCGAGCGCCGCGGAGCCCGACGCGCCGAGCTGCGTGTGCATCCACGGGACCACCCACGGCGTCGTGTAGTAGGTCGTGTTCGCGACGTACATGCAGCCGGTCGAGCCGAGCACGATGGTGCGGGGGCCCGACGCTTTCACCATGTGCCGCATAACGAGCGCGGACTCGCACCCCTGGCAGGTGCGGTGACCGGACACGAAGAGCTCGTCGTACGGGACGTCCTTGACGCCCTTGATCTGCGGGAGCGTACCGGTGCCGTGCGTTTCCACTGCCATGTTTAGCTCCTTACGCCGATCCAGTGACAGATGTCACCGGACTTGATGTCGCCCGCGGCGGCCTTGGTCTTCTCGAAGATGTCGGTCGCCATCGGCTGCTCGATCTCGCGGCCGCCGAGGCCGGCGATGAAGCCGACGATTGTCGGGCGCTTGTCGAGCGAGTACAGCGCCGAGCGAACCTCGTTGTAGAGCACGCCGCCGTAGTACGGCGAGCCGAAGCTGTAGTCGCGGTCGATGACGCCGACGGCCTTGAACCGCGAAAGGCTCTTCACGATCTCCTGCGTCGGGAACGGCCGGAACCACTTGAGGCGCACGAGCCCGACCTTGTGGCCCTCCTTGCGGAGCCGACGGATCGCGACCTTCATCGGGAGAGCGAGCGTGCCCTGCCCGAAGAAGACGTACTCCGCGTCATCAGTCATGTACTCGTCGAGGAAGGGGCTGTCGCCCCCGCGTCCGAAGAGCTTCTTGAAGTCGGCGTGCGCCTCGGTGATGACGTCGTGAGCCTTCCGCATGGCCTGGTCGTTCTGCATGCGGATTTCCATGAGCCAGTCCTGATCGACCTGCGGTGCGATCGTGATCGGGTTATCCGGATGCAGCAGCCGGTCGCCGAGATCGAACTTCGGAAGGAACTTGTCGACCGCCGCCTGGGTCGGGAGCTTCACGATCTGCTGGGAGTGGGTGAGGAACGCGCCGTCCAGCCCGATCGCGACGGGCAGCGAGACGCGCTTGTCCTCGCCGACACGCCAGGCCATGAGGGCGAGGTCCATGGCCTCCTGAGCGGTCTCCGCCCAGGGGAGGAGCCAGCCGAGGTCGCGGACCGCGAGGGAGTCGTTGTGCTCGGTGCCGAACGCGCCCGGGTCGTCAAGCGCGCGGTTGCCGCAGATCGCCACCACCGGAAGGCGCAAGCCCGCGGTCACCGCGATCGCCTCGAACGCGTAGAACCAGCCGACGCCGGAGCTGCCGACGAAGACGCGCGAGCCAACGGCGCACGCGTGCTTCACGATCTCGAACTGGCTGTGCTCGCCGTCGGCGACGATGTATTCGACATCCATCTTTCCGTTCGCGATGAGCTTCGCCGCGGCCTGCATCACGCCGTCGTAGGGTCGGATCGGGTACGCCGCCATGACGTCGACATCGGCGAGGCGGATCGCCTCCGCGATCGCCTCGCAGCCGCTCATCAGCTGCTCGGTCTCGACGTCCTGGTGCTCCCGCTCTTTGATCTGGACAGCCATCAGTCGTCACCTCCGGTCGCCGATGTTGGGTTCGCCGATGGGTTCGCGTTTCCCGAGCCTTCCTGCCGCGCAGCGGGAGTCCGCACTTTCGGATCGGCGGAGACGCCGCTCTTTGCCTCGAACCACTTGTTGTATCCGTCGTGGTCCTTCTTCCAGAACTGCCATTTGTCGTCGTTGTCTTCGAACTTGAGCTCGTCGACCATCACGATGCAGTCCTTTACCGGGCAGACCTGCGCGCAGATCCCGCAGCCGATGCACGCCTGGTAGACGACCTCGTAATGGCCCTCGGGCGTGACCTCGAAGCACTCGTCGGGACAGTCGAGCCAGCACATCGTGCACTTGATGCAGGTGTCGAAATTCACGACCGGCCGCAGCGTGCGCGCGCCGTACTTCTTGTACTGGGGGTTGCGTTCGCCGGGCTTGCGCGCGTTCACGATGATGCCCGGGCGCATCGTGGTCCAGCCGGGCTTCTCGAACTGGAGGACCTCGTGGCCGCTCGTGCCCTCGCCGGTCTTGACCGGACGCAGCGTGGCGCCGTCGTATCCATCCTGCGCCGACTGCACCGCGGCCTCGTCCTTCGTCTGCTCCTGGATGAGCGCCTTGACGTCTTCGAGGCGGACCCAATCGGGCACGACCTTTGCGAGCGCGCCCAGGCACCGATAGTCGGTGTGGTCGTCCTTGAACACCCACAGTCCGGCGAAGGACGCCCCGCCGGGAACGATGACGAGCGTGTACGGCCGCACCGCTGTATCGGTCTGCGCGAGCACCTCGTCCGCGGTGTTCGTGCTCGTGACGAGAAGGAAGCCATCCTTTCGCAGCGGCTTCCAGATGGGCTGGCGGCCGTACCAAGCCCACGACTCGACGCCCTTCACGAGGGTGTCGTCCACTGCGATCGACACGTCGACGACGGCGGGCTCGTACTTCGCCATCGAGGCCTCGAGCTCGAGATCGTTGATCGCGACGACCGCGAACTGCTTTGCGGGAACGCCGTTGCGTTCGGGCGAGTCGCCGTATCGCGCGAACGCGGTGCCGGTGTGCCCGCGCTTGCGCGCCGCGAGCACGATCGAACGGCAGATCCGCTGTGCGAGGGTCTTTTGGAAGATGCCGCGGTAGACGACCTCGACGGTGATGGACGCCTCGTTCTGATCGCTCATACCTTGCTCCCTCCGATCAGGCGAAGAATGGCTTCGCCGACCGACTTGATGTGGTCCGCCGCGGCGCGCCGCGCCGCCTCGCCATCGTGCGCGCCGAGCGCGCCCAGAATGCGGCGGTGCGCATCGAGCGACGAGTGCGCCCGCTGATTGGTCTGTAGCCACTGCTCGCGCGACTCGCGCATGACGTCCCAGACCACGCCGAGCATCGTCGTCAGCAGCTCGTTTCGGGATGCCTCGCCGATGAGCTCGTGGAAGCGCGTGTCTTCGTCGGCATACGGCTCGCCCGCGGCGACCTTTCGCTCCTGCGTCGCGAAGATCTCCGTGAGCTCGGCGAGCTGTGTCTGGGTGATGCGCTCGGCGGCAAGGGCCGCGATCGCTGGCTCGATGAGTCCCCGGAATTCAATGACGTCGGCGAGCGAATGACCGCGAGAGATGAGACCGGTGAGCGGACGGGCCAGGTCGTCCGGCGAGGTCTGCCGTACGAACGTGCCGCCGCCGGCTCGGGTCTCGACGATCCCGAGAAGCTCGAGCGTGCGGAGCGCTTCACGAACGGAAGCACGCGACACCTGGAATTGCTCGGCGAGCTGTCGCTCGGGCGGAAGCTGGTCGCCGGGACGGAGATCGCCCTTCTCGAGGAGACCCTCGATCTGCTCGACGATCCCCTGATAGAGGCGGATGCGGCGGATCGGCTCGATGACGGTCAGGGCTCAACCTCCCCAACAAAAGCCTCTGGTCAGGTGGTCAGACCAGATGTAAGGGCGCAGCGTACGGCGGGGCTAGGACAACGTCAACTCACTAGTGGGCGAGGCGCGCACACTCGACCGATCGCATGACATAGCCACTCTCGGCGTCGATGACCGCCACCGTTGCCGTGTATCGATCCGGGGGTGGCGGTGGCCTACTGCTAGGGGGAAAGTTTCGGACCGGCCAGGGGTCGTGAACGAATCGGAATACCCACGCGGGCCTGCGTTCGAAGACGGAGCCGCGCGAGTCGGTCCACACGCGAAAGTGCCCGCTCGCGTCGACGAACCCATCTGTCACACGACCGAGTCGGACCGAAGTCTCGATCGCACTGGTGAAGGCGCGCGCGATGGATCGAGCATCTTCAAGCGACACGGTGACAGGAACTGTCGCCTCCTCGAGGAAGAGCTCTTCGATCCCCTCCCGCCCGGAGGGGATCGCGCAATCGCCGGCCTCCGCCAGTATCGAGATGGAGCCCATGCCAGTCGGACTTGACACAGGCGCTGGCGCGGCGGGATGGGAAGGCTCGGCAATGCGAAGATCTGCGGAGCAGGAGACTCCAGCGAGGAGAACTGCCGCGAGGGCCATCATCATCTTCATCAGCGTCCGGGAACATAGGGGGTCCGTGGCCAAGCAACGAGTGCAACCGAGTGGCGATCGGTCACGTAGCGCCTGCGCCCGCGGTATGCCCAGGGGTTCATGCGCGCGCTGATCTTCGATCTCGACGGGACGCTCATCGACACGGTCTATGCGCACGTCTTCGCCTGGCAGCGTGCCCTCGCCGAAGCCGGCCTAGCCATCGACGGCTGGAAGATCCACCGGCGGATCGGGATGAGCGGTGGCCTCTTCACTCGTGCCGTGGCGCGCGAGATCGGGAGGCCGCTCAGCGACAGCGATGCGGAACGGATCCAAGCACGGCACGGTGAGCTGTTCCGCGAGCTTCTGCCGGAGCGACGCCCCTTGCCAGGCGCGACCGAGCTCCTGCGCTGGCTGCGCGACCAGAAGATCCCGCACGGCATCGCGACGTCCGGTCGTCATCCGGAGATCGACAGCTCGCTTCTCGCACTCGGCATTCCAAAGGAGACCGTGGTCGTCGATCGGGGCGATGTGCTGCGGGCGAAGCCCGAGCCCGATCTGTTTCTGAAGTGCCAGGAGCAGCTAGGCGTCGACATTCGCGACTGCTATGTGATCGGCGACGCGGTGTGGGACCTCCTCGCGGCGCGGCGCGCGGGAATGCTGAGCGTCGGACTGCTCTCGGGAGGCTATGGCTGGGACGAGCTGACGAGTGCGGGAGCCTTCCGTGTGTATCGCGACCCAGCGGATCTGTACCGCTCTCTCGATGAGTTGGGAGTCGTCTGACTGGCTTAACCACGACACCCGCTGAGGCCGAGGGTCCTGTCCCGGCTACGCGGGTCTCTCCCTCAGCGCACCCTCCCCGCCTTGCAGCTCACTGCGTTCGCTGCGGGCGGGTCCCCGGGGAACCCGCGCTTCGTGAGAGACCCGCTGCGCCGTGCCACCCTCGGCCCGCTCGCGCCGTCGGGTTAAGCCGCAGCTTCAGTGTGTCCGGCCATCAGGAGCCCGAGTCGCTCTTCGGTGGCGGACGCGGCGTCGAGGACCGCAACGATCCGGCCCTCGTACATCACTGCGATCCGATCAGAGAGACCCCGTATCTCGTCGAGCTCGCTCGAGATCAAGAGGATCGCGGCGCCGCGGCCACGCTGCTCCAGGAGTCGCTCGTGCACGTACTCGGTCGCGGCGATGTCGAGTCCGCGCGTCGGTTGCGATACGACGATGAGCTTCGGCTGCTCCGAGAGCTCTCGGCCGAGAACGACTTTCTGCTGGTTGCCCCCTGAGAGATTCGCGACGATCGCACGCGGGTTCGGTGGACGCACGTCGTACTCGGCCGCGAGCCGTCCGCCGGTCTTGAGGATCGTCGCAGGGTCGAGGACCCCGCGGCGGGCGTACGGTGCGTGGTCGTGTTTGCCGAGGATGAAGTTGTCGGCGACGGTGAACGCGAGCACGAGTCCCTCGATCCGCCGGTCTTCCGGCACGTAGGCGACCCCACGCGCGCGCGTTCGCTTGGGATCGTCGCGCGAGATGTCGATGCCCCCGATGTGGATCGTCCCGCCCATGACCTTTCGGAGGCCGAGCAGGCACTGCGCGAGCTCGCTCTGACCATTGCCGCCGACGCCCGCGACGCCAAGGATCTCCCCGGCGCGCACGGTGAAGTCGATCCCCTGCAGCGCCGGCGCACCTCGGTCGCTCCTCGCCTGAAGCCCGCGAACCTCGAGCACGACCTGCTCGCGCGGCGGGGTCGCCCGCGCTCGCAGCTCTTTCAATTCCCGCCCGACCATCGCCCGGGCGATCTCAGCGGGGTTCGTGTCCTTCGTGATGAGCTCGGCGACCTTCTGTCCACCGCGGAGGACGACGTTCTGTCCACCGCGGAGGACGGTGATGCGATCGGTGACGGCCATCACTTCGCGCAGCTTGTGCGTGATGAGGATCAGCGTCTTGCCCTCATCGCGTAGGCCGCGGACGATGTCGAACAGCTCGTCGACCTCCTGCGGCGTGAGCACGGCGGTCGGCTCGTCGAAGATGAGGAGCTCGGAGCCCCGATAGAGCACCTTGAGTATCTCGACTCGCTGCTGAAGTCCTAGTGGGATGTCCTCGACGCGTGCCGCCGGATCGACCACGATCCCGAAGCGCTTCTCCAGCTCGCGCACACGATCTTCGATGACACGCTCCGCGAGAACTGGTCCGCTGCGCTCGTCTCCGAGCACCACGTTCTCGGCGACCGAGAGCGGCGGCACGAGCATGAAGTGCTGGTGGATCATCCCTATGCCCAGCGCGATCGCGTCGCGCGGGCCGGTGAGGTGTACCGGCCGACCGCGGAACGCGATCGTCCCGGCATCGGGGCGGTACAGGCCGTAGAGAACGTTCATCAGCGTCGACTTGCCGGCGCCGTTCTCACCGACGAGCGCGTGGATCTCTCCTTGGCGCACGGTTAGGTCCACGCCTTTCAGCGCCTCGAGATCGCCGAAGCGTTTCCGTATGCCGCGCATCTCCAGCAGTGGGACGCTCTCGGCGGCCACGGCTGTCGCCATGCCGCCGCGTTCGCGCTCCGTCTGGGGCGAGACGGTCACGCGTGACCTTCGGTTTCGTACGGAATGCCATCGGCCGCGGGCGGTCGCGAACGCCCAACGAACCCCGCGACGGCGAGGATCGTGAGGATGTATGGAAGCGTCGAGAGGAGCTGCACCGGGACGCGCACGTCGCCGATCGACGCGCCCTGCAACGAGAACGAGAGCGCGGTGCCGTAACCAAAGATGAGCGACGCGACGAGCGCACCCACCGGCGTCCAGCGTCCGAAGATCATCGCGGCGAGCCCGATGAATCCGCGGCCGCCGGTCATGCCATCGGTGAACGAGTGAGCAACCGAGAGCGAGAGATATGCGCCGCCGAGGGCCGCGAGCACGCCCGATGCGAGCACCGCCCAGTAGCGCGTGCGCCGCACGGCAATCCCAACGGTCTCGGCCGCGCGCGGGTGCTCGCCGACCGCGCGAAGGCGAAGGCCCGGAATGGTGCGGAAGAGAAAGAGCTGAATGAGGACGACCAGCACCAGGCTCGCCCATACGATCGCGTTCTGGTGGGCGATCGCGTCACCGGCATACGGCACCCCGGCCAGCAGACCGATCTCGACGTCCGGGACGCCGGCGAGGTCGGACGGCGTGCCGGTGGTGCCGTAGAGCTGGTAGTCGAGATAGCTCGTGAGCCCGAGCGCGAGGATGTTCAAAGCCATCCCGGACACGATCTGATCGCTGCGGAAATGGATGGCGGCGACGGCGTGGATCCCGGCGAGGACGGCGCCGGCGGCGACGGCCGCGAGCAGCGCGATGACGACGCTGTGGGACTGATCGGCGGCGACCACGCCGAAGAACGCGCCCACGAGCATGCAGCCCTCGAGCGCGATGTTGACGACACCGGAGCGCTCGGAGACGACACCCCCGAGCGCCGCGAGCAGGATCGGCGTCGCGAGACGAAGCGTTGCGGCAAGCACCCCTGCGCCGATGAGCTGGTCGATGGTCACGCGATGGCCTCGACCGGCTTACGGCCACGCCGCGCGCTCAGCAGCCGGACGATGAGCTCAGCGGCGATGACGAAGAGGACGATCGCCTCGATGACCGAGACGAGCTGCGAGGAGACGCCCGCGTTCGCCTGCATGATCGAGCCGCCGCGGGCGAACGCGCCGAAAAGCAGGGCGGCAAGCACGATCCCGATGGGTGAGTTCTTTCCGAGGAGCGCCACCGCGATCGCGTCGAATCCATAACCCGCGGAGAAACCGTCGAAGACACGGTGGAAGACGCCTGTGACCTGGATCATTCCGGCGAGCCCCGCGAACCCGCCGGCGATCGCCATCGCCATGACCGTGTGCGTGCGCGGGTCGATGCCGGCCTGTGCGGCGGCGCGCGCGCCCAGGCCGACGGCCCGCAGCTCGTAACCGAGCGGCGTGCGCCAGAGCAGGAACCAGAACACGACGACGGCACCGATCGCGAGGAAGATCCCGGCGTGGAGGCGTGTCAGCGGAACGAGCTCATTCGGGATGATGATCGGCAGCACCGCGCCGGCACCGATCGGCGAGGAGGCGGGAGTGCCGAGCGCGTTCGGCGCGGTCATCGGCCCGTTCTGCAGCAGCCAGTGCATGACGAACACGACGATGTAGTTCTGCATGATGGTCGTGATCACCTCGTTCACACCGCGCGCCGCCTTCAGGTATCCGGCGATCGCGGCCCACGCGGCCCCCGCGCCGATGCCGGCGGCGAGGACCATCGGAAAGAGGAGGAAGCCCGGGAGATCGGCGAAGCGCGCGCCAACGGCGCCCGCGGCAACGGCACCGATGAGGAGCTGGCTCTCAGCCCCGATGTTGAAGAGACCGGTCCGGAACGCGACGGCCACCGAGAGGCCCGCGAGGACGAGCGGGATCGTCTGGATGAGCGTCTCGGTGATGTCGTAGGGACTGCCGAAGGCGCCGCGGAAGAGGTCGGCATACGCGGAGATCGGGTCGTGGCCTGATAGGAGCACGAGGACTGCGCCGATCGCCAGCGCGAAGACGACGGAGGCGATCGGGACTGCGGGTCCCCGGGCCCACTGCGCGGTCGGCTGGCGCACCGACGGGGCCGTCGCCGGCCCCGTCGGGGTCGCCTGCGTGTTGCTCGCCAAGGTGTCTAGGGCTTGACGGTCAGGTCTGTCTTGGGCTTGATAGCGCCGCTCTTGATGTCCGCGAGTGCTTTGTCGGCGGCGGCCTTCGCGTCGGCGGGCACGATCGGATCGAGCTTGCCGTACGCGATGCCGTCATTCGTCGCGCTGAAGAAGTTGTCGCCGGCCTTGAAGGAGCCGCTCTTCACCGAGCTCGAGGTGTCGTAGACGGCTTTGTCGACTCGCTTCATCGCGCTCGTGATGACGGTGCCGGGGGCGACGTCGATCTGGTCGACATCGACGCCGATCGCGTAGACGCCCTTTTCCTTCGCCGCGGCGATGTAGCCGAGACCCGAGCCGCCAGCGACCTGGAAGAGGATGTCGCAGTTCTTGCTGATGTGGTTGAGTCCGACTTCTTTGCCTTTCTGCTGGTCGACGAAGTCGTTGCTGTAACCGATGAGGATGGTCGCCGACGGGTCGACCGTCTTGATCGCGTCCTGGAAGCCCGCCATGTAGTGGTCGACCGGCGGGATCGGGATCCCACCCATGGAGCAGAGCGTGTTGTGGGTGGCCTTGCCGACCTTGTTCTTGGCCATGGTCGCGGCGATGACGCCGACGAGGTAACCGGCTTCCTGCTCTTTGAAGAACAGGTTCGCGACGTTCGGTAGGTTCTGCGCCGCACCGGCGTCGTCGGCCGGAGCGCCGTCGATAATGGCGAACTTCACGTTCGGGAACTGCTTCGCGACCTTCCACGCGGCGTTCTGCATCAGGAAGCCGACCGCGATGACCAGGTCGTAGTTCTGCTGCGCGAACGTCGTGAGGTTCGGAACGTAATCCTCTTGCTTCTTCGACTCGATGACGCTCGTCTTGAGGCCGAAATCCTTCTCCGCGTTCAGCCGGCCAGTGTTCGCCGCCTGGTTGAAGCTCTTGTCGTTGAGACCGCCGACGTCGGTCACGAGTCCGACTTGGATGGGTTTGGGTGTCGCAGTCGCGGACGCTGTGGCCGACGCGGTTGGTGTCGACGTCGCTGCGTTGTTTCCACTGCTGCACGCGGCGACGACGGTTGTGGCAAGTAGCAGGAACGCGAGAGCACGCTTCATTACCTACCCCCTCTAGATATCGCGTGCCGTGGACAGGCCACAGGCTGCGACATGGCGGATTCTAGGCCGGTCGCCCGCCGGTATCTCAGACCAGCACGTTCCAGAGGACGTACCCAATGAACACGACGTAGAGGCTTCCACCGAGCATGAGCGACGACAGCGGTAGGGCGTTCTCGCGCGCGCGCAGCCGTAGCTGCACGTAGATCAGCAGGCCGGAGAGGAGGGCAAAAACGGCGGCGACGGTCCCGAACTGCCCGAGCTGCCACGGCGTAAGGAGGACGCCGATCGTGACCGGGAACGTCGATTGAAAGACCA
>Ga0307308_10000967_pt1 | contig 11110 bp, 10 predicted proteins | sample ER_DNA_195_FD_194501 | JGI IMG/M metagenome (GOLD analysis project Ga0307308, IMG submission 194501) | Bulk soil microbial communities from the East River watershed near Crested Butte, Colorado, United States - ER_DNA_195 | ecosystem: Environmental > Terrestrial > Soil > Floodplain | place...
GCGATGCGCCTGCACGCCACCCGCAACCACCTGTTCGGGAGCGAAATCACCACCCATCGCATCGAGCGCGATCTTCATGGAAACCGGCTGCCTGGGACGACTAGATGTCCAGATTGCGCACGGTCTTCGCGTGCGTCTGGATGAAGCGCTTGCGGGGATCGACCTCGTTGCCCATCAGGACATCGAAGATCTTGTCGGCCTCGACGGCGTCTTCGATCTCAACCCGAAGCAGCATTCGGTTCTGTGGGTTCATCGTGGTGTCCCAGAGCTGCTCCGCGTTCATCTCGCCGAGACCCTTGTAGCGGGCGACCTCTGGCTTTCCGGTCATCTGGGCCAGCTTGCGATTCTTCTGCTCGTCGGTGTACGCGTAGCTGATCTCTTTGCCGCGGGTGATCTTGTAGAGCGGCGGCTGCGCAACGTAGAGGTATTTTCCCGTGATCACCGGCAGCATATAGCGGAAGAAAAAGGTCAGAAGCAACGTTCTGATGTGCGATCCATCGACGTCAGCGTCAGTCATGAGAATCACGTGGTGGTAGCGAAGCTTGGCGATATCGAACCGCTCGCCGACTCCCGTGCCGAGGGCGGTGATGAGGTTGCGGATCTGTTCGGAGGTGAGGATCTTGTCCTCGCGAGCCTTCTCAACGTTGAGGATCTTGCCACGCAATGGAAGGATCGCCTGGAAGCGACGATCCCGGGCGCCCTTCGCGGAGCCACCCGCGGAATCGCCCTCCACCAGGTAGATCTCGCAGAGGCTCGGGTCGCGCTCGGAGCAGTCGGCCAGCTTGCCGGGCAGCGTCGACGATTCCAGGAGCGACTTGCGCTGCACCAGCTCGCGAGCGCGCTTCGCCGCGTCGCGGGCGCGGGCCGCGACCAGGCACTTCTCGATGATGCGCCGGGCATCCGGGGGATTCTCCTCCAAGTACTGGGTAAAGGCTTCGGAGAACACGGTTTCGACCTGACCGCGGACCTCGGAATTGCCCAGCTTGGTCTTGGTTTGACCTTCGAATTGCGGTTCGCGAACCTTGACACTGATCACCGCCGTCAAGCCCTCGCGGACGTCGTCGCCGGTGAGGTTGGGATCCTGCTCGCGCATCAGATTGGCCTTTCGCGCGTACTTGTTCAGCACCGAGGTCAGTGCCGAGCGGAAGCCGGTGACATGACTGCCACCTTCCACCGTGTTGATGTCGTTGGCGAAGGCCAGCACGTTCTCGGTGAAGCCGTGGTTGTACTGCAGCGCGACCTCCACGGTATTGCCATCGATCTCGCGCTCCACGTGCAGCGGCCGGAGGTTGACCCAGCCCTTGTCTCGGTTGAGGTACTTGACGAAGGCACTGATGCCGCCCTCGAAGTAGAAGGTGTAGTCGAGGTCGATGCGCTCGTCGCGCAGCAGGATGGTCAGTGCCTTGTTGAGGAAGGCGAGCTCGCGCAGCCGGTGCGAGACGATGTCCCAGTGAAAGCCGAGCTCTTCGAAGACCTCGGGATCGGGCCAGAAGCGGATGTAGGTCCCCGTGGTGTCGGCCTTGCCGGTGACCTTCAAGGGCGCGACCGGCGTACCGCGGCGATACTCCTGCGAGTACTGCTTCGCGTGACGCATGACGGTCACCTGCAAGCGCTCCGAAAGCGCGTTGACGACGGAGAGCCCGACGCCATGCAGGCCGCCGGACACCTTGTAGCCGCCGCCACCGAACTTTCCACCGGCATGCAGCTTGGTCATCACGACCTCGAGAGCCGGCTTGCCCTGCTCCTTCATGATGTCGACCGGGATCCCGCGGCCGTTGTCCGCGACCGACGCCGAGCCGTCTTTGTGGAGGGTTACCTCGATACGGGTGCAAAAGCCGGCCAGCGCCTCATCGGTGGAGTTGTCAACAATCTCGTAGATGAGGTGGTGGAGACCCCGGTTATCGGTGGACCCGATGTACATTCCGGGACGGCGTCTGACCGGCTCCAAACCCTCCAGAACCTGGATGGCCTTGGCGTCGTAGGCAGGCGTCGTTTTTTCCTTAGGATTCAGCAAATCGCGTATTCAAATTATACCGAATGAAAGGGCCGAAATTGACCTATGTTCGCACCTAAAGATGCTCGCCAAGCGGGCTCAGTCGTGCCGCTCGACTGGGCGCTGGATTATGGCCTGACGGGTTGTGCCGGAGAGTCGATTTTCACTGGCTGTAAAGTCTTTTGGGCCACCGCGGTGCCGTCCTCGTGGGCGGGGTCAGGACGCGCCGACTGGAGCGCCCTTTGTAACGGGTGGCCGCCAGCGAAGATCGAGCTGGCGCGCGGCACGGACCTCATCGAGCCGCCCCACCGGGGCATTGTGCGGCGCAGTCTTGACGATCTCCGGGTCATTGGCAATCTCGTTCACGATCTGCTCGACCGCGGCAACAAAGGCGTCGAGGCTGGCCTTGGATTCGGTTTCCGTCGGCTCGATCATCAGCGCCTCCGGAACGATCAGCGGAAAGTAGACCGTCGGCGGATGGAAGCCGAGATCGATCAGTCGCTTGGCAATGTCTTTCGCCGACACGCCCTGGGCCTTCGCCTTCCTCGCCGTCAGCACGAACTCGTGCAAGGAGGGGCCGCCGAACGCATCATCGAATGAGCGCCGAAGGTGATGCCGCAGGTAGCTGGCGTTGAGCACAGCGTTTTGCGCCACCTCGTTGATGGTGTTGCCGTAGGTGCGGATGTAGGCGTAAGCGCGAAGCAGCATGCCGAAGTTGCCGTAGAAGGACCGCACTTTTCCAATTGACTGCGGCCGTTCGTACTCGAAGCGGAAGCCTTCGTCGGTCCGCTCCACGGTGGGAATCGGCAGGAAGGGAACGAGATGGGCCTTCACCCCGACCGGGCCGGCGCCCGGGCCACCGCCACCATGGGGGGTGGAGAAGGTCTTGTGCAGGTTGAGGTGGACGACGTCGAAGCCCATGTCGCCGGGCCGGGCGACCCCGACCAGGGCGTTCAGGTTGGCCCCGTCGTAGTAGAGCTGCACCCCCTGCTCGTGGGAGAGCCGCGCGATCTCCATGATGTCCTTCTCGAAGAGACCGACCGTGTTCGGATTGGTGAGCATCACCGCGGCCACCCGGCTTGAGATCTTGCTCTTGAAGTCCGCGAGGTCGACCAGCCCGTCGGGCCCGGACTTGACCGTCACGGTCTTCAAGTGGGAGAGGGTGGCGCTCGCGGGGTTGGTGCCGTGGGCGCTGTCAGGGACCAGGACTTCCTCGCGGGTTTCGCCGCGGCTGAGGTGGTAAGCCTGGATCATGCGCAGTCCGGTCCACTCGCCGTGCGCGCCGGCAGCCGGCTGCAGGCTCATCCGGTCCACCGCGGTAAGCGCCAGCAGTGCTCGCTCCAGTTCCCACATCAGGCGGAGCGCCCCTTGCGCCCGCGCGGGTGGATGGTAGGGGTGGAGATCGGCAAAGTCATCGAGGCGCGCCAGCGCCTCGTTGACGGCCGGGTTGTACTTCATGGTGCAGGAGCCCAGCGGATACAGGCCCTGGTGCAGGTTGAAGTTGAGCCGGCCGAGGCGCCCGAAGTGCCGGGCAACCTCGGGCTCGCTGAGGGAAGCGATCGGCAACGGTGACTGCCGCCGCAGGCCGCTGGGCACCAGCTCATCGATCGGCCGCGTCTTGACCCCCGGCAGCGGCAGCCGCGGGCTGGGCCGATCGTGGCTGCCCAGCTCGAAGAGCAGTGGCTCGCTCACGCCAGCGCCTCCAAAAACCGCTCGATCGCGCGCGGATGGTTGAGCTCGGTGACGGAGACCAGCAAGGCATCCGGCAGCTCGGGGAAGAATCGGCCGAGCGGCAAGCCGGGGAGAACGCCACGCTCGAGCATGAGGGCCTGGGTCTGCTCGGCCGGATGGGGTGTGTGGATCACGAACTCCCAGAGAAAGGGGCCGTCGAACGCCAGCCGGTAGCCTGTTCGTTCCAGGAGCTGCGCGGCCAGGTAATGGGCTCGTTGCGCGCTGATCTCGGCCAGTTGCTTCAGCCCCGCGCCGCCCATGTGGGCGAGGTAGACGGTGGCCGCAAGCGCCATCAAGGCATGGTTGGTCGTGATGTTGGAGGTTGCATGCTCGCGCCGGATGTGCTGCTCGCGCGCCTGGAGCGTGAGCACGTAGCCACGCCGGCCCTGGGGATCGATGGTGGCGCCGACCAGCCGTCCCGGCATGCGCCGCATCAACGCTTCCGTGCAAGCAATGAACCCGACGTACGGTCCACCGAACGATAGGGGAATCCCCAGCGGTTGTCCGTCACCTACCGCAATATCGGCACCGTATTCGCCAGGGGCGGCCAGGATCCCGAGTGAGATGGGATCGACGCAGGCGATTAGCAAGGCGCCCGAGCGATGGGCAAGCTCGCTGATCGATTGGGGATCCTCCAGCACACCATAGAAGTTGGGCTGCTGCAGGATAACCGCCGCGGTGGTGCTGGTAATGGCCTGCTCCAGCTTGAGCCCATCGACGCGCCCGTCGGTTGACGTGGCGACCCGGAGGATCTCGTAATGCTGCGCTTCCGAGTAGGTCTTGAGGACCTGGGCGTACTCGGGATGCAGCGCGCCGGCGACCACCACGTTTTGACGGTTCGTCTGCGCCACCGCCATCGCGGTCGCCTCCGCGAGCGCCGTCGCACCGTCGTAAAGCGAGGCGTTGGCGACATCCAACCCGGTGAGGAGGGTGATCATGGACTGAAACTCGTAGGTCGCCTGGAGCGTGCCCTGGCTCGCCTCCGCCTGGTATGTCGTGTAGAAGTCCGGCCGGGAGATGACCTGGTTGACGATGGCCGGACTGAACCGCCGCGATGCCCCGGCACCGAGAAAGCTGTGGGACGGCGGGATCCGCGCGTTCAGACGGCCCAGCTCGCGCATGTACTGCACCAGCTCGACCTCGGAGAGAGGCTCCGGCAGCTCGACCCGATCGAGACGCAGCTTTTCCGGCAAGTGCCGGAACAGATCGTCAAGCGAGTCCAGCTCGAGCGCCTGGAGCATTTCAGCGCGCTCGGCCTGCGCGTTCGGGAGGTACGTCACTAGGTGGTCTGGCCTTTCACGACGTCGTCGTAGGCCTTCTGGTCGAGGAGCTTCGGATTGTCCTTGACGTTGCGGAGCTTGATGATCCAGCCCTTGCCGTAGGGATCCTGGTTGACGTACTCGGGGTGATCCTTGAGCTCCTGGTTCACCTCGGTCACCTCGCCCCCCACCGGGCTGTAGAGGTCCGAGGCCGCCTTGACCGACTCGATCACGCCGAGCCGCGCGCCGGCATCGAGCTGCTGGCCCACACTCGGAAGCTACAGGTAGATGACGTCGCCGAGCTGCGATTGCGCATATTCGGTGATCCCCACGGTCGCCGTGGCGCCCTCGCCACGGACCCACTCGTGACTCTCCGCGAATCGCATGCCGCTCAGGTCTGGCATCGCTTCTCCCTTTTCTTCATTTCGGGTGCGGCCGCTTGTAGAAGGGCAGGGCCACCACCTCCGCCGGCGCAGCCGTGCCACGAACGTCGACACCCACGCGCGTGCCCGGCTCGGCCAGGGCCGGTGGCACGTAGGCCATCCCGATGTTGTAGCCAAGCGTGAAGGAGACGTTGCCAGAGGACACAGTGCCGACCGGGCGGCCGTCTTTGACAAGAGCGTAGCCGTGACGGGGAATACTGCGATCGAGCATCTTGAATCCGACCAGCTGCCGTGAAAGCCCGGACCGGCGGGCACGCGCGATGGCATCCCGCCCGATGAACTCTTTGTCGAGGCTGAGCGTCCAGTCAAGTCCCGCCTCGAGTGGATTGGTGTGGCTGTCCATGTCGCTCCCATACAGGCGCATCCCCGCCTCGAGGCGCAGGGTATCGCGGGCTCCCAGGCCGGCCGGCCGGATGCCATCGGCTTCCCCCTCATCGAGCAACGCCCGCCAGAGCCGCACGGCATCGGTATTGCCGCAAAAAAGCTCGAAGCCGTCTTCACCGGTGTAGCCGGTCCTCGAAATCACGCATGGCACATCGGCGACCTTGCCTTCGATGAAGGTGTAGTACTTGACGCCGCCCAGCTCCGATTTCGTAAGCCGTTGAACAAGGCCGACGGCGCGCGGGCCCTGCACGCCGACGAGCGCCCAGTCCCGCCCCACGTTCAAGACGGCGCCCCCACCCTGCCCTTCCCCAGAGGGGGAGGCGGACGAGGAGGAGGAAGCATGAGCCTGGATCCAACCGAAGTCGCCGTCTTGATTGCCGGCATTCACCACCAGGAGAAAGCCACCGTCCGCCACCGCATAGACGAGGACATCATCGATGACGCCGCCCTCCTCGTTGCAGAGCAGCGCGTACTGAATCCGGCCGGTGCGGAGGCGGGCGAGGTCACGCGTGACGACGCGCTGCGCCAGGTTCTCGTCCCTGACGCGAAGCTCTCCCATGTGCGAAAGGTCGAACAGGCCGACCGCCTCCCGCACCGCACGGTGCTCCTCGCGGATGCTGCTGTACTGAAGCGGCATGACCCAACCGCCGAAGTTGGTCATCTGAGCGCCGAGGCGAACGTGTTCGTCGTGGAGCGGTGTCCGCTCGGCGGTCACGACCAAACGTTACGCCTCTTGGTTGTCAAGATCGTTCAGGTCGTCAATGACGTCGAGATAGTCGAGGAGTTCCTGGTCGTGTACGACTTCCGCCTCACCTAGCATGCCGAGAATGACGTGGACCCGCGATTCCTCCCACTGCAGGAGCCGGGCCAGCTCCGCTGGGGTGGCCGCCCGCCCCAACCGCTCGGAAAGCAGGCGCTGGGCCGACTCCAGCAAACGGCAGGCGACCACGAACGATTCGTCGTTGCGCTGGGCCTCTTCGGTCTGAGCCAGCACGTCGTCCATGGTGGCCGCAATCGCGTGGACAAGGCGGGCATGAAACGCGCCGTCGCCGGGCTTGAAATGCTCGACCGCGGAGATCAGGCCGACGGTCCCTTCCTGGAACAGGTCACCAAAGGGGACGCCGCGCTCCTTGCGGGCCTGGGCGGCTTCCAGCACCAGGTGAAGGTTGTGCTCAATGAGCAGGCGGTTCGCCTTGTCGCGGTCCGGCCCCTGCGCGGCCAGGAGCCGTCGCTCGTCACCGTTGGAGAGCCGTGGGAAGCGGGCCACCTGCGAACGGTAGTCCTCCTCCTCATCGTCTGCGGGTCGCTGCTCAAAGCGCTGGGCCACGTACCCATTCTACGAACCACCCATTCGGAACTGGGGCTATGATCAGGTCGTGAAGAGGGCCGTCCGGCTCTTTCTCGCGGCCGTCGTGCTGGCCGGCCTGCTGCCGGTCCTCCCCACCCGAGCCGCCGAGCCCCATGTCCTGGTCGCCACCCTCGACGGCGTCATCAACCCGATCACGGACAACTACCTCTCCAACGCCGTGGACCGGGCCGTTTCCAACCACGACACGGCGCTGATCATCGCCATCGACACGCCCGGCGGCCTGGACACGTCGATGCGGCACATCATCAAGAAGATGCTGGCGGCACCCTTGCCGGTCATCATCTTCGTGTCGCCCTCGGGAGCGCGAGCGGCATCGGCCGGCCTCTACATCACCGAGGCGGCTGATATCGCGGTCATGGCGCCTGGAACCAACATCGGATCCGCGCATCCTGTCAGCTTGAGCGGCTCGAACCCGGCGCCAAGTGCGAGCCCGAGCGCCAGCGGCGGCACGTCGGCCGCGCCCGATATCGAGATGCAGAAGGTCGAAAACGACGCAGCCGCGTACGTCCGGGCACTGGCAACACTGCACCATCGCAATGCCGACTGGGCCGAGAAGGCCGTGCGGCAGAGCGTCAATGTCCCCTCCGATGAAGCGGTCAAGCTCGGCGTCGTGGACTTCGAAAGCCGCGATCTCGACACGCTGCTTTCCGACCTCGACGGTCGCCAGGTCAGCAAGGGTGGCACGACCTATGCATTGCTGACCGCTCAGGCGGCGGTCGATCGCTCCGATATGAGCGCCTTCGACCAGCTGCTCGAAACGCTCGCCGACCCGAGCCTGGTCTACCTGCTCTTTCTGCTGGCCCTCATCGGGATCGGCTTCTGGGTGACGCATCCCGGAATGTTCCTGCCCGGAGTCGTGGGCGTGATCGCAGGCGTGCTGGCGGCCCTGTCGCTCTTCAACCTCCCGATCAACATCGCCGGGGTGCTGCTGATCCTGCTCGCGGTCCTGCTTTTCATCATCGACCTCAATGCGGTCACGCACGGCGTGCTCACGACCGGCGGCATCGTGGCCATGACGCTTGGCGGCCTGCTGCTGGTGAACACCAGTTTCCTCTCAGAGGCTGTCAACCTGCCGCTGCTACTGACCACCGTGCTGCTGATCGCCGGCATCTTCCTCTTCATCCTCCGCAAGATCATCGACGCCCGTCACCGCCCCTACGCCGCCGGCGAGGAAACCATGGTGGGTACGATCGGTACCGTGCGCGAGCCGCTCAGTCCGAGCGGCATGGTCTTCGTGGACGGCGCGCTCTGGCAAGCAACCTCCACCGGTGGATCGGTGCCCGCCGGGACACCAGTCCGCGTGATCGGCGTCGATGGCCTTCATCTTCGGGTGGAACCTCTAAAGCAACCCTTAAGGAGCGAGGGACCTCAGGCGGCGTCCTCATAGCCACAGCCGTAACATGGAATCGAGCGCATTTATGAGGAGGGACTGATGGGCATCTTCGCGCTGATCGTGCTCGGCATCATCGTGCTCGTGGTCTTGATCGGTTTGACCTCGGCCATCCGGATCATCAACGAGTACGAGCGTGGGGTCCTCTTCCGCCTGGGCCGCTTGATGGCCTTGAAAGGACCGGGCTTGCGGCTCATCATCCCCTTCGGCATCGACCGCCTGGTAAAGATCGACCTACGAACCGTTACCCTCGAAGTCCCGCCGCAGGAGGTCATCACGCTCGACAACGTGACCATCAAGGTCAACGCTGTCATCTACTTCATGGTCGTCGATCCGCGCAACGCGGTCACCCGAGTGGCCAATTTCATCAACGCGACTTCACAAATCGCGCAGACCACATTACGGAGCGTGCTCGGCCAGTCCTCCCTGGATGAACTGCTCGCGAACCGGGAGAAGATCAACACCCGTCTCCAACACATCATCGATGAGCAAACGGAGCCCTGGGGGATCAAGGTGTCGACCGTCGAGATCAAGGACGTCGAGCTGCCCTCCACGATGCAGCGGGCGATGGCCAAGCAGGCCGAGGCGGAACGCGAGAAGCGGGCCAAGATCATCCATGCAGAAGGTGAGTTCGAGGCGGCCCAGAAGCTGACCGATGCGGCGGGCGTGATCGCCACTCAGCCGAGCGCCCTGCAGCTGCGCTACCTCCAGACCCTTACCGAGATCGGCGTTGAACGCAACACGGTGATCGTCTTCCCGGTGCCGATCGACCTGGTCCAGCAACTGATCGACCTGCGCCAGGGCAAGGGCGGCGGGCCCACGACACCGGCGAAGACCTGACCCTCCTGACCTCCCGAGCTGACCTCGGGCTCGACATCCTGACGGTCATCATCCTGGGCATCATCACGGGCTTCTACGTGCTCGCCAATTTCGGTGAGCGGAACCGCGATGCGCGGATCGCGGCGCTGATCGTCAGCGGAACCCTGGCAGGGCTTGGGCTCGCTGTGGGGCTGTGGATCACGGTCCTCAACCTGCTGCAGTACTCGACCGGGGTGGAGCGTGCCGACCAACTTCGGAGCGCCCTGCTGCTCGGCGTGCCGTTGACGGTCGCGGGGGCGCTCGGTTTGCTTTATCTCTGGAGTCGGCTTCAGCGAGCGGTCGCGCGGCTGATCCCGGTTCGTCCGGGCTCGCCGATCGTCCACCTCACGGTCGTCCTCGGCCTCCTGCTCGTGGCGCAGCAAATCGGTGCGCAGGTGGAGGCCGGCAAGCCGCTGACTATCGGCGACCTGCTGGCGCAGGACATCCCTTTACTGCTGCTCTGCTTTGTCGGGGTTGGTGTCTTTGTACGGCGGACGCCGCGTGAAGCGATCGAACGACTCGGTCTGCTGCCTCCGCGCCAGAAGCGCTGGTGGCTGGTCGCCATTCTCGGCGTCGGCGTTTTCATGGCGGTGGCCTTCGCCATCGAGGCCCTCGCCAACGTCGTGGCACCGAACCAGCAGAAGCAGTTGACCGATGTGACGACCGTCCTTTTCAGTCACTTCAACAATCCCGCCGCCGTCATTTTCCTGGGGGTGCTGGCGGGGGTCGTAGAGGAGACGCTCTTCCGCGGCGCGCTAGTGCCCCGCTTCGGGGTCATCATCAGTGCGATCCTTTTCGCCGCGCTCCATACGCAATATGCCGTGAGCTTCGCCACCCTCGAAGTCTTTGTACTCGGCCTCGGCCTGGGCTGGCTCCGGGTCCGTTCGGGTAGCACACTCCCGTCCATCGCCACCCATGCCGGCTACGACATTGCGGTTGGGTTCCTCTCGTTGATGGCCCAGTAGCTCATCCACCGGTTAGCGGCAAGTTTTCCACACGCCTGCACGCCTTGACAAACGTGCGTTCGTCAACTACCACCGTATAATCCAGGCAGAACCCGTCCCGCGTCCCAGCCAGCACCGTGCCAAGAGTCTATGCAGTCGTCAACCAGAAGGGCGGAGTCGGCAAGACCACCACCGCCATCAACGTGGCTGCCAACCTTCCGGAGCTCGGCTTAAGCGGGCTTCTTGTCGACATGGACCCACAAGGCAACACCACCAGCGGGCTTGGGATCGTTCGAAGCGAGCTCAGCCGTAGCGTCTACAACGTCATCATCGACGCCGACGACATCAACGAGGTGATCCGGCCAACCGCGGTCGCCGGCCTCGACATCTTGCCCTCCCACCGCTCGCTGGCGGGCGCCGAGATCGAGCTGATCAACCTGCCGCGCCGCGAACGCCGGCTGCGCTATGCGCTCGAGTCACTGCGGGTCGCCTACGACTACATCATCATCGACTGCCCGCCGTCGCTCGGCTTGCTCACGGTGAATTGCCTGGTGGCCGCCGAGTACATGCTGATCCCCATTCAGTGTGAGTACTACGCACTGGAGGGGCTCGGCGCGCTGACCCATACGACGCAACTGATCCAGCGCGAGCTCAATCCACAACTCAAGATCGGCGGCATCGTCCTTACGCTCTTCGACCCGCGCCTGACGCTGGCGCTGCAGGTGGCGGAGCAGGTCCG
>Ga0307308_10000972_pt1 | contig 11105 bp, 9 predicted proteins | sample ER_DNA_195_FD_194501 | JGI IMG/M metagenome (GOLD analysis project Ga0307308, IMG submission 194501) | Bulk soil microbial communities from the East River watershed near Crested Butte, Colorado, United States - ER_DNA_195 | ecosystem: Environmental > Terrestrial > Soil > Floodplain | place: USA...
GGCAGACGCTCGACCTGCCGGATGACCGGCAGCACCGGGCCGGGCACGTTGACGAACACATCGCTGGAGTTGATCGCGTGCAGATAGCGCCCGTAGGCTGTGTCGGTGCGCCGCGCCCCGGCCAGGGCCCCCAGCGCGACCATGCCGAGCAGCCCGCAGATCAGGGCCACCACGAGCACGGAGCGACGTGAGCGCCAGCGGGTCGCCCGCCAGTAGTAGAGGGCCGCGCTCACGGCTCGGTCACCTCCGCCGTGTGGCGCCCCCGCCCTGGGCGCGCGGCACCGGAACTCATGATCCAAGTAGAGGGCACGGCGCAGGTGGCTCTCAATAGTGCTAGAACGAGACCTGGCGGGGGCTGGCCTCACCCCGGCCTGCATGCTGGCAGGCACGTGTGCCCACGGCGCTGCTGTCCGCCGGCCCGGAGGCGCGCTACGATCACCGGCTGATGGCAACGATCCGGGTCGCCCTGGCCGAGGATAACGTCCTGCTCCGGGAGGGGGTCTCCCGGCTGGTGTCGGCGAACGAGGAATTCGAGCTGGTCGGAACCGCCCCCGACCTGCCGCAGCTGCTCGCGCTGGTGCGTGAGCAGCAGCCCGACGTCGTCGTGACCGACATTCGGATGCCGCCCACCGGGACCAACGAGGGTATCCAAGCGGCTGCCTGGCTGCGTGAGAACCACCCGGAAGTGGGCGTGGTGGTACTCAGCCAGTACACCGCCCCGGCGTATGCGATGGCGCTCCTTGAGCACGGATCCGCCGGCCGCGCGTATCTGCTCAAGGAGCGGGTGGCCAGCGTCGACGAACTGGCGCGGGCCATCCGGGCGGTGGCGCAGGGCGGATCGGTGATCGATCCCCTCGTCGTTGACGAGCTGGTGAGATCGCGGTCAGGCCAGCAGCAGCCCGGCATGGCGTCGCTGACGCCACGGGAGTCGGAGATCCTGGCCGAGATGGCGCAGGGCAAGAGCAACGCCGCGATCGCCGCCGCCCTCAGCGTCTCCGAGCGCGCCGTGGAGAAGCACACCAACTCGATCTTCGCCAAGCTCGGCCTCAGCGAGGAAAAGGACCTCAACCGCCGGGTCAAGGCCGTCCTGCTGTTCCTGGCCGAAGGCGAGGGAGGCTGACCACACCATCGCCAGGGTGGCAGCACCCTGCCCAGGTCAGCGCCGTCGTGCGAAGCTTGAGACATGACCACACCCCCGCACTCGGTGGTCGTAGTCGACGATCAGGCGCCGTTCCGGCTGGCCGCCAAGGCGGTGCTGCGGCGGCTCGACTGCTTTGAGCTCGCCGGCGAGGCTTCGAGCGGGGCCGAGGCGATCGAGCTGGTCGAGTTGCTCCACCCCGCCCTGGTGCTGATGGACATCAACATGCCCGGGATGAACGGGATCGAGGCCACCCGCCGGATCGTGTCCGCTCACCCGGAGACCGTGGTGTTCCTCTGCTCGACCTACGACGTGGAGGACCTCCCCCCGGGCGCCGCTGACAGCGGCGCCAGCGCCTACGTCAACAAGGAGCGGCTCGGGGCCGAGATGCTGCGCCAGCTGTGGGCGGCCCGGGATTCGGGGTCGTTCGCCACCGCCTGAGCAGGCGTGGCGCCGGGATCAGATGACCGGCACCGACCCGCTGATGGTGGAGCCGCGCCCCGGCTGCGACTCCCAGCGGATGGTGCCGCCGATGGCACCCAGGCGGTCCGACATGTTGACGAAGCCATGCCCGGCCCGGGCCTTGGCGGGATCGAAACCCGGCCCTTTGTCGCTCACCGAGAACAGCAGCCCACCGGACTCCTCCCAGACGCGCACCCGCGCGCTCGCCTCCGGTGCGTGCTTGGCCGCGTTCTGCAGGGCCTCGAGGCAGCAGAAGTAGACCGCGGTCTCTACCACCTGGGAGTAGCGCCCGATGCCGTCGGCGTTGACGCTGACCGGGATCGTCGACCGGGCCGCGGCCGCGCGCAGCGCCTCGGGGAGGCCCGCGTCGGCCAGCAGCGGCGGGTAGATCCCGTGTGCGAGCTCGCGCAGCTCCCTGATGGTGACCTGAACGTCCTCCGCCATCTGCGCGAGCATCTCCGCACCCGCGGCGGGATCGTCGGCCATGATGTCCTGGGCCAGGCGCAGGTTCACGGCCAGCGCGACCAGATGCTGCTGAGCGCCGTCGTGCAGATCGCGTTCCACCCGGCGGCGCTCGGCGTCGCCGGTCGCGACGATGCGGGCCCGGGACTCGCGCAATTCGTCGGCCTGCTTGCGCAGTTCGTCAAGGGTGGTCTGCAGGGCGGCGTCGAGCTGGACGTTGTGGAAGGCGAGGCCGGCCTGCCGGGCCAGCTCGGTCAGGACGCGGTCGTCTTCCTCGGAGAAGGCGTCCGCCTCCGCCGGGCGCTCCACCACGATGAGGCCGAGGAGCTCACCTCCGTGGCTGATCGGTGCCACCCGCAGCTGGGATCCTTCCCTGCCGTCGAGCAGGGCGGGCAGCCACACCGCGGCCCACGCGTTGCCCGAGACACCGGCCCTGGTCACCACCGGGCGCTCGCGCTCGGACATCAGGATCGACCGCCGGCCCGCGTCGGGCACCGACACGGCCCGTTCCAGCACTTCGCCGCCGGTGTAGATCTCGGCCCTGGTCAGGCCCATGGTCTTGCGCAGCGACTCGGCAAGCTGGAGCAGCAGCTCGTCCATGGCGACGGCACGCGTCATCCTGCTGCCGAAGGTACGGAGTGCCTCGTCCGGCGCCTCGCGTGCGCCGTACACGAACCGGGTGGCCGAGGCCAGCAGCCGGTCCCTGGATGGCAGGTAGACGGCCGCCGCCACCGCCGCTGCGAGCATGGAGAGGCCGAGGACCTCCCGGTCGCCGGCGTCGGTGGGGCCCTTCCCGAGGCCGAGCACGACCACCACGTAGACGGCCGAGACGACGAGGCTGAAGCCCGCCACCCACAGCACGTGCACCAGGAGTCGGCCACCGTGCTGCGCCAGCCGGGGGATGCCGCCAGCCACCAGGCTGAGCGGGATCACGACGGTCGTTCCGGCCGCGGCCGCCGCGACCGCAGTCGGCCAGCCGACAAGGAGATGCAGGGTCGCGATGACCAGGGCCGCGCCCGCGGCCACGACCATGCCGATGGCGAGCCACTGCAGCCGCTCCCGGTCCCTGGCTGTCGCGCGCAGGTACCGGAGCCGGACGGCGGGCAGGGCGCACCCGACGGCGGCCACCAGCCCCAGCGCCACCACCAGCGGGGGCAATGGCCTGCCTGCCAGCGCGAACGCCAGTCCGGCGCCCAGCGCCGCGAGGTAAGCGGCTCCGGCGCCTGCGCGCCGTGCCCGGCTGCCGAGCCGGCCGCCGGGGAGGGCGAGCAGGAAGTGGCAGGAACACCCGATGACCAGCGCCGCCGCCAGCGTCGCGCCCGCGCGGGCCAGCTGGTGCTGGCCCGCGGGGGGCTGGCTGGCCAGCCGGGCCGCCGTCAGCGCCACGGCGGCCGCCAGCGTGCCGAGCGCCAGCGGCCATTGCGGCGCACGGTCGGGCGCCCGGGCGCAGATGGCGCCGGCCAGGGCCCAGATGAGCACGAGGCCGACCGCCATGCCGTCCAGGACGGACACGCCGCCGGGCACCGGCACGCGCAGCCCGGCGAGCGCGACGGCCGCCGCAACCACCGGCAGGACCACCCCGGTCGCCAGATGGCCCACGGCGGCGCCGCGCGGCCGGGCCGGCGCGGCGGGGCCGCGGATGGTGTCATTCACCACCGCTCCCCCCGGCGCCACCGGGTGCGCCCCGGACGGTTCCGGGCCCAGCTGCTCATCACAGGGCCTCGATGACGACGGCCTCGCCGCCGTCCGGCTGCAGCTCCGGTTCGGGCGCGAAGATCCGCCCGTCCCGCATCCGGACGACCCGCCCCGCCGCGGCGGCCACCCCCCCGTCATGGGTGACGAGCACGATCGTCTGGCCGCCGTCGTGCAGCCGGCGCAGCAGCTCGATGACCTCTTCCCCGCCCTCGGAGTCGAGCGCCCCGGTCGGCTCGTCTGCTAGCAGCAGGGTGGGCTCGTTGGCCAGGGCGCGGGCGATCGCCAGCCGCTGGCGCTGCCCGCCGGACAGCACCCCGGGCACCGCGCGGGCCTTGTCCCCGATGCCGAGCAGGTCGAGCAGGTCAGCGGCCCGGGTCTCGGCCATCTTGCGCCTGCGGCCGGCGATCACCGCCGGCAGCGCGACGTTCTCGAGGACGGTCATGCCCTCCAGCAGGTTGAAGAACTGAAAGACCAGACCGATGTGCCGGCGGCGGAGCCTGGCCAGGTCGTCCTCGCTGCGGCCGGTGACCTCTTCGCCCGCCACGCTGATCTCCCCCTCGTCGGCGGTATCCAGGCCGGCGACCAGGTTCAGCAGGGTGGACTTGCCGCAACCCGACGGTCCCATCAAGGCCACGAACTCGCCTTCGGCGACCGTCAGGTCGACGCCGCGCAGGGCGCGGACCGGCGCGTTCTCCGCCTCGAACGTCTTGCGTACGCCGCGCACGGTGAGCGCGGCCTGGCTCTCGGACATAACCCCCCCAGTCGGGTTGTGGTGTTGTGGGCAGGGCCCGGGCCGGCCGGCCTCCCCTGGCCCGCCGTCGGCCGGTCCTCCCAGCAAACGATCTTGTATGCCGTGACCAGGGCCTCGCGGCCCTTCACGTGCTGGGCGCCGAGCAGCACGGTTTCCACCGGTGTTCTCAGCGCTTCCACCGTGGCTTCGGACGCCACGGTCTCGCCCTTGCCCGCGAGCTGCTGCAGCCGCTGGCAGAGGTTGACGGTGTCGCCGACCAGCGTGTACTCCAGCCGCTCCGCGGAGCCGAGCAGGGCCGCCGCGGCCACGCCGGTAGACAGCCCAAGCCCGAGGCCGAAGGCGGGCAGGCCGTCGGCCGCCCAGCGGGCGTTGATACCGGCCTGGAGCTCATGCATCGCCGACGAGGCGGCCACCGCGCGGTCCGCGTGGTCGGTCTGCGGGAACGGCGCGCCGAACACCGCCATGACCGCGTCCCCGACGAACTGCATCACGGTCCCGCCCTCACCGAGGATGGCGTGGTTCATCGCGGCCCGGTGGGTGTTGAGCTGCCCGGCGAGCTGGCTGGGGTCGGCGCGCTCGGCGATCGTCGAATATGACCTGATGTCGCTCATCAGGACGGTGACCACCACCCGCTCGGTTTCGCCGATTTCCCGCTGCTCCTGCCGGAGCTTGTCGGCGAGCCCGCTGGGGAGCAGGCGGGACAGCGTCTCGCCCTGCTCCTCCCGGTCGACGATGGCCTGCTGCAGCATGCGGAGCCGGCGTAGCGCGCTCTGGCTGCCCGCGGACACGCCTTCGGCCAGCTTGACGAAGACCTCCTCCACCTCGGCGTCGGCGGCCTCGGGGGGCACGTGCCGGGCCACGGCGATCGCCTTGATCGGCTTGCCCTCCGCCACCATGGACAGGAGTTCCTCCTCGTCGGGCGTTAGCCCGCCGGGGGGGACGACCGGCCGGACGAGCGCTTCCACGATCGTCGGGTCAAGCGCGGTGCCACCGGTCGCCACCGCCCGGATCGCGTCGGCGAGCTGGTTACCCTCGGCCACATGATCTTTCAGCAGGTAGCCGTACCCGGCCGAGCCCTCGGCGAGCAGTGAGATGGCGTACTCGGGGTCCTCGTACTGCGACAACACCACGATCCCGGTCCCCGGATGGCGCTTGCGCACCTCCTTGGCCGCGTCGATGCCCTCACGCTGGAAGGTCGGCGGCATCCGGATGTCGGTGACCAGCACCTGCGGATTGGCAGCGGTCGCACCGTTGACCGTCTCGTCGTAGTCGGCACCTACCCCAACGATGTTCAGGTCGGCCTGCCTGTCGATGAGAGCGCGCACCCCTTCGCGAACGATCAGGTTGTCATCCGCGAGGAAGACCGTGATCGTGCCCGGTGCCTGCGCATCATGGTGGTCCATCTACCCAGTTGTCGCACATGACGGCGTCGTCCCGCCAGTGGGGAGGCACGTGCAGAACTGGTGGTGCTAGGCACACCGGCGCCAGCCAGCCACCATCATCTGGCCACCATCATTCATAACGGATGATCGTGGCCGTCGCCGACCGGGCGGCGGACTCGCTGGGCCGCGCAGCAGCCGCTACGGCGCCGGTGACGGAAGGGGGGTGAGCACGAAGGGCGTGGTGGTGGTCGCCCCATCGGCGGCCGCGCGCGACCACCCTGGTCAGCCCGCGTTCCCGCTGCTTACTCTCGACCTCATGCGCGCCGTAGTGGCCGTTGCCGCCCACGAGCTGCGAACCAGGTGGCGGGCCTGGGTGGGCCTGGCTCTCCTGGTGGCCTTCGCCGGGGGCTGCGTCCTCACCGCTGCCGCCGGGGCTCGCCGGACCGACAGCGCGTACCAGCGGTTTCTGGTGGCCTCAAAGGCATCCGACGTGCTGGTTTCCCCGGCCGGCTCTGGCCTGGGCGGCTACTACGGGGCGCTGGCCCGGCTGCCCGGCGTCGCCGCGCTGGCGCCCATCGTCGGGTTGAGCGTGCTGCCCGTGGGTCCCGGGCGGGCGGCCGGTCCTGGCCTCGGTCGCCGCCGCGCCGCTCGATCACCGCTGGGGGCACATTCTTGAGATCCCTAAAGTGCTGGACGGCCGGCTGCCGCTGGCGGGCCGGCCCGGTGAGATCGCCGTCGACCAGAACGGGGCCCTCGCGTTGCGCCTGCACGTCGGGAGCACGCTGGTCATGAAGGCCGTCCCGGCCGGCCCATCGCCGGGCGCGAATGCGGGGCCACGTCGGCCGCCGCTGAGGGAGCGGGTGGTCGGCATCGTCGTGACGCGGGGCTCGGTGCACCCGGTCACGAACCTGGACAAGGTGCCTGCCATCTTCGCCAGCACCGCCCTGGCGGACCAGCTTGGCCGCGCGTACACATCTTTCGATGGCGCGTATGCCAAGCTGCGGCCGGGCTACAGCCCCGGCATCGCCGGGCGCCAGGCGGAATCGCTCGCACAGCGATTCCGCGCCACCGGCGGGCATGTGTTCGTGGCCGACGAGAGTGCCCAGGCGGCAGCGGTCGAAAGGTCGATCCGGCCCGAGGCGGTCTCGCTCGCGATCTTCGCCCTGGTCCTCGCGATCACTGCACTGCTCGTCGTGGGGCAGGCCGCCACGCGGCTGCTGGCCGCGGCGGCGCCGGCCAACCCAGTTCTGGCGGCGCTGGGGATGACCCGTGGCCAGCTGATGGCGGCCGGACTGCTGCAGGTGGGCGCGGCGGCCGCCGCCGGTGCTGTCGCCGGGGCCGGCCTCGCGGTCGCGGCGTCGCCGCTGATGCCAATCGGGACGGCGCGCGTGGCCGAGCCGGACCCGGGGGTCAGCGCCGACTGGGCGGTGCTCGCGGCGGGGGTGGCTGCCATCGTGGTTCTGGCCGTGGCCCGGGTGGCGCAGCCGGCCTGGCGCCTGGCGTGGGGCGGCAGCGGCAGCCGGGCGGCGGCGGCATCGTCGGCCGGCCGGTCGAAGGTCGCCGAGTGGCTCGCAGCGGTCGGCGCGCCGGTGACGGCGGCCGCCGGAGTGCGCCTCGCCCTCGAGCCCGGCCGCGGACGCGGCGCCGTGCCGGTCCGCAGCGCGATGACCGGTGCGGCGCTGTCCGTACTCGCGGTGACCGCCGCGTTCACCTTCGGCGCGAACCTGCTCCACCTGGTGCACACCCCCCGCCTGTACGGCCAAACCTGGGACGCCGCCGTCGACTGGCAGTTCGGCAGCTTCACGCCGCGGCAGGCGCAACGCGTCCTGACCGTGACCCCGGGCATCACCGGCTGGAGCTACGGCACTCACGGGACGGTCGGGATCGGCGGTCTGGTCATTCCCGCGATCGGGGTGGCCGCGGGCCGGGGCCCGGTGCTGTCAGCAACCATGCTCGTGGGCCGCCCGCCGCGTACCGACCGCGAAATCGTGCTCGGCACGTCCACGATCCGGCGAATCGGCCGGTCCGTCGGGCAGATGGTCACGGTAACCGTCGGCGGCCGTCGACAGGTCGACCGCATCGTGGGCCGCGCCGTCTTCCCGAACTTCGGCCAGGGCGGCTTCACGCCGACCGATCTCGGCGAGGGCGCCGAGACCACCACAGCGGGCCTGGGGGCAGTGCCGCCGGGCCGGCGGCCCGGCGGCCAGCCTGCCTATGAGTTCGCGCTGCTGCGTTTCGCGCCTGGTCCCCAGCGGGCTGCCCATATCGCCGCCTTCAAGCGATCCATGTCCCGGATCTGCTCGGCCGTGCAGCAGCCGGGCTGCGTCATCACCGACCAGCGCCCGAACGGTGTCGCCGACTACGCCCGGATCGAAGGCACCCCGACCGCGTTCGCGGTCGTGCTCGCCGTTCTCGGCCTCGCGGTGCTCGGGCAGTTCATCGTCGTGTCCGGCCGCCGCCGCCGCCGTGACTTCGCCATCTTGCGGACGCTCGGCCTGGCCGGGCGGCAGGTCCGCGTGATCACCGCCTGGCAGGTCAGCACCATGACGGGGCTGGCCCTGGCCGTCGGCATCCCGCTCGGAGTCGTGGCCGGACACTGGAGCTGGAGATTGTTCGCCGAGGGCCTCGGAATCCCCGGCGACTTCGTGACGCCGCTGCCGCTCGTTCTGCTCATGGTGCCTGCGGTGATCCTCGCGGGCAACGCCGTCGCCTACTGGCCAGCCAGGACCGCCGCGCGGGTGAGCCCGGCGCGAGTGCTGCGGGCGGAGTGAGCGAGGAGGACGCGGGAGGAAGCCCCGCCGCCGGCGGACCGTAGCGGGACCTGGCCGGGGCCGTTACCGCGAATGGGTTGCTCGTGGTAGGCACACCGGCAACTCGCCTGGCAGCACCCTGGGTCGGCCCGGCCCTCTAGACGAGGCTGGCGGTAACAGGGTGCGCAGGAAGGGGGCGGAGACCATGAGTGCACTGGCAGCACAGGGCATCCGCAAATCGTTCCGCCGGCGGCAGGTGCTGGCCGGCGTCGACTTCGAGGTCGCGGCCGGGGAACTGGTCGCGGTCGTCGGGGAGAACGGGACCGGGAAGACGACGCTGCTCCGGATCCTCGCCGGCGATCTGCGGCCGGACGCGGGCAGCGTCGCCATCGACGGCCGGCCGGGCTATTGCCCGCAGACGGTCGTGCTCGACGAGGCCCTCACGGTGGACCAGAACGTGCGCTACTTCCAAGCCGCCTACGGGATCGGCGGCACGGACCGGGCCGGGGAGCTGATCGAGCGGCTCGGCTATGCCGCCTGCCGCGACCAGCGCGTGGGCACCTTGTCGGGCGGGACCAAGCAGAAACTCAGCCTGACCCTGGCCCTCATGCACGACCCGCCGGTCCTGCTCCTAGACGAGCCCTACCAGGGTTTCGACTGGCATACCTATCTCGCCTTCTGGGGGCTCGCCGGCGAGCTGCGCGAAAGGGGCACCGCGACCGTGGTCATCAGCCACCTGGTCTTCGAGCAGGAGCGTTTCGACCGGATCTGCCACCTGACGGGCGGGCGGATCGACGAGGAGGCGGGCAGCCATGCGCCAGCAGCTTGACATCGCCATCCGGCTCAGCCTGGCCGCGCAGGTCCGCAACCGGTTCGCCTGGATCCTGCTGGTCGCCTTCATACCGGTGTGGTACCTGCTGACGGGCTCGATGTTCGCGCACACCGGCGTTGAGTTCAGGCTGCAGTCCACGGGCGCCACACTGGTCGTGGACGGCCACAACCTCACACTGATCACCGCCGGGCTCAACTCGATCACCCTCATCACAGGGTTCGTGGTGTTCGCCGCGGTCCGCCGCTCGCGGCTGTTCGACCGGCGGCTCGTGCTCTCCGGGTACCGGCCCGCCGCCCTCATCACCGCTAAGACCGGCGCCGCGCTGGTTCAGGCTGTGGCCATCGGCGCCTACGCCGCCGCCATCCTGCTGTTGTTCTGGCGCCCTGCCGGCATATGGACGATAGCGGTCAGTTTCATGCTGGCGGCTGCCACCTACGCCGCACTCGGCCTGCTGATCGGCGTGCTGGTCCGGGGCGACCTGGAGGGCTTCTTCCTCATCATCATGATCTCGCTGATCGACACGTTCCTGCAGAACCCGGTGGGCAACCCGCTGGCGAACAAGCCACTCCTGCAGTTCTTCCCGTCGTACGGCCCGACCCAGTTCGCCGCCGCAGATGCCTTCGACCACCAGGTCCTCATCGGCATGGCCGCCTTGTCGCTGGCCTGGACGGCTGCCTTCGCGCTGCTCGGCCTGGTCGTGCTGCGCCTGCGCATGCCCCGGCCCGCCCGCGTGACCGCCCCGGCGGCGAGAACTGCTAGCGGCTAGCGGCGTCACTCAGCGCGCAGCACTCTGGCCGGCCTGACCCGGGCGGCGGTCCAGCCCGGGCCGGCGGCGATGAGGTTGGCCAGGATGAGCGTCGCCGGGATGGCGAGGAGCACCAGCGCCGCTGGGATGTCGGCCGCGTTCCCGACGCCGGCCGAGTCGGCGAACACCAGCCACGCCCAGCGGCCCGCCAGCAGGCCCAGCGGCAGCCCGACCAGCAGGGACGCCGCGGCCAGCGCGCTGGCCTGCCAGGACACGAGCCGCAGCAGCTGGGACCGGCGCAGGCCGAGCGTCTTGAGCACGGCGAGGTCGCGCCGCCGCCGGTGTACCCCGGTGAGCATCACGTGGGCCAGGGTGCCGACCGCGAGCAGGGCAAGGACGGCACCCAGGATGAGCGGGGTGTCCCGCACGCCGGTGTAGTTCTGGATGTCGCTCGGCCGCTGGTCGGTGGTAACCAGGCACAGGCCCCTCGGGCAGCCGGCCCTGGTGACGACCGCCTCCAGGCGGCTCCCGGCGGCCCGCAGATCGGTGCCGTGCCGGTACCGCAGGAGGAAGAAGTTGTAGCAGGTTTGCGGCGGGCCGCAGAACGGGGGATTCGGCTGCGACAGCACCGAGGCCGGGACCACGGCGCCGGTCCCCAGGTCGGTGGCGCTGCCGCCGCCCACGCTGAAGCCTGCCAAGACCGCCGAGCCCACGACCCTCATCGGAGACGGCGCCCTGCCGTTCGCGCCGACCTCGACCCGCTGCCCGAGGTGCAGGCCCAGCGTCCGCAGGGTGCGGGGACCGAGGGCGATCTCGCCGGGCCTGGCCGGGACCCGGCCCGCGAGCAGGGTCAGGAACCCGGTCCCGCGCAGCTGGTTCAGGCCGATC